>Ga0316204_10003435_pt1 | contig 31752 bp, 27 predicted proteins | sample 6monrhotite_MG_2_FD_205661 | JGI IMG/M metagenome (GOLD analysis project Ga0316204, IMG submission 205661) | Microbial mat bacterial communities from mineral coupon in-situ incubated in ocean water Damariscotta River, Maine, United States -... | ecosystem: Environmental > Aquatic > Marine >... | reverse complement strand
AGAAAACCTCAAAGATCTTTTACTACAAGATTTTAAGATCACTTCGAGAACACCTCACTTTATTCAAGAAGAGAATTTACTAAAAGTTAATGCTCAAAAAGGTCAGCTTTCAACTTATGCAGCTTTTTTGAAAATGACCAATGGATCTTTGGGTGATTTAACATCTTCTGAACAAAAGAAGTGGAAGACGAATGAATCCATTTTGAGATATAAATTTCTAAACAAAATTTTACAGGATTCACTGAGTCAGGACAAATCAAAAGCTACAGATTTCACTACTAGGGCAGATAGTTTATTGGTTCATCCGATATTCGGATATGTCATATTTGGTGTAATTATGTTGCTCATATTTCAAGCAATATTTTGGCTAGCTTCTTATCCAATGGATTGGATAGATACTGGATTTGCTGCGTTTTCTGAATTTTCAACAAGCTCTTTACCATCAGGTTATTTCTCTGATTTGATCTCTGAAGGAATTATTCCGGGGATAGGTGGGGTAGTCATTTTTGTACCTCAAATAGCAATCTTATTTTTCCTCTTTTCAATTCTTGAAGAATCTGGATATATGCAGAGAATAGTCTATTTGATGGATCGCTTCATGCAGAAATTCGGAATGAGTGGTAAAAGTGTTGTTCCAATGATATCAGGTTTGGCCTGTGCTATTCCAGCAATTATGGCTGCAAGAACAATAGAGAATAACAAAGAGAGGTTAATCACCATTTTAATTACACCCCTTCTAACTTGCTCGGCTAGAATTCCTGTTTATGTAGTAATCATTGCCTTGGTGGTGCCGGATGATGCTATGGTTGGAATATTTAATGCTCAAGGATTAGCCTTAATGGCCATGTACTTTTTAGGAGTTGTTTTATCTCTAATATCTGCTTTGGTATTTAAATGGATTTTAAAAACAGAATTCAAGAGTACCTTGATTATTGATATGCCTACTTATTTAATGCCTGATTTTAAAAATGTCTTATTATCAGTTTGGAACAATTCTAAAGCCTTTGTGTGGAACGCGGGAAAAATAATATTGGCGACATCTATTATACTCTTCGTCTTGGCAACAAATGGTGGAGACAAGTTTAATAATGCTGAGCAAATAGTTGATACCGAATATTCTCATCTAAATGAAGAAGAACAAGACTTAATGGTAAGTTCAATTCAAATTGAGAATTCATACCTAGGATCAATCGGCAAGGCTATAGAACCTGCAATTACCCCACTTGGTTATGATTGGAAAATTGGTATTTCATTGATAACCTCTTTGGCCGCAAGAGAAGTGTTTGTTGGTACAATGTCTACAATCTATTCTATTAACTCTGAAGAAGAGATGACCATTCGTGACCGTTTGAAATCTCAGAAAAGGGCTGATGGTAGTGCGGTTTTTGGATTTGCAACTAGTATTTCCTTGTTGTTGTTTTATGCCTTTGCTCTGCAGTGTTTGAGTACGGTTGCCGTGACCTATAAAGAGACCAAATCCATCAAATGGACGTCTATTCAATTTGCATACATGACGGCATTAGCTTATTTTTCAGCACTAATCGCTTACCAGATTTTAAGTTAGATGGGAACTCAAGAATATATCGTCTTCGCCTTAGCGGCTGTTTCAGTTGCTTATTTGGCTTTTAGATTCTACAAAAAGAACCTCAAAAAGAAAGCCGCAAAGTCTGGATGTTCAACTGATTGTGATTGCTAGTCTCGAGTCACGAGTCTCCAAAACCATTTGCGCCGCAATGAGCGAAGTCGAAGTGTCATCTCGAATCGAAACACGAAAAGTCCGCGAAGCTGGACGGACGGTCGAAACACGTCATTTGTCATCTCGCCCGGAAGCGAAGCGCTTTAGTCCAAATGCTCATCCCTCAACAAATCCAGTACAGATTTTACTGGGCTAAAACAGGCGCTATCAATCTCAACAAACAAAGTCAGCCAATTGGCCATGGCTCCATTCCATAAGCCCGGTTTTTCAATATATTGAATGTCTTTTCCGTCTTGAGTTTTTTGAACTAAAAAGTACTGGCTTTCATCTACAAATGACGATAGGTCGAACTTTTCACCTTTGAAATTTCGAACTGAACAAAACAATTCAACCGGGTTAAAATGAGTCGAATGCTGCACCATTTTCTGATGTTCTTCGCTATCTGAAATTTGAGATTTTTCAATGATTTGTCTACTTTCTTTGCCCTGAGAATCTTTAACCCAAAAAGGTCCACCTCCTGGCTCGCCTTCATTTCGTACCATCCCACAAATCCTTAAAGGTCTATTGAGTGCATCAAATGCCATTCTCGGATTTGTCAATTCTTCATCAGAAAGTCGAAGGTCATACTTATCATTGAGACTTTTTACTGAACTTTCAAATGATTGATCCTTGTCTATCTTTGCACAAACATTAAATACATCATCTCTGAATTCAATCAACTTGGCAGATAATGCCGAACGATATTTAGCAGATTGAAATGCTTTTTTTTGATGTTGAATGTTATCAATGTTTCTAATCAGAATAAGGTCGGCATCAATTTTATTTAGATTATCGATCAAGGCCCCGTGCCCCGAAGGTCTTAGAATATGTTGCAGTGATTTATCTTTTGCAGGATTCAAATCTTTGTCAAAGGCTACGGCATGTGATTCAGGATTTTGTTCTGAAAAACTGACAATCAAATTAGTTGATAGTTCAGCTAAAGAATCTTCTATTTCATTTTGATAGTCTTTATTGATTGTGAAATGAAGCCTTGAAAGGGTTCCACCTACCTGCTCACTCTGAACTAAGTGTTCTTGAAAAGGATTAAGTGTCTTTGATTCGTAATGATGAAATGGAATTAGGCCTTTAGGCTTTGATGATAGATTTAAACCATCCGCAGAAATCATATGATTGATTATTGCATCTGGTCTCATACCACCATCTTGCAATTGAACAATCCATTTTTCTGATAACAAAGTTCTTAAGGGGAGTTGATCAATTTTATCTAGCATGGCAATTGATCTATCAATAGCCTCACCTTCATCAAATGGATAACCTTCAGATAGATATTCAAAGAATACCTTGAACATTCTTGATCCTGAACCTGATGCGGGTGTGAAAAAGCAAAGGTCTAATTCTTTACGACTTTCTTCAAAAGATGATTTTAAATCATTTAACTCTTGATCAGATAACTGAATAATGCCATCCCCAACCTTACAAGCGCCTCTTAAATCTAATACAGGATTACCGTTTTCGATTTTTCTTCTCTCTATTGCTATCTTCTCTTTTAATTCCATTAATTTCGTTTAAGCCTATCAAAAATAATAAAATCTTTAAGGCTTGACCATGTTTAAAAGCGGACTCAAATATAAATTCAAGGCAGTTAACGCTCATGGAATACACTCTCCTTTCGTTTTTGAATTTTATAATGAAGTCTTGAAGAAAGTTCAACTTTCTGAGAAAAGAGAAATTGAGAAGTTACGAAAAGACTTGTTGGGAGATCATTCTGAAATTGAAATCACAGATTTTGGAGCAGGGTCAAGAATCCATAATTCGAATAAACGAAAAATATCTGACCTAGCTAAACATGCTGCGATATCAAAGAAGTACGGTAGGTTGTTGAGTAGAATTGTAGAGTATTATGATTTGAAGTCGGCATTAGAATTAGGAACTTCTTTAGGTTTAGGTACATTGTATATCAGTTCAGGAGGGGCAGAAGTGACGACTCTTGAGGGATGTCCTGAAATAGCAAAAAAGGCTAAAGAAAATATTGATAAAAGCAGTTACACTTCAGTTGATTTGAAAGTAGGCGAGTTTGAAAAGAGTTTTTCAGAATTGGGAAATAAGGAATATGATCTTATTTATATTGATGGCAATCACCAAGAAGAGGCTACGATTAAATATTTTGAGAAGTTTTTAAATCATGCTCATAACGATACTTTTTTAGTTTTTGATGACATTAGATGGAGTGAAGGCATGGAGAAGGCATGGCAAAAGATTATCCAATCAGAAAAAATTCACGTTAGTATTGAACTATTAAGAATGGGAATCGTTTTGAAAAGGAAAGAACAAGAGAAACAACATTTTATTTTAAAGTTTTAGATTACAAGAGAAATGAAAGTTTACACGAAAAAAGGAGATAAAGGAAAAACCGGTTTAATAGGCGGTACCCGAGTATTGAAATCAAGTTTAAGAATTGATAGCTATGGTACAGTAGATGAATTGAACTCATATATTGGGTTACTTAGAGATAACTCTATTTCTGAAGATTTTAAAAAGGAATTAATTTTTATTCAAGACAGACTATTCACTTTAGGATCATGGTTAGCATCAGATCCTGAGAAATCGAAAATGGTATTACCAGAAATAAAGGCTGAAGATATAGAGCAACTTGAAAACTCAATTGATAGAATGGAGGAGGAGCTAGAGCCTATGAAGTTTTTTGTTTTACCAGGAGGTCATCAAACGGTTTCATTTTGTCATATTGCAAGATGCGTTTGCCGAAGAGCCGAAAGATTAGTGGTCGCCCTAGATTCGGAATCAGAACAAAATCCTGTAATAATTGCATTTTTAAATCGTCTTAGTGATTACCTGTTTGTTTATAGCAGGTATTTAACCCATAAACTGGGAGCTGAAGAAATTCCTTGGATTCCCCAAAAATAAAGGGTTATAGAACGATTTATTAACAAAAAACACAATTTTTTTCAATAAAGTTTGGATTTTTAGATAAATAAAACTTCATTTGCAAAAAAGTAAAAAACAATAAACTATGTATTGGACGTTGGAATTAGCATCATATTTAGAAGATGCACCTTGGCCAGCAGCAAAAGACGAGCTAATCGATTTTGCTATGAGATGTGGAGCACCTTTAGAGGTAGTTGAGAATCTACAAGAGATCGAAGATGAAGGAGAGACATACGAAAGTATCGAAGAAATTTGGCCGGATTATCCCACCAAAGAAGACTTCTTCTTCAACGAAGACGAATATTAATTCAAATCCCGACCTTAGAGTCGGGATTTTTTTTGCCCTGTTACTTCATGGCAGTTTGATATCATGAAATAGCCCTTCTGTCAGTAAAAACTCAATTGACTGCCAAATAAGGTCCTAATCCCTTATGCTTAGCGACATACTGTCGGTAAAAATTGAATGGTATAATTTATGACTAAAAAATGTTCTGAATAAGGCTTTATACTTCATTTAAAGACCTTATTTTTACAAATTCAATTTATTGAGACGAAATGCTGAACATATTTAAGAAAATAGTAGGATCAAAGGAGAACAAAGACAACAAGATCTATCAACCTTATGTTGATAGAATCAAAGCTGTTGAGCCTTCTATCACGCCCTTAACAAACGACGAGCTTAGAGCTAAAACTGCTGAGTTTAAAAATAAAATCAAAGAAGGTACCAAAGCTCTTGAAGACGAAATCAAGTCTCTTGAAGAAAAGGTTGAGAATAATCCTCAAATGGATTTTCAAGAAAAAGACGCCATCTATACTAAAGTTGATAAGCTTAAAAAAGAAGTTGATGAGCAGTTAGAAGTTATTCTTGAGCAGCTTTTACCTGAAGCTTTTGCTGTAGTTAAAGAAACTGCTAGAAGATTTACTGAAAATGATACGATTGAAGTAATCGCATCTGATTATGATAAAGAATTAGCAGCAGCAAATAAAGATTTCGTTTCAGTATCAGGAGAAACCGCTACTTGGGAAACTAAATGGAGTGCTTTCGGAACTGAAGTAGAATGGAATATGATTCACTATGATGTGCAGCTTTATGGTGGAACAGTTCTTCACAAAGGAAACATTGCTGAGATGCAAACAGGTGAGGGTAAAACCTTAGTTGCGACATTGCCGGTTTACTTAAATGCTCTTGCTGGTAAAGGTGTTCACTTAGTAACAGTGAATGATTACTTAGCAAAAAGAGATAGTGAGTGGATGGGACCTCTTTACCAATTCCATGGTTTGGTGGTTGATTGTATTGATAAGCATAAGCCAAATTCAACTGAAAGATTCAATGCCTACAGAGCAGATATTACATTCGGAACAAATAACGAATTCGGTTTTGATTACTTGAGAGATAATATGTCTTCAAACCCTGAACAAATCGTTCAGCATAAACATCACTTTGCAATTATTGATGAGGTAGATTCAGTTTTAATTGATGATGCAAGAACACCATTGATCATTTCAGGACCAACTGCAGGTGGGGACATACATGAGTTCAATGAATTAAAACCTAAAATTGAAACTGTTGTTGGAGCTCAAAGAAAATTGGTTAATGAGTTAATCATTGAAGCAAAAAAGAAATTAGCCGGAATGGATTCTGGTGATATTACCAAAGAACAATTACAAGAAGGATCTGATGCCTTGTTGAGATGTCACAGAGCTTTGCCAAAGAATAAAGCTTTGATTAAGTTTTTATCTGAGCCTGGTATTAAGGCACAGCTTCAAAAAACTGAGAACTACTATCTGCAAGATAGAGAAAGAGAAATGCCAAAAATTGATAAAGAACTATTCTTTGTTATCAATGAAAAGCACAATCAAATTGACCTTACAGAAAAAGGAATTGACCTTTTGAGTAAAGGCGAGAATTCAGATTACTACATCATGCCAGATGTTGCCACAATGATGAACGATATTGAAAAATCGGGAGTTGATAGAAAAGAGCAATTGGCACAAAAAGAAGTTTTAGTTGCTGATTATAAAGTGAAGTCTGAAAGAATTCACTCAATGAATCAGTTGTTGAAAGCCTACGCTCTTTTCGAAAAAGAAGTAGAGTATGTAATCATGGACGGTAAAATTAAGATCGTTGATGAGCAAACAGGTCGTATCATGGACGGAAGACGTTATTCTGACGGATTGCACCAAGCGATTGAAGCAAAAGAGAATGTAAAAGTTGAGGCCGCTACACAAACGTATGCTACTGTTACTTTACAGAACTTCTTTAGAATGTATCACAAGTTGTCAGGGATGACAGGTACAGCCGAAACAGAAGCGCAAGAGATGTGGGATATCTACAAACTAGATGTTGTCGTTATTCCTACAAACAGACCAATTGCTAGAAAAGATGAACAAGACTTTGTTTTTAGAACTCAGAGAGAAAAATTCAATGCAGTAATTGACGAAGTAAATAAATTAGTTGATGGCGGACGTCCAGTTCTTGTGGGAACGACAACCGTGGAGATTTCAGAGTTGTTGAGTAAGATGCTTCGAATGAGAGGTATTGATCACAATGTACTGAATGCAAAACATCATCAAAGAGAGTCAGAAATAGTTGCTGAAGCAGGACATGCTGGTAAAGTAACCATTGCTACCAATATGGCCGGAAGGGGTACGGATATTAAGCTGTCAGATGAGGTGAAAGCTTCAGGTGGATTAGCAATTATTGGTACTGAGAGACATGATTCAAGACGTGTAGACAGGCAGTTAAGAGGTCGTGCTGGACGTCAAGGTGATCCAGGATCTTCTCAATTCTTCGTTTCTCTTGAAGATTCATTGATGCGTAAATTCGGTTCTGACCGTATCGCGAAAATCATGGATAGAATGGGCTACAAAGAGGGAGAGGTTATTCAGCATTCAATGATTACGAAATCAATTGAAAGAGCACAGAAAAAAGTAGAGGAGAATGCATTTGGTACTCGTAAGAAATTATTAGAGTATGATGATGTAATGAATGCTCAAAGAAACGGTATTTACAAGAAGAGAAGAAACGCGTTATTCGGTGACAGATTAGAATTAGATGTTTCTAATATGTTCTATGATGTGGCTGAAGAGGTTGTGAATGATCACTTTCCTGCGAAAGACTTTGATTCTTTTGAATTAGATTTAATCCAATACTTACAAATTGAATCTCCAGTTAGTAGAGAACAATTTGAATCGGCGAATCCATCTCAATTAATAGATGCTGTGTTTGATAATGCTATGAATGCATACGAGAGCAAAGCGAATGCAATGGCAGCTAAGGTGAATCAATTCATGACACAAGTGAATAAAGATCCTGAGCAGCAATTCAAAAATGTTGAGTTCCCTGTTACTGATGGCGAAAAAGCAATCAGATGTATTCTTGACATTGAAGAGACGAATAAGCAGCAAGGTAAAAACATGAAACTGCAAATCGAAAAGGTAATCACACTTGGCTTTATCGATAATGAGTGGAAAGAGCATTTACGTCAAATGGATGATTTGAGAACAGCTGTTCAACATGCATCTATTGAGCAAAAAGATCCTTTGGTGATTTACAAAAAGGAATCATATAATTTGTTTACAGGGATGTTAGGTAAGATGAGTAAAGAAGTGATTGGCTTCTTAGCAAAAGCTAATCTTCCGCAACAAACTCAAACTAAACAAGTTCAAAATTCACAGTTTGAATCAAACGAAGGTGCATTCGGAAACTCATCTGCAAACAAGCAGCAACCTGAGCAGTTTTCAGGTTCTGAAGGATATGAAGAAGCAATGGCTAATTCAGGAAATCAACAACAAAGACAAGCTCCACCAAAACGTAAGCCTATTGTAGTTCAGCCAAAAATCGGAAGAAACGATAAGGTTGAAATTAGAAATATGCAAACAGGTGAGACGAAATCTTTGAAATTTAAAGCAGCAGAACCATTATTAAAATCTGGTGTGTGGATGTTGGTTAAACAAGAAGCCTAAATGAGTCAAGAGCTTAATTCCCTCTTGAAGGATATTAGGCAATGTACTATTTGTAAAGATTATTTAGAGCCCAATCCGGTATTGAGTGTCTCGGCTAAGAGTAAGATTTTGATCGTGGGACAAGCTCCCGGAACCAAAGTACATGCTTCGGGTATCCCTTGGGATGATCAATCAGGTAAAAACCTGAGGTCTTGGCTGGGAGTCACTGACGAGCAGTTTTACAATCCAGATTTATTCGGAATTGTACCAATGGGGTTTTGTTACCCTGGGAAAGGTAAGAGTGGAGATTTGCCTCCGAGAAAAGAGTGTCATCAATGGCATCAGCCTTTGACTGATCAATTGCCTAATCTCAAGTTTTCAATATTGATAGGAGCATACGCACAGAACTATTATCTGAAAAATTCAATGAGAAATCTGACAGAGAATGTCAAAAACTTTGAGGCATATTTGCCTGATGCCTTCGTTCTTCCTCATCCTTCTCCAAGAAATAGATTTTGGATGACTAAGAACCCATGGTTTCAAGATAGTCTATTACCAATTTTGAAACTGAAAGTTCAAGAAATTTTAGCGGATGAGATTTGATTGGAAATATTTTGTTGCCTTCATCTGTATCTTTCTGATTGAGATATTGATTGCCTTCTTTTTCAAGGACTCTTTTATTCGGCCATTCTTTGGTGACTTACTTGTCGTGATCTTGCTTTATTGTTTCGTGAGAACCTTTTTTAAGCTATCTGTTCGAAATGCGATAATCGGGGTTTTGGTATTTTCATTCATGATTGAATTCGCTCAGTACTTTAAATTGGTTGAAGTCTTAGGCCTTGAAGGGAATAGAATTGCGAGAATTGTAATAGGTAGTACATTTGATCCCTTAGACCTATTGGCCTACACGCTTGGGGCTGCAGCCGTAGTTTTAATTGAGATTTTAAGAAAGAAAAGAACCTAGTCCCACTCTTTACTTGAGCGATATACTGTTCCCTTAAAATGAGCCACTAAGTCATCAACTTGATTGAATACAGACATTTCATAAACACCAATTTTTCTGCTCAATGATAATTCTTTGCTTGTTACAGTCAATACATCTCCAACCTTCACCATTTTTTGATGTGAGATGGATGTCTCAATTGACATTGACCTAATGCCATGCGAGTTCGCCGAAAAAGCTAATGCGCTATCTGCCAGTGAATAAGTGATTCCGCCATGAGCGACATCAAAACCATTCACCATCTCATCTCTGACGGTCATTTTGATAGAAACGTTTCCAGGTTCATATGATAAAATGGATATTCCGAGCCACTGACTCATTTTGTCAGCTGCCATCATTTTATCAATAATTTCTTTTGGAGAAAGACCCATTATGCAAACGAGTCGACAGGAGTAACATTGAATTTAATGTCTGCAAATAACAATGCAAATTCTTCACCTGCTTCTTTCATGTCTTCGTCATCTGATTCAAAAAACCAATTCACAACCAATTCAGTCTTAGTCTTGATTCCATGAAGTTCTTTGATGAGGTTTCTGATAATGAGTGTTGAACTCGTATTGAAGTACTCTAAGTGCAGGTTTAAAGCAGTTCTCTCTGCAGGAGTAGTTTTATACTCTGATACCGCTCTAATTAAAGGCCCATAAAACTCATGCGGATCTTCTGGAATAGATATCCCTTTTATAGAGATGCTTCCATCAGCCTCGCTCATGTTAATAGCGGGCGTTTTTATAGATGCTTCAATGTTTACCGACATAAATTTACTTTGTAAGTAATGTTAAGTTTACCTAAAGATAGGCAAATTGGTTACAGAATACTAGACTAAATAGACGAATCATTGCCAATAATTCGACAAAATGGTCGAAAAATGGGTTTAATCACTAACAGATGAATTCAAGAGGCCAATTATTGAAATAACCACAATAAATAACTGCGTTTGCGTCCCTTCATCAAGTGTAACGCCATCAGAATCAGGCGCTTCAACTTCTTCTATGATGAATTGCTGAAGATTATGTTGCTGGATTAAATCATTCATTGGCTCATAATCTTCACTGGTGTGAACGGCATCTAATGCAAGTAAATAAGGCTCATGAAAGGCTTCTATCTCTTCTGTAGACAGTTCTTTTGGTTTTAAACCTTGTTGGTAAAAGGCTTCGGTAATAACTGCGAAGTAATAAATTGAAAATACATTCAAATCTTCGTTTTCATACTCCAATCCTGCTTGCAGCACGTAATCAACCAAGTTTTGCTGGCCTAAAGTGTAAGTTTCAATTAGTTTATCTAATGCAGCTTCCTCTAAGCCGTCAATTTTACTCAACGCCTTCTCAATACTCTCAATGCTTACTTGTTGTGCCATGTGATTATAATTAGGTCGCAAATTTATTCATTTTAGTTGAGTCAAAACCGTGATAGAATAACTAAATTAGAGTCAATCATAAATTTTCATCACAATGGCACATTTGAATAAAGACTATATGGATTTTTTTAAAGAGCTTGCAGCAAACAATAGTAAAGATTGGTTTGATGTAAATAGAAAGCGGTATAAAGAATCTGTTAAAGACCCATTTGACAACTTCGTGGCTGATTTGATTGATGAGGTGAAAAAGATTGATAAGAAAATTGAGATCGCTCCTAAAGACGCCATTTTCAGAATTAATAGAGATATTCGATTTTCAAAAGATAAGACACCATATAAGTTGAATAGATCTGCTATCATTTCACCTAAAGGAAAAAAGGATAAAGCTTACCCTGGTTTGTATATTGAAGTGAGTCCTGAACACTGCAGAGTTTATGGCGGAGTCTATCAACCAGATAAAACCCAACTTTATAACATCAGAGAAACCATTTGTGAGAATCCGAAAAAAATTGAAAAACTCTTGGCTGACAAAGATTTTAAATCCACATTCGGAGAATTGAGAGGTGAACAAAATAAAGTGATTCCTAAAGAGTTCAAAGAAGTTGCGGCTCATCATGATATCGTAATGAACAAGCAGTTTTATTGGTTTACAGAGATGAAACCCAATGAGGCTCTTAAAGAAGATTTTTTGCAAAAAGTTGTGAGTGCTTATAAGAAGAATAAAAAAGTGATGGATTACTTTGCTGACGCCATGCAATAATGAAATCAGTCGTTTTAATACTCTTTACTTTTCAATCTATTATTCTGTTTTCGCAGGATCTTTACCCGCCATGTGAATGGTCGAATTCGGGAGTTGTTCATGAAGATGAAAAAGAAGCTAAAACAATTGATTTTAAGAGTAGAAAGGCTGAGTTGGGTGGAAACGTTACAGATGATCAAGTATTAGAATCAATTCTTAGTTTTCAGAGTGAAGCCGTTATTTTTTTTCCAGCAGGCGATTATCATTTTAAAAAGCAAATTCGATTGAAGTCTAATTGTTCTTTTGGTGGAGCAGGCAAGGAATCTAGATTGCATTTTGATTTAGAAAAAGATGTTGATCCAATTCTTGTTCAAGGCAAAATAACGACCGATACTTTTAGTATCGGACATGGGCTTTCAAGAGGTGAGGGACATATCGATTTTAAATTTTCGAACAGTAAGATTTCAAGGTATTCTTACTATTTGCTCATTGATGATGATGAGGCCTTTGTCAAATCTTGGTGGGCTAGGGGCAAGACAGGTCAGATTATTGAAGTCATAGAGGTGAAGGAAGGAAGGGTTAGACTAAGAGACAGCTTGCGCAGAGATTATGGTTCAGAAGTGAAATTGGTAAAATTACAGCCTGTTCAGCAAATTGTCATTTCGAATATTTCAATTATTAACGAATCGAAGACATCTAATCAAACCTCTAATATTTGTTTTAGATATGCGGCCAAATGTCAAGTGATTGATGTGTTCAGCTACAAGGCAAATTACGCTCACATTTGTTTAGAGTTCTCCACAAATTGTGGAATTTTCGGCTCTTCATTTTCAGGAGCACAAGATTACGGTAATGGAGGGAAAGGTTATGGTGTGGCTTTTCAGTTTGCGACTTCATCATCATCTTTAGAACAAAGTAAATTTGATAGTTTGAGACACTCTATCCTGTTACAGGCTGGAGCAAATGGAAATTACATTGCTCATAATGAATCTACAAACCCATATTGGACAGATGTTAAATTGCCGGCCACAAGTGCTGGAGACATTGTATTGCATGGTAACTTTCCGTATGCCAATTTAATTGAAATGAACAAATGTAAAACCATTGTTATTGATAAATCTCACGGTATGAATGGCCCTTATAATACTTTCTTTAACAATGAAGTAAGTGGGTACGGAATTTGGCAATTGAAAGGCTCATCTTGTGGTCCTCAGTATTGGATAAATAATAAGGTGATTGGAGAGAAAGGACGTTATAAACTGAATGGAGATTTTTATGAGCAATACAATCAATTTCGTGATAATATTTATCCTTCAGATAGTAAAGAAAACCCAGCACGAACCATGCGTTTTGGAGGCCTGATTGATTAATCTGAGTTTCTGAATGTGAGTCTCCAGTCTCGCCTAACCAGTTTCGAAATACATTTGTCATCTCAGGCGAAGTGAACAAAGTGAACGTCATATCACATTCACTTCTCTCTCCAGCTCAATTCCGTAAATCTCTTTGATGTTGGCCATTATATCCTCTGATAGTTGATAGATGTCTTTTCCCTCAGATCCACCATAATTAACCAAAACCAATGCCTGGTTCTTATGAACACCATAGGTTCCCAAAGTTTTCCCTTTCCAACCAGCTTGATCAATTAGCCAACCGGCGGCAATTTTAATGTGATCCTCATCTACAGGATAGTTCGCCACATCAGGAAACTTGGACTTTAACTCTTGAAACTGTCTTTTACTGATTACGGGGTTTTTAAAGAAACTTCCTGAATTACCTATTTCTTTTGGATCAGGCAGTTTAGTCTGACGAATATAAATCACCGCATCAGATACATCCTTTATGGTAGGATTAGTCACGTTCATTTCACTTAATCTGGCCTCAATCGCGCCATATGAAGTGTTAATTTCAGCATTTCTTGAAAGCTTCAAAGTCATAGATACGATTATGTATTCGCCTTTTTTTGCTCTCTTAAACACACTCTCTCTATATCCAAAATTGCATTGATCAGAGGTGAATGTTTCTATTTCTCCTGATGCTATTTTAAGAGCTTCTAATGAGTGAAATACATCTTTAATTTCGGTACCATACGCCCCGATATTCTGCATGGGTGCGGCTCCAACACTTCCGGGTATTAATGATAAGTTTTCGATACCACCTAAGCCTTCGTGAACAGCAAACATCACGAAATCATGCCATACTTCGCCCGCCATGGCTTTGACCAGTGTGCTATTATCCGAATCTGAAGTGATTTCAATTCCCTTTAATTCATTTTTGAGCACAAGAGCCGATACATCTTGGGTGAGAAGTACATTACTTCCGCCTCCCAAAATAAATAGTTCAGATGACTGGTTTTCAGCTAAAAGAGCTTTTAATTCTTCAATTGTATTAAAAGCTGCGAAACGCTTTGCTTTCACATCCAATCCAAAGGTGTTATGAGCTTTTAGGCTGACGTTTTCTTGTATCATAAAAGAGAATGAACTTCAAAATTATTGAGAAAGAGGCAATAATGTTCGTGGTTCTGGGTTATTTATTAAGACCCCAAGGTTGATTGTATGAAATTCAGCTGCACTTTAATCGTATTTATTTCTCTCGCATCATATTCTCAAGATGACATAAAAACACTTGAGGCGTTTAACATAAATGTGGGTGTGCAAATGCTCCAATCTTCATCTTTAGATTATTCCAATTTCAAATCTTCAGTGAATGGTAGTGACTTTTTTATTGAGAATTCAAATGCTTTGAACACGACATCAGATAAGCTCTATGCCAGACAATTTGTAAATGGAGGCTTACAATTCAGAATTTTAAAGGATAAGAGTTTAAGCATCTTCAAAAAGTTTAATCTCAATGTGGGAGGATCTTTTTCATCTGGACAAAACTTGACCTACAACTTTTCAGAGAACTATAGAGTTCAAGGAGATTCAATATTTATTACTCAAGGAGGTCAAACAGATCTTTTTATGTCTGACACCTTATTTGGTCTTGATACTCGATACTATTCAGAACTAAAAAATGTAGGTCTCTCAACTGAGTTTTGTATGGCCACTTCTGAAGGGAAAACAGGGTTCACTACTGGATTCGGATTCTTAGGCAGTTTTTCAATTGATAATCAATTAGACTTAACTCAAGATAAATACTACTCTACGGCGCTCTTTGATGAAAACGGAAATGCAGCCTATGTTCAAACGATCACGGTACCTAATGCTCAAGGTCCTGTCTATGGTTCTCAGCTTGCCTCATCTTTTAATAATTCAATGAAATTGGCTCCGGTTTATTCCATCATGCCTTATATTCCTTTTAAGATGCACGCGGCTTTGTCAGAAGACAGTTTTTTAAAAGATTTTTCTGTTGAATTTTATGCTAAAGTTGGATATGAGTTCCAATTTTCTGCCTCAAATTATCGTTCTGGGCGGCTTTCATACCTTCTCGGCTTTGGATTAAATTACTTCTTGTAGCGTGTTGTAATTTTTTGTACCTTAAAGCCGATTATGAATGGAATTTATGTTTTCGCTTTAAGTTTGATGCTCACGGCATCTGCGCAAGTTACTTTCTCTCAAGACAATAAGATTGATGCCTCAGGCAAAAAAATCGGCATGTGGGTGGTTTACGGAAGTGATAATGCCAAGAAAGGACATTGTCCAACTTGTAAAGTTGAAGAAGGTGAATATGTTGATGGCCGTAAACAAGGAGAATGGATTAAATATTATCCAGACGGGACTACTCCTAGATTAAAAGCAAATTATAAGAACGGTCAACCAAATGGCGCTTACGAAAAATACCACGACAATGGTGTTTTGAGAGAAAAGGGAACCTATAATGCCAGAAAGCAAACTGGTGATTTCATTGTTCAAAATGCTGAAGGAATCGTAACTCAGAAAAAAACATTTAACGCCAATGGTAAAGAAGATGGTACATCACAATACTTTTATGATGATGGATCTTTGCAGATGGAAATGACCAAAAAAGATGGAGTCATTCAAGGAACTGCAACAACTTACTACAATAATGGAGATGTTAAGAAGACGATAGCTTATGACGCAAGCGGTAAGCCTGGGGCTCCTGTCAATAAGGAAAGAGTTAATCCTCCAGTAGGTCAAAAAGTTGTTTCGGGATCTGGTGGACCATCAGGTAAGAAAGGTAAAATCAAAGACGGTAAAAAATATAATAGAGACGGTTATAACAAGCTTTACAACAAAGCTGATGAATTATGGATGGATGGTGAGTTCAAGGCAGATAAACTTTGGAATGGTAAGCTATATAAATATGATTCTGACGGAATTCTATTGAAAATTGAAGTTTGGAAAAACGGTAAGTATCACTCTGACGGAGTGTTAGAATAGGTTCTTTGTTAATAAGCCGGCGGATAATTGATTCGAAAAGGCTTATCCACAAACAACCCTCACATGCTCAAATTACTCTCACTAATTAGCGGATTTATTCTGCTCACACCTTTGGTTGTTTTCAGCCAAAATGTCTTGCGCAATTATGTTGATCTCCATGGTCAAAAGCAAGGTCAATGGATTATTCTTGGTGAAAATCAGGAGGATAGTTCCTATTGTTCTAAATGTAAAGTTTCTGAGGGTCATTTTTTGAATGATTCAAAAGTGGGTCAGTGGAATTATTATAATTCAAAAACAGGAAACCTAGAGCGGATAGAAAGTTTTAATCCTTCTGTTATTCAACCGATTCAAGAGGGTTCATGGATTGAAGATTTCCATTCTAAATATGATAGTATAAAGACAGCTTCAGACGCACAAATTAATCAATCCGTAAACGGGCGGAAAGAAGGTTATTGGGAGGTTTATGGGTATATGAATCCTGCCAAAGGGTATTCAGACTCCTGTCTAATCGAAAAGGGAATATTTCATGAAGGAAGAAAACATGGCGTTTGGTTTAAATATTTCAGAACGAAGTGTAACAGTTTGAGATTGGTCGGTACTTATGAGTACGGAAGACCAAATGGAGAATATGCAAAGTATTTTGAAAACGGAATAGTGAAAGAGGAAGGTAATTATTCTGGAATGAGACTTAAAGATGAATTCAAAGTTTACTACGACAATGGACAACTTCAGCAACATGTAATATTTGATGAACAAGGCAAAGAAGATAGTTTAAAGACATATTTTCACAAGGATGGATCACTTCATGCAATTTTTGATTCAAAACAGTCAGAAGATTTCATTGTTCTCTGCAGGTTCGGAATCACAAATGATAGCTGTGATACCAAATATGTTATGAAAAATGCACAAAATAGTAAGCTTACCCCCTGCAATTCAATTGTAACAACACATTGTGGGCATAAGGCTATTTTGAAAGATTCTACTGATATAAGACATCTTTATCGTGATAGAATGGGGTGGTCACACACTTATAATGACTGCGAAGAAATTGAATTTGAAGGAGTAATGAATGCAGGTCAACCATGGACGGGGAAGAAATATATTTATGATGACGATTGTATTTTAGAGAAAATTGAGATTTGGGAAGATGGAAAATTTAGAACAAATGGTGCGCTTTAAGTTAATCTTCATATCGCTTTTCTTTTGCTCAATCTCTTATGGGCAAGCAGATACTTTGAATCAAGTTGATACCGAAGGTAAAAAGCAAGGATATTGGATAATTTATGGAGCAGATAAACCAGATAAAGGATTTTGTGCCACGTGTAAATACGAAGAAGGTGTGTATAAAGACAATAGAAAGAACGGGGCTTGGATAAAATATTACCCTTCTGGAACAAACAGATTAAAAGGGACTTACAAAAATAATCGCCCTGAAGGAGCATACACTAAATATTATCAATCTGGCTGTGTTATGACAATCGGGAATTTCTATAACTCAGATCGAAATGGAAATCGAGATAATTTTCTGGATGACTGTGATCTCAAGAAATCAGAATTCGGCACTAAAAAACCGAGAACTGATATTGATGGCAATGTGATCCAAAAAAACATCAAAGACCTTGAGCCCATTGATACCATAGTGTATTATTATCCTGATTCTACAATTGAATTCACGGCATATAGAGTTGGGCAAGCACTGATGGCATACAGATATTATCCATGTGGAGAACTGAAGACCATTCTGCGTTATGATTCTACAGGAGCGATCCAAGGCCGAGAAGATTTTGAACCTTCTGATGATTGTATTAAAAAATTAGATAAAGGTTCAGGAAACGGGGGGCCAAGAGGTGATTTTGGCCACTTGAAAAAAGGAAATATCTTTCAACAAAATGGGTACAACAAACTTTACAACAAAGATGATGAGTTATGGATGGATGGGGAGTTCAAATCTGGAAAGTTGTACAATGGTAAACTGTACAAATACGACTCAGATGGGATTTTAACCAAATTAGAAATCTGGAAAAATGGTAAATATCACTCTGATGGCCAGCTTTAAGTTAATCTTCATATCGCTCTTTCTTTGTTCTATATCGTATGGGCAATCTGACACATTGAATCAAACTAATTCAGAAGGAAAGAAAGAAGGTTATTGGATTATTTATGGAAAGATGGATCCTGCTAAGGGCTTCTGTGATTCTTGTAAGGTAGAAGAAGGAAATTACATTGATTCGAGAAAAGAAGGAACTTGGACAAAGTATTATCCGAATGGAAATAGACGATTAGTTGGTTTTTATAAACGTCAAAGACCACATGGTGAGTACACAAAATATTGGAAAAATGGAATTGTTAAAGAAACTGGCCGCTATGAAGAAAGATTGACCAAGGGTCCGAAAAAAGTATACAATGAAAAAGGCCAACTGACACAATCAAAGAATTATAATAATGATGGTCAAGAAGATGGTTGGATAACTTATTACTATGAAACATGTGACTCTTTAGACACATTGCTGCATAAAAATTTGGAATACCTTAAAATTAATGGCATCATACAGGGAAACTTTATAAAGTATTATTATTCAGGATGCGTCAAAGAAATGAGGCCATATGATAATGAAGGACAACCTCTTAAAATGATCGTATATAATAATGATTGCAATATTTTGGATTCTATAAAATTCGGAACAGAAGGTAAGGGTGAATCAGAGTATCCTTGCGGAGATGTAAGAGATAATGGAATTCCACCAAGACCACCTGGAGATCATTTTAGAAAAAATGGATACAATAAGCTTTACAATAAAAATGATGATTTGTGGATGGAGGGATATTTCAAGAATGCCAAATTATATAATGGTCGGCTCTACGTCTACGACAATGATGGATTATTCATTAAGCTAGAAATTTGGGAAGAAGGTGCCTTTCTTAAAATCGGTGACATAGATTATTTAGAAACAATTAAAATTCCTGATTACATAAAAGGTAAGTACCCCCCAGGTGATGAAGAAATCTATATGGATGGTGAATATCGAGATGGTAAGCTTTGGAATGGCAAAAAGTATAATTATGATTCAGATGGTATTCTGGTCAACATTGAAATTTGGAAGAGAGGCAAGTTTGTAGAGAACGGAACCCTAGATGTAAGTAATGATGGATACAAAAATGTGCCGACTAGCTTTGATCCTCCTTATAATGATGGATACCATATGGTCTACGACAAAAATGATGAGATTTGGCTAGAAGGAGAGTTTAAGGATAATAAGTTTTGGAAGGGGAAACATTATATCTACGGTGAAGATGGCCTTTTAGAGAGAATAGAAGTTTGGGTCAATGGCAAATATCATTCAGATGCTCAGCTGTGATTTGTTAATCTACACTCACACCAATTACACTTCGACAGGCTCAGTGTAAACTGCTTAAGTTGGACTTCGCTAATCTACGCTCACTCCAATTACGCAAACATCATCAATCTGCTCAAACTCTCCAATCCAGTTTTCAAAGTGGGTGGTGAGCAGGTCGCCATGAAGCATAAATGGTTTTGGTTGAGCTTCAATAATGATTTTTTTGAACGGTTTATACTTCATTTTTTTCCCTTTATCTCCACCAAATTGATCGGCATATCCATCAGTAAACGATATAATTCTATCACCACTCTTCAGTTGAACGTCTTGGCTAGCAAAGTTTGCCTCATCTTCAGTGTGAAATCCAACCGGCATTTTGTTTGTCGCTATCTCAATGAGTCCGTATGCAAAAGGTTCGTGAACTAAGACTTTGTCAAATTCACCCTCTTTAATATTCTCATTTTTTCGCAGAATCCAAAGTGGATTATTCGCTCCTGTAAACTGCAAATGATTTGTTTTCTTGTTCCAAATACATAAAGCTAGGTCCATTCCGTCTTTTTGCTGAAGGTCAGTTCCTTTTTGATCAAGGGCTTTAATGATCTTGGCTCTCAACAGGTTTAGAATTTTTGGTCCGTCTTTGATTCCGTTTTCAATGACTATCTCATTCAAAAAACCGATTCCAAGCATTGACATGAATGCGCCCGGAACTCCATGTCCAGTGCAATCGGCAGTCACCCAAATTGAAAGGTTCTCCTCTTGAAAATGATGAGCCCAATAGAAATCACCACTCACTACATCCTTAGGTTTGAAGAGTATGAAGTGATTAGGAGCAATTTTATCCCATTCTTCATTACTTGATAAAAGAGCAGATTGTATGCGTTTGGCGTAATTTATACTGGCCTTTATTTCTTCATGTTGCTCTTCTATTTCATCTTTTTGAAGCAGAATTTGGTTGTTTCTGTCAGTAATGATCTTGTTCTTTGATTTTAATTGAGATCTACTCCTGAAAACAAAATATAAGGCAACTATTACCAAAAGAATCACTATTCCTGATGCCCATAACATGAGATCTCTTGATTTTAATTTCTCATCAGAAAGCTTTCTTTCATAATCAGCTTGTTCTTCAACTTGAATTAAGTCTAATGAGTCTTGCTTAGAAAGTTCATTTAGCAATCTTTCATTTTCAAGTATTAATGCTTGACTATTAGAACCACCTAAGTCAAGAGAGTCTCGATAACCTGCTGACATTGTCGCGCAGGCATATGCCTTTTTGAAATTACCTGCGCCTTTAAAGGCAATGCCCAGAGCATTATAAACTTCTACAACCAGTTCATTATATCCAACTTCTAATCCATAATCAAGGGCTTTTTCAAGGCTCACTATTGCTTCATTATACCTCTTATCATCAATGTAGTAGGTCCCTAGACTATAATAGTCCATTGCAGCTCCTCTTTTGTTTCCTATTTGTTGTGTTACGGCGGCTGACTTCTCCATGAATTCAAAACTCTTGTCAGTTTCCCCCATCTTATCATAAAGGACAGATAAATTGTAAAAAATCTCTCCTTTTCTTCTGAGGTTATTATTGGCCTCAGCTAATTCTAACCCTTCGGTATAATACTGCATAGAAAGGTCATGTTTATCTTCATTTTTAGCAATAATCCCTAAGTTGTTCAAAGCTTGTAAAATGTCTGCAGTGTCTTTATATACCTTACCCAACTGATATGCTTCTTGAAAATATTCTTTTGATTTTTCATTGTTTTCTATAACTCTAAATATTAATCCTATCCCGTTTGCGGCACCTGCTTGTGATTTAGGGTACTTCTCTCTCGCAAGATCATAAGCCTCGAAGTACCTATCAAGTGCGGCCTGATATTCACCCTTATAGAAGAAGCAGTTAGCCATTGAATGTTCAGCACTCATGGTCGATTTAAAGAGGTTATGCTTCTTACTATAATCTATTGACTGCTGAATCACCACTTGGGCAGAATCCATGTCATCTCCAAGCATCAATGATTCTCCGATAAGTCTCATTCCTGATGCCACACCTTTTTTGTAATCCAAAATTTGAGATAGTTCAAAGACCATACGAGAATAGTCCATTGCTTTATCGGGGTCCTGATATATAAGTTGTTTGACCTCACCTTCTAGTCGAATGACAAGATTGGTATCACTCTGCGGTAGTTGTCCTTCGGTCAACTTTTCATAAACACCTAACTCATTCAAAAGAGAATCCTTTTGAGCAAATGAAGAAATTGAGATTATTATTGAAAATATGGCTAGAAGACGTATCATCTTATATAAAGATAACATCTTTCAATTATCTATGGCACTTAAAGTAATTGAAGGGTTCAAGACAATCAATGCAAGAATGAAAAGATTGACATGGTGTTGTACCAAATTTTGAGATCATTTTGGTGTTGGTCGATTTACAATTTGGACAAGTTACTATCTTATTATCATCTGTCGGGGGCGAGATACCATCTGCCATCATCTTAGCCTTTGTAGCCTCAGATAACCAATCAGTATTCCAGGCAGGGGAGAGGGTTGTAATGATTTCGTTTTGATCAAATCCTTTTTCAACTAACTTCTCACGAATTAAGTCTTCAAATAATTTTTTAGCAGGACAACCAGTATAAGTTGGTGTTATGGTCACTATGACTTTTTCACCTTCTTTCTCTACATTTCTGACAACACCTAATTCTACCAAATTAATAACAGGTATTTCAGGATCTGGAACTTCAGCTAAGAATTCCCAAATTTCAGGATACTTTTTATTGATGTCGATTACGACCATTTAGCGTCAGGATAAGCTCTTGGCAAATACTGCATGATGCTTAATAAATGACCAATATGCTCAGAGTGAAATCCATCTCTAAAATCTCTCATAGTTAACTCAGGAACTTCTTTTCGCTTAATATTCACTTCAGCTAAAACTCTGTTCACCTCATTATTCCATGTTGATTCAATCTTTTCACAATCAGGATAATTTGCTTTATCAAGCTCATCCCAGTTGAAGATTTCACTTGTGTATTTCAACAGGTGATCAACAGCTTCTTGTAATCTATGGTTTGATTCTTCTGTTCCAAGACCTAAACGATACATCCAATCTTTACAATGAGATAGGTTGTATTCAATCTCTTTCAAAACTTTGGTAGCTAAGGCAGCTAAATCTGAGTTTTTTGAAGATTCTAGTTGAGAAAATGCTTCTTTAGCGTAAACATCATGTAAAAACTGTCTTGCAATTACCCATGCAAAGTCTTCGTTTGGTTGTTCGGCCAATTTGATGTTATAAAACTCACGTTCGTTTCTGTGAAATACATATTCGTCCGGAGTAAATTTATCGCCATCTAGTTTTGCAACAATCTTATATAATTCTTCAGCTCTACCAAATAGGTCTAAAGAGACATTTGAAAGTGCGATATCTTCTTCTAAAAAAGGTCCATTACTACACATTTCAGCCATTCTCTGTCCCATAATGAGAGAGGTGTCGGCTAATCTGAGTAACCAAAGTGCTTCTTTGTTTTCAATCGTTACCTTCATCTTATAAGTGCTTTACTCCCTCAGGGATATCGTAAAATGTGGCATGTCTGTATGCTTTATCGTCACTTGGATCGAAAAATGCATCTGCCTTATCTAGTGGCACTGATACGATTGCTTCAGTTGGTACTACCCATAACGCTCTTCCTTCACTTCTTCTAGTGTAAAGGTCTCTTGCGTTTTGAATGGCCATTTTCTTGTCGTATGCATGTACACTTCCGACATGCTTAAAAGGGAGTCCAGATTTTTTCTGAACAAATACTTCCCAAACTTTATCTCCTGCTTCCATGAGTTTTCTTAATGTTATTATGCTACTTCTTTCTTTTCAGTTTTTTGAGCGTAGGCTACTGCCGCCTCTCTTACCCATTTATTGTCATTGTGAGCAGCAATGTGATGATCTAAACGTTCTTGATTGCAAGGACCATTTCCGTTTACTACATTCCAAAACTCATCCCAGTTGAATGGGCTCGTTTCCCAATGCTGAGTTTCTTCATTGAATTTTAGTCCTTTGTCAGGTATAGTTAATCCTAAGTATTCAGCCTGACCAACAGTTCTATCAATGAATCTTTGTCTCAAGTGATCGTTAGATTCTCTCTTGATTTTCCACTCCATTGATTGTCCTTTATGAACTGAATCTTTGTCGTGGGGTCCAAACATCATCAATGATGGTTCCCAAAATCTGTTCAATGCATCTTGAGCCATTTCTTTTTGCTCAGGAGTTCCAAATGCCATTTGACACATAATTTCGTAACCCTGTCTTTGATGAAAAGACTCTTCTTTACAAATTCTTACCATGGCTCTTGAATAAGGACCATAAGAAGTTCTTTGAAGAGAAACTTGATTTACAATTGCAGCTCCATCAACTAACCAACCAACAGCACCCATGTCTGCCCAAGTTAATGTAGGATAATTAAATATTGAAGAATATTTTGCTTCTCCTTTATGTAATTGCTCAACCATCTCTTGACGAGTGATTCCCAAAGTTTCACAACAGCTATAAAGATATAAACCGTGTCCTGCTTCATCTTGAATTTTCGCTAAAAGAACCTGTTTTGATCTAAGAGACGGAGCTCTTAATAACCAATTGCCTTCTGGCTGCATTCCAATAACTTCAGAATGTGCATGCTGAGAAATCTGACGAATATTCATCTTTCTGTATTTCTCTGGCATCCAATCTCTTGGTTCAACTTTCAAATCGTCTTCGATAATCTGGTTAAATGCTTGTTCAAATTTGTCCATAGAATATGCTTTTTATAAGCTAAACAAATATAATGTTTTAAAGTTTAGTTTTTGTGAGAGTTGTAACATTGGCTACTGATATTTCTCAACTATTGAACTTCAACCTTTTTAAACTTAATATTTTCTGATCTTCCTTTTTTGAAGATTTTATTACTCACTTCTTTTCCTTTTCTCAGTTCTTTTTGTTCCTCTGCTGGTAATCGATTGATAGTCATACAGTCTTCAGTACAACAGTTTTCCATCATTTCTCTGCATGATTCGCATTGAATGAATAGTAGGTTGCAATGAACGTTTGCACAATTTGAATGTGTATCGCAAGGTTCACCGCATTGATGACAATTTGAGATGACGTCATCACTAATTCGCTCTGCCATTCGGTCGTCAAAGACAAAGTTTTTACCAATGAATTTATTTTCAACACCATCTTGCTTTACCTGTCGAACGTATTCTATAATTCCTCCTTCTAATTGAAAAACATTTTTGGCGCCTAAATGTTTAAAATAAGCACTTGCTTTTTCACATCTGATACCTCCAGTACAGTACATCACAATGTTCTTGTCTTCCTTATTGTCTTCAACATAATCTTTTACAATTTCAGGAAGCGAATCTCTGAAAGTGTCAACATCCGGAGTAATGGCACCTTCAAAATGACCAATTTCTGTTTCGTAATGATTTCTCATATCGATTAGGATAGTGTCATCTTGAGCAATTATGTCATTGAACTCTTGTGCCTTTAGATGTTTTCCTTTGTTTGATGCATCAAATGTATCATCTGTCAATCCATCAGCCAATATTTTGTTTCTTACTTTAACCTTAAGCTTCAAAAATGACTTGTTGTACTGTTCGACAGCAATGTTTAATCTGATTCCGTTCAAGAATGAAATACTGTCAAGATGTTTCTTGAAAGCTTCAAATTTGGGAGCTGGAACAGATAACTGAGCGTTTATTCCCTCTTTGGCCACATAGATCCTACCTAATACATCTAACTCATTCCAAGTTATGAATAGGTGGTTTCTAAAAATTTCAGGATTGTTTAATTTGTGGTACTCATAGAAAGAGATAGTTAGGCGATCTTCGCCAGCCTCATCAATTAAAGCTTCTCTTTCTTTCGCACTTAGTTTATTATACAGTTGCATGCTATAAATAATTTAAGTTAAAAGAATAATGCGCCACAAAGATAGGACATTTTAAGGCAAGAAAAAAGGCGCCCTTGTATCAAGAACGCCTTTAATAGTATGATTTTAGTCAGTTTAGTTACCTCTGATCAAATGTATTGTACCTTGGCCTGATTGAGATTCTCCGTTTGTGAATACTGCGTCATAGGTATAGAAGTAAACGCCATCATTGGCGTCATTGCCCCCAAGTGAAGTTCCGTTCCATCCATCTGTTATATCAGAGAATTCGAACATTTTCTTTCCCCAGCGGTCAACAACAACAGCAGCAAACTCAGAAACAGCTTGTGATTTGAATTCAAAAGTGAATATGTCATTTGCTCCATCTGTTCCAGGTGAGAATACATTTGGTGTTGTTAATAATGGTAACTCGTGAATGATTAAATCTTTGCACGAAGTATCTGTACATCCGTTTTTATTAATAACTACAAGACATACTTGGTAAATCTCTTCGCCTGTGTAAGTAGTATCAAATGATTCGGTTGGATCATGAGAAATTTGCCACCCAAAGCCTGGGTTTGTTATGTCATGATTAAAGTTCCAAAAGAATGTCGTATCAGCATTCGGGTTGTTTGGATTAGCAAAATTCAATGAGTTATTAATGAATGTCACATCAACAGGAGCTGTTCCTTCATAAGCAGCAGGACCTGTAAATTGTGCAGAAACTGCTTCAAAATCTGAGATTGGATTCAATGAGTCAAGAACTACATCTTCAGTTAAGATACATCCGTTATTATCAATTACCGTCATTGAATAAGTGCCTGGATTAAGTCCACCCCAAGTAGTATTGACAGATGTGTTACCTGTTTCTATATGTGTCCATTGATAATCATAATCAGGTGTACCACCTGTAGCTGAAGCGAAAACAACTCCGTTACCAGATTGGTAATTAAATTGTCTACAATAAGCTGGTTCAGATCCTATGTCGTTAAATACTAATTCATCTGGATAAGTAATGTTGAAATCAAATACTTCTGAACATCCATTTTCATCATTAATCGTAATGGTGTAAGGTCCAGCACCCATTGCTCCTGTTGAATCTGCGCCAAGTCCTGATTGTCCACCTGGATTTGGGTTCCAGAAATATGAAATATTATTTGGGTCACCTGTTGCATTATAAACGAATCCAACTTCGGCAGTTCCGGTAGGAATACCATAACAAGCAGGATCTGTAACCTCTAAATCTAAAGTCATTTCAGCAGGGTCATCAATAAATACTGAATCAATTTGTGCACATCCTGATCCGGCATCCACATTGATGTAATACCATCCTTCACCTAAGTTATTTGCAGCATTGGAGTTACCAGTGTTTAGTTGCGTTCCTAGAGAGTCAGTAATTGTAAATACTTCAGAACCTGAACCACCAGTCGTATTCACTACAATTGATCCGTCAGTGAAAAGATTACAAGTTGGCGCATTAAAATTGATCGCCATGTTCGGACTTTGTAGTATTTCAATTGGTAATGAGAATGTGTGAGAACATCCACCATTTGATGTCACAGTTAATTCAATAGTGTAATTCCCTCCAGCTGTGTACTGGTAAGTAGGGTCAGAGTCTGTTGAGGATCCACCATCTCCAAAGTCCCAGTCATAACTGTCAATTGTTCCAGGCATAGCAATTGACGAAAAGTCAGTGAAGTTTACAGGGAATGTCATACATCCTCCAGCATCTCCATTCTGAGAAGTTGCTCCGTTAATTTCCCATTCAAAATCAGCATTTGGCAATGGAGATACAATCACAATAAAGTCAGCTGTATCAGCCAAACAAGGCGCAACAGCAGGCACAATGTATTCAAAAGTATATGCTCCGGTTCCTAATCCGTTTCCGTCAAACACTCCAGTACCTGGCGTGAATTGTCCTGAAGATGAAGTTTCTTCCCAGAATCCTCCTGGATCAGCTCCAACTAATAAATTATCTAAATCTACTGTGCTTCCAGGTGTGTTACAAATTGTTGATCCGCCATCAACTCCAGCAGAACCAGATCCGCCAACGGTAACGTCAAAGTAAGCAGTGTCATATGCACCACAACCATCAGTTTGTATGTATTGGAAGCTATAAGTTGCTGCAGTTAATCCATTCGCATCAAATACACCAGTTCCAGGTGTGAATTGACCAGAAGATGTAATCTCTTCCCAAGTTCCTCCCGGGTCACCAGTTACTAATGAGTTAAGATCAATTGTTCCACCGCATAAAGAAGTTGTTAAATCATCTGCTCCAACTGCAGGCATTGTACCAGCACATCCTCCACAGTTGATTACCCATCCTGAAGAACATCCCGTATTCGTTAGAGTTACAGTCGTGAAAGGAATTGTTGAGCAAACTGTGATTGATACATCTCCGTATGGAGCAGTTCCGCAATTGTAAGGCCCAATTGTTGTTCCTGCGACTCCAACATTAATTCCTGTAATATTCAAAACACCTCCACCATCAGTGGTGATCACTGCGAAATCATTTGTATTTACAGCTGTATATGCTAAAGTCATACAGGTGACAGCACCACTCGTAGAAGTTGAAACCAAGGTTCCGGAACAAGAAGTTCCTGACCAGGCAGCAGAACCATTTACCAAACCAGGTACATTTGCTGTACATGTGGCATCTGGGCTAGGATTGAAAGAAGAACCTGAAGGTCCGGTTGTTGTATAATCGTCACAGTTGTTAGGTGTTTGCGCCATTGAAAATGCGCTTACACTGATTGCCAACAATAGGCTCAATAATTTTTTCATACTTCTCTCTGTTTCTGTTATCTTACTTAAGCACGGTTACGTGACCGTCATAAAGGTGTCTCTTATCAGACATTGTTTCTTTAAAGTCAACTTTCCAAATATAAGTTCCATCTTCAACAAGTCCTCCGTTTCCGTAATGGCCATTCCAGCCCGTATCGGCATTATAAGACTCCCAAACGATTTCACCATATCTGTTAAATAAAACCATATGATAATCTTGCGGATCATGTCCTGAAAAGAATACCGGTTTCCAAGTCTCATTATAATCGTCTCCATCCGGAGTAAAGATATTTGGAACGTAAAAGATAATAACATCCTGAACATCTACCACAACTGTGCTAGTATCTGAACACATTCTTCCGTAATTGTATGCAATTAATTCTACAACATATGAGCCAGGTGCATTGTCTGGGTATGTGTGAGAAGGACTTGTTTGATTAGAAATAATACTGTTATCGCCAAAGTCCCAGTCGTATTCATCAGCATTAATTGAGCTATTTTGGAATTGAGTTTCAGACTCTGTGATCGTTAATACATTAGGCGAAAACACAAATCTTGATTCAGGTAATGGGAAAATCTCGATATAATCAGCCGCAAATGAAGTGTCTTTACATCCAACACTGTTGGTAACGATAAGGTTCACATCATATAATTCAGGATTCATACTATTGTTAACATAGTTTACGATTGGATTTGATCCTCCGGTAGAAGCACCACCAAAGAAGTCCCAATTCCACTCTGTAATAGCAGTAGTTGAGCTAAATGATAAATCAGAGAATTGAATGTCTGCTGGGCTACATGCTTGATTAAGGTCAGAAACAAATCCGGCAGTTGGTTTTTCATAAACGGTTACTGGTTTCGTAATTGCATTAACACATCCATGATTCGAAGTCACTGTTAAAGTCGTCATAAAGTTACCGTCTGTTCCGTAGATGTGCTGAGTGCCTTGTCCTGCTCCGGTTTGTCCATCTCCGAAATCCCAATCCCAGCTGTCAATCGTACCACTTGAAATAGCAGACATATCAGCAAAGCTAGAAGGAGGTGTGTTAACACAAACAGTTGAAGAATTGAAATCAGCAACAGGCTCTGGGTAAATCGTTACGGGATGAGTAATGTCATCAGTACATCCATTATTAGATGTAGTAGTCAATGTAATGTCAAATGTACCAGAAGAACCATATGTATGATTAGCTGTTGCTCCAGCACCTGTATTTCCATCTCCTAAAGCCCAATCAAAATTTGAAATCACATCTGGGGCAGTGATGTTAGAAGTTTCTTGTACTGTTATTTGTTGGTTATGACAAACGTCAGCCACAGTAAAGTCTGCCGTAGGAAGACCAAAACGAGTAGTATTGCCCTGGATTGATGCCGAACATCCTTCATCAGTAGTAACAGTAAGATCAATTGTGTATGCTCCTGCTGCTGCGTAGAGATTAGAAGGGTTTTGATCAGTAGAAGTGTTTCCATCTCCAAAATCCCATGCCCATTGATCAATCACACCTGAAGCTGCAACCGAGTTGTCAGTGAAATCGGCAGTAATATCTTCACAATCATCAACCACTGTAAACGCTACAACTGGAGGTGCAGAAATTGCAATCGGAATGATAACAGTGTTTGGACATCCGTTATCAGAAGTTGTTGTTAGTGTAATGTTGTAATTACCTGCTGCTGCATAAGTTTTGTTTGGCGGATTCTCTAGTGCTGATGTTGTTCCATCACCAAAATCCCAAGCCCAAGTTGTTATTGTGCTTGGTGCCGCAACACTTGAGCTATTTACAAATGAAACATCATCTCCAATACATCCTCCAGTTAATCCAGCATTTGAAGAAACACCTCCAATTAAAAATTCGAAATCAGAAGTCGTATTTGGGAATACAGTCACATCTTGAGTAGAAGTGTTTTGACAGCCATTTCCATCTGTTGATGTTAACGAAACGGTATAAGTTCCTGGATTTGCATATGAGTTAGATGGATCTTGTGCATTTGATGTATTCCCATCACCAAAGTCCCAATCCCAAGCTGTGATTACTTCAGGAGCTGCAATTGTTGAAGCATCTGTGAAAGGTAGTGGAGTTCCTTCACATTGATTAGTGAAGTTGAAATCTGCTACAGGAGCAGCAGGAATAGTGATAGTGTGATCTGCGCTTTGGCAATCTCCGTTAAGAGTGTACACAGCTGTGTAGTCACCAGGACCATAAGTCATTCCATTAAGGTTTTGACCAGTTTCACCTGGAATTGCAATTCCAGCATCATACCATTGCCAAGCTCCGCCAATTGTATCAATGTCGGCTTCTAAATCTAAATCATTTGAACACCATCCACCAGTTTCAACAATTGCTCCACCTTGAAAGGCAGCCTCTGTTGCTAATGTTAATTCATCTAAAAAGTAATAGTTTGAACCCGCTTGTTGTCCTCCACAAGGTCCACCAATAGATACGGCGGCTATGTCAACAGGAGGTGTAAAGTTTACAGAAACTTGTTGCCATGATTGATTTGCAGCAAAGTTCACAGTAGTTGTACCCAACAGCATCCATCCACCTGATCCAGGTGCACATGTACTGGTGTTCCACGGTAAATCACCACAGTTTGGGGTGCCATAGATTGATAATGTCAATGTTGTTGAACCTGTTGACCAGGCTAAGTTTAAATCCATTTGATAATCTACACCAGCAGTCATTGGTGAGTTCAAACAGGCACCAATATTTTCTTCCCAGTTTGAATTACTGTAGAATCCTCCATATCCAGCTCCTCCACCAGGAAGAGGTAAGTTCGGTGAATTAAAAATTCCTGTATACCCACAGGTATTAAAATAATCTGAAGTTGCATTTGAAGCTTGTTGCCAAGAAACAGCACAAGGTAAATCACTTACTCCATTGGGGCAACAAGTGTAATCTTCAAATGAAGGATTTGGAATCAAAGATGTCACTGATGACGAACCACTTCCAATCCCAGAACATGCACAATCGGCATCATTCATATCAATGTCTCCATCTGCATCATCATCAATTCCGTTATTGCAAATTTCTTGAGAATAAAGACTTGATGCTGAAATTAGAATGCCGAATACTAGTAGTAGCTTTTTCATGAACATATTTATTGGTTAACGAGAAGACGTAGGTAGTTGCCTAGTCGTTGCTTCAAAATAAGAAGTTTCGGTCGATATTCATAAAAGTCTATCGGAAAGATGGAATATAGTGCCTTTTTCGGGCAAAACTTAACGTTTTTTGATGTCCTTGTTAAACCTTTTTCGTTTACCTCAGTCATAGATGCAGAAATTAAAAAAAAACAATACAATGAAAAAGTTAGGAATTATAACATTAGCGATCGGATTAGCATCATTTACATCTTTTGGACAGGAAGAAGGAAGAATAGATAAACCTGAAAAAAAGGAAAGAGAGAAATTGACCCCAGTTGAAAGGGCCGAAAAGAGAACAAAACATATGACAAAAACTTTGTCTCTGACAGAGGTTCAAGTAGCAAGAGTAAGTGAAATAAATCTTGAACATGCAAAAGAAATGGAAAAGCTTCATTCAGAAATGAAAGCTCTGAAGGAAAAATTAAAAAATGAAAAAGAATCTACGCGTTCTAAGGTAGATGCGGTTTTGACAGCAGATCAAAAATTGATTGTTGAACAGAAGAAAGAAGAACGTAAAGAGAAAAAAGCGGAGAGAAGGAAAGATTGCTGCAAGGAATAAGCATGTGTGGCAATTTTAAAATCAGAAGCC
>Ga0316204_10003434_pt1 | contig 31761 bp, 21 predicted proteins | sample 6monrhotite_MG_2_FD_205661 | JGI IMG/M metagenome (GOLD analysis project Ga0316204, IMG submission 205661) | Microbial mat bacterial communities from mineral coupon in-situ incubated in ocean water Damariscotta River, Maine, United States -... | ecosystem: Environmental > Aquatic > Marine >... | reverse complement strand
GCACCCCTTTGGTTTGAGTGGCATTGAATGCCGGAACCGACTCAAAGGTTTTACGCCCTAAGTGATCAAAGTCCGTTTGCACATAAATATCTTCGTTTAAACCAAAGCCTTCGGTTTTAGCCACCAAGACTCGGTTAAACCTATCTTTGTATAAAGTCGTCTCTGGGCTGCCCGCTTGGTAAGTGGTCACTTTGTATTGGATATTTGAATTAGTGACGCCATCACAACCACCTGAGCAACTCGCAAATCGGCTAAAGGCGGGTTGTCCTGTACCTAACGGCGGCGTGACTTTTTCAATCCGACCGAAGGCATCGTAATCACTGGTTGAAATCAAATCATTGGCATCAATCACCTCTATTGCTTGCCCATGTGCAGGGTCTACTTTAGTGGTAACAGCATGACCTAAGTCATTGGTGATGGTATAAACAAAGTAACCATCAACCGCTGGCAGCAAACCATCTTTGGAATAGGTGGTTGTTATGCAACGTTGATTGGTAGAAACCTCATAAGTACACACACTGGTTGGTAACCCATAAACATTGTAATCGGTATCCACATTGGTGACTTTACCACCGCCAAGTATTGGTGTGACCGTGACAATATCCTCTTGTCGCTCGGTTGTCCAAGTATAAGCTTTCTTAATTTGTTTTTTGGGATCGAGGATTGAGTCGTGAACGCCTGCAGTAACAAGAGTTGTCTCTGAGGTGACCGTGGAGGTTTTTAATTTATTGAACCACCCGATACCAATCTGAGCGTAATCATAGACATTAACCGTATCCGTTTTGACTGTGGTGAAACCGTTGTCTATTGTGGTTGTTGATTCTAAAATATTTCCATACAGTTTATCGAGTCCCACTGGTGATACAGTAGTGGTCACTTTTTGTGATAATTGCTTAGTTCGAACAGCCAGATCATAGCTGGTCGATGTCGAATTGGTTGGAATAACCCAATGGACATTTGAGTTTACAGTGGTTAAGTCCGTATAGCTCACATCCGTTTGGCTGATGGGGCTTGCTGAGCAAGTTTCATCAAAATCGGATATCAAACAAGTTCGGGTTGATTTGATTTTTCCGGCATAAGGGAAATCTTGTCTAAAATCCGTGACAGCTCTAGTGCCAGCAGTTTCATTATCGACAATGATCCGACTAAAACCTTGAAAACCTCTGCCCTTATTATTATACATGGCATCACTGTAGCTATAGGACGTCTGGTTTTCACTACCAACACCATTTGACTGATTGAAGCTGGATACAACATACATGCTTGATGTGAAATAAAAATGATCATTATCAACCTCTCGCTCGGCATCACCTTGAGGAACAGTGTAAAGAGCCGGAATGTTGGAGCCGCGAGATTCTGATGATGTAAGGGGCTGATAGTCCCAAGTCGAATTGACACCTAAACCACTCTGAACATTTGAAATAACATCGGGTAACTTGGCATTAACACCATCCGTTGATGCACCAATCGAACGATAGAGATACATACCGGGTTCTTGAGGATTGGTTTGAGTGGGTATAAATTTGTACCACTGAAGCGCCGTTAAGCCATAACCGACCTCATAAACATAATCCGTTAATCCATCGCCATAGGGATCTACTTCATGGTTGCTGTTGGCTCTAGCTAATCGTTCGCTACCTGCCAAAAAAGTTAGCTGGTATTTTCCTTTTACAATATCGTAATCAAATGAGTAGGTTTCTGTTTGATACAAACTTCTATCAAAACTACCTAAACCTTCTGTGTACAACTCACCACCTTCGGACAGCATATTTACACAACTTAATTCCCTAGTATCTGTTTCGCCTGATTCCAGTTCTGTCGGCCAACCGGATTTGCCTGGCTCAACAAGCCGACAATAACGATGTTCGGGTTCAATATTGGTTGGTATTACTAAATCAGCCGAACCATCCGCATTAAAATCAGTAGTATGAAAAACTGTCGAAAAACGAGGTGTATATTGCAAAGATGCATCAACGCCAGGAGCACACCTTTGTGAGGCGCTTATATCTACCTTCCCGCGACCACCAAAATTTAATCCAATATCTTGGCCTGTGTTAACAGCCGTTTCGAACCCGTTTCCTGTATTAAGTTGATACCACCAGGTTTCTGAGCCATTATTTCCTGAATGCAATAAAGTGGTTGAATTATTATCAACAGAGTTAGGCACGAATAAATAATCAAGAATTCCATCGCCATTAATATCCGCCCATAAATGATAGGTATCTTGCGGTAAGTTGGCTGCACCAATACCAACACTTGACCAGCTACTTCCGACCTCGTCAAATGAACCGTCACCATTATTAATCCAGACTCTATCAAGTTCATTGGCAATCAAACACCCAGCCTGACTCGCTGTTAAATCGGTTAAGCCATCGCCATTAATATCGTTAAAATCTAAACTGGTATGATCACTGTAAGAGCTGTTCCAATGGAATACACGATGGTCAAAACTTTTTACCGTATATTTTGGCGAGGTAAATTCCGGCAACTGCGCTGTTCCGGTATTAAAATAAATATTGTATTCTGTTGTTTGATCGTTATTAGCAGAAGCTAAGTGCCATAAATCCATTAAACCATCGTTATTGAAATCAATTGGATGAAAACGGACTTCCGAATATATCCCAGGCTCAATTTCATGACCGTCCGTACCAATAATAGAAGGTGGTTCTGCGTTCAGACCACTTAATCTGCCTATTTCCTCTAATGTCGCGATGTTGTTAGCCGAATTTAAATTAACTTTGGACATCACTAGATCACCTGATGCATTAAAGTGCAACAAATCAGCACGCCCATCATTATCCCAGTCAACCAATTGTCTTGATAAAGCAAAAGTTCTACTATTGGAGTAACTATCATTACCAACTATTGAACTAATATCCCATTCAACTTCATTCCCGTCAGCATCAAAACTAACTAGGACAGTAGTGATAACACCCAATACAGTAGAGCTATCGAGTTTTCTGATGATAAATTCTTTTCGTCCATCACCATCAAAATCTCCAGATTCCTGCATAACCGTAAGCCGGTTATCGCCGGAGGGATCGTTTAAATCGACTAATTCAAACTGAGGCACAGACTCTTGCCAATCAAAACTAGTAACTGGCAGGCAATTTTCAGCATTATTTAAATATGAGCATTCTTCAACACTTCGCAACAAGCTGCGACCGCTAGACAAACTTAAATCACCATACTCCAATGTGTAAACACGGATCAAAGTTGTATCGACATAAGTTTGAATGTGTTTTAGTCGTTTGGTTTGACTTGTTTTTCCACCAGCCAAATAGGAAAACTGATAATCATTTTTACCGTTATTGTCTGTACGGTCTTCATAAATAAAATCAACATGACGATCGCCTTCATCATTTTGGTAACCGGTGTAAGTAATGCTCTCTAAATTATATTCGCCATCATCGCTGTAATGATAGGTAATATAATTTCCCAAAACATCCTTCGATTCGGCAATAGCCCAAGACAGTGTTTCAATACGTCCTTGTGCAATTTGTCTGGGGTTGCTTGAGTTTACCGACAAACCAAAACGGTTGATTAACCCATCCTTTGATTTGACCTCAAACCAGGTGCCAGTGTCATTGATGCCGCCTGACATTTGGGTCACTAGCACGAAAGAATCCTGTTCAGTTCGATACTTTGCACCAGACTTACCGTAATCAATAGAGTTAGTGACGACTAATCTTTGTCCATTTAAACAAAGACGATCACTATCACTGTAATTAACGCCAACAAAATAATTGTCTTGCGCAACCGTTTGAGCGCAACGATGAATTGATGATCCAGCGCTTAAACTCCACCCCACACCCGCAATTCCATTACCACCTTTTGATGAATAATTGAGAGAGATATTCGGCTGCATACTTGCCCGACCCGGTGGAATAGCGATGGGAATGGAATAAGCGGCAGCGCCACCTGAAACACCTGCCTGTCCTTCAATTGCTCCGATGGATTGATTGGCTGGAACGGTGGGGGACACCAAGGATTGGTTAGCGACTTCGGCACTAGACATTTCAGCCCAAGCTGGCTCTTTGACATCAACATTAATTGTTATTTCATCAATCGCAATACCATCAGTTACGCGAACAACAAAACTATCACTTCCTGCATAACCGTTGTTTGGCGTGTAATTTAAACTCCTCGAATTTCCTGTACCAAATCCAGAAACTGAACCGTTAGATGCTGTTCCTTGTGGACTCCAAGTTAAGAGGTCACTATCCGCGTCACTCGCCGATAGACTAAATGGTATTGTCGAATTTTGCTCGCCACTAATTGAAAGAGCTGAGCCTTGTGTAATGACGGGGACATCATTGATCCCATTGACCGTCAAGACAAAGGTATCGCTTTTAGTTAAACTTCCATCAGAAACTGTAATGGTTATAGTGGCACTGCCACTTTTATTAGCAATCGGTATAACCTTTACCGTTCGATTCGCCCCACTGCCTCCGAAAACAATATTGCCTGCTGGAACCAAGGCGGTATTACTAGACGTTCGGGATAAAGTTAATGAGCTAGCCGATGTTTCTAGATCGACTATGGTAAAGGCAACATTACCGGTATTACTATCTTCATTGATGGCTCGGTTGGTGATGTCGGAAATGGAGGGTTGGTCATTCACCGCGTTAACAGTCACTATGAAACTATCACTTTTTGTAGTGATCCCATCAAAAACCTTAACTGTGATCGTTGCATTGCCATTTTTATTTGCCGCAGGTGTCACTTTAACGGTGCGATTTGCACCACTGCCACCAAACACAATATTGCTAATGGGTACTAATGAGGGATTACTAGACGTTCGGGATAAAGTTAATGAGCTAGCCGATGTTTCTCTGTCACCAATAGTAAATGCAATGTTGCCAGTATTATTATCTTCATTGATGGTTTTATTGGTGAGATCACTAATAGTCGGTGCTAGGTTTAGTGGTAGCGGTGTTCTACTGATCATCCTACTGACTGCGCCGCTTTGCGTGGAAGTTCCTTTAATGTCGAGTGTACCATCACCCAAATTTAGAGATACCGGATATGAAAATCTATATGAACCTGTTTCTCGACAAGTGTTGTCAATAGCTGTCTCACTATTGAGATCAGCTATTTTTGTTCCTAAATAAGTTCTTTTTTTGTTGTACTTTCCAGTAACAGGGTCAAATTCGGAGGTATTTGAATAAGCTTCATAAGAGATTGAAGGGTTATAATCTTTTTGACAGATCCAACCTTTCGCGTAGGCTCGTCCATTTGAATATGTATAACCTTCAAAGTTTCCCGTTATTTTATAATGATCAACTGACAAACTAGTACTGCTCGTTGCGTAAGAACTACATCCAACAAAATTACAGGTTTGAACTCGATACTTGAAGCTACCATCTCTTCGATCAATTAAAGTGAGTGATTTTGCAAAGCTGCTCCCAACTGAAGTCCATGCCCCACCGTTTTTGCTTTCAAAGATCTTATCAAAAGTACCAAGCGACAGAGAGGCACTACTACTCCAAGAGATTGATACGGTGCCTGTTGATTGATCAGATATGCTATAAGCTAACTCTCTCGGTATTGGTAGAGGTGGTGTGCGAGGTGGTGTCGGTTCACACCGCGCTTGGGTTGAAAGAAGTGTGGGGTCAGTACAACTGATCGCTTTCGTTTTTTGAGAAAAGGTAATAAGACCGCATAATACAATCAATAGCAAAAAAAGGTTTTTCATTAAATCAATCCCTATAAATTAAGCAACAATACTCTGGTAGTTTTCATTTTGTTTGTTATTAAGGTAGTTATTAAAATATTTCAAACAGTTGAATATTGTGACCGAAAAACAAGTTTCGGCTCTATAAGAATCCTGCCAAAAGCTAGTAACACTCTGCCATTCTGATAAAACTGTGCCAAAATTTTTACATTTTTGGTTAAAAAACATTCAATTTATGTTAGGAAGAATAAAAAGGAGAGTGTGTGTTTCAAAGATCCTTTTGACCGAAATTCGGTGCTTGCTTTTCTTACGTAAATACCGAAGACAGCTATCTTTTTGGCGTGATTTTGCTAGAATTTATTCCGTAAAGTGGGTGCGGAATGACAATTATCGTAGTATTGAAGATTCCAGCATCTAGCGATGTAAAGAATATGAGCTGAACATGGTTCGAGATCACTGACAAGTTGCAAGCATGAATTGGATGCAAGATACCCAAATTCAGCATACAAAAAAAATCCGGTATGAAACGGAAATAGATAATAGTTGTCATTATTTAGCTAAAACATTAGTATCTCAGTCTGAAATATGCAGTAATAGCAATAATTAGCCAATATCCGATTAAAGATTGTAAGAATACTAATAATAGAGATAATTACGGACACGGGAAAAATTTAACCACTTTCATCGCTGGATTAAACATTTAATTAAAAGAGAAATAATATGAAAATCTTTAACAAAATAATAATATCATTTAGCATTATAATGAGTTTAGTAATTACTAGTACCTCAGTAGACGCAAAAACGTTGCAAGACGGATGGGATGAGTTGACGTTTCCTGACTTGTATTCAGCCAATGTTTTTTGCATATCTGATCCGGAACATATTGAATGTTCAAGTATCTATTTTTCCGTAGCTAGTTTGTCATGGATAGTAATATATAGACACATTGGAGATGCTGTTCAGCCAGGTCCAGATTCAGGACTGGGAGATGACCCTACATAAGTCTATTTAGCGCCAATTTCAATTAATCGATGAAATTTAGTTCACGAAGGTTTTGTTTTTTATTCTCACTCGTTATGCTTTTTGAACTAACTTCCTCTTATGTTTATGCAGAAGCTCTTAGTAAGTTAAAAGCAGATATTCGTTTTCAAAAGCTCTCACACGCTAGCAAAATATCAAACCCCGTTATTTTTGATATCACTCAAACCCCCGACGGGTATATTTGGCTGGCGACTGCCGATGGCTTAAACCGCTTTGATGGTCAAAATAATACTATTTATCGTCCATCCAAAGACTCTCAAAGCTCATTAAGTCATTACCTTATCTATGACCTGCTAGTAGACAGCCATGGAGTCCTTTGGGTTGGTACTGAGAATGGTCTAAATCGCTACAACGCCCGTTTAGATATTTTTGAAAGACTCCCATTAAAAAAAAGTGGTAGCGATTCGGTAATATCAGCCAGGATTATAAATATCTTTGAGGACTCACAAGGTCGTTTGTGGGTTGGAACCGTTGAAAAAGGCGTACATTTAATTTCTGCCAATAGAACCAGTATCGAGCAATTCGAAATCGATGTTTCGATAACTCACAATAAAAAAATATTCTTTAATGATTTCGTTGAAACGCCTAATAATCAAGTTTTAATTGGTTCTAAGTATGGTGTGTTAAAGCTAGATAATAAATCTCAAAAATTATTTCAATTACATTCTAGCAATACAGATTTAAATTCAAATTTGGTTAAAAATACGAAAGTATTATTTGACCTTAGTAACACAAAAATTCTAGTGGGCACAACGAAAGGTCTCTATATCTATACACCTGAAAAAAATGAATCGACTAGCATCGCTCCTGATATATTTTCAGACAAAGTTATAACAACAATTGAGCGATACACTCAAGATACTGTTTTTGTCGGAACGCGGCGCTCTGGTCTATTTCTTTTAAATTTAAGCTCTAGAACTGCTAAACAATTCACAAACTCTCCAAGCGAAAAATACAGCCTAGTCAACAACCAAGTTAAATCACTATTTCATGCTAAAGATGGAACTTATTGGATTGGAACTAATATCGGGGTTAATACACATGATCCCAAACAGGAATATTTTGGCTATTACAAAGCGCATGAAGATTATTTAACTTGTTTATCTGGTAATTCAATTTTTGCGATATTACCCGATTCAAAAAATAATCTATGGATAGGGACATTTGGAAATGGGCTAAATAAAATAAATTTAATTACTGGACAGTGTCAACAAACTATTTCTTTTGATGAAAATCAACAAGATCATTCACTTAAAAATATTGTGTCACTTTATGAAGATAGATTAGGTGATATATGGATAGGAACTTTTCGAAAAGGGATCTATAAGTTCGACAACAAAAAAGGTCATTTGAAAAAAGTTAGTCTAAACAAAAAATTGGATAAAAGAAGCTCAAACATCACTCTCCTTGCCATTGATGGTGATAAAAAAGAATATATTTGGTTCGCAACCAATAATAAGGGAATTTTTGAGCTTAACACCCTGACAGGCGATATAACGAACTTTTCCCCTGATATAGATGGAGAACCAATCAAAGCCATTAATAGTGTAAAAAACGACCAATATGGTAATTTATGGATCGCGACAGATTTTCATGGACTATGGAAATACAATCTAAAATCCAATGTTTTTACAAAAATCAACACGAACAAGTCAAGCGATGAGAGTCTTCCCAATAGGATCCACTCGGTAACAATAGACAACAACAGTGACATTTGGTTAGGTTCAAAAGGGGATGGTGCTTTTCGGTATTCACCCACAATTAACAACGTTAAACGATATGGTTTAAATAATGGGTTACGAAGTAATGTCGTACTCAACATTCAACAAGACAACCAAGGCGATATGTGGTTTTTAACAGATAAAGGATTATCGCGCTTGTCATCAAAAAGCGATAAAATTGAGACTTATCTTGAAAAAGACGGTTTACAGGGTGATGCTTTTACAACGACCAGCTATTTTGACGTAAATAATAGTTTGCTATGGACTGGTGGAATTAATGGCTTCAACCGCTTTGATCCAAACAACATTAAACGAGATATAGATGAGAGTGTGGTTCTAATAACAAACTTCGAGCTTTTCTATCAAAAAGTAAAACTAGCGAGCGAATGGTCTGAATCCCCTTTAAAAGAAGTTATTAGCCATACCAAAATAATTGACCTGAGCCATACTCAAAATGTTTTTTCTTTTACATTTTCTGCGATGGAGTTTGAGTCTCCAGAAAATATCAACTATCGATTCATGCTGCAAGGCTATGATAAAGACTGGAATACTGTTAATTCGGAAAGACGTTATGCTAACTATACAAACATAAACCCTGGAAATTATACCTTTAAAGTAAAAGCATCAAATAAAGATGGTGATTGGAGTGATAAAGAAACCAGTATCAAAATCAACATAGCTTATCCTTGGTGGCAAACTAATCTCGCATATATTAGCTATATATTTCTGGTGACTTTCGCCATTTACCTTATTGTGTCCATTAGGACTAAAGGCTTAATTAAGCGCTCTAAAGAACTAGAAACGTCCATATCAAAGCGAACCCAAGAACTCGCCACAGAAAAACAAAAAGTTGAGCAACTTCTCTCACGTAAAAATGAAGAATTCGCGAATGTTTCCCATGAATTTAGAACGCCTTTAACATTAATACTCGGGCCACTCGCGCAACTACTTCGCGATAAACAACCGAAAAAAAATATCAACCGACTCAACATTATCCAAAGAAATGGTTATCGTTTACTCCGTATGGTCGATCAACTGCTCAATCTCGAAACATTTCGAGTCAAAGCCATTACTCATAAATCACCCCAGGCAATTGGTAAAACCATCAAACTAATTGCCGAAGCCTTTGCCGATCTCGCGATAGAAAAAGATACCGAGCTCGTTATTAAACAGATCGATTTGGTTAGCTTCGAGTTCACCCCTGACGCTATTGAAAAAATCGTATTAAACCTGCTATCTAACGCCATTAAATACACTCAATCTGGTGGCAAAATAGAAATCTCAGCGAAGCGCATTACAGATGAACAATATGAAATCAACGTTAGCGATAGTGGTATCGGCATTCCCGAAGATAAACTTAGTTCAATATTCGAACGATTCAATCGGGTTCTGGGTGAAAACAGCGAGCAAATAACTGGCGCGGGAATCGGTCTTGCTCTGGTTAAAAGTTTAGTTGATGCCCATCAAGGAAAAATCGACATTACGAGTGAACTAGAAAAAGGAACATGCTTCAAAATAACATTACCGATCATTAATGAAGTCGAGCAAGTCGATAGTCATGCTAATGCAGAAATCATCGCCATGGAATTAATGAGTATTACCAATCAGACCACTGAACAATCAAAAATCGACACCGCAGCTACATCACAAAACAACGACAACAAACCAATCGTTTTAGTCATTGAAGACAATCCTGATATGCGCGATTATATCGTCGAAAGCATCAGTCCTGATTATCAAGCTCTAACTGCAAAAGACGGTGAAGAAGGTTTTGAATTAGCCCAACAAGAAGTCCCTGATTTAATCATTAGCGATATTATGATGCCAAAAAAAGACGGTTATCAAACGACTCAAGCGCTTAGACAAAATGAAATAACTAATCACATCCCCATTATATTATTAACCGCTAGAAGCGACCGCGAAAGTCGATTAAAAGGCTGGCAAGAAAAAGCAGACGAATATTTAACTAAGCCTTTTGATACAGAAGAGCTTAAAATACGATTAAATAATTTACTAGACATTAGAAACATTCTTAAAAGACGATTCAGCGAAATCGTATTTGATAAAAATAGATATGAACTCGAAGAGAGCAGCTCCAAAAACGAATTAACAACTGCTGAACGCAACAAGAATCGACTGCAAGAAAAATTTATTGGTCAACTGAATAAACATTTAGAAACCGTTTATATTAATCCGACTGTGTCTATCCTCGAAATGGCTAAAGCGATGGCAATGAGCGAACGACAATTTTATAGAAAAATAAGCAGCGTTCTCGATATGACCCCAGCAGAATATTTACGTCGTTTCCGTCTTGAAAAATCTAAAACATTACTTACTGCCGGGAAAAGCACCAATTACACCGCTTTTGAAGTCGGATTTTCATCGCAAAGTTATTTTGGCAAATGCTTTAAAGCGCAATTTGGAATATCACCCACTCAGTTTATTAACGGCGAGAAAAATAGCTGATCTCTGTATTTGCGAGCGAAACGCCACAGTCGGCGGCTAGTATTTAGCGTGAATAAGGCTGCCACATCGTTCCTCAGCGCAATGACAGATTATTGACCTGGAAACGCAATCCGTTCTGATTAACTTGCATCGACTTATCGACAAACAGCCCTGGAATAGCAACTAATTGATCGTTGTAAAATACCAGCGGCAACCACTTTCTTCTCCAAGGGGGAATATGTAATTCTTGATAAACCTTTTTTAGTTTGGTCGAATGTCGACGATATGACGGATGAACAATTTCGCCGCCAACCCTTGTTCGAACAGTCACAATCTCATCATCTTTTGGTTTTCTTACCTGCATGTTTTTATCTAACAGGCCATTTTCTAAGAGATCGTTTTCTGAAATTTGACACGAAATCACCAATCCATTTCCTAAATCGAGTTTTTGATTTAGATCTTCCCAGACAAGAGTGTCACTAATCGACTCTGGTTCCTCTTTTGGGCAAAAATACAGCTGCTGGTTATAACTTTTAATCCAGCCGTGACCAATTTTTACTTTGATTGATTTTTCAGGATCGACTATCACTCCAGTTGAGAAATTTAGCTGTTTAAACACTTCGTCAATTTCACCAAAGGAAGGCGACAGATTGGTTATTTTTCTTACCCAATAGTGAAGTAAATTACTTTGTCTAGCCGAAGATAAATCAATTAGCTTGTTTAAGCACAAACATTCTGAATTGATATTAAGCTCCAAAAGATCTTTTTCTGCCACTTCATCAAGAATTTCGACTTGCTGCTTAGCGATATCCGAAAATTGCGCAATCGCTTGAGAAACCGATAACCATTTAGAACGTATTAACGAAAGAACATCATTACGAATAAAATTTCGACGATAATCACTCGCTTGATTACTAGGATCTTCAATCCACTTAATATTGCATTGTTCGGCATATTCTAATAACTCCTGCCGAGAAAATTTTAACAATGGACGAACCGCGCGACCATGACCCAATTTCCGGGATTCAGCGATCCCAGCCATTCCATGCACCCCCGTTCCGCGAAATAATCGAAACAATAGGGTTTCAGCCTGATCATCGAGATGGTGGGCGAACATTATCAACTGCCCGTCTTCAACTAGTTCTTCAAAAAACTGAAAACGCCCATTGCGTGCATCAGCCTCACTTCGTTTATTTTTTTCAGCTAAATTTAGGCGCTTAGTTTTTAATTCTAGCTGATACTTTTCACAAATTTGCTCACAGTGATTTTGCCAATCACCAGCATGTTGCTGTAATCCGTGATTAACATGAGCTGCTGAAAGATTTGAGATTTGATTTTGTTTTTTTAACTGATATGCCGCGTGCAAAAGCACAGAAGAATCTAATCCACCGCTATAAGCAATAATAATTGGATGAGATTTTTGATCAACCGTAAAAGATGACTTAAGACAATCTAACAATGCCGTTTCGATTGGACGCATTTAATTTCCACTGAATTCCGAACTATCCCTATCCCTCCCGAGGGGGGGAGGGGATCCCTTCTCTAAATTAATCCGAAACAGCCCACTCTTCCTGAACACCAAATGACATCAATCGTTGGTAACGCTGATCAAGCAGTTCTTCCTGGCTCAGATTGTTTAATTCCTCAAGATCGTTCAATAACTGAGCTTTCATATACGCAGCCATTGCTGGGTGATCTTTGTGCCCGCCTCCCTTAGGCTCCTCGATAATTGAATCAATCAGACCAAGTTCTTTCAAACGATCAGCGGTGATCCCCATCGCTTTAGCGGCATCTGGCGCTTTATCAGCACTTTTCCATAAAATCGATGCACAACCTTCAGGCGAAATCACCGAATAAGTACTATATTGGAGCATATTCACTCGATCACCAACACCAATGGCGAGAGCACCACCCGATCCGCCTTCACCAATCACAGTACAAATAACCGGAACCTTTAGCTGCGACATGACTTTTAGATTGCGAGCTATCGCCTCGCTTTGACCCCGCTCTTCCGCGCCAACACCTGGATACGCCCCTGGAGTATCGATGAAAGTAATGATTGGCCAATTAAATTTTTCTGCCATTTCCATCAATCTGAGCGCCTTGCGATAACCCTCAGGTCTGGGCATACCAAAATTTCTAGCTACTTTCTCTTTAGTATCGCGACCCTTTTGGTGACCAATGACCATCACCGGATCACCTTCAAGCCGTGCCGGTCCCCCAATAATGGCTGAATCATCGGCAAATGTACGATCACCACAAAGCGGATCGTAATCGGTAAAAATCAAATTTAGATAGTCTTGCGTATAAGGGCGTAGTGGGTGTCTAGCTAATTGCGCGACCTGCCAAGCGTCTAATTTAGAGAATATCTGGTTGGTCAGCTCTTGGCTTTTGGTTTGCAAGCGCTCAATTTCCTCACTGATATTGATTTCACTATCATCGCCCACAAGCCGCAGCTCTTCTATTTGGGCTTCCATTTCGGCGATTGGTCGTTCAAATTCTAAGAAATTCATGGTTTCTGTTCTATCTCAATAGGCATTGTCTATACTTTAAGGTCAGAATTTTCAATATGTTCTGCCCCGATCTTAGCTATTCTAACCGCTTTTCATATTAAAGCAAAACCAATGCTTGACTGGCAACAAGATTTACTCCAAACTGGTCGAATTCCCTACAAAATAAAACCTTCTTAGCCTTTTATCAAGCAAAGACAATGATTTTCAGTACCACTTCACAATCATAGTAATAATTCTGTTGAATACACCTTTTATCTTCATAAAATATTGGATAAACTCATTTACTCGACTATATTTACTGAACCCTTTCTGTATTGAACCATTTCGTGAACAAAGCCACGCATGTCTAAACAGCTACGAACACTGTTAAAAAAAAATCGACGTCTTGAAGAAAAAATCTTCTATGAACCTAGAAAAACAGATTGGCGTAAAGATCTGATTACTGCCAAAGAGTTGTCCGATGCATTAACCCGCTTAGCCAATAAGATTTCTGAAAACACCTCAGCGGAGTTGTCGGTATTAACCATGCTCAATGAAGTCGACTTTATTACCGGTCGACCGCTCGCGTCCTATGAAAAAAATGCATTGCAAGTGGTCGAGATCCTATTTAATTATTTACGTGTGAACACTGCGTTCTCACCGAGATTTTATCAAATTTTTAATAGTCTACAACTATCCTTTACCAGACTAGCATTAGATGACTTAAGTTTTTTGGATAACCAAAAGCATCCTGCGGTGACTTTTTTAGAAAAACTGGTCAATATCGGCAACCACTTTGATAAAAATGCTGGCAAATTGGCTGAATTTTTTGTTCACGCCATAGAATTACTAATCAGCCGCCTAGCGAGTAAAAATCAAGTATCCATAAAGACTTTTGCGCAAGCACATCGACGACTCGATGAGTACTTTAAAGGGTTTGAAGAAAAATCGACGATCAACCGGAATAAACTGGTTGCTGATATAGAAAAAAAATCTCGCAAAATTGAAGCCGATTTTTATACCACTCACCTTATCAAATCAAAAATCGAAGGCGATGAAATCCCCATCTTTCTACTCGACTTTTTTGAAAATCAACTTTCCAAAGTACTTCATAAAATCATCTTGAAATACGGCGCCCGAAGCAAACAATGCCAACAATTATTAACTGACATGGACACCATCACCTGGAGTATCACCTGTGCTTTTGGTGACCCGGATTACAACACACGATTCGAAGCTGACGTATCACAAACGATGAAGAGAGTTTTCAATAACTTTGAAGAATTAAACTTAGTCAATGAATATATGAAAGCTTTCTTTTTAGAAGTCGAAGAGTTACATAGAAAAAAACTAGATGGTAAACGGGTTCACCTCGATGTGATGATTTCTGCAGACATTTTTGGCGACGAAGAATTTGACCTCGAGGATTATGATGGCTGGTCGCCACAACAAAAAAACACTTTTGAGATCCAGAGTTTAATTGAAGGACATTGGTATCACCTCAATATAGAAGATCAAAAAGTAAGATGTAAATTGCTTATGATCAATCAACTGAACCAAAAGCTGTACTTTATCAATTTATCAGGAGAACTACTAGTTGCCATCGAATTTGATCAACAAAAATACCTAGCCAATAATTTAGAACCCTTTATTGAAGAAGATGTTATTCACTATCGACACGCTATTATGTCTCTTACGCGAGAGCTCACCTCTAAGATTGAAGTACTCGAACGGGAATACGCAACATTTAGACAACAGGAAATCATCAATGAAAAACAACAGAAACAACTAGAGAAAAAAGCAAGATTTGCTGTTCTCGAAAGACTCGAGAAAGAAAAAGTTGAGGTTGAAAAACGTAGACTCGCCATTTTAGCAGAAAAGAAAAAAGCCCATGAAAAAATAATCGCCCAAGAGAAAGTGGAAGCCGAACGAAGATTTAAAACCAAAGGAATTCTCAAACAACTAGGGCCAGGATCAGTTGTGGCAATTATGCTTAAACCAGGACGATGGACTGAGGCATCCTTAATGCTTATCTCGCGCACGACTCAGCGATACATCTTTTCAGACAGCGGCGGAAACAAAGTAACAGAACCGACTGAGCCTGAGTTAATCGAAATGATTGAAAAAGAACAGATAAAAATAGTCAAAGCCGATGTATCCCAACTCGACCCACTGCAAGCATTAGTCATTAGACGACGAGAAAAACTCGCTCAACGAATGTAAATCATCATTGAACCACATTCCTTGGATTTCCGAGACTTAAAGGTGCCCTTAAATTAAAGACCGACCTATCAGCAGCCGATAACCTGGATATTCTATAAACTATTTTTTCTGTTGTACTATGATATCGCTAAAATCCCTTCAACTACTTATTGCAAGTTTTATTCTAATACTCGCCGCTAGAATTTCAATCGCTTACGAAACATTTGAAGTACCCTCCCTTCCTTCTCAGCTTGAGTATCGACCAGCAGCTAACTATACAAACCTAAAGTGGCGACCTCAACTCGAATCAGTGATCCTTATAAAAACACTGCCGATACTGAATTTTTCAGGGATACCAATCCAGAAACGAAACGAGCAGTCTGACTACTATTCTCACGGAAAAATCCCCCAAGAGATCCAAACTTTGTTTTCCGATCTTGTTAGTACGAGTCGCTATTTTTACTCTATCGAACCAACTGGCATCAAAGATTCGAGACTTGTAGCTGACTATCAATTTCAGCTAGTCGTAGAAAACTATCAACTTCCTTTCGATTACGCACCAGATGATATTTGGTGGAAAGAACTCAATGCGGACGTAGACCGATGGTTTGTCAAACCTCGAAATGCCAATATTAAATTATCTTTAAAGATAATGAGTGGAGCAAGATATCTTTCAACGTGGTCTCAATCGATCGAAGTCACATTATCAGAGTGTGATCTTAATCGGCATACGCAACCTTTAACATCAAAACAAAATACCAATAAAACAATCAACGAATATGTAAAAACGACTTTAGGACAAGCTTTTATAGCAGCCAGTAATTATTTAATATTGCAAGCCATCCATCATGTTAATCAAGAGCACCGTATAGCCAAAGTCATTAGAAACGATCACAATGAGCTATTTATCGTTTCTGAAAATGGCTCATTCTTAGCCGGTGAAAAATTAGAGATCTATTATGACCCAGATGGAGGCACTCAATCAACCTTGCCCGCTGGTAAAATAGAAATTATTAAAACTTACAAAAATCAAGCTGTCGCTTATCCTGTCGATATACGAATTGATCAAATTAAATCAGGCGACTGGATTAAAATGAGCCAAGTGTATCCTTATCAAAATCCGAGATTTAGTTTTAATGAAAAAAATTCTTGTGCTCAAGTGAAAGTTGCTGAAAATGATAGAGCGCATTAATCATTACGGTTAGGCGACTCGATTCTAGCCTAGTCAAACCCGACTGCAGACCGGACAATCCTTTTTCTTGCGATATTTTATTTTCGAAAAACTATTATCTAAACCGTCGAACAAAATTAATTCACCAACAGCAGATTGACCTGCCCCAGTAATCACTTTTATCACTTCAAGTGCTTGCATTGAACCGATCACGCCAACCACCGGCCCCGCAACACCATTTTGAGCGCAAGTTTGATCGGTGAAAGAACTTTCATCGTAAAGACATCGATAACAAGGCGACTTATTGTCCATCATAAAAGTGGTTAACTGCCCTTCCCAACGGATCGCCGCACCTGAAATTAAAGGTACCATGTGATGAAAGCATTGTTGATTGAGAAGAAAGCGTGTTTCAAAATTATCACTACAATCTGCAACAGCGTGAACGGTTTTAATAACATTTTTAAGCGCGCCCTCGTCGAGTCGTTGATTAATCATATTTATTTTGATCTCGGGATTTAGTTTTAACAAATTTGACTTCGCCGAGCTCACCTTTTCCTGACCTTGCGAGTCGTAGTTATGAATAATTTGTCGTTGTAAATTTGATATTTCGACTCTATCGTCATCTATCAATGTTAATTCTCCGATCCCTGAGGTAGCTAAGTACATAGCTACTGGCGAGCCAAGCCCACCTAGCCCTAAAATTGCAACATGCGCATCCATTAATTTCTGCTGCCCTTCAACATCGATTTGCGGCAACATAATTTGGCGTGAGTATTTTAGTAGCTCATCATCGGTTAACACTGCAACACTCCCAAAGTCATTCTTTCTAATCCGAGCAGATCTCTAAACGTTTCTATTTGAATAAAACCCGAAAGTTTAAACAACTCCCTTACCTGTTTTCCCTGTTCAAATCCATGTTCGACTATCAATGCACCTTTAAGATGTAAATATTTTGGCGCTTGCTGAATAATGGCTTCAATATCCGCCAAGCCATCCTGACCGGAAACCAACGCGGTGTTCGGCTCAAAAATTAAATCTCCTTGGGCTAAGTGGGGATCGTCCTCAATCACATACGGAGGATTGGCAACAATCAGGTCAAATTGATTTTCTTCAACATTAGAAAACCAATCGCTCTGAAATATTTTGATATTCGATATTTTATTGACAGCCGCGTTTCGTTTAGCAAGCTCTACCGCCCTTGGCTCAAAGTCACATGCCATTACTTGACCATTAGGTCTCTCAGAGGCGATCGCCAATCCAATCGCGCCGGTTCCTGTACCAAGATCGAGTATTTTTGCCGCTCCATATGGACTTAGAAAGGCTAATGACTGTTCAACCAGTAACTCTGTTTCTGCTCGGGGGATAAGCGTTGATGGATCTGTTTTTAATGTTAACGTCCAAAAACCTTTTTCACCGGTGATATAGGCAATCGGTTCTCCATTGTTTCTTCTTTCAACGACTTCCTTTAACTGAGCTATTTGTTGGTTGGTTAAATTTATATTCGACCATGTTTTTAGCCAGGTAAAATCTTTTTTAGTAACAAAACTTAACAAATAGCGTGCGTCAATCTGAGATTCGATATTTTTTATCTCAGACTGTGCAAAATCTAAAGCGGCTTGAATGTTCATTTGAAGTCAATGACTTTACAGGAACTGAGAGAATATTTTTTCGATCGACACAAGCACATCGCAATTTTTTGATCGTAATAAGCCGCTTCATTAATAAATGCACAATAAGTATCATCCCCTTGGTAAAAAACATCCCCACCGTCAAAAGATTTAAATAATCGGTCACCTCTAACCAGTTGAGGGTAAGCTTTACCAACCAGATCGGGGTGAACGCTAGCAGTAATATTACCTATTTCGTCTGTGGGGAAATATATTTTGGAATGGTAACTCATAATTTCCAATTCATCTGGCAAATCGTCAATTGTGTGTTGTTTACTCATTTCGATAAACTCTAAACACGTAAGCACCGTTTTTTCCGTGGTCTCAAAACAAGGATATTCGACGCTACCCTGAGGAATAGGGCCTACTTCAATCAAAACTCCTTTACCGGCTATAGATTCAAGGAAATGATGATCTTCCATTAGTTCTGATTCAGAAGTAATCACCACATTCGGTAGCCGTTGTTTTAAATAAGCGGCTAGTTGCAAATGAAAAGCATCGATGCGAGTAAGTACAATATTAGTTTGCATATTGGTGGTACTGGTATGCAAGTCGATAATAAAATCGACTTTAGAATTTCCTTTCGGACCAAATTTATTATTGATTTGTTTCGCTCGAAGTTGCTCGTTACTTTTAAGCGAATGATCTTCAAGATCTAATAATTTAAAGCAACGATTTAGATCATGATCAATATAGCGTTTATTGGCGTCTATTGCTGAAAGATTTGCAATCAAGTAATCGAGCCGAAAATGATTAAACTTGTTTTCAATTTTCTGTTTCTTCCAGTGCTGAACTAAATGAATACCCGTTAGTTCATTCCCATGAGTACCACCAACAAGAAGCACCGAAGAGATTGACTCGTGTTCTCTTAAAAGCTCCATTGGCTTTTAATTTACAGCCGATAATGCCGCGAGTTGATCAGCCTGATATTCACTATTAAGCGGAGTGAGTAATTGATTAAGATCACCTTGCATAATTTCATCTAATTTATAAAGGGTTAAATTAATGCGATGATCCGTCATTCGTCCTTGAGGAAAATTATAAGTCCTGATCCGTTCAGATCGATCGCCACTACCCACTAAACTTTTTCGTTCTTCTGCTTGTTCACTATGAGCTTTTTCCTCTTGCGCTGCGAGTAGCCGAGATTTTAAAACGCTTAAAGCTTGTGCCTTATTTTTGTGTTGTGAACGTCCATCCTGACACTCTACCACTAAGCCCGTAGGCAAATGAGTAATTCGAATCGCTGAGTCTGTTTTATTGACGTGTTGACCACCCGCGCCAGATGCTCTAAACGTATCGACTCGAATATCAGATGGACTAATATCTATTTCATCCAGTTCGTCAGCTTCGGGCATAATAGCAACAGTACAGGCAGAAGTATGAACCCTTCCTTGAGATTCGGTTTCGGGCACCCTTTGAACGCGATGAACACCTGATTCAAACTTCAATTTTGAATAAACATCATTGCCTGAAACAAGACAAATGATTTCCTTATAGCCTCCTTGTTCACTCCTCGTTTCGCTCATCACTTCAACTTTCCAACGATTTTTTTCAGCATAACGACTATACATTCTAAAAAGATCGCCAGCAAAAAGCGCTGCTTCATCACCACCCGTTCCAGCTCGAATTTCAAGAAATATATTTTTACCATCATTAGGATCTTTAGGCAGTAATAATTTTTGTAACTCTATTTCTAAAGGCTCTAATTGTTGCTTATTTTCTTTGAAATCTTCCGTTGCCATTTCCCGCATATCTTCATCGGGATCTTTCATCATTTCTTCCGCACTACAAATATCCTCAATTACTTGATTATATTTAGCGAAACAGCTGACAACGTCTTCTAACCTTGAATATTCTTTAGATAATTCTCGAGATCTATTTTGATCTGAAATCACTTCAGGTTCACTTAAAAGATGCCCAACTTCTTCATGTCTTTCAGTTAACGCTTCTAATTTTCTTACAATTGAATCTTTCATCATTTAATATCTATTATTGAATATACTATTTGTGGTAATTTATCGCAGGGTAAACATTTTGATCATTAACTTATATCGTTTAACTGCAATATTCATTTTAGTTGTGAAAACACCTTAATAAAGGCATTAATTTTGTCTGGTTCAGCTTCAGTATCACTTTTTAATACCTTCTACTTAATTATCAAATTTATCTATACCTAAACTCTCAGATAATATTTTTAACCTTTTCTGATCATTCTCTTCACCGGCTTTTCTAATCGCCTGACTGGGCTGATGCATAAATTTTTGGGTGAGCCGGTTCGCAAGTTCAGATACTATTTTTTCAACTTGTTGACTACTCGAATCACTCAATGACTCTAGTTTTCCGATGGTTCTTTGTATTTCATCGACCTTTATTTTATCTAACTGAGAACGAAATTCTTTTAAAATTGAAACAGAAGTTAAAGATTGTAACCATGCTAAATATTTTTCTTTATATAAACTAACTATATCCTTGGCTTCTTTCGCTGCATCTTCTCGCTGCTTAAGGTTCTCTTGTATAACATCTTGCATATCATCGACGGTATAAAGATACACATCGCTCAAATTAGCAACTTCCTCTTCAATATCTCTCGGCACCGCCAAATCAACCAAAAACATAGTTCGATGTTTTCTGGAAAGAATGGCTTTTTCCATCAAGCCTTTCCCGATAATCGGCACCGGACTTGCTGTGGAGCTAATAACGATATCTGCCTTTACCACAAGTTCCGCTAACGTGGTTAAACTATACGCCTGCGCTTTGATCTGAATGCCATTATTATCAATCCCATCAAATTCTCTTGCTAATAATTGCGCTCTTTCCACAGTTCGGTTAGCAACATGAATATCAACCACTCCTTGGCGGACTAAATGCCTAGCGGCCAATTCTATGGTTTCTCCCGCGCCGATAAATAACACGGTGACTTTGCGAAAATCTGAAAATATTCTTTTCGCCAAGGTGATTGCTGCATAAGCCACCGAAACAGCGCTTTCTCCAATTTGCGTATCAGTCCTTACCTGCTTAGCGACGCTAAAAGTCTGCTGAAAAAGGCGATTCAAATACAAGCCAATACTGCCCGCATGAGTGGCATATCCGTATGCGTCTTTCACCTGACCTAAGATCTGCGGTTCACCTAAAACCATAGAATCCAAGCCACAAGCGACCCCCATCAAATGAGTAATCGCCTCTTGACCCAGATGTGAATAGTAATGGCTTTCAATCTGGACAACCTTTAACTGATGATGCTCCGCTAACCAGTTAATAATCTTTTGTTTAGTATTTAAACCTTGGCTATTTGAATCTGAACTGCCTGATTTCGAACTGTTAATTCCAGACTTATTTATTGCTGTATTGCCAGACTGGCTATTTTCCGAACAGCTATTTTCAGAACATCGATAAACGATTTCCATTCGATTGCAGGTAGAAATAATAACCACTTCATCTAAGCCGACATCATCTTTCAACGAGATTAGTGCCGAATTTATTTCGCTTGGCGAAAACGCCACCTTTTCTCGAATAGCAACGGGCGCAGTTTTATGATTAATTCCTAAAATTGAAACAGGCATAAGTAAATATGGCTAAAAATTGAACGAGGTTTTAATGCGCTTGTCTATTGCTGTAGTCTCTATTAGAGCAATGTTTAGACGTGAACAAACATCCATCAATGGCAGCGGAGCAGCAATGCAAGGACTAAAATATGAATAATTATGTGTCAAAATCAAAAGTATCCTGTTTGTGACCGCCCGTCTTAGTGGCGAATTATAGCAGAGTGCTGAATATTATGTCTTTAAGCAAGACGTTTGTTTACATAAGATATCTGGCATTTTAATCGCGTAACGAATATTATATGACCAAAGTCCTTAAAAATGCTGATTTCAGCGAGTTACTACACCGAATGAATGTGCCAAATGTATCTACACTTATTGTATATCTGAACCACACGTCGAGATCTGAAATCGAGATCCAGACAATCACTTGAATATCATGAGCAGTCAAACTTACCGATGAAATTATCAAATTTAACTAAATTAATGCTTCTATGCATGGCATGGGCAAACATCTCCAGCTGCGCAAATTTATCCAGTGGAAGTACTGAATATAAAACCCCACAAAAAAGTCATCAATTATCTGACATTTCACATTTATCCGAGCGTGAAAAGGCTGATCTTTATGAAATGATTATTGCTGCAGACCTATCTGCCGCTAACGCCGAATACGAATTGGCAACTAGCTACTATTTGGCCGCTGCAAAACTTTCAAAAAGTATTGAGTTAATAGAGCTAAGTATCGAAGCAGCAACAAAATCGAAAGATAACTTAGCCATCTTGCAAGCATCAGAAATTTGGCTAGCAATCGATCCCAGTAATGTTAATGGATTATCACTAAAAATTACCGCGTTACTTTATCATCAAAATCTCGAACAGGCGGTCTTTTACACCGAGCAGTTGTTTAAACAAATAAAAGATACCACTAAAATATTTAAACTGCTCGATAAAATTGTACAAAAACAGCAGCCTGGCGTCACCAACTCCTATTTAGAACAATTAGTGGTCAAATATCCTCAATCAGAAGCAATACATACCGCTAAAGCAAGCTTTTTCTCCAGAGTCGCCAAACATACTCGAAATCCTACCGCAATGATGAAGCAGGCACTGACACATACTGAAAATGCTTTGAGTATTAAGGGTAATTTCATTCCTGCTGTTGAGTTAAAAACACGTTTATTATATCAAGCTCGACAAGATGAAAAGGCAGAAGCCTTTTTACGGAACTTGTACGCCAATTATCCGAAATCGAAAGAAATCAGCCAAATGCTTGGGCAACTACTGTACGATTTACGCAAATATGATTTAACTAAACAACATTATTCCGACTGGCTAAAAAAGAACAAAAAAGATACCGAAGCAAGATTTTATTTAGCTGCTTCTTATTTTGCGACATCTGAATACCAAAAAAGTCTACAGCAATATCGTCAAATTTTGGGATCTGACTACAAAACTCAACTCACCTACTTTTTTTGTGGTAATGCTGCCAGTCAATTAAAGCAGTACACCCAAGCAATTGCGTGTTATGACTTGGTTGAGGAAGGTAAATACCTGACTCGCGCAAAAATCGAACTAGCAAAAATTTACCGCTTTACCGACCAAATTGATAAGGCTCTAGCCACCGTTCGAAACCCTAAGTTTGCCATCGACGAAAACAGTCAAATCCAATTAATTAATATTGAAATAGAAATACTCGATAAACACGGTGAAAAAAATGAGGCTAAAGCGAGGCTTGAGTCAGCGTTACGTGAGTATCCTAGCAACGTGACCCTTCTTTTTAAAAAAATACAATTTGATAACTTGTCAGACAAACCAGAAGAATTAGTTGCATTTCTCAAACAAGCTCAAAAACAAATAATAAACGATAGTAAAATTCAGTTATTCAATTTGTCAGTGGCTAATTACTTGCGCAATAACAATCATTATCAGCAGGCAGTAGACTGGTTAACCGATGCATTAGAACAAACACCAGGTGACAAAGATTATATTTATGCTCGAGCATTATACAAAGAACCTCTCGGGCTTTATGATGAAATGATTGCCGACTTTAAACAATTGCTAATGCTTGATCCTGAAAACAGCAATATCAAAAATGCGTTAGGTTACACACTCATTGATGTGAATCAGGAACTCGAATACGCAGAACAACTCATCGAGCAAGCATTCGCAGAAATGCCGAACAATGCGGCCGTGATCGACAGTAAAGGCTGGTTAGCTTACCGAAAAGGTCTGTACCAACAAGCGATTAAGTTTTTAATCGCGGCATTTAAAATATCGCCCAGCGCCGATGTTGCCACCCATATAGGCGAGGTCTACTGGACATCTGGTGATAAAGAAAAAGCACTCGAATTTTGGAAGCAGGCTAAAACAATGGATCCTAAGAATTATCTATTACTCACAACCATCAAAAAACTGGGCGTCAAACTACAGTAAAAGTGATATATCTCTCAGTGTTGGTTTAATCAATACGCTGATTTTGCCGGTTAACTATTTTTAACGGTAACTGTTTTTAAACCTAAGTAACTATCAGGAAAAGCGTCAGTGCGTTTAGCAAATATTCAAACCGGATGTCTGGCATTTTTGCTACTTTTAGTGACAGGCTGTGTGACCAACCCAAACATTCGAATACTCGATCCTAGGGCGAAAATCCCGGTATCCGATCTTAATCACTGGCAATTCAACGCTCGAGTAGCGATTAAAACACCAGAAGAAAATGTCACCGCAAGCCTCGAATGGCAGAAAGATCGATCACTATTTGACTTTTTACTCTCGGGATCGTTTGGCGTCACCATCGCGCATTTAGTTCAGCAAGAAGATCTCGCAACTCTCGAAATTCCCGACACGGATCTGCTCACTCATAACGATGCCGAACAACTACTCAATCAAACCCTCGGTTGGGAATTTCCGATCGAGGCTTTATCCTATTGGATCAAAGGTCAACCTTCGGGAAGGGCGGGTGAACAACTCCGTTATGATGAAAAAGGTCGAATATCCAGCATAGAACTTGATCAATGGCATATTCGTTTTTCCAAATATCAACTTTATCAAGGTTACTTTTTACCTAAAATGATCAAAGCGACTCACCCTGATATCAGCTTAAAAGTCGTCGCAAAAAAGTGGGTTTTTCTGGAATAAATTATTTTGCAAACTTCGACACACACGACCGAATTATCGTCTCCGATCACTTCATACGCTTGTCCTGCCAAGCTTAACCTGTTTTTGCATTTTATCGGTCAAAGATCTGATGGTTACCATCTATTGCAGAGTTATTTTCAATTACTGGACTTCGGTGATGAACTCCAAATATCGATTACTGATGATCGTCAAATTAGTTTTAGCTGTGATCAATCCCGTTTAAACTGTGACAATTTAAATACCAGCGACAACCTGGTCGTTAAAGCAGCGAAATTACTGCAAAAACAGACTCAAACAATACAAGGCGCGAGGCTCCATTTGATTAAAAAATTACCTGTCGGAGGTGGTGTTGGCGGTGGAAGTTCAGATTGTGCAACCGCTTTAATAGCTCTTAATCGTTTATGGAACACCGGTCTAGATTTAGATGAGCTCACCATTTTGGGCAATGCATTGGGTGCCGATGTGCCTGTGTTTATCCACGGGAAAAGTAGTTTTGTTGAAGGAACCGGAGAAATCATTACACCTTATCCATTACCACCAGCCTACTTCCTTGTGATCCAACCAAATAGCCATATATCTACTGGTGAAATTTTTTCAAATCCGCTGTTGACAAGAAATAGTAAAGCCATCACAATACGCGACCTCAAAACACTGGGACTACCTTTTGAAGGTGTCAACACGATGCAACCGATTGTTGTTGAAGCCAATAAGGAGGTAAAATACGTACTTGATTGGCTTAAATCTCACTCAAGTACCGCAAGAATGACAGGTTCAGGAAGCTGTTTATTTTCTGTCTTTGACAATCTTGAAGAAGCTAGTAAAATAGCCGCCCAGTGTGACTCAAGTTGGTTAACATTTGTCGCTCGAGGAACAACTCAATCAGAATTGCACAAAAAATTGGACTATGCTGGTTAACTTAAGTGAAGTTTTTCAATGTGCTAGTTGTTCGATTGGAAACACATTACTGGGATGTCGCCAAGTGGTAAGGCAACGGGTTTTGATCCCGTCATGCGCAGGTTCAAATCCTGCCATCCCAGCCATTTTCTTTTTTAATAAGAATTATAAGTAGATTCGCTTTGATCATGATCCGTTTGATTAAAATACGGTAACAATAAAGTAAATAGTCTAATCTTTATGTACGATTCTTATATCTCATCCAAAAAACTAAACTTAATCGGGGATCAACCATGTCTGAATTAATGATTTTCAGTGGCAATGCGACGCCTGAACTTGCAGCAAAGATCGCTGAATATTTAGGCGAAGATTTAGGTAAAGCAAAAGTTGCTCGATTTAGCGATGGTGAAGTCAACACTGAAATATTAGAAAACGTTCGAGGTATGGATGTTTTTATTATTCAATCTACCTGTGCCCCAACTAATGAAAGCTTGATGGAGCTAGTCATTATGGCTGACGCCTTGCACCGAGCGTCCGCAGGAAGAGTCACCGCAGTTGTTCCATACTTTGGCTACGCTCGTCAGGATAGACGAGTCAGAAGTGCAAGGGTACCCATTAGTGCTAAAGTAGTAGCCGATATGATGGCGGTAGTTGGCATTAACCGCGTGTTAACCGTTGATTTACACGCCGATCAAATTCAAGGTTTTTTCGATATCCCGGTAGATAACGTTTATGCAACTCCTATTTTAATTGAGCATATTCAGAAAAATGCGACAGGCGATGAAATAGTAGTATCGCCAGATGTCGGCGGTGTAGTAAGGGCGAGGGCAGTAGCAAAAAGACTTAACGATGCAGAACTGGCAATCATCGATAAACGTCGCCCTGAAGCAAACAAAGCACAAGTCATGCATATCATTGGTGAAGTAACTGGTAGAGATTGCATCATTGTTGATGACATGGTCGATACCGCCGGTACATTATGCACTGCAGCTGCTGCACTTAAAGCAAACGGTGCCAAAAGCGTGTCCTCCTACGCCACCCATGCGGTTCTTTCTGGTCCGGCGATTGAGAATATTAGCAATTCAGAACTCGATAGATTAGTCGTGACAGACACCATTCCGCTGTCCACTGAAGCGAGAGAATGCAGCAAAATTTCGGTATTGAGTCTATCTGAAATGCTGGGCGAGTCAATCAAACGAATTAATGAAGAAGCCTCTCTTAGCACGATGTTTATGGACTAATGGTCGCTGTTCAAATAACAATAAGCGCCAGCTAAAAACTGCCGCTCCATTTCCTGGAAAATCACCAACCTGATTGGTTTTTACACAACACCAATTATTCGTTGCGCTCAATAGTCATCTGCCTTATAATTCGCCGCCCATTTTTGAAGGCTAAAAGTCTTTAAATTGCCGGGTATTCACCTCGAACTGGTCGCGGTCGAGGGTTAATCTAATTTTTTGGAGAAATAAAATGAGTGATTCATTTATAGTAAATGTCGAGCTTCGAGACGATCTGGGGAAAGGTGCGAGCCGCCGCCTACGACGTCTTGAAGACAAAATACCAGGGATTGTTTATGGTGGAAACAAAAAACCACAACCGCTTTCCTTAGTTCACAAAGATGTCATTAAACATCTTGAAGATGAAGCTTTCTATTCGCATATCCTGACCTTAAAAGCCGGTAGCAAAACCGAACAGGTGATCTTAAAAGACTTACAGCGTCACCCTTTCAAGCCTAAAATCACCCACATGGATTTTATGCGAGTAACTGCCACACAAAAATTCAACACTAGTGTACCTTTACATTATATTAACGAAGACATTTGTCCTGGTGTTAAAGAAGGCGGCGTAGTCAACCATAGCTATACAACCGTTGAGATTTCATGTCTTCCTAAAAACTTACCTGAGTTCATCGAAGTTGACATGGCAGAAGTTGAAATGGATCAAATCCTTCATCTTTCTGATATTAAACTACCAAAAGGTGTTGAAATCATTGAGTTAACTCACGGTGCAGATCACGACCAAGCAATCGCAACAATCCATAAAGCACGCGCTGCCGTTTCAAGCGATGCGGATTCAGAAGGTGGCGATTCTGAAACTGAAGAAGCAACCGAGTAATAACTCTAAGTTTATAGCTACTGAGCGATTAGTAGCTATAAACCTTTAACTACTCCGATGTCTAATTAAATTATCCTGATATTAAGTCCATGACCTGTATCAAATTAATTGTAGGGCTTGGCAATCCTGGCTCTCAATACGTCCAAACTAGACACAATGCCGGTGCATGGTATGTGAATGCCTTGGCAAACGACTACTCAATCCCCATGCATTTAGAAACTAAATTCTTCGGTCATATTGGTCGCGGAATGATTGGGAATTGTGACTGTCGGTTATTAATTCCCAACACTTTTATGAATTTAAGCGGTAAAGCGGTAGGTGCAGTTGCCGTTTTTTATAAAATTTTACCCGATGAAATTCTTGTGGCTCACGACGAGTTAGATATCGATCCCGGAACGGTTAAGTTAAAAAAATCCGGCGGGCACGGTGGGCATAATGGTCTTAGAGATATCATTCATTCACTCGCCAATAATCGTGATTTTTACCGATTAAGAATTGGCATTGGTCACCCGGGAAATAAGAATCAAGTTACCAACTATGTACTTGGTAAAGCGCCTGCGAACGAGCAAAAAGCTATCGAAGAAAGTATCGATGATGCGGTAACACACACAGCAGATATTGTGAGTGGACAACATGATAAAGTCATGCAAAGTATGCATAGTTTTAGGGCAGATTTGTAAGATATAAAATCAAAAGACTTTTCACCAAAGCTTGCCCCGTGCCAAGATTAGGTTCTTTAGGAAAAATGTTATGGGCACGAAGTTCGTGGAGAAAAGAAGCTTGAACAAAAAATTCACTTCTGTGTCTCCGTGGTGAATATTTTTCAGTATTTTGGAGAAATTTATGGGTTTTAAATGTGGCATCGTTGGTTTACCCAACGTCGGCAAATCAACTTTATTTAATGCTCTTACCGATGCAGGGATCGATGCGCAGAACTATCCGTTTTGCACTATCGAACCTAACACAGGTATTGTACCTATGCCTGATCCACGATTAGATGCACTGGCCGAAATCGTCAATCCAGAAAAGGTTTTGCCGACGACTATGGAATTTGTTGATATAGCAGGCTTAGTAAAAGGCGCTTCAAAAGGCGAAGGGCTAGGTAATCAGTTTTTAGGCAATATTCGCGAAACAGATGCGATTGCTCATGTGGTCAGATGTTTCGAAAATGACGATGTTATTCATGTGGAAAATAAAATTGACCCACTCGATGATATTGAAGTAATCAACACCGAGTTAGCGCTTGCTGACCTTGAATCAGTTGAAAAACAGCTCCTTCGCAATACTAAAATCGCTAAAAGTGGCGATAAAGATGCTAAAGCACTGGTCGAGCTTTTAACTAAGTTTAAAGTTTTGTTAGACGAAGGTTTGCCGATCCGCGCCGGTGATTGGGATAAAGATGAACAAAAAGCCATTAAAACCATGCAAATGATCACCAGCAAACCAACCATGTATATCGCCAATGTCAGCGAAGATGGTTTTGAAAATAATCCGTTTCTTGATCAAGTCAGAGAACTCGCTGAAAAAGAAAATGCGGTAGTGGTATCAATTTGTGCGTCAATGGAATCAGAAATCGCAGGACTAGAAGCCGATGAGCAGGCTGAGTTTCTTGATGAAATGGGTCTAGATGAGCCAGGCTTAAACCGCGTTATACGCTCAGGTTATGAATTACTCCATCTACAAACCTATTTTACTGCAGGGGTTAAAGAAGTCCGCGCATGGACGGTTAAGATCGATGCCACTGCCCCGCAAGCCGCAGGCGTTATCCACGGTGATTTTGAAAAAGGCTTTATCAGAGCCGAAGTGATTGCCTACGATGATTTTATCCAATATCAAGGCGAAGCAGGCGCAAAGGAAGCCGGAAAATGGCGTTTGGAAGGTAAGGATTATCTGGTGAAAGATGGCGATGTGATGCATTTTAGGTTTAATGTATAAAATCCGCGTAAATTGAAGCCTTTCTGTTGACAAATGAGCCGCTAAACTGGAAAATACGCGCCTCTTGAGTCTTGACCAAAGTTTCAAGAATCGAAATCTCCCGTCATTTCCGAGTTATTTTAATCGAAAACCCATGACCCAGGTTTCAAATTATGGCAAGGTAGCTCAGCTGGTTAGAGCACATCACTCATAATGATGGGGTCGGTGGTTCAACTCCACTCCTTGCTACCATTATACAAAGGCTAGTACGTTAGTGCGTACTAGCCTTTTTTTATGATCCTAGGTATGTCCTAGGATGTCATTTCTCTGTTTTAAAACTCTAAAGTTCTAGTTAATTAAATTCTAAAAGCTTAGTTTTGCTGCACCGCCTCACACCTTAAGCTCCTTAAGACCTATAGAATGTAATCCTTTCTTAAACTCAGTTAAAGAATTTTTTGGGACACCTAATACAAATAAATTTCTTGCGCGAGTAACTGCTACGTAACCAATTCGCCCAAGCTCAGTATCAACACCTTCAAGCATAGCCTTAATATGCTCTTTGGTAGCGACATATAATACAGAATCTAGGCTCTCTCCTTTAGCTTGATGGACAGTATCAACACGGACTCTAACCTTAGCATCTAGAAATTCGGGATCTCGAACTAGCTGACTAACAGGTAGATCTTTACAATTTAGCTTTCTCCCCAGGTCTTTTTGCGGTTCGAATCCATACTTTTTTTCGATCAAGCTCAAAAGTATATTCATTCTTTTCTTCAATAATCCATGCCATTCTTCTCTAGCATTAAGTAGAGCAGACGGGAGTCCCTCTTTGTCAGATCTAACAAATTTCCATATATCTCGTTTGAACTCTTTATAGTCTGAATAAAAATCAGGATTAGAAATCAAAACAGCAAGATTTTCTGGCGGATTTACTAGTAAACCAACTACACAATTCGTTACTAGTTTAAAAGCTCTCAAGAAATCTGAGTTTTGGTCTCTACAAATGGCTGCTTGGGCAAGAAGTGCAGTTTTACCTTGCCCTACTTTACTTCCGGTTCCTTTCGCGCTCCAAAGCCAATGCAAACAACTGTGCAGATTGTGTGTAGTCATGAGATCCCAGACTTTCGAAACGATAGTCCAACGCCAATGTAAATGCAGCGTCAACATTGCCTTCGTAAACAACCTTAGTAAGAGCATCTCTTGCCTCGTCGCATTTATCATGTTGATTGCTGTCCAGAAGACAATTGTATAGTCCCTGACCGGCCGATACGTTGCCAAAAAAGATGGACTTTCTGTACCAATACTCAGCGAACTCAAGATTTTTTGGGAAAATTCCGTGACCATCGTAATTAAAATTACCTAAGTTTTTTGAGCAGCTGGAGTTGTGCAGGATGGCACCTTTTGTTAGAAAGCGTGCAGACTCTTCATCCACTTGGTCGTAAGATTCATCCGTTTGTCCAATCCAGGAATAAGCTAAGCACAAATTGCTATTGCTTGGTTCCGCCAAGGTCACTTTTCTAAAATAACCTCTCAATGTGTCAAGACGGTCTTCAGCTTCCACCGCTAGCTCCAAATGAAAAGGATTGTAAGCTTCTGCAGGAACTCCTTCCGGTATTGACAGATCATCGGTATCAAACGGAATTTCAAGAATTTTGCTCACTGGACCATGGAGCAAAGCCTGAATGGCTTGCCTATTTTTAGTTACTTTTAGAGTTTCTCGACTGTAAGTGACGGCTCGAGAAATAATG
>Ga0316204_10003433_pt1 | contig 31773 bp, 32 predicted proteins | sample 6monrhotite_MG_2_FD_205661 | JGI IMG/M metagenome (GOLD analysis project Ga0316204, IMG submission 205661) | Microbial mat bacterial communities from mineral coupon in-situ incubated in ocean water Damariscotta River, Maine, United States -... | ecosystem: Environmental > Aquatic > Marine >... | reverse complement strand
AGGGGTCGGTTTCATAGCTCATTTCTAATGTAAGTCGTGTACGTGTACGAGCCTGTTCTATTAAGTTAACAATCAGCTCCATTTTATCGCTGGCACGGCTGCTATCTTGTATAGAATCGTATGAAATTTGTGTTTGCTGATAACTGCTGTATGCAAAGAAGGTGAGTAAGAGTATGAGGAAACCAAACCCAAAAGCTAATATATAGATAGAACGGGATTTACGTAAAATGGGTGATTGCATTATTGGGCCGCTTAAAAATGATCGTCTACTAATTGTATTTTTTATTATGTATTAGAGGATAGCACATCTCAGAAATATGGGCGTTTGAGAAAAAAGTTTAAGTTCTTGATTTAGGGTGGTATTAATTGAATAAACACCTTTATTTATTAGGGTTATGCGTGGGGCGTAAGGAATGACCATGCAAATAGTTTCTAGTTTGAATGTTTCGTGAATCCAGTCAGATAACACCGTATAATCCTTTCGTGGGTGAATTACATGCCCCATCAATTGGGTGCTATATAGAAAATATGCTCCGAACAAGCAAAGCAGGTTAAGTGTGACTACACGAATTTTAGGTATAGACCCGGGCTCCAGGCAAACAGGTTATGGCCTAATTGACTCGGACGGAAGTCAATCACAGCATGTGGATAGCGGCTGCATCTATGTGAAGGGTGAAAGCTTCCCTGATCGTCTGGGATATATATTTCGTCAGGTTAGTGAGTTAATTACCGAGTATCATCCAGACGAGCTCTCTATAGAACTGGTATTTGTAAATAAGAACGTTGATTCGGCTTTAAAATTGGCTCAGGCGAGAAGTGCAGCTATTTGCGCAGCTGTAAATGCAGGCGTAAGTGTGCATGAATATGCACCTAAGGCGATTAAAAGTGCCGTAGTAGGAAGTGGTAATGCCAGTAAGGAGCAGGTGCAGCATATGATGTCTATGCTGCTAAAGCTGGAAAAAGGGCTGCAGGCAGATCAGGCCGACGCATTGGGTATTGCATTATGCCATGCTCATAATCGCGGATTAGCTGGCAAAGTCGCCTTGCCTTCACGAAGAAGAAGCAGTGGTCGTTGGTTGTCGTTAAAATAATTTAATATATGGCTGCTATGCCATATAAATTTATGCTGTGTATATTTCCAGTATTTCTAGCTATAAAAATGAAAAGAGACCATATAAAAACATGATTGGTAGAATTCAGGGCAAAATTATTGAGAAGCAACCCCCGCAATTATTAATTGATGTGCAGGGTGTTGGGTATGAAATTGATGCACCCATGTCGACCTTTTACCAGCTGCCAAATTTGGGTGAGCTGGTTACCCTACATACCCATTTAGTGGTGCGAGAAGATGCACAACTATTATACGGTTTTTCGTCATTATCCGAACGTGGTATGTTTCGTACGCTAATTAAAATTAATGGTGTGGGAGCCAAGCTGGCGCTGACGATTTTATCGGGCATGAACTCGAATGAATTTGTTGCCTGTATACAAAATAACGATGCCGCCGCTCTAGTTCGATTACCAGGTGTAGGTAAAAAAACAGCTGAGCGCCTGATTATTGAATTGCGTGATAAACTGAAAGACCTAGTGCCAAGCGCAGATCATGCAGCTGTTGGAGATATGTTAACAACGGTTAGTGCAAGTTCACCGGTGGCGGATGCGGTGAGTGCTCTGGTATCACTCGGTTATAAAGAAGCAGAAGCGAGTCGCATGGTGCGCAGTATTGATACTAATGAACTCGGTACAGAAGATATTATTCGTTTAAGTTTACAGGCAGCGGTTAAAAAATAAGTAATGAATGAGCGAATTATTACGGCGCAATCGTCAATAGATGAAGAAGGTATTGATCACGCAATTCGTCCTAAGCTGCTGGCTGATTATTCTGGGCAGCCTGCGGCATCTGAGCAATTGGATATTTTTATCCCAGCTGCGCGTAATCGTGGTGAAGCGCTAGACCATCTATTAATATTTGGGCCGCCTGGTTTGGGTAAAACCACCTTGGCGCATATTGTTGCGAATGAGATGGGTGTAAATTTGCGCCAAACATCCGGTCCAGTGCTGGAGCGCCCTGGAGATTTGGCGGCATTATTAACTAATCTTGAGCCGCATGATGTGCTGTTTATTGATGAAATACATCGATTAAGTCCAGTGGTAGAAGAAGTTCTGTATCCGGCTATGGAGGACTATCAGTTAGATATCATGATTGGCGAGGGTCCGGCTGCCCGCTCAATTAAACTTGATTTACCTCCTTTTACTCTAGTAGGCGCAACGACGCGCGCAGGCTCACTTACCTCCCCATTACGTGATCGCTTTGGTATTGTCCTGCGTTTGGAGTTTTATAACACCAATGATCTAAGCTCAATTGTACGTCGTTCTGCACAAATATTAGGGGTTGAACTAGATGCCGATGGTGCTGCTGAAATTGCCCGCCGTGCGCGAGGGACACCACGTATAGCAAACCGCTTGTTGCGCCGGGTTCGTGACTACGCTGAAGTAAAAGCCGATGGAAACGTTGATAAGTTCGTTGCAGCACGGGCATTAGATATGCTCAAAGTCGATTCATATGGCTTTGATAATATGGATAGAAATTTACTTTCCACTATTATTGAAAAATTTGAAGGTGGCCCAGTCGGTGTAGAAAATTTGGCTGCAGCTATCGGCGAAGAAAGAGATACCATCGAGGATGTGATTGAGCCATATTTAATTCAGCAAGGATTTTTGATGCGTACCCCGCGAGGCAGAGTAGCAACGGCCAATGCATATCGCCATTTAGGCTTGGTACCGCCGACTAATACAGAGATAATTGCAGAAGGTGATGAATAGTTTCTGTGAATATAATGGTTAAGAGAAATTATTCTATCTATGAGCGGTTACATTACATATGATGAGTGAAATTGAGCTTATAAAATTCAAGCTGCGTCACAACACAGTTGAGCGAACGCATTACAATACACCAGTAAATGGTTACAAAATATTTATCAGGTATAAAAATGAACTTTGAATGGCCGCTACGCGTCTATTACGAGGATACTGATTCCGGTGGAGTTGTATTTTATGCAAATTACCTAAGTTTTATGGAGCGAGCGCGAACAGAATACTTGCGCCATTTTGGGTTTGAACAAGACCAGCTAATTGAACAAAGAAATATTATTTTTGCAGTGCGTTCTGTCCAGCTAGATTATTTAAGTCCAGCTCGATTTAATGACCAGTTAATTGTAACGGCAAAAATCACAGAGCTTAAAAAAGCCAGCATGTTATTTGAACAAAAAATTTATCGTCAAGATCAACCAGAGAAAACTCTTTGCCAGGGTCAGGTACGTATTGCGTGCCTACGTGCAGATACATTTAAACCTTCTGCAATACCCGGTGAAATTTCAGAAATAGTATCTGGTGCTATGTCTCAATCTATAACGGAGGTCGCAGGTGACGACTGATTTATCGCTTATTACACTAATTGCCGAAGCCAGTATTTTGGTACAGCTGGTAATGCTCGTTCTGGTTGCTGCTTCGGTAGTTTCCTGGTTTGTTATTTTTCAAAAAAATAAATTATTAAAAACAGTCTCTACAGAAGCATCACGTTTTGAAGATGAGTTCTGGTCAGGTGGTGATTTGAGTGAGCTATATACTCAGCTCAGTCGGCGTCGGCTTGAGCGTGAAGGCATGGAAAAAGTTTTTGAAACCGGATTTGCTGAGTTTGCTCGTTCATACAAAACAACCACAGACCCAGCCTTTATGATGGCCAGTATTCAGCGCAGTATGAAGGTTGTGTTGTCGCGAGAAGAAGATAAATTAGAGGCCAACCTTTCATTGCTGGCAACCATTGGCTCTATCAGTCCATATGTGGGTTTGTTTGGTACCGTATGGGGAATAATGAATTCATTTACGGCTTTGGGCGCAGTACAAAATGCATCGCTGAATATGGTTGCTCCAGGTATTGCAGAGGCGCTAATTGCAACAGCAATGGGCCTGTTTGCAGCGATACCTGCCGTAGTTGCTTATAACAAGTACTCAGATCAAGTTGACCGTTTATTAGGGCGCTATGAGAACTTTATGGAAGAGTTCACCACCGTATTGCAACGTCAATCGCAAAAACAGACAAGAAGCGAAATACAAAAATCGGAACAGGTAAAGCATTCAACGGATGCAGAGCAAAGCGATGGTTCTGCAGCAGAAGCGGTAGAGGCAAGTTAGGATGGCATCTAGTCGTCGTAAACGTCGCCCTATTTCAGAAATCAATGTGGTGCCCTACATTGATGTGATGATGGTGTTGCTGGTGATTTTTATGATTACAGCTCCGATTGTACAACAGGGTGTGGAGATTGATTTGCCACAAGCTGCGGCTAAACCGATGTCGCCAGATCAGGATGAACCGGTTGTTTTATCGGTGGATAGTAAGGGTGACTTTTATTTAGATATAGGTGATCAGCCAGATAAACCAATTGATGCACAGCTTATGGTCAATAGAGTAGCCGCTGTACGCCAGCTTAAGCCAAATATACCTGTACTGGTGCGCGGTGATCGAGATGTAGGCTATGGCCGAGTTGTAGACGCCATGGTGCTATTGCAAAAAGCCGGTGTTGAGAAGGTTGGGTTAATGACAGAGCAGCCAGATAGTTAATATGCACGCTAGTTTAATTTCTCAAATAAAAAATCACCCGCGGTTCTTTTTTTTATCAATTGCTGTGCATGTGATCTTGCTTGTGATTGTAACGATTAGCTTGAGTGATCCTTCTGCGCCTAAATTACCGATGACTAAGAAGGTTGATACGGTAAAAGCTGTGGTGATTGATGCGAGTGTAGTTAAGCAGGAAATTCAAAAAATAAAACAGGCTGAAGAGAAAAAGCGTAATCAGGAAGTTGCACAGAAAAACAAATTAGATAGGGAAGTAAAAAAGGCACGAGAACAGCGTAAAAAAGAAGAAAAGCGTTTGGCTAATTTAAAGTTGGAAGAAAAAAATCGCAAGAAAGAACTAGCTAAAAAAGAAAAGTCGGAACGTGATAAAAAGAAAAAAGAGCTGGCGAAGTTAAAGAAGCAACAGGAAGAGTTGGTTAATAAGCGTAAAGCAGAACAGAAAAAGCTAGCGGATATAGAGAAAAAACGTAAAGCGGCTGAAAATGAAGTTAAAAAGAAAAAGTTAGCCGCCGAAGCCAATGCTAGGCGAAAAGAGCAAGAAGCAGAAATGCGCCAACAGATGCTAGCGGAAGAGCGACGTATGGCAAAACAATCCGCTGCGAATCAAAAATTACTGGCACAATATGTTTATCAGATTCAACGAAAAGTTGAAATAAACTGGAATGCACCGGCGAGTATGACAAAAGGCTGGTCATGTGAGGTACTTGTTGTGCAAAATCGCTTTGGCGAAGTACAAAATGTACAAATGAAAAAATGCACGGGCAGTGAGGCATTTAAGAGCACGGTTGAGAGAGCAGTTCGAAAGGCTTCTCCATTACCGGAAGCACCGAATAACGATATATTTGAGAAAAAACTGAATTTTGTTTTCAGGCCTGAAGTATGAAAAAAATAATAATTAGCACTTTTTTAATCATAACCTTAATGCAAACTGCGCAGGCAGCTTTGCGTGTTGAAATTACTAAAGGGGTCGAAGGTGCAATGCCAATTGCCATTGTACCTTTTGAGCGAACTGAGAAAAATGCCAAAGTAATAGCTAGAGTATCGGATATTATTACTTCTGATTTAAAACGCAGCGGACAGTTTTCACCGATTGATAGTGACAAACTTATTGCAAGGCCACGTAAGCTAGAAGATGTGAATTATAAACTTTGGCGAGTGGCAGGTATTGATCATTTGGTGATTGGTTCGTTCAAAGTGCTACAAGAAAATCAGTATGAAATTAGCTTTCGCCTGCTCGATGTTTTCAAAGGAACGCAGGTGTTGGGCTATCAGTTTTCAGCAACAGATCGTAGCTTACGTAGTGTCAGTCATCATATCAGTGATTTGATATATGAAAAAATCACGGGGCAGAAAGGTGCATTTGATACGAAAATTGCATATGTCACTTCAGAACGTAAGCAGGGCGTACAGCCTTCCTATAGTCTTCAGGTTGCTGATACAGATGGTTACAACTCACTATCGGTATTAAAATCTACTCAGCCTATTATGTCTCCGACCTGGTCACCGGATGGAAGGCAGTTAGCGTATGTTAGTTTTGAGAAACGTAAATCAGAAATATACGTACAGGATTTGTATACTCAAAAACGTCGTAAGTTGACATCTTTCAAGGGTATTAATGGCGCACCAGTATGGTCGCCTGATGGTAAAAAATTAGCCCTGACTTTATCTAAAGGTGGCAATCCTGATATTTTTATTTTAGATATTAAAACTAAAAAAATGAATCAGTTAACAAAGCATTGGGGCATTGATACTGAGCCAGCATGGACGCCTGATGGAAGTGAACTGGTGTTTACATCGAGCCGTGCAGGTAAACCACAAATTTATCGTGTTTCTAGTAATGGTGGGCAGCCAAAGCGTCTAACTTTTAGTGATAGTTATAATGCGAGTCCTGAAGTTTCAAGTGATGGGAAAACGCTCGTGTTTGTACAGGGAGAAGGTAACGTCTTCAAAATTGCTAAGCAGGATTTGCAATCGGGTTACGTGGAATTATTAACAGATGGACCACTGGATGAATCGCCAAGCTTTGCACCTAATGGGGGCATGATTTTATATGCTTCTACTGATAAGTATCAGGGAGTGCTATCAGCTGTTTCTTCGGACGGTCGTTTTAAACAGAAATTAGTTCTATCCGAGGGTGATGTAAGAGAGCCTACATGGGGGCCTTTTAAGCGTTAAAATTTTTTATAGATGATGCTTGGACTTTACTTGGCTTAAATATTGCTCATTAATTTTAAGCAAAAATGAATATTAAGAATAGATAATGGAGAAAAATAAAGTGACTACAAATAATTTACTATCGGTACTAATGTTGTCGAGTTTATTAGTGGCCTGTGCGCCAGAAAATGTAAAAGATGCAGATTCATCTGCCGGCTCATCTACTCAATCAGCCGATGGTGTACAAACGGGTGGACTGGGTGGTGCAGATTCTACAGAAGGCAGTTTTCTATCTGGAATGACCGTATCATTTGAAAAAGATGCGATTAATGATACAAGCAATGTGTTGATTGAGAAAACAATATATTTTGATTATGACAGCGATCAAATTAGTGCGGACTATCAAACACTGATATCGCATCATGGTAAATACTTGGCAACCAATTCTGATATGCGTGTGCGTCTGGAAGGTCATGCGGATGAGCGTGGAAGTCGTGAATATAATGTAGCATTGGCTAATCGCCGCGCGCAATCTGTAAGGCGTCTGGTTTTATTTCAGGGAGCCAGTGCAGATCAGGTCGAAGTTATTAGTTACGGTGAAGAGAAGCCCGTAGCGTTAGGTCATGATGATGAATCATGGCGTTTAAATCGCCGTGTTGAGCTGGTATACGAAGCACGTTAATATAGTACTGATTTTAGTGCTTTATCTGAGAATCTTCGAGTGATATAAAATTAAACATGGGCTTGTTAAGCAGGTTCATGTTTTTTAGTGTTATGAAGCATAGATAAGGCCATCACTTCCTTTTTAATATTTAACATGCCTGTAGGCGAAAATTATGTCAATTAATCCGGCCGTAAGGCGCTTTAGCTTCATTATCACTGCTACATTGTTAACATCTATAAGTAGTAGTTTATATGCGGAAAGCTCAGTTGAGCAGCGTTTGGGACGTTTAGAAAACCTGTTGAGCAGTCAGGTATTAATGGAACAGTCGCAGCGCGTTGAGCAGATTCAACAAGAGTTAACCAGTTTACGTGGTTTGCTGGAAAACCAGGAAAATCAACTGAGCTTAATTAAGCAGCGTCAACGCAATTTATATCAAGACATTGATCGCCGCCTGAATGATCTTGAAATTAAGGGTGTTGGGAGTTCGGTGCCTACTGCTGCAGCGAACACAGTGTCATCCGATGAATTAGCATCCTCAATCGCACCTCCATCTAGTTCGATAGATGCTGTAGCTACCGAATCAACTACTGCTCCGTTATCATTATCCAACGATAAAAACGGTAAGTCAGCTTATACACAGGCGTTTAATACCTTGAAAGAGGGGCGGTATAAGCAAGCGATAGTCGAGTTTAAAGCATTCCAGAAGAGTTACCCAGAAAGTGCTTATGCTGCAAATGCACAGTACTGGCTAGGTGAAACATACTCGGTTTCGAGAGACTACAAAACAAGCTTGGATGAATTTCAAAAGGTTGTGAGTGGTTATCCCGATAGCAATAAGGTTGAAGGTGCATTGCTAAAAATAGGTTTCACCTATTATGAAATGCAGGATTGGGCGTCAGCGAAAACGGCATTAGAGCTCGTGATTAATAAATATCCAGGAACAACCGTTGCACGTAAAGCTAAAGAGCGTTTGCAGCGTATGAAGCGTGAAGGGCGTTAGTCGTTACACCAAGAGAAAACGTCATGCCATCTAATACAGCGCAAACGGAGCACCGTTTACGCATCACTGAAATATTCTATTCACTTCAGGGTGAGTCATCCTTTGTGGGCTTGCCCACTGTTTTTGTACGCCTAACAGGATGTCCACTTCGTTGTGGTTATTGTGATACGGAATATGCCTTTAGTGGGGGCGACTGGATGGAGCTAGCTGATGTGCTTCAGCAGGTGAAACAATATAATGCTGCATATGTCTGTGTAACCGGTGGTGAGCCATTAGCTCAGAGAAGTTGCGGCGAGTTACTTAGTGCCTTGTGTGATGAGGGGTATAACGTATCGATTGAAACATCTGGTGCAATGGATGTGAGTAACGTTGACTCCCGAGTCGTCCGTGTAATGGATATAAAAACACCAGGGTCGGGTGAAGAGTCTAAAAATCGTTATGAAAATATTTCTCATTTAACGTGCAACGACGAAGTTAAGTTCGTGATATGTGGACGTGAAGACTATGATTGGGCAAAAGTAGTTATTGAAAAGTATTCTCTAACAGATAAATGTCAGATATTGATGTCGCCAGAGCATGTGGGCGTGAAACCGAGTGATTTGGCAGACTGGATAATTGATGATCAGTTGAATGTGCGTTTTCAGTTTCAATTACATAAGTATTTGTGGGATAACGAGCCGGGTCGATAAATAATGTGTTTTGGCAAATGGCTATCACAGATAAAAATAGATTAAGTAACAATGAGTAATATACAGAAAAAAGCAGTTATTTTGGTTTCTGGTGGATTGGACTCTGCAACCGTACTGGCGATGGCAAAAGCTGATGGTTATGATTGCTATGCACTGAGCTTTGATTACGGCCAGCGACACTGTGCGGAACTACAGGCGGCAAATAATATTGCGCAGGCATATGGTGCGATAGAGCACCGAGTGCTGCACCTGGACCTAAATCAGTTGGGCGGTTCGGCATTAACAGATACCAGTATTGATGTTCCCACAATACAAGAGGATGGGATTCCTGTTACGTATGTACCAGCAAGAAATACGATTTTTTTGTCAATGGCCCTAGCATGGGCTGAAATATTGAAATCTGATGATATTTTTATTGGTGTAAATGCGGTGGATTACTCTGGCTATCCAGATTGTCGGCCTGAGTACATTAAAGCTTATGAGCTAATGGCAAACTTGGCAACAAAAGTAGGCGTTGAAGGTAACCATCTACATATTCATACGCCGCTTATTGATATGACAAAAGCAGAAATTATTCAAACAGGTTTACAGAAGGGTGTAGATTACTCTCTGACCGTTTCTTGTTATGCAGCAGATGAACATGGAAGGGCTTGCGGAGAATGCGACTCCTGTCGCCTGAGAAGAAAGGGTTTTGAAGATGCAGGACTTGCGGATCCGACTATTTATCAAGCTCCGTAAGGCATTAAATATAATGCAGAAATTTCCGTTTTTAAGCTTGTATTTTTAGATGGATAAGGTAATATACGCGCCTTCCTGAAGAGGCAAACAAGACACCGTTTGAAATAATACAACCCAGTTATGGGCCGTTAGCTCAGTTGGTAGAGCAGTGGACTTTTAATCCATTGGTCCCGCGTTCGAGTCGCGGACGGCCCACCATATTTTAAAAAGCCTGTCATTTATATGATGGGTTTTTTTATGCCAAAATTTAATATTACGCACAAAAAAAGCCCGGTTAAAACCGGGCTTTTTAGTACATGGTGAGATGGCTTACTTACGTACACCAGGGCCGTTTAATGCTAGACCGTTACTCATGTATGTATGGAAGTACTCAAGAGCACGATACTCTTTGCTTTGTGCCTTAAATGGCTTGGCGCGTACTTGCTTGTTACATCCGCCATAACGGCGATGCATTGTACCCATGCCTGCCCATTTATTACGGTATACAGGAAAGTGTGATGAATGTCCTAAAGCGGGGCTTAGGATATCAGCACGAATTTTATTACCTGCATTGTAGTAATGACAATCAGCGCATGACATATTTAGCTGGCCACGCTTAGCGTAGAAGTGCTTTTTGCCTTGCTCATACCATTGCATTGATTCAGGTGTGTCTACTATCTTTACATTGCCTTTGGCGCCACGTGACTGATATGCAAGGTAAGCAGACAAGTGAGCTATTTTACCTTTCTTATATTTCAGTGGTTTTTCACCATTATTTTTTCGGCAATTATTGATAGCTAATTCAACCGTAATAACTTCTTTGCTATTCTTATCAAAGTAAGGATAGTTTTGAGTCATCCCTTTCTCTGCATTTGGAAAGCAGCTAGCGTACGTTTTGCCGTTTTTAAATGGCGTGTTGAATAGATCTTTGCCCTTATCGATAGCGATTTCATAAGGAGGGAATTCCTCAAATGCTTCCCACTGTTCACGAGAGGCTTTATCTACAGCGTAAACGCCGTTTGTAAAGTCCTGCAATGGAACATCAGGGAAGCGATCAGTAAAATAACCTTTGAAATCTTTTAGGTCTTGAGCTGGATTTGCAGCAAAGCTAGCAAATGGAGCTGCTAGCATGCAAATCGCAGATACAATGACTGCTATTTTTTTCATAATGTTAACCTTTAATATTTTTATGCTGCTTTATTAGTATTAGCAGCTTATTTAATTTTTGCTTCTGCAGAGTCGCTTTCACCCTTGTTATCAACCCAGCTTACTTTTAAAGTGTCGCCAGCTTTTGCGCCGCTAAATTTAAAAGATAAGTATGGGTTTTTAGAGATAGCAGTACCCCAGTCAGCCATTAGGACATTATTGCCATTGTGACTGCAGGTGATTTCCTGAATGAAATGAGCAGGAAATTTCTTGCCAGTTTTTTTGTTTTTGCGCATGCCAGTTTCCATGGCGTGACTGATCAGTGCTTTTACTACTGTCACACCATCTTTAACTTTAGCGCGTACTTTAATTGATTTAGCCATTGTAATATTCCTCTAAACTTGACTAGCCGCCACAGCCGCCAATAGTAACTTTAACTGTTAGCTTGGTGCTGAATAGCTTACCGCCAGACTTAACCACTGCTATCACGTCAGATGTTTTGCTCATTTTTACACGAGTAGAAACAAAACCTTCTGAGCCACTGCCAAATTTGAAGACAGCCGTTAAAGGTGTTGGATTTTCAGAAATCAGTAAGCTAATTGATTCAGTGTTAGGGATTTTGCTAGTTATAGTGATTGGAACTACTGCACCATTTTCTGCAATTTCTGGCGCTTTCAGTGTAATGTCTGAGCTATCAGTCATTGCTGAGCTACCAAGTGAGCCTTGTACGGCTGCATTAACTTCTGTTGCTTCAAAAGCAGCTTTTGGCCATGCAGCTAATACTGCTCGTGGGGTAATAAGCCCCGCGCTAACTGCTATACCGAATGCACCGGCTGCAGCAGAGCTTTTCATAAAAGATCTACGTTTGTTGTTCATGTGTGTATCTACCTTAATGCTTTATAACGTGTGAATAAACTCAACAACTTTGTCGACTTCAGATGAGCTCAATATTTCGTGAGCACCGAATGGCGGCATAATTGTGTTTGCGTTCATAGTGCGTGGATCAGCTATCTGTGCACGCAGTTTATTCTTGTCGGGGAATCGAGCCTTCATTGCTAACAATGGTGGCCCAATATTGCCAGGTAGACTACCACCTTCAATTTGGTGGCAGGCCAGGCAATTGCCTTTCTTTCTGTCGAAGGCAATTGCTTTGCCCTCTGCAATAACCGCAGCGTCCGCATTGGAAACACTTGGTATTGTGAAAGAAAGAGCGCCCAGCAAAGCAGCAAGCGAAGTTGCTGTAGAGATTGCTTTAGCGGTGTGCCGCATAGATCACTCCTTAATACATTTGATTACGTGGAAAAAAAAGAACCAGTTATATAGATAGTAGACAGATATAAATTATTCCATTTCTTCTGCGGTATTTTGATATAAATTTACATTTATATTCAATACGCCGAATTACTAACTTTTTATAATTATGATTATAGCCGGATTTCCATAGCATACCCATTACATTGGCGATAGCAAGAAAAAAATAGGCGAGTTAGAAGGAAATTTATATTCGTATATTATTATAAACTTATCATTTGTCTATGCTGGCTTCTTTTTGTATTTGAGATAACAAATTCTCCTTTCTTGCTTCTAGCCGCTGTATCGTTAATGAGTTTAATTTTGATTGTTGAAGCGCGTTGTTTATTTGTTGAGCAGCTTGCTTTATATGGCCTTCAATTTCGTATTCATAGCTCGTTGCCTCAAGTGCCAATGTTGTCTGGTTATTTGCAAAATAAGACTTTGCTAATGTAGCATATATTATTGCAAGCTTGTGTGTGCGCAGTTGTTGGTTTAATAAATCTATGGCGTTCATAGCTTGCTTATTATCAATTAATGTATGAGCGAGACGAACTGAGATGGGCGGATAGTTGGGATAAAGACTGTTGAGTTGCTGAAGGATATGAAGGGCTTTATTTGATTTTCTTTGATCAAGGTATGCGTCAACAAGAGCCAATTTAATCCAGGGATGCGTATTGGTCTGAGCAAGAGCATTCAGTAGAAAGATTGCTTTATCTGATTGATTATTTGCAGTATACGCAAGACCAAGCGTGTAATCCGTAACAATATCTTTATTCTTTTTATCGAGTTTATATATTTGTTGAATTATTTTATCTGGTGAGTTGTTTGTTTTAACAAGAACTCTAGCGCGCATTAATTGAAAATCCAGACTGTCGTCAGGTAAATCAGTGTCTGTACTACTAATTCTATTTCTTGCTTCGGCAACACGTGTAGTGCTTAGTGGATGCGTGCGCAGGTATTCAATATTAGATACAAATGAATGTGACTCGGAATTTTGTAGTAATGTTTCAAAAAAGCCAGCCATACCCATTGGGTTGATGCCTGCGTCTTTAAGAATGTTGATACCAATTCTGTCTGCTTCATGTTCGTTGGTGCGAGTGAAGTTAATTTGTGACTGCATGGCAGCGGCTTGGCCCCCATAAATAAGTGCTGCGCCCGCTTCTGGGTTTTGCGAGGCGACTAAAATTCCAGCAAGAATAGCAGCAAACATAGTTGCGGGGTTTGCGCTAGAATCGGTCATAGCTCTGGCGAGGTGACGTTGTGTTACATGAGATATTTCATGAGCCATAACGCCCGCTAGTTCGCTTTCGTTTTTTGCGGCAATAATGAGGCCCGTATTAAATCCTAGGTAGGCATCAGGCCCTGCAAAAGCATTTATATTATTTATGTTGAGAACAAAAAAGCGAAAAGTTTTATCAGGATTGTCACTATGAGATACAAGCCTTTTACCTAAGGTATTTATGTAGCTATTTATCTCCAGGTCATTAACAAAATCCAAATTTGCTTTTAGGGTAAGGTAGAAATTTTTCCCCATTAAGGATTCATCGGCCGGAGAATACTCTTGTTGCGTTGGATCACCCAATATAGGTAATTCAGCTCTACAGCTAAAAGCAATGCAAAGGAGTATCGGTAGAGTAATACGAATTAGAGTGTTTTTAAGTGTCATTGGAATGAGAGCGTTCACAAATTGGTGTGTATCGTATAAATGTAATTTATGTGCTAATTATGACAGCTCTCGTTTCACCTAGTGCCATCTTTTTTTGCTATAAAACAAAAAGGCCACTTAATTCATTAAGTGGCCTTTTATTTGGTGCTCAATATAAAGAGCACCAAAAGTACGATGTATCTAAAATTTAACTAGATAAATAGTGACTGAGTGGCATCTGCAGACTCGTCAAAATATGTTGCTGCGCCTACGTAATCAACGCCGTCGATAAACTGGCTGTGATCGTAACCAAATAATTCAACTGTCATTTGGCAAGCAAGGAACTTAACTTCCGCTTCCTGGCAAAGGTCACGCAATTCGTCAATCGTTGCTACGCCACAATTAGATATGGTTTTCTTCATTAATGTAGTTGCAATGCTGTCCATGAAAGGAATATTCCATAATACATTAGGAATCTTAGGCCCAAAATCGATGCTCTTTAACCACTTAGGGCCCATAGGCATTTTCATTGGCATTGAAGGGTTGCCTGTTGGTGTTACGCGTAATGAACTTGTGTCTTTCAACAGAAGGTTAAGGCCATAGAATGTATAGAATACAGATGCTTCCATACCCAATGCAGAAGCTGTGCTAGCCAGGATAAATGGAGGGTATGCCCAATCTAGTGTGCCTTTAGTTGCTATGATAGTCAGCTTTGGATCGCTCATTTGTATTCTCTCCTCAATATTTGGTTGGGTAGCTGGGTTTGCCTGCTGATGCTAAGAACGCCATTTGCTGCCTCTAATAACCAGGTTTTTAAAAAATTAGTCGGTCGTATTAGTTTTTAGAGTTTAACCATACATTCGAACGTGAACAAAAGGCAAGTATTACAATAAGTTTTTTTGCATATAGTGGATAGATGGTTAAAAGTGATAGTTAAATTTTATAGTCCGTTTTACGTAAGTTTATGTTTTTAAAGTTTTAATTTATAAATATACGTATTTTTTTATTTTTCCAAGAATATAAGCGTTTACTTATAAAATAGTAGAGAGAGCTTTCATGTGCGCGGTCAAATCGGTTACAATTAGTTCATTAATGGAATCTTATATAGGCATGTAATATGTTTGGTGTTAAAGAGCTTGATGTGGATACACTGCAATCGTATATCGATGAAGGAAAGGTCTTGCGTCTTATAGATGTGCGCGGTATAGCTGAAATGGCACAGGGGATGATACCAAATGCAGAGCAAGTACCATTGCATACCTTGCCAGCTCGATTGAATGAGATCGATACTGAGGAGATGACTGTGTTGTATTGCCGTAGTGGAGCCAGATCTGCTCAAGGTGTTGGTTATATGGCGCAGCAAGGATTTGATAATGTATATAATCTTCGAGGTGGTATAATTGCTTGGGCACAGAAAGGAATGCCACTTATTGCTTAACGTCTTCAGCCCTACGCGCATCATGTGCGCGTTACCTACTAATTCAACCTTATAAAAAGAAGTCGTTTATCAAGGTTATGGCAGTTTGTCTCCTTTGAATGACTTTTCGTCAGTTTTTGCAATTAATCAAAGCGTTATGTTCTCATCCTGTTAATTATATATTTATATTCGCCTATACTTTATTTTAACTTACAGGGGTTCTGTGTTGCTACGTCAGCTTATTAGTAAATAAGTATACACAGTGTCTTTTAGAAAAATTATTTGATAAATGTGAATATGTCTACTAAAACACTTTAATAGTTATATAAAAGCCTTTAATTTATTTGACTTTAATGCCTGCTTTTGACAATGTCCGCACTTTGCAAAGGCGGGCATTAGGTACTATTCGATGTTGGGATAAGCATCATAAACATTACATATATAAATATATTATAAGCGTGAAAACACGCGTAAAACGATCGAGGTTTACAATTATGTCATCAGGTATTAAGAAGAGCTTAATAGCTATATCTATTTCAAGTGCATTAGTTGCACCATCAGCATTTGCAACTAATGGATATTTTGCACACGGTTACAGCACGGCTGAAAAAGGTATGGCTGGCGCAGGTGTAGCGTACTCACAAGATTCTATGGCGGTGGCTAATAACCCGGCGGGTATTGCGGGTATGGGCAGTCGTATGGATGTAGGCGCAGCGTTATTTAACCCAAATCGTGGCTATACGGTTACTGGTGCTCCAGCAGTGCCTACCTGCACTGGGCCTACGGATCCACTTTGTGGCAGGTTTTCGCTTGGCGAAGGTTCACTAGACAGTGACTCTGATTTATTTCTAATTCCTCATTTTGGTTATGTCTGGCAGCAAGACAGTGAAACGTCCATTGCTTTGGGTGTGTATGGCAATGGTGGTATGAACACTAATTATGCTGGCGGCACGGCTTCATTCTTCCATCCAACGTTTGGCTCGCTGCCTGATCAGCCAGGTACTTTTGGTGCAGGTAATGCCGGCGTTAACCTAGCTCAATTGTTTTTTAACCTGGCTTATGCAAAGAAAATAGATGCGGATAATTCTGTGGGTGCAAGTTTGATTTTTGCATATCAAAAATTTAGTGCGGATGGCCTAGGTAGTTTTGCTGGCTTTTCGTCAGACCCAGGTAACCTTTCAAGTAAAAGTAGTGATGCAGCTACAGGTTTTGGTGTGAAGCTGGGTTGGCAAGGTGATGTAAATAAAGATGTAACTATAGGTGTTTCTTATCAGTCAGAAATTGCTATGAGTGAATTTGATGATTATGCTGGCTTGTTTGCAGAAGGTGGTGATTTCGATATTCCTGCTACTGCAACGATTGGTCTTGCTTGGAAAACATCTGATAAATCCACATTGGTATTTGATATTCAGCAAATATATTATGAAGGTGTTGCTTCAATTTCTAATCCAATTAGTAATTTGCTTACAAACTGTCTTGATGGTTCTAATAATCCTACCGGTGCTGGATGTTTGGGTGCTGCAGATGGAGCTGGTTTTGGTTGGGAAGACATGACGGTTATTAAGTTGGGTTATGAGTGGATGCAAAACGATATGACTTGGCGTGTAGGTTTAAGCCATGGTGATCAGCCAATTCCAGACAGTGAAGTAATGTTTAATATACTGGCTCCAGGCGTTATGGAAACGCATTTAACCGGTGGTTTTACTATGCCTATTACCTCTAAGTCAGAATTTAGCTTTGCAGCGATGTATGCGCCAAGTAATTCTGTTACTGGCGCAAATCCATTGGATCCTGCTCAAACTATAGAAATCGAAATGGATCAGCTAGAGTTTCAAGGTACTTATACTATGAAGTTCTAATTGGTTCGAACCAATTGTAAAAAAGCCACTCATAATAGAGTGGCTTTTTTTTGTCCGTTGAAAACGTAACCTATGATTGGAATTAGATATTCATAAGTATTTGCTGATAGTCTTAAATGCGAGTGCCGTGAATTTTTCCGTTGACAACTATGGAGCCTGACGTTAGTTTTTACCCCGCGTTACTTATGCGTGGTTCTAAATAAAAAATATACCTTTTTGACAGGGGATGGAGTTATAAAATGAAAATCAAATCACTAACGAAAATTGCATTAGCAATGTTAGTCGGCCTAGCGGCTGCAACTGCGCAAGCAGCACAAACATATTTGCCTTTTACATTGGCATCAAATGATGCGGGTACTGTTGCGGCAAAATTAGACGGTACTAAAAAAGCATTAACAGATAATGGTTTTGAAATTGCAGGTGAATACGCACCTTATGCGGGCGCTCATGTAATTGTTGTTACTAACGCTGAATTGAAGAAAGCGGCTGCAACTCATGGCCGTGGTGGTTATGTTGCTGCGCAGCGTATTTCACTGACTGAAATGGGTGGTAAAGTACAAATTTCTTATACTAATCCAACTTACATGTCTTATGCGTATCGCGTAAATTCTAAACTGGCTCAAACATCTGCTGCATTGAAAAAAGCACTGGGTTATGTACAAGATTTTGGTCCTGCTGAAAGCATGGATTCTGAAGACCTTAACGAATATCACTACACTTTCGGTATGGAATACTTCGATGAGCCTTTAGAATTGGCTTCAAAGGGTAGTCATGATGCAATGGTTGCAGTAATTGAAAAGAACTTAAGTGCTAATAGTTCTGGTGCTTCTAAGGTTTACAGAATTGATATCCCTGGAACTTCTCAAACTTTGATTGGTGTTGCTATGAAGGCGCCTAATGAAGGTAAGAAGTACATGGATGAGTCATTCATTATGGGTGAAATTGACTTTAAACCTTTGCGTTCAACTGCGCACTTACCATACGAAATTCTAGTAAAAGGCAAAGAAGCAGAGGCTCTACATGCTCGTTTCCGTATTGCTATTAACTTCCCAGACCTAGCTATGATGGGTGATAACAGCTTTATGAATATCATGCCAACACCAGATGCAATTCGTGATGTTTTAACATCAGTTGCTGGTGGTGAGTCTGCAGATGACGATTTTTAATCAATAGATTAAATCGTAGTCTTATAAAAAGCCCGGCTCTATGCCGGGCTTTTTTGTTTTGAGCAGGGGCAATATGTTTTCTTAATGCTTGTGGCGAAAGGGTGATGACCCATGTTTCGTTTTAGGTTACACTGCACGGCTTGCATGTTCTCATGCAATACCAAAAAGTCTATGATTTATAAGGTTATTTAAGGTTTGGAGACATCTAAGGTGGAATTGACCGGTGCTGAAATCGTTGTTCAAAGCCTAATTGAAGAGGGCGTTGAGCACCTATTTGGCTATCCTGGTGGTGCGGTGCTGCATATTTATGATGCACTAGAACAACAGGAAAAGCTGCAACATATATTAGTGCGTCATGAGCAAGCGGCAACGCATGCTGCAGATGGCTATGCGCGTAGTACTGGTAAGCCAGGTGTCGTTTTGGTCACGTCTGGTCCTGGTGCAACGAATGCAGTTACGGGTATTGCGACTGCTTATATGGACTCCATTCCAATGGTTGTATTGACTGGTCAGGTGCCCAGAGCATTGATCGGCAATGATGCATTTCAGGAAGTTGACTCTGTGGGTATTACTCGCCCAGTGGTTAAGCACAACTTTCTAGTTGAAGATATTAAAGACCTGGCGACAATCATCAAAAAGGCATTTTTCCTGGCGACAACAGGCCGCCCAGGTCCGGTTGTGGTTGATATACCCAAGGATATTACAGCTCAGAAGACTGAGTTTTCGTACCCTCGTGAAATTAATATTCGTTCATATAGCCCTACGATTCCATCGATTAAAGGTCATTCGGCTGAGCTGAAAAAGGCCTATGAATTGATCATGGAAGCCAAAAAACCGATGATTTATACCGGTGGTGGCGTCATATTAAGTAATGCGAGTGAGCAATTAATCAAATTTGCACAAATGTTGGGCGCGCCGGTTACTAATACATTGATGGGCTTAGGTGCGTACCCTGCTAATGATAAGCAATTCGTAGGTATGCTGGGTATGCATGGTACCTATGAGGCCAACATGAGTATGCATCACAGTGATGTGTTGATTGCTATTGGCGCTCGATTTGATGACCGTGTTACAGGTAACTTAGAGAAGTTTTGCCCTGATGCACGTATTGTTCATGTTGATATTGACCCGGCATCTATTTCAAAAAATGTAAAAGTTGATGTTGCGATAGTCGGTGACGTTGGTGAAGTGGTTGGTGAGCTGAATAAGCTAATTGAAGCTTCAGATCAACGAATGGAAAGTAGCGCATTAGCATCTTGGTGGCAGCAGATAGAAGAATGGCGTGCGCAAGATTGTTTAAAATATAATGCTAATACGGGTACTATCAAACCACAGTTTGTTATTGAAAAACTGCATGAAGTTACAAAAGGCGATGCATTTGTAACATCGGATGTAGGTCAGCACCAAATGTTTGCCGCTCAATACTATGGCTTTAATAAGCCGCGACGCTGGATTAATTCTGGTGGTCTTGGCACGATGGGCTTCGGTTTGCCTGCTGCGATGGGGGTTCAGTTGGCGCACCCTGGTGCGCAAGTAGCCTGTGTTACAGGTGAAGGCAGTATTCAGATGTGTATTCAGGAGCTGGCGACTTGTACGCAATACGGCTTGCCAGTAAAAATTATTAATTTAAATAATGGTTTCCTGGGTATGGTCCGTCAATGGCAAGAATTCTTCTATGATCGTCGTTATGCAAGTTCATACATGGATTCGCTGCCTGATTTTGTGGCGCTTGCAGAAGCATATGGGCACGTAGGTATTCGTGTTGATAAGCCGGAAGATGTAGTTCCTGCTTTAGAAGATGCGTATGGCAAATACAAAGACCGCGTGGTGTTTATCGACTTCATGATTGATCGTGAAGAAAATGTTTATCCTATGATTCCTGCAGGTGCAGGTCTCAATGAAATGATTTTGGTATAGCATGAAACAGAAGCATATTATTTCATTATTATTAGAAAATGAATCCGGCGCTCTGTCACGAGTTGCCGGTCTTTTCTCAGCGCGTGCATATAACATTGAATCATTATCGGTAGCCCCTACTGATGATGAAACATTGTCGCGGATGACAATTGTTACCTCAGGCACGGAAGAAATTGTTGAGCAAATTATAAAGCAGCTCAATAAACTCGTGGATGTGGTGAAGCTTATTGATTTAACTGAGTCAGAGCATATTGAGCGTGAGCTTATGTTGGCAAAAGTTGAAGCAATTGGTGCTGCGCGAGATGAAGTTAAGCGTCTTGTTGATATATTTCATGGTCGCATTGTTGATGTTACTGATACCACTTATACGGTAGAAATATCTGATACGGGCGAAAAACTGGATGCGTTTTTATCTTCGTTATCCAGTATAAAAATACACGAAGTTGTACGTTCCGGTGCAATCGGAATAACCAATGGCGAAAACGTACTCGCCTGTTAACATATTTTTAAATTTGAGAGCGAACTAATGAGCTTAAATATCTATTACGATAAAGATTGTGATCTTTCTTTAATCAAAGGCAAAAAAGTAACGATCGTGGGTTATGGTTCACAGGGCCATGCACACGCATTAAACCTTAAAGACTCTGGCGTAGACGTAACTGTTGCATTACGTGCTGGTTCTAGTTCTGCGGCTAAGGCTGAGAATGAAGGTTTAAAAGTTTCATCAGTAGCAGATGCTGTTAAATCAGCTGACGTAATTATGATTCTTACACCAGATGAATTTCAATCTGCATTGTATAAAGATGAAATTGAACCTAACCTGAAGCAAGGTGCAACGTTAGCATTTGCTCACGGTTTTGCGATTCATTACAATTCTATTGTTCCACGCAGCGATTTAGATGTAATTATGATTGCACCGAAAGCACCAGGTCACACAGTACGTAGCGAATTTGTTCGTGGCGGCGGTGTTCCTGATCTAATCGCCATTTACCAGGATGCTTCTGGTAAAGCTAAAGACTTAGCGCTTTCTTATGCGTCAGGTGTTGGTGGTGGTCGTACAGCCATTATCGAAACTACATTCAAAGATGAAACTGAAACTGACCTATTTGGTGAGCAAGCAGTTCTTTGTGGTGGCGCAGTTGAACTAGTTAAAATGGGCTTCGAAACATTAACTGAAGCTGGATATGCTCCAGAAATGGCTTACTTCGAGTGTCTGCATGAGTTGAAGTTGATTGTAGATTTAATGTTCGAAGGTGGTATTGCGAACATGAATTACTCTATCTCAAACAATGCTGAATACGGCGAGTATGTAACTGGTGATAAGGTTATAAACGAAGAAAGCCGTAAAGCAATGCGTAAAGCCTTGAAAGATATTCAAGACGGTGTGTATGCGAAGAACTTCATTCTTGAAGGCATGAGTAATTACCCAGAAATGACAGCACGTCGTCGTAACAATGCAGCGCATCCAATTGAGGTTGTTGGTGGTGAGTTACGTAAAATGATGCCATGGATCCAAGCAAACCAAATTGTTGATAAAGCAAAGAACTAATTTGTATTAATGATTCGGTATGTAACAAAGGGGCTTTATGCCCCTTTGTTGTTTTTGCTTTTTATTAAATTAAAAAAGCAAAAAGTGGACATTTACAGTTTGTCTTTTAAACTAGGGTCAACGCTAATTTAACGTTAAGAAATTAAGAGCGATTATGGAACAGAAACCTAAAATAGCATTCCGTCGAAGAGGCATTTACTTACTGCCAAATATATTCACTACAGCGGCTATGTTTGCCGGATTTTATGCGGTAGTAGCATCGATGAATGGCCAGTTTGAAAAAGCTGCGATTGCGATTTTTATCGCCATGATACTAGACGGTGTAGATGGTCGAGTTGCCCGCATGACTAATACTCAAAGCGAATTTGGTGCAGAATACGATAGTCTTGCCGATATGGTGTCATTTGGTGTGGCCCCAGCATTGGTTATATATCAATGGTCGTTATCATCCATGGCTGATATGGGTTGGCAGTGGGGCAAGTTGGGCTGGTTGGCGGCTTTTATCTATACGGCATGTGCAGCTATGAGATTGGCGCGTTTCAATACTCAGGTAGGTATTGCCGATAAACGTTATTTTCAAGGCTTACCAAGTCCAGCAGCAGCGGCAGTTGTTGCAGGTCTAGTTTGGGTAGGTGTGGATAATTCAGTGATTGGTGCTGATGTTGCCAAGTTCTCAGTGATTATGATGATTTCCTTAGGACTGTTGATGATGAGTAATATCTTGTTTTACAGTTTTAAGGAGGTTCATTTTAAGGGAAAGGTGTCCTTCATTTCTCTGGTGGCGATTGTATTGATTCTGGCTCTAGCAACTATAGATACACCGAAAGCATTGTTTTTGGTATTTGCGCTTTATGCTTTATCAGGCCCTGTTCTAAGTATATTGCGTAAAGCGCGTAAGCTTGGGCGTAAGAAGACTGATTAATCAGTAGTAGAACGTTTGAGGTAAAAACGGGTAGGAAAAATAAATCTTGGCAAAAACACTGTAAATCGCTATAGTTTTGTCAGTAGAACTTAATTTATATAAAACACATGAATCAAAACAGAGTTATCAGCGGTTTCCAGCCTGATGCTTGCGAAAATTTTGCAAGTGACGCTCTGTCCTGCCTGTTTCTACTTCCTCTAAATGCGCTCTCATTACTACTGCCGTAGGGCAGCTAATAAGTTCTGGCGAGGCGAAATACGCATAATAACAATCGAATTTTATAAAACATATAAGTATGAACAGATAAGTGTTCATACTGATTTGCAGGACAGATCATGAGCAAAGACAAATTAATTATTTTTGATACAACATTGCGTGACGGTGAGCAAAGCCCCGGCGCATCTATGACTAAAGACGAAAAGGTGCATATCGCAAAAGCACTGGAACGTATGAAGGTCGATATTATTGAGGCCGGTTTTCCTATCGCATCTCAAGGTGATTTTGAGGCTGTGCAAGCGGTCGCTGAAGCGGTTAAAGATAGTACTGTGTGTGGTTTGTCGCGAGCATTGGCTCGTGATATTAGTCGAGCCGGTGAGGCGTTAAAGAAAGCCAACTCATCTCGAATTCACACATTTATTGCTACTTCTCCCATTCACATGGAAATGAAGTTACGCATGCAGCCCGACGATGTTTTAAAGCAAGCGGTTGATGCTGTGAAGTTAGCGCGTCAGTTTACCGGTGATGTTGAGTTTTCACCGGAAGATGCCGGTCGTTCAGAGTTGGACTTTTTGTGTCGTATTATTGAAGCGGTGATTGATGCGGGTGCAACGACCATTAATATTCCTGACACGGTGGGATATAACTTGCCGAATCAGTTTGGTGAGTTAATTAAAAACCTAATTGAGCGAATTCCTAATTCGGACAAAGCGATTTTCTCTGTGCATTGCCATAATGATTTAGGCTTAGCTGTCGCCAATTCATTGTCTGCTGTGCAAAATGGTGCGCGTCAGGTGGAGTGTACTATTAATGGTTTGGGTGAACGCGCAGGTAATGCATCTCTAGAAGAAGTTGTAATGGCAGTGCGTACCCGGCAGGATTTGTTTACATGTGATACTACATTGGATACCACGCAAATTATGTCGTGTTCTAAATTGGTATCGGGCGTTACAGGTTTTCCTGTGCAGCCGAATAAAGCAATTGTCGGTGCGAATGCCTTTGCGCATGAATCAGGTATTCATCAAGATGGTATTTTAAAGAATCGTGAAACTTACGAAATCATGAATGCCAAGGATGTTGGTTGGAATGAAAAGCAGATTGTTTTAGGTAAACACTCAGGTCGAAATGCATTACGTACACGTTTGGCTGAATTAGGTAATGAAATAGAATCAGAAGAAGAGCTGAATATTGTGTTCGCACGCTTTAAAGACTTGGCGGATAAAAAACATGAAATCTTTGATGAAGATTTACAGGCGTTAATGGCTGATTCAAGTTGGAGCGCAGAAAATGAGCAATTTAAACTTGTGAGCTTAAAGGTGTGTTCGGAAACGGGTGAAACGCCGCGGGCAGATGTAGTGCTTATGGTGAACGGTGAAGAGCAAAGTGCAACTGAATCGGGCAGCGGTCCAGTGGATGCTGCATTTAAAGCTATTGAGAAAATTGCTCACAGTGAAGCTGAGTTAAAGCTTTATTCAGTGAACAATATTACCAGTGGAACCGATTCTCAGGGAGAAGTTTCTGTTCGCCTGAAGAAGCAAAGTAAAATTGTTAATGGGCAAGGTGCAGACACAGATATTGTCATTGCATCCGCAAAGGCATACATTAATGCTTTAAATCGCATTATTATTTCTGCCGGCGACCGTGCTCATCCGCAAATGGGTGACGTTTAGTTAGGTTACTTATTGAATGACGAGTTCAGCTCACATTAATGGAAATTCGGTAATATCCTCTGATATATCAGAGGTGTTACCGGAAGATGTGCGTCGTGAGTATTTGACGGCGATGGGCGTGCAGACCTGGTATGACCCAACGTTAAAATTTAAAGATGTTGCAGTTGATGCAAATATTTCAAATCAACTATCACCATCAATGTCCGATCCATCTCTAGCGGATGCTGTATCTTTAACATCTATAGCAGAAGTTACAAATACACCATCTCAGAACCAGGCTCAAAAAATTATAGAAAAGCAGTCGCTTGATTCACTGCAGAAAAATCCGCCACAAGCGCTGAATTTGTCCTCCGTAGATTCGTTAAACAAATCAATAGAAGAGTGTCAGCTATGTGAATTGCATGCAACACGAGATCATACGATTTGTGGTGAAGGCAGTGCAAATGCAGATTTAATGATTGTGACTATTGCGCCTGTTAAAGAAAAGTCACTGGATGTTTTGTTTTCTAATATGCATAAAGAATTTATGCAGCTAGTGTTACGGGCTATCGACATTGATATATCATCTGTGTATTTAACATCATTAGTTAAGTGTCAGCCACCGGAGCAACGGGCGCCATTTACGTCGGAGATGATATGTTGTGATGATCATCTTTCTAGTCAAATAAAACTTATTCAACCAAAAGTGATTATGGTGTTAGGTGAAAGTGCTAGCCAGCAGTTACTGGTAAGTCAGAAGTCGCTAACAGATTTACGATTGCGTCGGCACCATCATTTAGGTGTGCCTGTTTATGCGTCATATCACCCTGAAGAAATAATTGGTTCAGTACAGATAAAGCGCAAAGTTTGGCAAGATCTGCTACAAATAAAAAATCAATTAAAGAAACTAGTAGAAGTCTAATTCATCTATGGCTGTTAATCCCGAAATAGATATTGTAAGCGGTTTTCGTGAAATGACGCTCGAAGATGTGGATGCCATTTTAGAGATCGAGCAAATGGTCTATACCCATCCATGGTCGGCGGGAATATTTAATGATTGTATTAATGTAGGTTACAACTGCTGGGTGTATGAAGACCCGAATGAATTGTTGGCTTATGGTTTGGTCTCCGCTGGAGCTAATGAGGCTCATATTCTCAATTTATGCGTAAGACCAAGTGCACAAGGGCAGGGATTGGGTAAGCGTATGCTGTATAAGTTAATTCAGATGGCCGAATGGCGTGAAGCTGACTCGATTTTTCTTGAGGTTCGAGCATCAAATGCGGTGGCTTTAAACTTGTATGAACAGGAAGGCTTTAATCGCCTTGGCGTCAGAAAGGCTTATTACCCCTCTAATGAAGGACGCGAAGATGCTCTGGTTTTTGCCAAAGCGATAAATCTCGATAAGCCGTCCGACTTTAAATAAAGCTAATAATCAGCGATTTATATCTCTGAACTCAATTCTCTATTCAATAGCTCCACACTACCAAGTTAATGTATAATTTGGCCTCGATTTTACAGTTCTCATTGAATTTCAATTATGTCAGAATTACTAGAGCAAATGCAGCGTCGTCGTACGTTTGCAATTATTTCTCATCCCGATGCAGGTAAGACAACGCTAACTGAAAAGCTTTTGTTGTTTAGTGGTGCTATTCAGCTGGCGGGTACGGTTAAAGGCCGTAAAGCAGCGCGTCACGCAACATCAGACTGGATGGAGCTTGAAAAACAGCGTGGTATTTCTGTAACGTCATCGGTTATGCAGTTTCCGCATAACGATTGCATCATTAACTTACTCGATACGCCAGGTCATGCTGACTTTTCGGAAGATACATATCGTACGTTAACCGCAGTAGATTCTGCCTTAATGGTGATCGATGCTGCGAAGGGTGTAGAAGAACGTACCATCAAATTAATGGACGTATGTCGCCTGCGTGATACTCCCATTATCACCTTCGTAAATAAAATGGACCGTGAAGCGCGCGAGCCAATTGATTTACTGGATGATGTTGAAAATATTTTAGATATTCAATGTGCACCTATGACCTGGCCAATTGGTATGGGTAAAAATTTCAAAGGTGTTTTTCATCTTTATAATGATTGCGTACATTTGTTTAGTGCAACTCATGGCGGAAAAATTCAGGAAGGAAATGTCATTCAGGGGTTAGATAATCCAGAGCTTGATGAAGTACTGGGTTCTATGGCTCAAGACTTACGTGAAGAGATTGAATTGGTGAAAGGTGCCAGCCATGAATTTGATATAGATGCATATCGACAAGGTAAACTGACGCCAGTGTTTTTTGGTTCGGCAATAAATAACTTTGGTATTTTAGAGCTGCTTGATTCATTAGATGAGTTTGCACCGTTGCCTCAGCCACGTGATGGTACTGCGCGTGTTGTGGAGCCCACTGAAGAAAAGTTTACGGGTTTTGTATTTAAGATTCAGGCCAATATGGATCCACAGCATCGTGACCGTATTGCTTTCATGCGTGTGTGCTCAGGTAAGTTTGAGAAAGGCATGAAAGTTAAACATGTACGTATTCAAAAAGATATAAAACTGAATGATGCGGTAACTTTTATGGCGGCAGATAGAGGTCATGCAGACGAGGCTTATGCTGGAGATATTATCGGTATACATAATCACGGTACAATTCGTATCGGTGATACCTTTACTAAAGGCGAAGACTTACAGTTTGCGGGGATTCCAAACTTTGCACCCGAACTCTTTAGGCGTGCACAATTACGCGACCCATTAAAAATGAAGGCACTGCAAAAAGGTTTAATGCAGTTATGTGAAGAAGGTGCCACACAGTTATACCGACCATTAAATAATAACGATTTAATATTGGGTGCGGTTGGTATTTTACAGTTTGATGTTGTGGCGCATCGATTACAGCATGAATATAACGTTGAATGTACGTTTGAGCATGTCAATGTAACTACAGCGCGCTGGGTGGAGTGTGATGATGAAAAAATACTTAATCAGTTGAAAGTAAAGGCATCAAGTAATTTAGCGTTGGATCATGCAGGTGACCTTGTTTATATCGCACCTACCAGAGTTAATTTGGATATGACTCAAGAAAGATATCCTGAGGTGCGTTTCCTCGCAACACGCGAGCACGGTATTTACGAAATATAATATCTAAAAATCAGTGTCTGAATGTACTGTTCCACACTAATTTACTTTTGAGTTGGTGTATATGAAGCGTTCACTCTGGTTGCTATGTAGCTGTATTTCGAGGCCCATCTCGGGGTATAGCCATTTTCTAAACGTATCACTGATTACATATTCTTTTTCAGGGGTACCAAAACGCTGAATTATAATTTCTTCGCCATAATCTATAGATGGCACATAAGTGATATCTGCAACGGGTGCAATTAAATAAGGTGTAGCAAGCTCAGTGCTAATGCTATAGCTCTCCTTATTTTCTGATTGTGTTGTCAGGGTGGAATAAAGCGTTTGAAGTGTATCTTGCTCTAGTTGATATGAGAGTATTAATTCAGAAACTACACCGCTAATAATTAAATCTTTATAAATAGCAATAAGCTCATACTGTTCGTCGATGTCACCATTGTTGGAAATGCGTAATTGCGTTTCAGCTGCTCTATCTAGGATTATCTCAGATTCCTTAATCGTAGTTTTGCCAAGTGTTATACCAAAGGCTTTAATTAAGCCACTTTCTGTTCTCATAGTGTCCCATGGAGTGTACTCATGCTGCATTGTTGGATTTTTCTCGCCAATGACAGCAATTAGCATGGCGCTACCGATCATCAATAAAATAAGAAATGTACGATTCATTTTTTTGTGTACTTAATATGCTCGTGTATAGATAAAAATAGGCTATATTTATAATTTATTCAAAGAAACTTACGGAATCTTGCTGCCGCAAGTATTTCAATACAAAGTTGGTAATTCAATGAAATATAGACTGTTAAGCTTTTTCTGTCACCAGAAAGTTGTCTTTAGCCTTTGCTTGCTCAGCATGATATTAATGATATTTAGCTTTTATGCCGTTTCTAGTGGGTTTAGTAGTGTTCAGGTAGCTATGTTATTGGCTGTGTGTTTTTGTACTATTATTTTTTCAGGCTTAATTTTACTTATGAAGATAACAGTTTATAAGCAACTGATAATGAATGCGCGTGAAAATATTACAGGGTACAAGGATGCTGAAACTCAAGGTGTTGATATAAATAAAGCTTGTTTGAATGAAGAAACACGGTCGTTTGTTGAAGAGTTGAACTTATTACTATCAGATATGAGCGCTAAAAATGATCTATTTAGAGATACTGCAAATATTTTGGCGGGAGATGCTGGTACCACCTCAAATATAGCATCGATGATAGCCAGTAGTATGCAGCAGCAAGTAGATAACACTGCCCAGATACAAATAACCATCGAGAAACTTCAGGAAGCTATCTCAATGGCTGATGATGTTGCACAAAATACTAACAGATTGGCAACTAAATCTGAGTCGGAAGGTGAAAGTGGTAAGCAAGTTATGACAGAGGCGATAGTGGGTGTCATGATGTTGTCTGAGTCTGTTAATGATGCAGGATCCATAATTAAAAAATTGGGTGAAGACAGTAACTCTATTGGCGGAATTATTCAGGTTATAACAGGAGTAGCTGATCAAACAAATTTGCTAGCGCTAAATGCGGCAATTGAAGCGGCACGTGCTGGTGAGCAAGGTCGAGGCTTTGCTGTGGTTGCGGATGAAGTAAGGTCACTAGCAAGTCAAACTCAACAATCAGCGCAAAAAATACATGCAATTATTAATAATCTACTTTCACATGTAGATGAAGCAAGTTCAATATTAGAATCCAGTGTAGAGCAATCGAGTAAAGCCGATGAGTTGATGGAAAGTGCTACGGTTTCTTATTCAGAATTAGTAGGGTTAATGAAAGACGTTTCCACCTTGTCAGCTAGCTTGTTTGAAACAACTGCTAACTCACATACTTCAGTAGATGATGCTGTTAGTAACTTGGAGCAAATACAGGCTTCATCACAAGCTGCAATAATGCAAACAGAAGCACTCATGTTGAGTAGTGAAGAGCTTGCGAAAATGGGTAGTCAATTAGGGATAATGGTAGGTAATGAGCAAGCTGAAGATAAGGAAAATCAATCAGTTGGCGATGTCGATTTATTTTAATATAAGTAAATAAATCGAAAAGTTTGGTTAAAGGCTACCCTAAATCATATGCTAAATGAAAAAAATAAGTCCATTATTGGTTGGGCAATGTATGACTGGGCAAATTCAGTCTTTGTAACCGTTGTTATAGCCGGGTTCTTTCCCATTATATTTAAAACATATTGGGCGGCTGATTTAAATACTAATGAGAGTACATTTTGGTTAGGCGTTTCGAATGCATTCGCCAGCATAGTCGTGGTTGCTATGGCTCCTTTATTAGGTGCAGTGGGTGATAAATTTTATTTGCGTAAGGAACTATTGCTAGGTTCAATGCTAGTGGGTGTTGTAACTACTGCAGCGCTGAGTAGTTTGTCACAGGGTGAATGGCTATTGGTTGTTGTGCTTTATGTGATTGCCAGTATTGGTTTTATGATGGCCAATGTCTTTTATGATGCACTTTTAATTCCGGTAGGAGAGAACGGTCAAATCGATAAGATTTCAGGCTTGGGATACGGTTTAGGATATTTGGGTGGTGGTGTGTCACTAGCCGCCTGTGTGTACATTAGCCAGCAACCAGAATTGCTTGGATTTAGTGAACCACTTGATGCGGTGTTAATGTGTTTTATATTTGTAGCATTATGGTGGTTTTTGTTTAGTTTACCACTGGCCGTGTGGACAAAAGATTCAAAGCGTATAACTAAGCAAGCAAATACAATTTCAGTATTCCGCCAAACATATAATGTATTTAAAGCAGTGTTTTCTGACTCACAAATCAGGTTATTTCTAATAGCGTATTGGCTGTATATTGATGGTGTAGATACGATTATTCGTATGGCCGTTGATTATGGAATGGCTCTAGGCTTTGAATCAGATGACTTAATAATAGCTCTTCTAATTACTCAATTTGTGGGTTTTCCAGCCGCTATAATATATGGGTACATAGGTTCACGTATTGGAGTTAAACAATCACTGCTAGTTGGCATAAGTGTATATATGTTAATTACATGGCTGGGGTATAACATGTCGTCTATTGCGGACTTTTATTTTGTGGCGGTGCTTATCGGTTTGGTACAAGGTGGTGTACAAGCAATGAGCCGATCATTTTATGCGCGTATGGTGCCACAGAACCAGGCAGCTGAATATTTTGGTATCTATAATATGCTTGGTAAGTCGGCAGCCATTATAGGCCCCTTATTAATGGGAGGCGTTGCATTGCTTACTGATAATCACCGCTATTCTATATTGTCTTTATTGGTGTTGTTTGTCTTAGGTGGCATTCTTCTAGCACAAGTCAAAAATATACAAAATTCAAATGCACCTAGTGAGCTCAGGGAATGATATTAATTGTCGATTCAGAAAAGGTAGCTGATATAAGCATAAAAAATGCCTTTCAGAGCCTCGGACTCGAATCTGTAGAAGTGGTTAAAACAGCAAATGCCGCGAAGTCTTTTATCAAAGAGCACAGTCATATCTCAATGATAGTAATCAATGGAGAACTAGATGATGGAGATGGGTACAAGTTATGCCAAGATATAAGAAAAGAAATTGGAAAATCTACTTACATCGCAATTGTTGTAAGTAGTGCGGAGAATAAAACGGCAATAGAAAAAGCGCAGCGTTGTGGTGCAACTGATTTTGTTGTCAAACCGTATAATGGAATAGCATTTAAGAAAAAAATTTCGCATTTTATATCTTCAAGTGTCGTTGTTTTAGTAGAAGATGATCCCGTTGTTGGCATGACTGTAAAAAGTATTTTATCTAAATATATAATTGAGATTATAACCATAGCCGACGGTGTTGAAGCTCATAACCTGTTTAAATCAATTGCACCAGTAAGATTGGTTTTATTGGATATAGGACTACCAAACATGAGCGGACTCCAGTTACTAAAAGAAATTCGTAATAACACACAATGGAAAAAAACAGTTGTGGTTATGTTAACAGGCAGTACTGACGTGGCTGATGTGAAGGCTTCATTGAGTTCAGGGGCTAATGATTATATTGCAAAGCCAT
>Ga0316204_10003432_pt1 | contig 31775 bp, 31 predicted proteins | sample 6monrhotite_MG_2_FD_205661 | JGI IMG/M metagenome (GOLD analysis project Ga0316204, IMG submission 205661) | Microbial mat bacterial communities from mineral coupon in-situ incubated in ocean water Damariscotta River, Maine, United States -... | ecosystem: Environmental > Aquatic > Marine >... | reverse complement strand
ACGCCCGCAGGCCCGCGCCCGCTGGCGGATCGGTTGCGGCCCAAGGCCTTGTCCGAGGTCATTGGCCAGCAACAGGTACTGGGACCGGATGCGCCACTGGGCACTATGTTGTCCTCTGGTTCGCTGTCCTCGCTGATCTTTTGGGGCCCGCCGGGTGTGGGCAAAACAACGATTGCCCGGCTGCTGGCGGATGAGACTGATATGCATTTTGTGCAGATCAGTGCGATTTTCACCGGGGTCCCTGACCTGCGCAAGGTCTTTGAGGCCGCCCGGATGCGGCGTCAGAATGGCAAGGGGACTTTGCTGTTCGTGGATGAAATTCACCGCTTCAACAAAGCCCAGCAGGATGGGTTTTTGCCCTATATGGAGGATGGCACGATCCTCTTGGTGGGGGCCACAACCGAGAACCCAAGTTTTGAGTTGAACGCAGCGCTGCTCAGCCGCTCGCAGGTGTTCATTCTGACGCGGCTGGACCTCAAGGACCTCGAATTGCTGGCGCAGCGCGCCGAGAAAGAGCTGGGCAGGCCGCTTCCTCTGGATGGGCCCGCGCGCGATGCCTTGCTTGAAATGGCCGATGGCGACGGCCGTGCCTTGCTCAATCTGATTGAGCAGGTGAGTGCCTGGAATTCCGAACAGAAGCTCACAATCGATGATCTGGCCAAGCGGCTGATGAAGCGTGCCGTGAAATACGACAAATCGGGGGACGAACATTACAACCTGATCAGCGCCCTGCACAAATCCGTGCGCGGGTCCGACCCGGACGCGGCCCTTTACTGGTTTGCGCGGATGCTGGCAGGTGGTGAGGACCCGCGGTTTCTGGCCCGCCGGATCACCCGCATGGCGGTCGAGGACATCGGCCTTGCCGACCCACAGGCGCAGGCGGTGTGTTTGCAGGCATGGGAGACCTACGAGCGGTTGGGCAGCCCCGAGGGTGAACTCGCCTTGGCGCAGGCCGTTACCTACCTTGCCCTCGCGCCGAAATCGAACGCGACCTACGTGGCCTATAAAGGTGCTGTGGCCGCCGCAAGGCAGACCGGATCAGAGCCACCGCCAGCGCATATTCTGAACGCGCCGACGAGGCTGATGAAAGAGCAGGGGTTTGGTGCAGGCTATAACTATGACCACGATGCCGAGGACGGGTTCAGCGGGCAGAACTACTTTCCCGAGACGATGAAGCGCGGTGTTTACTACCTTCCCGTAGATCGCGGGTTTGAGCGTGAGCTGAAAAAGCGAGTTGATTACTTCGCGGGTCTGCGCGCCAAGCGTGGCGAGAATTGACAATCGTGCTGAGAGACGCCACAGCAGCCGCATGATAACACCTGTAATCTCTGTGGCCCTTGGCGGGGCGATTGGCTCTGTGCTGCGGTATCTCATTGGATTGGTTGTGGCCTTCCCAATGGGAACGCTCGCAGTTAATGTCCTCGGTTCGTTCATGATCGGGCTGGTTTGGGTCCATTTGGCCGATCGCGGACTGCAACATTGGATGCCGTTCTTGATGACCGGCGTATTGGGTGGGTTCACGACCTTCTCGGCCTTCACACTGGACGCTTTGCGTCTTGTGGAAGAGGGGCGTGTAACGGCAGCGGGTGGGTATGTTCTGATATCGCTGATCCTCTCTGTTGTGGCTTGTGGGGCAGGTCTTTGGATCGCAAGAGGAATGACAACATGAGCGGTGTGCAAACCCGAGTGATTGGCCCTGACGACGGTGACCAGCGGCTTGACCGTTATCTGCGTCGTCTTTTCCCGCATCTGACCCAGGGACGCATCGAAAAGATGTGTCGCAAGGGCGAGCTGCGCGTCGATGGAGGCCGGGTGAAGTCGAACACCCGACTGGATGTCGGGCAGAAAGTCCGCATTCCGCCGCTTCCGACAGAGCAAGAGGCGGCAGCGGCTGCGAGCCTTGCCAAAAGGGGTGTCACAAAGGCGGATGCCAAGCTGATCCAGTCCTGCGTGATCTACAAGGACGCCCACATCATCGCGATCAACAAACCGCCCGGTCTGGCGACGCAAGGCGGCTCCAAGACAACCCGCCACGTTGATGGGTTGGCCGAGGCGCTGATGTTTGATTATGACGAAAAGCCCCGGCTGGTGCATCGTCTGGACAAGGATACCTCTGGTGTCTTGCTGTTGGCACGCACCCGCCTCATGGCCAAGCAGTTGACCGAGAACCTCAAGCACCGAGAGACGCGCAAGATCTACTGGGCGGCTGTCGCGGGTGTGCCGCATCCAAGGGCGGGGACCATCAAGTATGGCCTCGTGAAATCCGCCGGTCATGGCCGGGGTGGTGAGAACGAAAAGATGCGCTGCGTGCATCCGCGTGATCTTGCCAGCGTCGAAGGCGCGAAACGCGCGACCAGCGACTATGCGGTGATGGACACGCTGGCGAGCCGCGCTGCATGGTGTGCTTTGGTGCCGATCACCGGGCGCACCCATCAGCTGCGCGCGCATATGGCCGAGATCGGGCATCCGATTGTCGGCGACGGCAAATATGGCGGCTCCGGTCAGGAAAACCTGGGCGATGGCTGGGGTGCCGGCATGGGCAGCGAGATCGGGCGCAAGCTGCATCTGCATGCGCGCAGCCTGACCATCGAACATCCGGTATCGGGTGCAACCCTGCATCTGACTGCGCCGTTGCCAGAGCATATGCAGAACACATGGGACTATGTGGGGTGGGTCGTGGGCCACGCCCCGGTTGATCCGTTCAATATGCCTGATGAGTGATCTGCGGCTGGTCATCTTCGACGTTGACGGCACGCTCGTTGACAGTCAGGCCGAGATAGTCGCCGCGATGACGCTGGCGTTTCAGTCTGAAGGGTTGGCGTTACCGGATCGGGCGACCATTTTATCCATTGTGGGGCTTTCACTGGCCGAGGCGTTCCGCGTTCTTTGCCCTCAGGCCGATGATGTGCAACGCGCGCGGTTGGTCGAGGCCTACAAAGGGGCCTTCATGCAGCTGCGCGCGGATCGTCAGGAGATGGGGCCACTCTTTCCCGGTGCACGCGCGGCTTTGGATGTGCTGCGCGCGCAGGATCATACCTTGCTCGCGGTCGCGACAGGTAAATCGCGGCGCGGTCTGGATAAGGTGCTGGAGCGGCATGGGCTGGCCGAGATGTTTCATTCCCAACAAGTCGCAGACCACCACCCGTCCAAACCGAACCCTTCAATGATCCTCACGGCACTTGCAGAAACCGGTGTCGCGCCGCAAAAGGCCGTCATGCTGGGCGACACGACTTATGACATGGATATGGCCCGTGCGGCAGGGATCAGGAGAATTGGCGTCACTTGGGGATATCATGCGGCAGATAGCCTGCAGGCTGACGCGATGATTGAAGATTTCGCGGCGCTCCCAGGCGCTGTGGACCAACTGATAGGGGTTTGAGCGTTGAGTGACTGGCAACCCAAACGGTTTTGGAAACAAGCGCAGGCCGAGACTTGTGAAGGTGGGTTCACCGTCAGATTGGACGGGCGCCCGGTGCGGACGCCGGCCAAGGCGGCGCTGATATTGCCGACGCAGGCGATGGCGGGTGCGATTGCGCAGGAATGGGACGCGCAGGAGACGGTCGTTGATCCGCGCACGATGCCGGTGACGCGCGGGGCGAATGCCGCAATCGACAAGGTGCGCGTTCAGCGGGCCGAGGTCGTTGAATTACTTGCGGAATATGGTGACAGCGATTTGCTGTGCTACCGGGCCGCCGGGCCTGATGGTTTGATCCAGCGGCAAGCGGCGGCATGGGATCCGATGCTGGATTGGGCGGCAGAGACCATGGGCGCGCGCCTTTTTGTCGGTGAAGGCGTGATGCATGTCGACCAGAACCCCGTAGCGTTGGCCCGGCTCGCGGCCGAGGTTGAGGCCTTTGACGATTTTGCTCTGGCCGCGGTGCACGATCTGATCAGCCTGTCCGGGTCTCTGGTTCTGGCGCTCGCTGTAACTAGGGATGCCATCACCGTCGAGGACGCCTGGGCCGCTTCGCGCATAGATGAACACTGGCAGATCGAGCAATGGGGCGAGGACGAAACGGCGACTATCGCGGAAAAGACAAAGCAGACCGCCTTTGCGGATGCCGCCCGGTTTTATCGGTTCTCGATAACGTAACGGAAACGGACTGTTCAGGGCGGAATCGCCAAAAAGTGTCTCATTCCGGGACATTTGCCTGTAGTTTTGCTGCGGCCGCCCTTGACTCCCGACCAGAATAACCAAAGTCTTGGTGCATTGAGTTGGGAGGTTCCTGCTCATTCATCATGACTGTCTATCGGGACGGGATAAAAATTGGCTGCCCCAAATGGGGTGGAAACTCAGGAAGAGGTAAAAATGAAGAAAAACGCATTTTACGGCGCGCTGGCTATTGCTGGCCTTGCGACAAGCATGGCATCCGCAGCAACGCTTGACGACGTCAAAGAACGCGGTGTGCTGAACTGTGGCGTTACAACTGGCCTCGTCGGCTTTGCATCACCAGATGCGAACGGCGTATGGGATGGCTTTGACGTTGGCGTTTGCCGCGCCGTAGCTGCGGCAGTTTTGGGCGACCCTACGGCAGTTGAGTTTGTTCCAACAACCGGTAAGACACGCTTTACGGCGCTGGCTTCCGGCGAAATCGACATGTTGGCACGTAACACCACATGGACATTCAGCCGCGACGTTGACCTGAAGTTCGAATTTGTTGGCATCAACTACTACGATGGTCAGGGCTTCCTGGTCCCACGTGATCTTGGTGTGTCCTCTGCCAAGGATCTTGATGGCGCGACTGTCTGCATCCAGACAGGGACAACAACAGAGCTGAACCTGGCGGATTACTTCCGTTCCAACAACATCAGCTATGAGCCTGTGCCAATCGAAACAAACGCTGAAGGTCAGCAGCAGTACCTTGCTGGTGCCTGTGACGTCTACACAACTGACGCATCCGGTCTGGCTGCGACACGTGCAGCCTTCGAAAACCCCGGCGATCACATCGTTCTGCCGGAAATCGTTTCCAAAGAGCCGCTCGGCCCACTTGTCCGCCACGGCGACAACGAATGGGGCGATGTTGTGCGCTGGACGTTGAACGCACTGATCGCAGCTGAAGAGCTGGGTGTCACATCTGCCAACATCGAAGAGCTGGCAGCAGCACCAACAGGCAACCCTGAAGTGAACCGCCTGCTGGGCACCGAAGGTGAACTGGGCGCAATGCTGGGTCTGGACGCAGATTGGGCAAAGAACGCGATCGCTGCAGGTGGTAACTACGCCGAGCTGTTCGAAAGAAACATCGGTGAGAATACGCCAATCGGTCTGGCGCGCGGTCTGAACGCGCAGTGGACAGATGGCGGTCTGCTGTACTCTCCTCCATTCCGCTAAGGAATTGGGATAAGATCAAAAGGGCGCGGTTACGACCGCGCCCTTTCACCAAGACGACCAAGAAAAATCGGCGCAAACGAGTTGCACAAGCAACCACATGAGCAAGTGCCGGAGTAACGGGGAACACATAATGACGTCGGTTACCGACCCACCACAGGGGTCATTCCGCCTGTCGATGCTTATCAACGACACGCGCTATCGATCCTATACATTCCAATTCATCGCGCTCGCTGCGGTGATCGCATTCATGGCTTATCTGGGCATCAATCTGGTCCGCAACCTTGCCGCGCAGGGGCTGAACATTTCGTTCGGGTTTCTGGGTGATCCGGCAGGTTACGACATCAACCAACGTCCGATAGAGTACGACAGCCAGTCGCCGCACCTGCGTGCTGCTATGGTCGGTGTTCTGAACACGCTGATCGTGGCCTTTCTGGCCTGTTTGACCGCAACCATATTTGGTGTAATCGCCGGTGTCTTGCGTCTGTCGAGCAACTGGGTCGTGCGCAAGTTGATGGCAGCCTATGTCGAGATTTTCCGGAACATTCCCGTTCTGATCTGGATCATCATCATCTTCTCGATCATGACCGTCAGCATGCCTGCGCCGCGCGCGTTCAGGGGCGACAATGCGACATCAAGCATGTTGTTTGAATCCTTCGCCTTTACCAACCGCGGTGTGTATTCCCCGGCACCCGTCATTGACGGGCTCAGCGGCTGGATCGTCGTTGCGGTCTTTATTGCTTCAATCATTGGTATCTTTGCATATCGCAGATTTGCCACCAAAAAGCTCTACGACACGGGCCAGCTCTTGCCGACATTCTGGCCATCTGTCGGGATGTTCTTTGTTCCTGTGGTCCTGGTGTACTTCATCCTCGGGCGTCCGATCACACTGGATTATCCGTCGTTGCAGGGCTTCAATTTTCAGGGCGGTCTGCACCTGCGCGGTTCATTGATTGCGCTGTGGTTAGCTCTGGCGATCTATACGGGTGCCTTCATTGCAGAAAACGTGCGCGCAGGTATTCAGGCGATCTCAAAGGGTCAGACAGAGGCGGCCGCCTCGTTGGGTCTGCGCCCCGGGCGGATCATGAACCTTGTGATCCTGCCACAGGCATTGCGGGTCATCATCCCGCCGCTGATTTCGCAGTACCTGAACATCACCAAGAACAGTTCTCTCGCTATTGCCGTGGGCTATATGGATGTCACCTCGACACTGGGCGGGATTACCCTGAACCAGACGGGTCGTGCGATCGAAGCCATCCTGCTGTTGATGTTGTTCTATCTGACGATCTCGCTGCTGATCTCGGCTGTGATGAACGTCTACAACAACTCTGTTAAGCTGAAGGAGCGCTGATATGTCAGACAACAATTCAGTCGCTTTTGTCCGCACCGAAACCCTGCCAGAGCTGCCGCCACCGGCCAGCCAAGCCGGGGCGATCAAATGGGCGCGCGAAAACCTGTTCTCAAGCATTCCAAGCGGAATCCTGACACTGGTGTCGATCTATGTGATCTACATGCTGGTTACCTTCGTGGCCCCCTGGATCGCGAACGGCATCTGGAACACCAACTCGCTGGCGGAGTGCCGTGAGATTCTCGATGGTGCCACAGGTGCCTGTTTCTCTGTCATCTCAGAGCGGTGGAACCAGCTGTTATTCGGGTTCAGCTACCCGTCAGAGCTCTACTGGCGTCCTGGCTTGGCGTTCTTGCTGCTGTTCGTAGCAGCTGCGCCGGTGATGTTCTTTGATCTGCCGCGCAAGCTGCTGATCTTCACAGGCCTCTACCCCTTCATTGCCTTTTGGCTGATTTGGGGCGGCACGATCTATACGCCGGTCTTTGCCTTGCTGGGTCTTGCGGCCGGATACGTTGTCTATGCCCGCTTTGTGAAAGACAGCTTTGCGATGGGCTTTTTCGGCGGCGTGATCGCCGCGTTCATTGCATGGTATATCGGTGGATACATCGTAGGCGCTATCGCCCCGGCAGAGCCGATGCTGGAGGCGGTTCAGTCACGCAACATGGGTGGCTTTATGCTGAACATGATCCTTGGCGTGGTCTGTGTGTCGCTGTCACTGCCTTTGGGGATCGTGCTGGCGCTTGGCCGTCAGTCGGACTTGCCGATCATCAAGTGGATCTGCGTGATCTTCATCGAGTTCATTCGTGGTGTGCCGCTGATTACGCTGCTGTTCGTGGCAAACGTCGTTCTGGCGTTTTTCCTGCCACCGGGCACGAACTTCGATCTGATCTTGCGTGTAATCATCATGATCACCATGTTCTCGGCGGCCTATATTGCCGAGGTGATCCGGGGTGGTCTGGCCGCTTTGCCAAAAGGACAGTACGAGGCTGGTGACAGTCTTGGTCTGGATTATGCGCAGGCGATGCGTCTGATCATCCTGCCGCAAGCGCTCAAGATCTCGATCCCGGGTATCGTGAACGTGGCGGTGGGTCTGTTCAAGGACACCACACTCGTCTCGGTCATTTCGATGTTCGATCTGGTCGGCATGATCCGCGGTCCCATCCTGTCGTCGACTGACTGGAACGGTGTATACTGGGAGCTGTTTATGGCAGCCTCGGTGCTGTTCTTCGTCGTCTGCTACGGCATTTCACAATACTCACAATGGTTGGAGCGCAGGCTCGCAACCGACCACCGATAGGAGGCTGATAAAATGGCCGAAGCAAAACAACTCAAAGTCTCTGACGAGCTGGCGATTACCATTGAGAATATGAACAAATGGTTTGGTTCATTCCACGTGCTCCGCGACATCGACCTGTCGGTGTATGAGGGAGAGCGGATCGTGATCTGTGGCCCGTCAGGGTCCGGCAAATCCACGCTGATCCGCTGCATCAACGCATTGGAAGAGCACCAGCAAGGCAAGATCACCGTGGATGGCACGCTCCTGTCCTCGGATCTCAAGAACATCGACAAGATCCGATCAGAGGTCGGCATGTGCTTTCAGCACTTCAACCTCTTCCCGCATCTGACGATCCTGGAAAACTGCACGTTGGCTCCGATCTGGGTGCGCAAAACCCCCAAGAAGGAAGCCGAAGAAACCGCGATGCACTTCCTTGAGAAGGTCAAGATCCCCGAGCAGGCCGATAAATACCCCGGTCAGCTCTCTGGTGGTCAGCAGCAGCGTGTGGCAATTGCCCGTTCACTTTGCATGAAGCCACGGATCATGCTGTTTGACGAACCGACATCGGCGCTCGACCCTGAGATGATCAAAGAGGTGCTCGACACCATGATCGAGTTGGCCGAAGAAGGCATGACCATGCTCTGCGTGACGCACGAGATGGGCTTTGCCCGCCAAGTGGCGAACCGCGTGATCTTTATGGACCAAGGCCAGATCGTAGAGCAAAACGAACCAGAAGAGTTCTTTAACAACCCCAAGTCCGACCGGACCCAGTTGTTCCTGAGCCAGATTTTGGGTCACTAAGGCTGATCATGAAATGTCCAAGAAAGCCCCGGTAAATGCCGGGGCTTTTTTGTTTGAGTAGGGGCTGGTTTGAGACAAACGCGGTCTTTTGACGCCCTTGCCATTCTCGTGTTTGTTGGAAGTCTTAAACCGGGGGATGCCAAAATGAAAAGTGACGTTACGGTCGTAGGGTTGGGGGCGATGGGGAGTGCGCTGGCGCGCGCTCTTATGGCCGCCGGACGCGAAGTGACAGTCTGGAACCGCACAGCTGAAAAGATGCAACCGCTGATGGCGCAGGGAGCGAGGCCAGCATCCAACTTGAGCGATGCAATTGCTGCCAGTCCGCGGTCGGTCATCTGTCTGATGAATTACTCATTCACAAACAGCCTGTTCAAGGCACCACAGGTCTTGAACGCAGTAACCGGACGCAACTTTGTGCAACTCGGCACGTCCACCCCGCAAGAATCCGAGGACAGTCAAACGCAGTTCAACGATTGGGGCGCGGGTTACCTTGATGGAACCATTATGTGCTGGCCCGGAAACATCGGGACGGACACGGGCCGCATTGCAGTCTCCGGGTCTGAAACAGTTTTTGCAGATTGTGAGACCGACCTCAAGATTTTGGCGGGTGATCTGCGTTACATGGGTTCCAATGCCCGTGCGGCGGCAACATTGGAGCTTGCGTTCCTGTCGCGCCTTCTGGGTATGGTTTTCGGGTCCATTCACGGCGCATTGGCCTGCGAATCCGAAGGGGTACCCTTATCGGAGTTCCTGTCCATCCTACCGCCGGGAGACAGGGCCATTCCGCTGATAGAAACAATTCACGCCGGTTCCTTTGAGCAGATTTCCAAAGGTGGCGCATCAGTTGACGTGGCCGCAGAGGCCGTCACTGGCCTCTATGATCACGCCGTTTCTGTTGGCATCAACAGTGAACTCCCCAATTTGATGCGCGAATGGGTCAAGCGGGCGCAGGTCGCCGGATACGGAGAGCAGGAAACCGCAGCCGTTATCAAGATACTTCGACCAAATGGCTAGCTGATCGCAGCCGATTACGGCGAGCATGGGGGGCAGGCGTTGCCAGCGAAGTCTATGGCTCTGCAATGTTCGCCAAGGGGAGTGAGCGGTCGCCTGCGTCCCGTATTGCAGGCATCCGCTTACGCGATGTCCTGTGCGGACGTCCCAATCAGGTCACGCGGCACGATGAAATCTTGGCACTTGCCGCTGCGGGGTCTGATGCCTCTCCATGCTGCGACCTCGAAATCCAGAACCGTCGTCGCGCATGTCGGATAATCGCTGAACCGGCGATGTTTGGGCGGGGTTTTCACCAGCATGTTGGCGAGCATCCCGATGCCGGGGTTATGCCCCACAACGGCGATCGTCGGCGCTGTCTGTTGCTGGAGCATGTCCAGGATCGTGTCGGGGGATGCATGGTAAATGGCCCCGGAAAGCCTGAGTTCAGGGGGCGGCGTCAATGCAGGCAGGATCAATTCAGCCGTTTCCTGTGTCCGTGCCGCGTCAGAGCAGAGCACTGTGTCGGGCAGATAGCCCTCCTGTGCCATCCATGCGCCAATCGCCTCTGCCGAGGCCCGACCGCGTTTGTTTAATACCCTTGCGTGATCATCTGCAAAGGGATCACTCCAACTGGATTTGGCATGGCGGATCAGGATCAGGCGCAGGGTCACAGGAAAGCCTCCATATGAAATGCCGCTTGGGCTGGCAGGCGGGTGCCTTGGCCCACTGGGCAGGCGCGGCGGGCGAGACAGCCGCTGGTGCGGCACGTGGTGCCGGCGTCCGAGGCGACATGCGCCTTGCAGGCCGCGACATCGTAACCGTGGTGGAATGCCCCAACGGGGCAGGCGCTGGCGCAGGGTTGGCCCGCGCAGGTAAGGCAGGGTTTGGGGCCCGTGCCAGGCTGCGGCTCGGCTTGCCACCGGATCGCGCCGCGGAAGGACACAAAGAGCCCGGCATCGTCATGCACGAGGAAATCTATCGGTGAGGCCCAAAAGCGCCCGGATAGCTTGGCCCAAGTGAAAAAGGGAGCATAGGGTGGGCCGCCGAAAGGAAACAGCGCCTCTGCGTCCAATTCTTCTGCGACCGCACCCAAGACACGCGCGGACCATCGGTCAAGCGGGTCAGGCGCGCCATCATGGTATTCAGGGCTTTTGCAAAAGACACCCCAGAAGGCGGGTTCATCGGGGCCGATCAAAGTGATCGTGCTGTGCCCTTCGGGGCAATCGCCCAAAGCGCGCAGGCCCAAAGGGGCAAGTGCGTTGCCTATTGCGTCAGCCACGAGGTTTGCGGATCAAAGAGCCAGCACCATGGTCCGTAAAAAGTTCGAGCAGGCAGGCATTCGGCGCCCGGCCATCAAGGATAACCACAGCGCGCACGCCTTGGTTCATCGCATCAAGGGCGGTTTCAGTCTTGGGGATCATACCGCCGGCAATGGTGCCATCCGCGATCAGGTCGGGAATGCGCTCTGGGTCAATCTCGGTCAGGACTTCGCCAGACTTGTCCTTGACGCCTTCGACATCCGTGAGAAGCAACAGGCGATCAGCCTTCAACGCGCCAGCGATGGCACCGGCGGCGGTATCGCCGTTAATGTTGAAGGTTTCGCCCTGCCGCCCCATGCCAAGCGGCGCAATGACCGGGATGGCGTGAGCGGCGTGCAGGTCGCGCAGGATGGTTGGGTCCACCTCCGCAGGTGTCCCCACAAAGCCAAGGTCGGGATGCGCCTGATTGCAGATGATCAGATTGGCGTCCTTGCCAGACAGGCCGACGGCCTTGCCGCCTTCTTCGTTGATCGCCTGTACAAGCCGGTTGTTCACCTGACCAGACAGAACCATCTCGACCACATCCATCGTGGCCTGATCGGTTACCCGCTTGCCGTTCACAAACGTGGATTGGATATCCAGCTTGCCCAGCATTTCGTTGATCATCGGGCCGCCGCCATGCACGACGACCGGGTTCAACCCCACCTGCCGCATCAGCACCACATCACGGGCAAAGCCGCGCATGGCCTCGCGACTGCCCATCGCATGTCCGCCCAGCTTGATCACGACAGTCGCCCCGGCATAGCGCTGCATATAGGGCAGGGCTTCGCTCAGGGTGCGGGCGGTGGCGATCCAGTCACGGTTCATGTCTTGCGTCCTTGTCTTCATGCGATCCCCGCGACGACGGCGCGGAGCGTCTTGATCCCATCGCCCTTTTCCGAGGATGTCAGGATCAGTTCGGGAAAGGCGGCAGGGTGTTTGGCCAGCGCCGCGCGGGTCTTGTCGAGCGAGGCGTCCAGCGCATCGCCCCTGAGTTTGTCCACCTTGGTCATGACGACCTGAAAGGTGACCGCAGCACTATCCAGCAGCGACATGATCTCTTCGTCCACTGCTTTGGCCCCGTGCCGCGCATCAATCAGCACAAACACCCGGCGCAGCGTCTGCCGCCCTTGCAGGTATTGCTTGAGCAACCGCTGCCACTTTTCCACCACCGCCACAGGCGCATTGGCAAAGCCATAGCCGGGCAGGTCAACGACATAGATATCACCTGCGGTGAAAAAGTTGATCTCTTGCGTGCGCCCCGGCGTGTTGGACGCGCGCGCCAGCCCTTTGCGCCCGGTCAGCGCGTTGATCAGTGATGATTTGCCCACATTTGACCGCCCGGCAAAGCACACCTCAACCCGGTCGGCTGGCGGCAGGCCGTCCATCGCCACAACGCCTTTGACGAAATCGGTCTCGCCGGCAAAAAGCAGACGGCCTTTTTCGAGCGCCTGTGCGTCCGGCTGTTCCATTTCGGGAAAGCGCATTTGCATGTCAAATCACCTTTGCGACGTCATTCAGGGCGACCTTACCGCCCTTGACCACCTTGGCATAGACGCCAAAATCCTGATGGTCCCAACCGTCGCGCAAGGCACCCAGCGTATCTGCGTCACGCTTGCCGGTCTGCGGGTTCGCCATCGTGTGTTTGCAACGCCTGATGGGCTCGACAACGTGCAAGATGGCTTCTCCGATCTGAACATCCTTGCCCAGCCATTCCAGCTCTTCCCACGGACCGGCCTCATCCAGCCAGATGTTGCCACGCCAGCGCTCGATTTCGAGCGGGCGGCCCAATTTCTGCGACACGGCGTTGTGGCTGGCTTGGGTCATGATCGAAATGGAGGGATAGTCGGTATCGGTCATCCCGCGTGCCGGAACCTTGACCAACCGGACCGGTTGGCGTTTATCCGGCGGACAAAGCGGGCGCACCCATTTGATGAACCGTGCGGCATCTTCGGCATCGTCTGGGCAAAAGCTGATTTCGCCCAGATCAACATGCCGCAGCGTGATCTGACCTTTGGCTTCGTCAAATTGTGCCCAGATACCCGCCAAACCAGGCGTTCCTGTGCCGATCATGAAGTTGGCGCAGGATATCCATTCAGGGGAGGTCGGATCGAACCTCGACGCCGCGTGCGTCACGGCCCACGCCCGATCCCAGGGCATCGTCTGCCCCGACATCAGCGTGACCTGTTCCAGCGCCTCACGTCCGTGGCTTTTGATCGGGTGCCGCCACAGTGCGGCGACACGAAGCATCTACTTGTCCTCTTTCTTGTCGGTATCTGCCGCCGATGCCCTCTTTTTCTTGATGCTGGATTTGATGTTCCCGAACACATCCGGCCTTGCCCCATGGCTGCGCATGATGGCGTATTGCTGGGTAAAGGTGATGATGTTGTTGGTAATCCAGTAGAGCACCAGACCGGAGGCAAACGAGCCCAGCATGAACATGAAGACCCAAGGCATCCATGCAAAGATCATCTGCTGGGTAGGGTCCGTCGGGGCGGGGTTCAGCTTTTGCTGCAACCACATGGAAATGCCCAGCATGATCGGCAGGATACCGATAAAGATCAGCGACAGGATCGACCCCGGATCAGGTGCAGCAAAAGGCAGCAGGCCAAAGAAGTTGAGCAAGGAAGATGGGTCTGGCGCGCTCAGGTCCTTGATCCAGCCGATCCACGGCGCGTGCCGCAGCTCGATGGTGACAAAGATCACCTTGTAGAGCGAAAAGAATATCGGAATCTGCAACAGGATTGGCAGACAGCCGGCGGCGGGGTTTACCTTGTTTTCCTTATAGAGCTTCATCATGCCCTGTTGCAGCGCCTGTTTGTCGTCGCCCACACGTTCCTTGAGCTTTTCCATCTCGGGCTGAAGCTCTTTCATCCGGGCCATCGACACGTAGGATTTATAGGCCAGCGGCAGGACGATGATCTTCAGGATCACCGTGAGCGCAAGGATGGACCAGCCCATATTGCCGATCTGGATGTTGAGAAAGTGCAACAATGCGAATATCGGTTTGGTCAGGAAGAAGAACCAGCCCCAGTCGATGCTGTCGAGGAAACCTTGAACGCCGCCCTCGGTTTCGTAGGCGCGAATTTCTTCCCATTCCTTTGCACCGGCAAACAGTCGAGTTGTGACAGTCGTGGTTTCGCCTGCACCTACTGTTTCGATCGGCATAACGGCTTCGGCCTGGAACAGGTTGCGACCGTCAAAATACTTGGATGTGGACCGGAACGGTGTCGATTGATCCGGGATCAGGGTCGTCATCCAATAGTGGTCGGTATAGCCAATCCAGCCAGAGCCGGTGACATCAAGCCGTTCAGCCTGCGTGCGTTCACGCGGGTCGACGGCGTAATCTTCGATGTCGTCGTAACCGGCCTCTTCCAATTCACCATCGGTCATCCGCACAAGGCCTTCGTGCAGGATAAAGAAGTTCTTGAGCCCCTCTGGCTGACCATGCCGACGCAACAGGCCATAGGGGCGTGCCGAAACTGGTGCACCGGTCGTGTTCTCGACACTTTGCGCGAAAGTGAACATAAACGCATCATCAACAGAGATTTCCGTGCGGAAAACCTGACCCGCACCATTGTCCCATGACAGCGTGACAGGGCTGTCAGGGGTGAGCGTGCCGCCGCTTTCAAGGGCCCAAAGCGTGTCGGGGCCGGGAACTGCGGTTGCGTCAATTCCTTCGGTGGCGGTCCAGCCAAAGGACGCAAAATACGCACCCGGCTCGCCGACAGGTTTCAGCAGGCGGACAATCTCGGCGTCGGGATCAATCGTCTCGCGGTAGTTTGTCAGGGCCAGATCGTCAATGCGCCCACCCAAAAGCGAGATGGAACCGCTGAATTCAGGCGTCTCAATCGCAACGCGGGGGGCCTCTGCCACAGTTTCTGACGTATCTGTCGGCGTCGTCGTCGCAGCCGGTGCGATCGGATCGGCTGTGGGTAGCGTGGGGTCTGCCGCTGTCTGGGTGGTCTCGACAGCGGGATCAACCGGTATATCCTCCGGCGGGAACAGTGTTGTCCACGCCAGGATAACTGCAAAGCTGAGCACGGTCGCCAGGATCAGGTTCTTGTTCTGGTCGTCCATCTGAAAACCACCCATTTTTCTTAGAAAAGTCTGGGGTCGTTCAACCTGCCGGGGGGCAAAAGGTCAAGCGGTTTTCAAGAATTTTGGATGGTTTGAGGCAGTTGTGAAGGCGCAATCAGGTGCCACGCCATCAAAGTACACGGTTTCCCTGCATCAAGCAGGGATCGCATCAGGATTTCTGCGTCTCCAGGAAACGCTTGCGGGTCTTTTGAAAGACCGCAACCAAACGCGGATCATTGGCCGTCAGCTTTGAGAGCATTTCGGAAAATGCCGCATCATCCTGGCCAAAAAACGCTTGCGCCGCCTCATGCGGTTCCATCGATTGGGAAATACTCTGCATCCGAACTTACCTTTCACGCCACATTGAGTATGCCAAATATATAGGCATTCAGGTGAAAATAGGGCCGCAATGGGGCCGAAGAATGAGCCTTTGATCAAGTTGCAATCATATCAGGCGTCAATAAGTGTTTCTATCAATAGTCACCGGTTATGTCGGAAAAGTGCTCATTTGCACAGCCCATAGCGAATTTCCGCCATTCAAACGGCCAGGGGGCGAAAGCGCAAGTATGATCCTCTCCCATGCTTGCCAAAAGGATAACCCCTAGAGCCTGTCGCGCAGGCTATACCACAACATTGCAAGCATCAGTAAAGGCGACCGAAATGCAGGTCCTCCGGGAAAGGGCACAGTCGGCACTCTGGCCATGATGTCAAACCGTTCGGCCTGTCCGGCAATCGCCTCTGCGGCAACCTGACCCGAGAGCGCGCCCAGCGCGACGCCGGACCCTGAAAACCCTGACATGGTCAGGATGTTTCCGCCAATGCGCTCGTAATGCGGCATCCGGTTCATGGTGATCCCCAAAGTGCCGCCCCAGGCATGTTCGACCGCGACGTCCTTGAGCTGCGGAAAAATCCGCGCCAATGGCTTGCGAACCGCCCCGGCGATATCGGAGGGAAATTTGTACCCATAGGTCTCTGTCCCGCCAAACAGCAATCTATGATCTTTGGAAAACCGAAAATAGTTCACCACGAATTTGTTGTCGGCCACGGCATAGTTGTGACGGATGATCTGCTCTTGCGCCTCCGGCGACATCGGCTTGGTCGAGACGATGAAGTTGTTGATGGGCATGACACGGGCGGCAACGTGTTTGTGCATGTTGCCCAGATAGCCATTGCAGGCCAGAACCACGTAACGGGCAGTGACATTGGCACGCGCTGTTTTCACAACGGCCGGATCGCTTTCCACGATCGCTTCAACCTTCGACCCTTCAAAGATGCGCGCGCCGGCATTCATCGCCAATCGTGCGAGTCCCAGAACCAGTTCCAGCGGGTCCACATGCCCTGAACCCAGATCAAGCGTGCCGCCATGATAGGCAGGCGAATTGACGATCGCGCGGCAGGCCTCCGGGTCCAGCAGGCTGATCTTGTCGTAGTCGTATTTCTCCTGCATGTGCGCAACGTGGTCGATGTCATGCCGGTGATCGCGTTTGCGATGCACGGGATGCACGATGCCGGGGGTGAATGTGGTATGCACCTCATCCATGGCACAAAACCCGCGGACCAGATCGACGGCCTGACAGCCGATGTCCCAAAGTTCGCGGGCATGGCGCGCGCCGACCATCGTTTCAAGGTCTTGCTGGTCGCGCCGCTGACCTGTGCTGGCCTGCCCGCCATTGCGCCCCGATGCGCCAAAGCCCACCCGCTGCGCCTCTAGCACCACCACGTCATAGCCGCGCTGGGCCAGATGATAGGCGGTGGACAGCCCGGTAAAGCCGGCGCCAACAACACAGACATCGCAATTGATATCGCCCGCGATCGCAGGAAACCGGTCCAGATGCCGGGCCGTATCAGCGTAGTATGACTGCGGGTACGCGCCCTGCCTGTCGTTCGCCGTCAGCAGGTCCATTCAGCCGGCCTTCAGCAGGTCATCGGCCTTGAGCTGTTCATAGCATTCGTCCAGCGATTTGCGCGCTCGCGCGATCAGGATATCGATTTCATCGCATGTGATCGACAGCGGCGGAGAGATGATCATCCGGTCCCCGACACTGCGCATGATGATGTTATTGGCAAAACACCGGTCGCGGCAGATAAGGCCGACGGTCCCTGTCTCGGACGCAAAGATCGCGCGGTTGGCCTTGTCAGGTGTCAGCGCGATCGAGGCCATCATGCCTATGATCTTGGCCTCACCCACGAGGGGATGGTCGGCCAGCGCCTCCCATTTTTCGCGCAGGTAGGGGGCGGTCACGTCACGGACGGTATCGACGATGCCTTCTTCCTCCAGAATCCGCAGGTTTTCCAAGGCGACAGCGCAGGCAACCGGGTGGCCGGAATAGGTATAGCCATGGTTGAATTCGGTTTCGCGCAGAACGCTGGCCACCTCATCGGACAGGATGGACCCCCCGATGGGGATGTAGCCAGAGCTGAGACCCTTGGCGATTGTCATGATGTCAGGATCAATCCCGACGGTTTGCGAACCAAACCAGCTGCCGGTCCGGCCAAAGCCGCAGATCACCTCATCCGCGATCAGCAAAAGTCCGTATTTCTTGATGATCCGCTGGATTTCCGGCCAGTAGGTTTCTGGCGGTATGATCACTCCACCGGCACCCTGAATGGGTTCTGCGATGAAGGCACCGACCTTCTCAGGCCCGATTTCCTTGATCTTCTCTTCCAACTGACGCGCGCGCTCCAGTCCGAACGCCGCGGGCGTCATGTCACCACCTTCGGCCCACCAGTCTGGCTGGTCAATGAACGCAATACCGGGAATGGGCAGGCCGCCCTGGCGGTGCATGCCCTTCATTCCGCCCAGCGATGCGCCGCCGATCGTGGACCCATGGTAGGCGTTCCAGCGTGAAATGATGATGTCGCGCTCCGGCTGCCCTTTCTCGGCCCAGTAGGTGCGCACAAGGCGGATGTTGGTGTCGTTGGCGTCGGAACCGCCGCTGGCAAAGAACACGTGGTTCAGGCTGCCCGGGGCAAGCTCTGCCAGCTTCTTGGCAAGCATCAGGGCCGGCACATGGGTCGTCTGGAAGAACGTGTTGTAGTAGGGCAGTTCCTTCATCTGGCGCGCGGCGGCTTCGGCCAGTTCATCACGGCCATAGCCGATGTTCACACACCACAGGCCCGCCATACCGTCCATGATTTCCTCTCCGTCGCTGTCTTTCAGCCAGACACCTTTGGCAGAGGTGATGACACGCGGGCCTTTGCTGGCCAGCGCGTTGGCGTGGGTGAAAGGGTGCAGGTGGTGCGCTGAATCGAGCGCCTGCAATTCGTCGGTCGGGGGGTAGTTGGCAAGAATATTCATATCGGAGACCTCTGATCAGACGTTCAAAAGAAGGTGGCGGCGTTCCCAAGGTGAGATTTCGCGCTGGTACTCTTCGTTTTCGGCTTGCTTGATTTGCTCGTACAGGCGGCAGAATTCTTCGCCGAGCAGCGCACGAATCTCGCTTGCCTCTGCGAAAAGCTCAAGCGCCTCGCGCAGGCTGGCGGGCAAGGGCACGTCGGCTTCCCAGACTTCTTTTGTGGCCTCAGCACGGGGTTCAACCTTGTTGAGAATACCCAGATAGCCGCACGCCAGTGAGGCCGCGATGGCAATATAGGGATTGCAATCCATCCCGATCACGCGGTTCTCCAGCCGCCGCCCCTCGGGGCCCGCATGTGGCACCCGCAATCCGGTTGTGCGGTTGTCGGTGGCCCATTCCAGATTGGCCGGGGCGCTTTGCCCGTCAACGGTGATGCGGCGATAGGAATTCACGTAAGGCGCCAGAAGCGGGATGATCTGCATCAGATAGGTCTGTGATCCGCCGATGAACCAGCGGAACAGATCGGTTGCAGAGCCGTCTTTGTTGGAGAAGATGTTCTGCCCGGTCTTCGCATCGACCACGCTTTGGTGAACATGCATCGCGCTGCCCGGCTCATCGCGCTTGGGCTTGGCCATGAAAGTGGCAAACACGTTGTTCTTCAACGCGGCCTCGCGGATGGTGCGTTTGAAGTAGAACACCTGATCGGCCAGATGCAACGGGTCGCCATGCATCAGGTTGATCTCGATCTGGCCCGCGCCGCCCTCCTGAATCAGCGTGTCGATGGCCAGCCCCTGATGTTCGGCATAATCATAGATCGTGTCGATCACCGGGCCATATTCATCCACCGCCACCATGGAATAGACTTGGCGGCTCGGCACCTTGCGCCCGGTGCGGCCAACGGGGGTCTCGATCGGGTCATTGGGGTCAAGGTTGGGAGTGGTCAGGTAGAATTCCAGCTCCGGCGCGATCACCGGTTTCCAGCCTTTGTCGGCATAGGCCTGAACCACATTTTGCAGAATGGTCCGTGGCGCAATGGCAAGCGGTGAGCCATCGCGGTTGAACATGTCGCAGATCACCTGCAACGAGACATCATCCGCCCAAGGGATGGCGCAGGCAGTGTTCATGTCGGGCTTGAGCAGAATGTCCTTTTCAAGCCACTGATTGTCGATGTCCATATCGACGTATTCGCCGGATATTGTCTGGTAAAACAGCGAAATTGGCAGCGCCATCGCTGTATCCGGTTTGAACTTGACCGTCGGCATTGTCTTGCCGCGTGAGGTGCCGACCAGATCTGGCACAATGCACTCGACACCGTCAATCTTCTCGCCGTTGGCGTAGGCGACAAACTCTGGTGAGAGCGTGTCTTGCCAGTTGGGGTTGTTCACTGATGGCATCGGTGCCTCCTGGGCGCGAAATTGGATCGTTTGAGGGCCGTTCTGTATAATTTGATCAAAAGTTACAGGTTAGTCAATCTCATGGCGCTGCAATATCTAGTCTGCCGCTGTCTGTCGGACAAATTCCATGCCCTGACGAATGTCTTCCGAAATGGCCGCGCGTGTTGCCGCGGCGTCGCCATCTTGCAGGGCTTGAATTGCCGCACGATGATGGTCCGTCAGGTTCGTCGTGCCGTAGCGGCCGCAAACCACACGCAAGGATGGGCCGATGCGCAGCCAGAGTGTTTCGGCGATGCGGCGCAGAATATGCGCATTTGCGAGGCCGTAAAGATGGAAATGGAAGCGATAGTTGGCTTGCAGATACCCATGGATGTCACCGTCTTGTATCGCCTTGTCTACCAATCCGTCAAGCCGCTCTAATGCGTTGATATCATTTTGTTTACAGATGCCGACTGCCGCCTCTGCCAAGGCCGGTTCGACCGTCAGGCGCACCAGTTCAATCTGCTCTAGTCGGTGGGCCGTCATCGCCGGAACCTCGATGCGCCTGTTCTCGCGTGTGACCAGCGCACCTTCGGCTGTCAGGCGCCTGATCGCCTCGCGCGCGGGGGTGACACCGGTGCCGATAGAATCCGCCAGACCATGGATAGTGACAGGCTGACCCGGCACGACTTCGCCAAAGAGAATCATCTCTTTCACCCGAAGGTAGATCGTTTCATGTGTTGGCTTTTTACCGCCCAATTGGTTCATGTTTCTGCCCACCTCTGCGGTAAATGGCATTTCATATCGCCCGAAACTTGTCAAAACCTATCAAATTTCTACGGCAAGGATTGCAAACGTCTAGCATTTGATCAAAACTATCCGCAACGACAGAGAATTCCAACGCATTCCAACGGAGGCTTACATGCTCAAAACGAAATCCTGCGCCGTTCTCACGGTTGCCGTCCTCGCCGCTCAGGCAGGTTGGGCCCAAGAAGTACGGGTCTACAATTGGTCCGACTATATTGACGAAGACCTGCTGGCCAAATTTGAAGAAGAAACCGGGTATGACCTGATCTACGATGTGTTCGACAGCAACGAGGTGCTTGAGACGAAACTGCTCGCCGGCGGGTCCGGTTATGATGTTGTTGTCCCGTCTGCGACCTTCCTGCAACGGCAGATCTCCGCTGGCGCGTTTCAACCGCTCGACAAATCCGCGCTCAGCAACATTGGCAACCTTTGGGATGTCGTGGAAGCGCGGACCGAGACCTATGATCCCGGCGGCAATTATTCGATCAATTACATGTGGGGCACGACCGGCATTGGCGTCAACGTCGATAAGGTGACAGAGATTTTGGGCGAAGATGCCCCGATCAATTCGCTTGAGTTGGTCTTTAACCCCGAGAACATGGAAAAGCTGGCCGCCTGTGGCGTGCAATTCCTTGATGCCCCGACCGAGATGATTCCCGCAGCCTTGCAATACATCGGCGAAGACCCTGATGCCAAAGACGAAGAGACGCTGGCCAAGGCAGAGCCGATCTTGTCAGCGGTGCGCCCCTTTGTGCAGAAGTATCACAGCTCTGAGTATATTTCGGCGCTGGCCAATGGCGACATCTGCGTGGCCTTTGGTTGGTCCGGCGACATCCTTCAGTCTCGCGACCGCGCATGGGAAGCCGACAACGGGGTCGAGATCGCCTATAATGCGCCTGTCGAAGGTGCCTTGATGTGGTTCGACCAGATGGCGATTCCGGTCGATGCACCGAACCCTGAAGGTGCGCATGCGTTCCTTGACTTCATTCTGGACGCCGAAAACATGGCTGCCGCATCGAACTATGTCTACTATGCCAATGGCAACGCGGCCTCCATGCCGCTGTTGCTTGAGGATGTGATCGGCGATCCGGCAATCTATCCTGATGAAGCGACGCTTGAGACACTTTACACAACCACACCATACGACGCCCGCGCCCAGCGCCTCGTCACGCGGATGTGGACACGGGTGAAGTCCGGCACCTAAGATAACGCAGCTCCGGCCTGCCCATTGGCGGGCCGGAACACCGATTATTGCGCAGATCAAAGGCCAAACCCCCATGCCCGAAACCGCATTTGAGCCTTGGCAAGATCCTGCCGCAAAGCCACTGATCCAGTTTCGCAATGTCACCAAACGCTTTGGCGATTTCACAGCGATTGATGACCTGAGCATCGACATTTTTGAGAAAGAATTCTTCGCCCTGTTGGGGCCATCGGGTTGTGGCAAGACCACGATGATGCGGATGCTGGCGGGGTTCGAAACGCCGACTTCGGGCACGATCATACTCGATGGTCAGGACATCTCGCCTATTCCACCCAACAAGCGCAGCGTGAACATGATGTTTCAATCCTACGCGCTGTTCCCGCATTTGACGGTTTATGACAATATCGCCTTTGGCCTGAAGCGTTCGAAAATGCCCAAGGATCAGATTGATGCGCGGGTGAAGGAAATGCTGCGCCTGGTTCAGATCGAAAAATTCGGCAGCCGCAAGCCCGACCAGATATCTGGCGGACAGCGCCAGCGTGTCGCCCTTGCCCGATCGCTGGCCAAGGCCCCCAAGCTGCTGCTACTGGACGAGCCGTTGTCGGCGCTGGACAAGAAGCTGCGTCAGGATACGCAGTTTGAGCTGATGGATATTCAGGAAAAGACCGGCACGACATTTGTGGTTGTCACCCACGATCAGGAAGAGGCGATGACCGTCGCCTCGCGCGTGGCGGTGATGGATCACGGCAAGCTGAAACAGGTTGATACGCCAGAGCGCATCTACGAGGCCCCCAACAGCACCTATGTGGCTGATTTCATTGGTGACGTGAACATCATCGAAGGTCACGCGACCGGGCAAGGTGACACCATGACAATCAGTTGGGCCGAAGGGCAGCCCCCCATCATTGGCACCCCTGCAATGCCGATGGACGACGGCAAGGTCAGCTTTGCCATCCGCCCTGAAAAGATCGCGATTTCGGCGGAAAGGCCGGTGGATCGGAATAATGTGGTGCAAGGCAAGGTTCTGGACATCGCCTATCTTGGCAATCTGTCGACCTATCATGTGGCTTTGCCCAACGGCGTGATCATCAAGGCCCAGACCGCCAATTCGCGCAGGCGCGCCAGCCGCCCGTTCACTTGGGATGATGCGGTCTGGCTGTCCTGGACCGACACCGCCGGCATCGTGTTGGAAAACTGATGAACCTGCGTCGCTTCTCTCTGATCTCGGTCCCTTATTTATGGCTCTTGGCGCTGTTTCTGGTTCCATTTCTGATCGTGCTGAAAATATCTGTGTCCGATATCGCGCTTTCCATTCCGCCCTATACGCCGACGCTGGATTTTTCAGAGGGCTGGGCGGGGTTCAAAGATTTCCTGTCGCAGCTTGATTTCGAGAATTTCACGTTTCTGGCCACCGATGACCTTTATTGGAAAAGCTATCTTTCCAGTCTGCAGATCGCGTTCATTGCGACGTTCTTCAGCCTTCTTATCGGCTTTCCCATTGCCTACGGCATGGCGAATGCGCCCAGCGAATGGCAGCCGACATTGATGCTCTTGGTCATTCTGCCGTTCTGGACCAGCTTTCTGATCCGGGTTTATTCGCTGATCGGTATCCTGAGCCAGGAGGGGATGCTGAACCAGTTTCTGATGTGGCTGGGGCTGATTGATGATCCGCTGACGATCCTGAATACCAATGTCGCGGTCTATATCGGCATCGTTTACACCTATGTGCCGTTCATGATCCTGCCGATCTACGCCACGCTGACCAAGCTGGACGGATCGCTGCTGGAAGCGGCAGAGGATTTGGGTTGTTCGCGGGCCGAAGCGTTCTGGCGCATTACCGTGCCGCTTTCCAAGGCGGGTATCATCGCCGGTTGTTTTCTTGTTTTCATTCCCGCCTTGGGCGAATTCGTGATCCCTTCGTTGCTGGGCGGGTCCGAGACGCTGATGATCGGCAAGGTTCTCTATGAAGAATTCTTTGCCAACCGCGACTGGCCGGTCGCCGGGGCGGTGGCTGTCATTCTGCTGTTGATTCTGATCATCCCCATCGTCCTTTATCAGCGTAACGAGCAAAAGATCATGGAGGCCGAACAATGAGACGGCTGACATGGTTCAACGCGACTTCGCTGACGCTGGGGTTTGCCTTCCTCTATATCCCGATGATCGTGGTCATCATCTACAGCTTCAACGAAAGCCGGCTGGTGACGGTCTGGGGTGGATTTTCGACCAAGTGGTATGGTGAGTTGTTCCAGAACGAAGCCTTCCTTGATGCCGCATGGGTCACGTTCAAGGTGGGCTTCTTTTCATCCATCATCGCCACGATCCTTGGCACCATGGGGGCCTATGTTTTGGTGCGTGGCGGGCGATTTTTCGGGCGGACGCTGTTTTCGGGGATGATCTACGCGCCGCTGGTCATGCCAGAGGTCATTACGGGCCTGTCGCTGTTGTTGCTGTTCATCTCGATCGGACTGGACCGTGGGCTGTTCACGATCATCCTCGCGCATGCGACTTTTTCGATGTGCTATGTTTCGGTCGTCGTGAGTTCGCGCCTCGTCAGTTTTGACCGGTCGGTCGAGGAAGCCGCACTGGACCTGGGCTGCACACCCTTCGAGGCGTTTCGCCTTGTTACCCTGCCGATCATTGCACCAGCGGTGATTTCCGGCTGGCTGCTTGCGCTGACACTGTCGCTTGATGACCTGGTGATTGCATCCTTTGTAGCTGGCCCTTCGGCCACCACCCTGCCGATCAAGGTGTTCAGTTCGATCCGGCTTGGCGTCAGCCCGGAGATCAACGCGCTTTCCACGATCCTGATCGGGCTGGTCACCATCGGCACAGTTGCGGCATCACTGACGACAAAACGCGCGGTGTTGCGCCGTAACCGCGCAGAGCGGATGGCTTAGGCGACGTGCGCAAGATATTTGCTACAGATAGCGCAGCCTGTGTTTGCCCAGCAGATCGACGAGGATCGCCTTGGCGTGCTGCCGGTGCTTGCGATGGCAATCCCGTGCCGTCACAGCATCGCCATCCCGGATCGCCTGATAGACGGTCCGGTGATCTTCGTTTGACTTGGTGGGAAGCGGGCGCATGAAAAGCGTTGTCGTCCGGGCCCGGCGGACCTGATCGCTCATCATGCCAACGATGGCCTGAATGCGGCGGTTGCCGCCCAGACGCACCAGTTCTGAGTGAAAGCGGTCGTCGGCTTCGGCCCATCCATCAAGGTCCGTCCGGGCGATGGCCGCATCCATGTCGTTGATCGCCCGGGCCAGTGCCGCAAGGTCTTGTTCGTCATGGTCGGCCATGGCCGCACGCTCGGCGGCATGGCTCTCCAACTCCGTCAGGATGTCGTAGATCTCGGCCATGTCTCCAGGCGAAAGCGGCAGGATGCGCACGCCCTTGCGCGGGCGCATTTCCAGCAATCCCTGGCTTTCCAGCGTCAGTACCGCTTCGCGAACAGGCGTGCGTGACATTTCCAGAAGATCGGCCAGTTCGGATTCCAGATGGTCGGAGCCGGCACTGAGTTCGCCAGAAAAAATGCGGGCGCGCAACTCTCGAATGGCCCGCTGTGAACTGGAAAGGGCTTTTTCTGGCATCTGCGCTACGTCTCCTGAAGGACTTGTTTCTGACCGTGTTCTGCAGAAGCGTAGATGGCAGCCTCGATTTGCTCAACCACAAGGTAATCCTGCGCCCGGTTTTCCAGATCAGTGCCGTCAAGTATGCCTGCGACCACATGCGATTGCAGCGCGTGCACGCAATCGCCGCCGAACCCGTCCCATGTATCGGCCTCCAGCAGCGCCGTCCAGTCAGTGCCCCCGAACGAGCGGAACCGGACCGCGCCATCGCCATGCAATTCGATCGTCCCTTCGGTGCCCTCGATCAGCGCCTCGCCCATGGTGCGGCGCAGATTGTCCGCGTCATGGTCCAGATGGCGATTGCCATCAAAGAGCGCTCTGACGCCTCCGGGGTGTTCAAAAAGGATATAGCCGGCGTCCTCTCCGGCGATTGCCGGGTTGAGGCGGCGCAGATCGGCATAAACAGAGACCGGATCGCCCAGCAGATACCGAAAGGTATCGACCCAATGAACGGCGGTTTCGTGGACCAGAAAGCGCGCCATCTTCTGAAAATAGGGTTGCCGGGCAAGATAGGCATCCGGCCCCTGACCGTCACCGGGACGCAGGCGGAACGTGGCCTGATGGACGACGCCAAGGTCGCCGCGCGCCAGAGCCTGCTTGATGGTGCGATACCACGGCTGAAAGCGAAAATTCTCATGCACGATGATGGTGGCGCCTGCGGCTTCGGCCTCATTGGTGATCTGTTGCGCCTCCTCAAGGTCCCGGCAAAACGGTTTTTGACAGATGATCCACTTGAGGCCTGCGGCAAGTGCGGTTCGGATCGCTTGCGCATGCGCGACGGGCGGCAGGATGATATCAAGGAGATCGGGCGTCTGCGCAGTCAGCATCTGGCGTAGATCAGCGTAGGCGGGCAGGCCCGTTGCCTTGGCTTTTTCAAGATCGCGATTGCACGAGCCGACCAGAGCGGCGCGATCCATTCTGGCCCAACTGCCATAATGGAACTGGCTGAAATAACCGGCACCGACGCAGGCCACTTTCAGGATATTTTCTGTCATGTGACAAAAAGGGCTTCGAGCACGGCATGGGCTGCGGCGTCTGTACCCGCCGTGCCCCCCAGATCGCGTGTCAGAACCTCGCCGCGGGCCACCACGTCTTCGACCGCTTCGCGAAGGCGCGTCCCGTCCTGACGCATCGCCGCATTGTCGTGCTTGATCCCCAGCCAGTCGAGCATCATGGCCGCGGAAAGGATCATGGCAAAGGGATTGGCAAGCGCCTTTCCCGCGATATCCGGGGCCGATCCGTGGCAGGGTTGGAACACCGCGTGGTCCAGCCCGATGTCCGCCGATGGGGCAAGGCCCAGCCCCCCCATCAGGCCTGCACCAAGGTCCGAAAGGATGTCTCCGAACATGTTCTCGGTCACCAGAACGTCGAACTCCCATGGCTTCTGGATCATCCAAAGGGCCGTTGCATCCACATAGGCGTGATCTGCCAAAAGGTCAGGATGGCGCTGGGCCTCGGCGTCAAAGATTTCGCGGAAGAAGGCAAAGGCCCGAAACACGTTGGCCTTGTCAACGCAGGTGACACGCCCGGGCCCACGCCCGGATGCCTTGCGTGTCTTGGCAAGGTCAAACGCAAAGCGGAACAGCTTTTCGGAAATATCGCGTGTGATCAGCAGTGTCTCGCGCGCCTCGGTATGGGTAACTTCGCCGCAGCCCTGACTATAAAAAAGCCCCTCGGTGCTTTCGCGGATCAGCACAAAATCGATTTCACGCCCCGCGGGCAGATTGAGCGGCGTGGCCTGTCCGGCTCTAACGGTAACGGGGCGCACTCCGGCAAAAAGGGTCAGCGCCTTGCGAAGATCAATCTGCGGCGAGATTTCGGTGCCATCGGCGTAGCGGACATCCGGCAGGCCCATTGCAGAGAGCAAGATGGCGTCGGCAGCGCGGGCGATCTGCATCGACGCTTCGGGCAGTGATTCGCCGGTGTTGGCATAGTGCGTGGCCCCGGCAGGGGCTTCGGTGAAATTCAGGTCATACCTGTCCGAGGCAACTGCCATCCGTTCAAGGATAGCGCGCGTCGGGGCCATGATTTCCGGGCCGATCCCGTCCCCGTTGAACACCGCAATGCTGAAGGTCTTGTTCATTCTCAGGCCTCTTTTCTCGACTGATGTGGACGAATTTTGCGACTAATCCAATCCAAAAGTTGACAAAGCATTATTTAATGCATACGCAAATAAATGCAATACCATAGGGAGGACTTAGAAATGAAACACACACTGGGAAAGATTGCCGCCATTGCAGCACTTGCGACCGGGTTGAGCGATGCCGCGGTCGCGCAAGAATATCCGTTCCGCGACATCACGACCGCCGTTGTCTGGGGTGCCGGGGGTGGCACTGACAGCATCAACCGCATGATCATGGCCGAAATGGAGAAACACCTGCCGGTCAGCATCAACGTCATCAATCAGACAGGTGGTGTGGCAGGCTCGAACGGCATGGTCTACGTGATGAACCAGCCTGATGACGGCTACACTCTGGTGGGCCTGTCAGAATCCAACGTCACTGCTGCTGTGCAGGGTGGATGGGATCAGAAGTTCGACTTTTGGTATCCGTTCATTGTCGGTGGTTCACCGAGCCTGATCTCGGTTCCCGCAGACAGCCCCTATTCAACGCTTGAGGAACTTGTCGATGCCGCCAAGGCCGCACCGGGAACCATCCCTGCGGCCGCATCTGGTGCCGGCTCCATCCACCATTTGAACCTGTTGGCGATCCAGAACGGCGCAGACGCAGAGTTTCTGTTTGTTCCCTATCAGGGTTCCGCGCCAGGTCAGGAAGCTGCCATCGCGGGTGAAGTCCAGCTTGTCGTGACGTCTTTGGCTGAACAGGCGGCCCTCATCGAAGGCGGGCTGCTCAAGCCGCTTGCGATGTTGACACCCGACAGCGTGGAGATTGCCGGCATGACTGTGCCCTCGGCTTTCGATATCTATGACGGGCTCGACCAGTATCTACCGCTGATGCAAGCCATCGGTTTCGCCGTTCAGGACAGTGCCTCGGACGATGTAAAGGCGACGCTTGGCGCGGCATTCGAAGAAGCCATCGCATCAGAGGTTGTTGCCGAATGGGCGGCAGCCAACAATTATGCGGTCAGTGGGGCCTACGGCGAAGCGGCGCAAGCCATCTTCACCACACTGGAAAGCAACTTTGCCTACACCTTGCAGGAACTGGGTGCAACAACGGTCGATCCGGCCAGCCTCGGCATCGCGCGGCCCTGATCTTTCATCGCCACCAAGGAACGGGTGCGGGCCAATGTCCGCGCCCTGTTCCGCCAAAGTCAAACGAGGAACTGGTCAATGGACGAAGACACAGAGATTATGCGCGCCCGCGATTTTTGGGGCGCGCTGGTCCTGATGGGACTGTCACTCTTTTTCCTCTGGCGCACCATGGATATCCCGCTCTGGGGCGGCAACCGGGCCGGGGTCAGCTCTGCGGCGTGGTACAATTCAGCGGCTATTGTTCCGCTGGGAATTTTTCTGGCCCTGCTGGCGCTGTCGATCACGCTTCTTGTCATTTCGATCCGCGCGGGTGGGGCACAACGTGCGCTCACAGCTGTCGGGATTGGCTGGAACACAGCGGAAGCGGTGCGCTTCAGCGCCATCGGGGTGATTCTTTTCTTTTTTATCGTGGGGCTGGTGCCGCGCGTGGATTTCGTGCTGTCCAGCGGGTTGCTGATCACCGCGCTGACCTTCGGGTTTCATCAAGGATTACGGCACCGCATGGGCCTTGCCGCCGGGGCGGTTGCGTTCTGTGGCAGCTATGCGCTGGTGATGCATCTGCCACAGTCGGAATGGGCTGCTCACGATGATGACTGGGTCACGCTGATCGTCTGGGTTGCGCTGACTGTCGTGATGTTGCGGCGCGCCGGGGGTGATCGCGTCCTGAAGGCCGTTCCCTACATCGCGGTGATCGCGCCGCTGGTCCTTGTCAGTGCCATGGCATTCGGGTTTCGGCAAAACGTGCCTAACCGGGGTGGGCTTTTGTTCAAGCAGATCGAATACCACTACTACGTGACGATCCGTCCGATTTGGAGGTCGTAGGATGGATTTCGTGCTGACACAGCTTTCGGGGTTTGCCGGTGCGTTCACCGACCTCGCGCTGGACCCGCTGACCTATGCCTATCTGATCGTCTCGGTCTTTCTGGGCATCACTTTCGGCGCCCTTCCGGGGCTGACCGCAACTCTGGCCGTCACGATCCTGACCGGGTTCTTTGGCAACAAGATACCATTGGATTATTCCCTGATTGCCCTGCTGGGTGCTTATGTTGGCGCAATCTACGGCGGTTCCTACCCGGCAATCCTGCTCAATATTCCCGGCACCGCGGCCAGTGCGGCAACGGCGATGGACGGTCACCCGCTGGCCAAGGCCGGGCGCGGTGGCGAAGCATTGGGCCTGACGACAACGGCAAGTTTCATCGGCACGCTGATCGGGACGATCGCCCTCTTGGTCTTTGTCTGGTTGCTATTGTTGTTATCAAAAAACATCGCCAGCCCGGAAAAGGCGCTGCTGGCACTTTTCGGCATACTTCTGTCCGGTACGCTGATGTCCGAGGATCTTGTCATCAAGGGATGGATCGCGGGCCTGATCGGGCTGGCGATGGCGATGGTCGGGCTTGACCCGCTTCTGAGCGAGCCGCGCTATACCTTTGGCTGGTCCTATTTGCTGAGCGGATTTCAGGTTGTTCCGGTTCTGATGGGTGCCTTTGCCGTGCCGCAGATCATTGAAGGAATGCGGCACATGAATGCCGGTCAGGTGATCCAGCCCATGGGCCGCATCCTGCCGAATATGGCGGCCATTCGACGCTATATGCCGACGATTGCCCGCTCTGGCGTGATCGGAACCGGTGTTGGGGCTTTGCCCGGCGTGGGCGAAGACGTGGCTGGCTGGGTCAGCTACGGCGTGGGCAAGAGCGTCAGCAAAGAGGGCAGCAAGTTCGGAAAAGGGTCGCTGGAAGGGCTCTTGTCATCCGAGACTGCGAACAACGCCTGCATCGGCGGCGCCCTGATCCCGCTGCTTGTGCTGGGCATTCCTGGTTCGCCTCCTGCTGCGGCGCTGATGGGGGCTTTCAAGATCAACAACATCATTCCGGGGCCAACGATTGACCCCGAGATCATTCTGCGTGTTGTCGCGATCATGGTCCTTGCCTCTTTCACGATGTTCATCATGGGGCTGTTCACGGCGCGCGTTTTCATCAGGATTTTGCGCCTGCCGCAGGTGGTGTTCCTGCCAATCGTCATGGTGTTGACGACCATCGGCTCTTTCAGCGTCGGAGGAGGTATCAATGATCTCTACCTCATGCTTGGCGTCGGTTTTGCCGCCTATTTCATGAATCTGTTGAAAATCCCCATCGCGCCCTTGGTAATCGGCGTCATCCTGGGCGGCCTGTTTGACGAAACCTTCCGGCGTTCCCTGCTGATTTCAGGTGGCGATCTGTCGGTCTTTGCGTTGCGCCCGGTAGCTGCCATCCTGTTGGGGCTGAACGTGGCGCTGGTTCTCAGTCAGGTGCCGGTTGTAAAAAGGACCTATATGAAGCTGAGTGGGAGAACTGGCTGATGTATGCCGTAACTGTTCATTTCGTGATACAGGATCAGAAAATGGAGACCTTTCTTCCGTTGGTCATGGAAAATGCCAGAATTTCTCTGGCCCGCGAAGCGCATTGCCGCAGGTTCGATGTTCTCACCGACCCGGACTGCCCTGACGAGGTGTTCCTCTATGAGCTATACACCGACAGCGACGCATTCGCGCAGCACCTGGCGTCTGATCATTTCAAATCCTTCGCATTGGCCACCGCAGGATTGATGATCAGAAAGCACGTCAAGACGTTCCGGCAGGTTCACGCATGAGCAACTGGGAAGTCTACGCCATCAAATACGCAGACCGGAACGCCCGCACCCGGGCGGACAGCTTTATCTTCGATGACAACCACGACGCGCCGCATGCGATGGATTATTTCATGTGGCTGCTGCGGCGCGAGAGTGAGGTGATCCTTGTCGATACCGGCTATGACACCGCAGAGGCATCAGCAAGAGAGCGGCCCATCCGTCTCGATCCCGTCACCGCCCTTGCACCCTTTGGTCTGGCCCCTGAGGAGGTGACCGATATCATCGTCACCCATCTGCACTATGACCACGCCGGCGGTCTGCATCTTTTTCCGAACGCGCAACTGCACATGCAGGCGGCAGAAATGGCATATGCAACAGGTCCGTGCATGTGCCATGACACATTGCGCATGCCATTCACGGCCGGTCATATCTGCGAGGCGGTGACGCGGCTCTATGCCGGCAAGGTGACGTTTTATGATGGCGATGCGCAGATCGCCGACGGGGTAACGGTCCATTGCATCGGTGGCCACAGTCGCGG
>Ga0316204_10003429_pt1 | contig 31802 bp, 29 predicted proteins | sample 6monrhotite_MG_2_FD_205661 | JGI IMG/M metagenome (GOLD analysis project Ga0316204, IMG submission 205661) | Microbial mat bacterial communities from mineral coupon in-situ incubated in ocean water Damariscotta River, Maine, United States -... | ecosystem: Environmental > Aquatic > Marine >... | reverse complement strand
GTTGGTTTTATGGGTACCCACCGCAGTCGTTCGGGCTATCGCAATTCAGCCTTTTCTGCCGATGCTTTTTTGAACGTGAAAGGGGAAACCTATTTCGTATCTACTCTGGCCTATTCAGCCGATTCTGAAAACCAAGGGTCTGGCTTTTTGAATAACATCCGTTTCGCCTCAGAGCTCCGAAGGCAGGTAAACGATGGCTGGATTTACAGTATTAACTATAACTACTCGGCTCCGGATTTCAATCCTGGAATGGGTTTTCTCAACCGCGAAAACTTCCACAATACATTTCTGCAACTACAAAACGGAAAATACAACCAGGCCGGTGAAGGCAACTTTCAATATGTAAAATGGACTTTACTTGCCAGTGACTTTTGGGCCTCCACAGAAGGCCAATTCGAAACCTGGTACAACTATACAGGTTGGGAAGCCACTGGCTTTAACGGAGACAGCTATGACGTTTCACACATTCGTGAGCTACAGCAATTGGAGCAGCCGCTACAGTTTTCAGATAAGCTCACAGTGCCTGCGGGCCGATACTTTTTCCACTACGCCTTTCTCGGCTTTTACCCTGCGGCACAGCGTAGGTTTGGCCACTGGGCCAGAGTAGAAGCAGGCAGTTTCTATGGCGGCAGGCGACTGGCCATTACTTATAATCCTAGCTTCAACCTGAGTGAAAACATCAATCTTTCGGCCACCTGGCGGGCCAATTACATTGACCTTAGCCATGTTGGCTCAGGCAAAGAGTGGCTTCATGTGGGCAGGGTAAAGCTGGAAGCAGCCCTAAACCTACACCTCTCAGGCAGCTTTACCTGGCAATACAACAGCAACTCGCAGACCTTTTTTAACAATGCCCGGATTCGCTATAACTTTCGCGATGGGCACGACCTCTACCTGGTGTACAATGAAAATTTCAATACCGAGCTAGAGCGAGAGGTACCCATTCTGCCCCGCTCTAGTCAGCAGGCATTTCTGCTCAAGTACGTGTATACTTTTTATAGGTAAATTCTTCAGGAAGTTTACCTTTGGTGGCGTTTCAACCTTGAGAGTGTCAATTACAATACCATGAGAGTCAAAACCCTGTTCTTCACATTATTCTTTTGCAGCACCATACTTTATAGCCAGGAAAGCCTTCTGGAAGAAGCGATAGCATTAGGTGAAAAAATGGAGGAGGCAGCCATATCAGAGGAATTCGGAGACATTAATAATAAGCTTGATAAAGATGGATTTGTAAAGCGGATCATTATAGATAGTGATGACTCGAGGGTAAAAAATTTCAATGAAGGATTTTTAGAAGGCTTTAGTAAAGCACTCAGTTTCTATTCCCTGGTTTTCAAACAAATAATCACTCAGGAAGACGAATTCACATTTATTCGTGCTTATATAAAAGATGACACCGCACATTTGATCTTCAGAGTTTTTGGCGAAGGTGGCATCAATTATCACGACTATGAATTGGCACGTGTTGGCGATGAATTAAAGGTAACTGACTTCTTCATTTACTTAAGTGGTGAAAATATTTCAGCAACCATCCAGCGCATTTACCTTATGACTGCTAAGGGCAGTATCGGGCAAATAGGAAATGAGAATGTTGGTTCTATTTCCCTTGAATCGGTCGCAGAACTGCCAAAGATCAGAAGTCTTGTAAATCAGGGCATGTTTGAAGAAGCCCAAAAAACCATGAGCACTTTGGGTGAGGAAATTCTGAAAGAAAAAGCATTTGCTTTGATCGATGTTCAGATCAAAGGAAATTTGGATGAAGACATTTACCTGGAAGCACTTAGTAACTATCAGAAAAACTTCCCCAATGACCCCAGCATGTACCTGGTGTCTATTGATTTTTTGCTTTTACAAGAGCGTTATGACGACTGTCTGAAAAATATAGATCAGCTTGACAAGGCCGTAGGGGGTGATTACTTTTTAGATTTTTACCGTGGAAACATCAAATATGTACAAGGAGACCTGGCAGCAGCGGAAGCTTACTTTCTTGCGGTCACCATAGAAAACCCGGATTCAATTGATGCCTTTGACAGCCTTTTGTCCACATATATTGACCAACTGAAAAATGAAAAAGCGGTGGAAATACTCAACTACTTTGTAAACTATTTTGGCGTTGATAAATCTGACCTGAAGGCAATCATGGAGGCTGAACCAAGTTATGCAGACTTCAGAGCTACCGAAGCATTCAAAAACTGGGAAAATAACTAAGTAGAAACAGACTCAAGCCAAAAAGTCAAAGATCAAATAAGCCAAGGCAATTATTCCTAAAATGTATAAAGCTGTTTTCCAGTGCGACAGCTGTCTATGACGTTCATTGTCCGCCTTCTGATAAATTTTGGCAACACTTACTCGTTTAGCCACTTCCTCCAGCTTCTTTCTTTCTTCCTCTTCCGAAATAGGGGTGAAGCTTTGCTCTGTCCGATGCTTCCGTTTCTCTTCCAAAAGCTCTTTTTCATCTATCTTTTTTCTGAACTCGGAAAGAGAGGGGTGAGAAGGATTAATGTCTTTGATAGTCTGATGCGTTTCCTGCAATACATCCAAAAATGAATCATCAATAAGCATTTCAAGATGAGGAAGGGACTCGCGGTGCTTGATCAGCCCCAAATGTCTTACAGCAGCCAGCCGAATTTTATAATTGTATTCTTTTAAAGCCTTATGCAGCTTTTTCAAGTCGTGCTTCTGTGCCCAGGTTGCTAATTTCTCTTCCGTGATTGCCATTAGGCTAAAATAACAAACTTACCATTTTGCGAGAAACAACCAACAGGAAGTGACGAAGCAAAGACGAGAACAATTAGGTCAGATCGAAGATCAGACCGGTCCCTTTCCTTTTAATCAAACAATTTATACCTCAACTCAAGGCTCAGTCTTCGGGTCTGGTACTTGTACAGCCGATCGATTTGAAAGTCGGCACCAGCTACCTGGCTCCTGAAAACGCGTGTATCAAAAATATCTTGAAAATTGAGGGTTAAGATGGCTCGTTTGTTCTTAAAAGACTTCCTCACCGCCATGTTGATGTATGTATTCTCCTGGTCTTTGGCCTGTATACCTATGCGTGGTGCCCGATAGTACTCCCTCATTTCCAGGCTCCAGTTGCCCTTCAGGTTCAGCCGCTGTGTAAAGTTGGTCTGCCAGGTGCCCTGATTGTTAAAGCGAACATCTACATCACCTTCTTCAGCTTCAAACCGAGTGTGGTAGTAGCTAAAATTACCGGTGAGCTCCAGCTCTTTAAAAGGTTCGTAGTTCATGCTTAGCTCTACTCCACGGTTCAGGCGCTTGCCGAAATTAGCATAACTGCTGATAAGGCGCTCATCATCAAAAGCGGCTATCGTTTCCTGGATTATATTGGTAGTGGTGCGCTGAAAACCCGTCAGATCCAGCCCAAAGCTGTTTTGGTTGAGCTGATAGGCGAGCTCATAATTATGCGCAAACTCTGGCTCAAGGTCTGGGTTACCCGTTTCAAGAATCAGTGGATCGGAAAAGGATACGAATGGGTTGAGGTCAAAAAAGCCAGGTCGGTTGATTCTACGGCTATAGTTAAAGGCAAACCGATGGGCATCAACCGGCCGGTAAACAAGCTGCACACTCGGGAAAAGCCGGGTCACCTCTTGTCGGTTTTTCTCACCTGTAGTGATCTGATGCGCATCAGACACAAAGTGTTCCAACCTTACACCCAGACCATACTCAAACCGCTTCCATTCCTTTTTATGAATGAAGTAGCCCGCATACTTTTTCAAGGTAATCGTGAACTCATTGTTAGGCAGAAAAAGCTCATTGTCTACGAATTCCAGGTTTTGAGTAATGTCATATTTCACATCGTCAAACTTCACTCCCGTTTCTATGGCGCCAAAACCAGCAAATGGCGAAGTGTAATCAATCGTCAGTTGAAAAATTGCCTGGTTCTCCGTTTCCTTAGATTGTGAAATGGTTTGGGCCAAAGGCGTACCTGCTACATCCAATCCATCCAGGTTGTAAAAGGCCTCATTGTCTTCCACCTCCCCTCCACCATTGAATAGCAATTTCAGGCTTCTCTCCTTGCTCCATTCCTTGTCCAGACTAAACGAAAGCGACATTTCATCTTCCAACTCCCTACCCTTGTTTCTGATCGTCAGTCTTTCTTCAGTACCATCGCTAAAGCCAAAATTGTTGCTCTGAATTCGGTTTTCAGTGTCTAACCATCGAGAATAATTGTATTCAAAATTGAGTGAGAAAGAAGTGTCAATGTCGTAGGTAAGGCCAGCGGTTATATCAGTATAGCTGCCCTTAGCCATGTATCGCACCAGGTTTTCATACCGCAAAGGGTCTGCTGATTCATTGGTCCGCACCTGCTCTTCCAGGTTCTCATAATGCGACCTTCGCTGGTTGGCATTGAGGTAGCCTGTGAGCTTTTGCGAACTTACCTGTGTGTTGATTCCACCAGTAAGACGATAAGGCGTGGTTATACCCACAAAAGCCTCCATTTTAAAGTCGGCATCACTGTCTTTTTTGAACACAATGTTGATGATGCCTCCTACACCACCAGCATCGTATTTGGCCGATGGATTGGTGATCACCTCAATGCGCTGCAGAGCACTGGCCGAAAGGTATTGTAGCGATTTACTGTCTCTGTGGGTTTCCTTCCCGTTCACGTAAATGATCACATTGCTGCTACCCCGAATGTTCACATTACCGTTCAGGTCGGTGCTAACAGAGGGCAGCCGCTCCAAGGCTTCAGTTACCGTGGCCCCGGCTGTCGAGAGGTCATTGCCAATGTTGAGCACCTTCATGCCCAGTTTGGTTTCCACAGAGCTTCTTTCACCCGAAACCACCACGGCATCTAGCGATTGTACCGATTCTGTCAGTGATAGAGTGCCCAGGTCCAAGTCTGCACTAAGAACCAAACCAGGCCTAACCAAGTCTTCATAGCCAATGCTCCTGACCAGGAGCCGGTAAGTACCCGGTACCACTCCATCAACCTCAAAAAGGCCTTGATCATTCACAATGCTGCCATCTATGAGCGTGCTGTCAGTGGGGTGAAAAAGTGCCACCGTTGCAAAGGGAATGGCTTTGCCGGTTTTGGCATCGGTAACCTTGCCAGAAAGGCTGACCTGTGCACCGACCAATTGCGCCCAAATCAAGAGTGAGAAAAATACAGAATATCGCATTTTGAATTTTTCCTCAAATCTGCATTGAGCTTCCAATTTCCAGAAATAAACTTGGCGAACGACCCATTGCTTTGGGTCAACAGCTTTACCCCATAACTGGTGTCGATGGCACCGAGCAAACGGTTATTGACCCAGAAAAAGTTGAGTAGAGATTTAGAGACCTTATATTGCCGAGATGAAGTCCTTTCTGGAGAAGTATGTTTACAAAGACCACCTCTATTTGGTGCTTTATGTGCTGGTTTTCCTTTTGGACGATGACAATTTTGAGCACGTCATTCAAGAGGATTTAGGCGATTTGTTTAACGGTCTTTGGATTGTGGTGGTGCTCATCTATTGGCTCATTCCCAAGTACCTGAACCAATCAAAGTACCTCAAGTTCCTGCTCTTTTACGCACTGGCTATTTATGGCGGAGTCTTCATAATGGAAGTAATCATTGAGGCCGATGCCACAATATTCGATGCCTTCAAATGGTTTTCTATTGAGCATGAAGCACCAGTGCTACTTGGAAATACTGGCATAGTAGCTGCTGTCAAAATCGCTATAGACTACGGCAAAAGGCAGCATGAACTCACCTCGCTACTTAAAGAAAAAGCAGAGACCGAAGCGCTCTTTCTACGCTCTCAGCTCAACCCTCATGTACTTTTCAACAACCTGAACAACCTCTATTCTTTCGCTCTACATAACTCGGAACACACGGCCCCGATGATTCTTAAACTGGCGGAAATCATGCGATACATGCTCTATGAGGCCAATCAAGACCGGGTGCCCTTGAGCAAAGAGCTCGACTATGTGCAAAGCTACATTGGGCTGCAGCAGATACAACTAGAAGGAAGAGGTGAGATCATTTATGAGGTTCATGGTGAAATCGAGGGTTTGGGAATAGCACCCATGATGCTTATCAGCTTTATAGAAAACTGCTTCAAGCACTCGGCCGATACAAAAACCGAAGATCTGCGCATCATCATCAGATTGGAAGTTGACGGTAAAAAGCTGAACATGTACACTGAAAACAGCTTTGAAAAGCAGCAAGATCAGGAAGTGGAAAAGCTAAGTGTGGGTGGTATAGGCATGAAAAACGTAGCCCGCAGGCTGGAACTGATCTACCCGGAAAAGCACGAATTGCTGGTAAAAGAGCTACAGCAACTCTACATTGTGAACCTGACCATCGACCTGGCCTGATGCTCAAAGCCCTGATCATAGAAGACCAACTGCCCGCCCAGCGCATACTCATGACTTACATTGAGCAAATGCCCGAGCTGGCCCTCACGGGTGCTTTTACCAATGCCCTGGATGCGACTCCCGTCCTTCAAAATCAGCAGATCGACCTTTTTTTTCTGGACATCAACCTGCCCAAGCTTTCAGGCATCAGCTTTCTGAAAAACCTGACTGTAGCACCCAATGTCATCATCACCACGGCCTATCCGGAATATGCCCTGGAAGGCTTTGAACTGGACGTAACTGACTATCTGCTCAAGCCCTTTTCTTTCGAGCGCTTCCACAAAGCTGTGATGAAAGTGAAGGACCAAAAGGTAGAAAAAGCCAGCCCAGAGTTTGTCTTTATCAAGTCAGACAAGGAGTTTTTCAAAGTTGAACTCAAGCAGATTCTTTACCTCAAAGCAGACGACAATTATGTGAAGATCATCACACCGGAGAAGACACATATTCAAGCCGGCTCTTTGCAAAATTGGGAGGGCCAGTTGGCACAAGACTTTGTGAGAGTGCACAAATCTTACCTTATCAACCTTTCCAAGGTAGACAAAGTCTCTGGAAACCGTGTTTTCATTCAAGGCCAAGAAATACCCATTGGCAGGGCTTATCGTGAAGGCTTGCTGAACAGGATTTGTGGATAGCCAACCTAGTCGGCACTGCTTACCCCCTCTCAAGACATCTTACTAGCAAGTTCAACACCTCAAATATTAAAGTCACACTTAGAGGCATCACCCAAGCACTCCCCTCCTTTCAGGAGGGGTGGCCAAACAAGACAAAGAGGCTTGAAAAATAACAGTGGCCGGGGTGGTCGGCCTAACTACAAGCCACCACATCACCTGGAATAATAAAACCACACTCTAAGGCTAAACAAGGTCCCTACCCTCACAGCAGGAACGCCTAAAAGGCGAGGAGGTTACCCCGCCAAAGCCAAATAACACTCTTCAGCCAGTATTTCAGCCTCAGCATTGTCCAGTGCCTCCTGGCCATCTACCCGGCCCATAAAGCCATTATACATATCCGTAAGCTCATCGTCCACCTCGGCATTATGACCTAAAAGGGTGAGCACCGCAGAGGCGATATCGGGGTAAAACTCAATATGAACATCATGCTTCTGCACCGCGTAGATCATGCGGTGATAGAGTATATCCTGGATAATAAGGTGAATTACAAGGTCTTTTTGTTGCGATTGCATAGATTTATCGATTAGTTATTAAGAATAGCTGACTAACCGAGCGGAGCAACCACGGAAATTGTATTCAGCGACATTAAAACCAAAGATGGCGACATTTTTTCCATTGATCAAGCATTATGTCTAAAAAATCTCCTATAAAAGAGAGAATTCTCACATACCTCGAATACCGTGGAATTTCTGAGAATCAGTTCTACAAAGATTCAACCATCAGTAGGCGAGTATTGAAACAAGAGTCAGGCTTGAGTGAAGATAATCTGATTAAGTTCTTAGAATATGACTTCGACACCAACCTAACCCAAAGAATCCGATTGGATTGGCTGCTTAGGGGCGAAGGCGACATGATGGAAACCTACATCCATAATCAAGAAATTGCCTTTCTCGATGCTGAAGCCGAGTATGGAGACAAGGGAGCAGCAGTTGAAAAGTTGATTACCCGTCTCAATCAATTAAACAATCAGTATACTGCCAACCTCAATGAGGTCACAAAAGCTATAAAGAAGCTGCAAGACGAAGAATAGGTCTAAAAACCCAATTCCATTCTCTCTGGTTTAAAGAACTTGTATTAGAAATTTTGCCAAGAGTTTAGTTAATGACTCAAATCCCAATCCCCTAATGGTAAGGAGGGTCGCCTGCAAACCGTTTCAGCGTCAGGACCCTTTTGCCCCAATCCAACACCCAGCTACTAGCCTGACATAGCTCAAAACCTGTAAGCGCTTTAAATAACACCCCCGGAGGGTTCCCCTCCTTACAGGAGGGGTGGCCAAACGAGACAGTGAGGCTACATAAATAGCAGTGGCCGGGGTGGTCGGCCTACCCACTAGCAAAACCCTAACCCCAATAAAAACACCAAACCCCAGAAAACGCAAAACCAAAAACAGCCTCCAATTACCAAAAAACCCTCACATTTCGTAGTTTATCACCCACCTCATGGACAGAAGCGGCAACATCCACAATTTCAAATACCTGGAAAAATACAGGAAAGACCTGCGCAATAATGGCACGCGGGCCGAAGCCACACTCTGGAACCACCTCAAAGGCAAGCAACTCGAAGGTCGAAAGTTTAGACGCCAACATAGCGTTGGCAATTACATCCTCGATTTCTACTGCTTCCCTGAAAAAATTGCGATAGAACTAGACGGAGCCTACCATTTCACGGAGGAGGGACGCAAAAAAGATGCAGAACGAGATGCCTACCTCCAATCAGAAGGCATCACAGTGCTACACTTCGAAAACAAAGAAGTATTTGAAAATCTCGAAGGGCTGCTAGCCACAGTAGCCAGCCATTTCAAATCGGAAAATGAACCTTAAATCTGCCTCAACAGATTCTGTATAGAAGTGCGTTCGGCAATCTTAGCTCTCACCTCATCTACCGAAACCCTGATCTGCGACAAGTCATCTCTATCGCGAATGGTCACTGTATTGTCTTCCAGGCTCTGGTGGTCTACCGTTACGCAGAAAGGCGTACCAATGGCATCTTGCCTGCGGTACCTGCGACCAATCGCATCCTTCTCGTCATACTGGCAGTTGAAGTCAAACTGCAGCTCGCTCATGATTTCACGGGCTTTCTCTGGCAGGCCATCTTTCTTAGTCAGTGGCAGTACAGCCACCTTGTAAGGAGCTAGCGCAGCAGGTATTTTCATCACCAGGCGTTCGCTGCCATCTTCGAGGGTCTCTTCGGTATAAGCAGCGGTCAGCACAGCCAGGAACATGCGGTCCAGACCGATGGAGGTTTCAATCACGTAAGGCACATACGACTTATTCTCAACCGTATCGAAGAACTGAAGCTTTTTGCCCGAATGCTCTTCATGCGCCTTCAGGTCAAAGTCTCCACGCGAGTGAATGCCTTCAAGCTCTTTGAAGCCCATTGGGAAATTGAACTCAATATCCGTAGCAGCCTTGGCATAGTGGGCCAGATTGATATGGTCGTGGAAACGGTAGTTGTCTTCACCCAGTCCCATCGATTTGTGCCAGTTGATTCTCTTTGTTTTCCAGTTATTGTACCACTCATCCTGGTCTCCCGGCTTAATGAAGAATTGCATTTCCATCTGCTCAAATTCGCGCATGCGGAAGATGAACTGACGGGCAATGATCTCATTTCTAAATGCCTTACCAATCTGGGCTATACCGAACGGAATCTTCATCCTGCCAGTCTTCTGCACATTCAGGAAGTTCACAAAAATACCCTGAGCCGTTTCTGGCCTTAGGTAGATTTTGTTGGAATCATCGGCCACTGAACCCATCTCAGTAGAGAACATCAAGTTGAACTGACGCACATCGGTCCAGTTTCTGCTACCCGATACCGGGTCAGCAATTCCCAGCTCTTCTATGAGTGCCTTAATGTCTTCAAAATCTTCGTTGGTGAGGCCTGCTCCCAGCCGGTTCAGAATGTCTTCTTTTTTCTGTTGGTTACGAAGCACGTTGGGGTTGGTGGCCATAAACTGCTCCTCGTCAAAATCATCACCAAAACGCTTCTTGGCTTTGTTTACTTCCTTGGTGATTTTGGCTTCTACCTTATTCGCCACATAATCTTCGATCATTACATCGGCACGGTAGCGCTTCTTGCTGTCTTTGTTGTCGATCATGGGATCGTTAAAGGCATCTACATGGCCAGAAGCTTTCCAGGTGGTTGGATGCATGAAAATAGAGGCATCAAGGCCCACAATGTTCTCATTCATCTGTACCATGGCCTGCCACCAGTACTTCTTGATGTTGTTCTTCAGCTCTACCCCATTTTGGCCGTAATCATAAGCCGCACTGAGTCCATCATAGATCTCACTCGACTGAAATACAAAACCATATTCTTTCGCGTGACTCGCGATTTTCTTCAACAAATTGTCGTCATTCTGCGCCATGCCGCAAAGATATACAAAAGGCTTTCAGATAATTGACATTTCTAAGTGGGAAATTGACACTTTTGGCCCGTTCATTGCTAAACCTTTTGATGGAAAAAGCCTCTAATTCATATATTTACCAAATACTGGTTGAAGGAAGAGGCTGAGGGGATAGGAAACGTGGAGATATGAATAAGAAGATTGTCATTGGCTTGGTCATAATTGTAGTGGCTGTGGGCGCTGTAATAGGCGTGCAGCAGTACCAGCTATATCAAACCAAAAAGCTGAGTCCATGGGAAAAAGTGACCTTTGACAACAGCGATGTACTGATTGAGGTGGGTTACTGCAGACCCTATGCCCGCGGACGCGATGTTTTTGGCAACCTGGTACCTTATGGCCGCTGGTGGCGCACCGGGGCCAATGAAGCCACACAGATAGAGCTTTCCCGAGACATTGTTTTCAACAGTGATACCCTTAAAGCTGGTTTATATTCCCTGGTCACCATCCCCGATGCTGATGAATGGACCATCATTTTCAATAACCGCATTCCCGAATGGGGCACGGCCTATTACCCCAAAGACGATGAGCTTCGAGTAAAGGCAAGTCCAGAAGAACTCCCCGCCTCTGTAGAGCAATTCACCATCGACTTTTCCGTAGCAGATGGCCACAACACCCTTATTTTCGCCTGGGACAAAACCAAGGTAACCTTGCCTTTTGATGTGCTTTAGTTTTACCCCAGAGTTACGCTGAGGGTCGCAAAGAGCTCAGAGGCGCTCGCTAGCTCGCGCTGAAGGGAAACGTAAAGGACACTAAGGAGTTCAAAGATTTGGCTTGCACCAAATTAAGTTATTAACTGTCGCAGGTTCTCTGAACCTGTGTTAGTTATGATTACAAGGACTCTGTTCGCATGGTTAAAGCGATGAGGTGCACAGAGGAAAACAGAGAAGCACAAAGCAATTGAACATCCCTACTCACCTTTGATAGCATCCACCGGGTTGAGCCGGGCCGTCTTGATGGATTGAAAACCAATAGTTCCCCAGGCCACCAATAATGCCGTTGTGCTGGCAGCTACAAAAACCCAAGCACTTAGCGGAGTCTGATAGGCAAAACCTGACAGCCAGGTGTTTACAAAATAGTAGGCAACAGGGCAGGCTATCAACACCGAAATCAAAATAAGCTTTGTAAAGTCTGAGGAAAACAATACTACCAGATGCATGACTTTGGCACCTAATATTTTCCTGATTCCAAGCTCTTTCGTTCGTTGCTCTGCCGAGAATGCAGACAGGCCAAAAAGCCCCAGACAAGCAATAATCACAGCCATTATGGTAAAAATGTTCAATACAGTTCCTACCCTTTGTTCTTCTCTGAAGCTGTTCTCGAAACCCTGATCCATAAAGCTGTACTCAAATGGAAAAGAAGCATCAAGTTCATTGAGGTTAGTTTCAATTTCCGATATAAAAGATTGCATCAGCTCACCTGAATGGAGCATTTGAGGGTCGAGCCTGAGCGAAAGAAAGGAAGGGCTCGTACCACTATCTGGCAGATAGGGGTTGTCAATATGATAGACAATCAGGGGTTGCACTTCTCTCTTTAAACTATTGAAGTTAAAATCCGCCATGACCCCAATGATCTCAAACTTTCTGTTGCCTCTGAAAACAAATTTCCCAACAGGAGAATCAGTCCCGTAATCTGAAGGCAATCCGTAACCCAAAACTCTAGCTGCTGAAGCGTTGAGTACCACGGCTGAGGTCTTATCTGTAGCACGGGTTTTGTCAAAATTTCTGCCAACCAACCAATTAGGAGACAGCAAATCCAGGTAAGTAAAGTCTGTTTTCATACGGGAAACCATAACTTCCTCTCCTCCTTGTTCTGCCTCAACAAGGTCTCCTCGTTGAATAAAAGGAGGTACCTGGTGGCTCTGGCCAAGCATCTTTACTTTGGCATTATCCGCTAATGAATTTTTTAAAACTTCTACCTGAGACTCTAGCTGCTCAATATTGTGCAATTGCAAAACATGTTCCTTGTCATAGCCCACATCGAAGCCCGAGACAAAATTCAATTGTTTGTGAACAAAAAAGGTGGTGATTATCAGAGCCAATGAAGCCGAGAACTGAAATATCACCAGAAGGTTCCGCACAGACTTACCCTTCTTTCCTTTGTTGAGCTGGCCCTTTAACACCTGAATAGGGTTAAATGAAGAGAGATAGTAGGCTGGGTAAATTCCCGCCACAAATCCCAAAACAAGGATGAAGCCCATGGAAATCAATATAAAAACAGGGCTTGAAAGCAGTGTATCAAGACTCAAATCCTTTTGTGCGATGTTATTAAAAATGGTGAGAGACATTTCTGCTACCACAAAGGCGATAACAGTACTGATAAAAGTGTACATCACAGATTCAAAAATGAACTGTCTGATGAGCCATTTTCTCTGAGAGCCTAAGACCTTTCTTACTCCCACTTCCCTGGCACGATTGGATGAACGTGCGGTGGACAAGTTCATAAAGTTGACGCAAGACAAGGCAAGGATAATGATTCCTATTGCAGAGAAAATACTGATGTACTTCTTAGATCCTGAAGGTCCTATTAGGTTAAAGAGGCTGGCATCCAGATAAATATCTTCAATAGGCTGCAACTCCAGGTTCCAGGCCTTTCCACTAGCCCCCAACTCTTCAAAGGTTTGATTGAAAACCACCTGAAGTGTACCCGCTGCCCATTTCGGAGGTATCGCCTGCATCTTCTGGTTCAGGGCGGTTAAGTCCGCGCCTTCTTTGACAAGGGCATAGGTCACATAGCCGGACCATACCCAGGTCGATTCGTTCTCCTTAATATCTGCATGACTGCTCATGGACGTGAGCAAATCGAACTGAATGTGCGAATTTCCGGGAGGAGATTTAATAACGGCCGTAACTGTATATGGCTGCCATTCTACCTTTTTCGCTGTATTTCCCTCAAGTATGGTGCCCTTCATCATCAGGGTCTTTCCCAATGCACTTTCTTCTCCGAAATATTTGCGGGCCAGAGATTCGGTAATAACCATCTGAAAAGGCCTGTCTAAAGCCCCTGAATTAGTTCCTTCTATTACTTCAAAAGAAAAAACATCAAGAAAATCTTCTTCTACTACGAGGTGATTGTCTTCAATAAATGAGGTAACGCCACCAGTGGGATCAGAATATGAAACCCCAAATGGCTCAGTTTTTAAAACTCGTGTAACATGCTCAAAATCGGGAATATCTGTTCTAAGCGCTATGGCCACATTGGGCCCTGTAGTTGACATCTGATCATCCCAATCTCCCCATATATAAGACTGATTTACCCTGAAAAGCCTGTCTTTGTTTGAGTGAAAATCATCAGAAGAGATTTCGTCCTGAACATACAATCCAATGAGAAGGCAGGTGGTAATGCCTATTGACAAGCCCAGAATATTAAGCAAACTGAATTGTCTGTGCCTGATTGAGCTTCTCCAGGCGGTCTTGAACATGATTTTTAGCATTGCTGCGAATCTTTAAAATTATGCTCTGCCTTTTACAATGAAGGTGCCAAAACAAAAATGTGGGTTTCAAGCCATATAAGTGTCATTTCCTGCTGTATCCATCGTTTTTAGCTGTTCTGCTAAGAACGGAAGTGCCCGCCAGCGGACGGTTCTGGTCATCGCCAGAAATAAAATAGAATGACATAGCAGGCTGACTACAACAAGCCATGTCTTCTAGCTTTACCGCAGAGTTATGCAGAGGGCCGCAAAGAACACAGAGGAGAACATTTTGCCAGGAACGACCTTAAGGGAATGATGTAGCAATCTCCACAATTGAACTCAAAAACCCGCTTAGAAAGTCTTTTCGAACGTAGAGAGAAATCCTTTTACGAAACACAAGAAGCCGACTAAGTTAAGCACTACAGAATGTGAAAAGACCTCTCACAGCGCTCGAGATGACGTGCTAAAGGAATGATGAAAAACTACTCAACTACCCTTAGGCCTATGCTGGTAATTAATCTCAATCTTCACCTCATCGCCCATGATCAAGTGATTCTTGCCCACTTTGTAGTCTTTACGATCTATGGTGAAATTGCCTTTCAGGTCTTTGTCCTTTCCGTCAAGAGTTGTGACGGTAAAGGGAATTTCTACCTCCCGGGTAGTGGTTTTGATGGTTAGGTCGCCCGTCACGGAATAGCCTTCAGCGGTTTTCTTCACACTTTTAGACTTGAAAACAATCTGTGGATAATTCTCCAGGTCGAAGTACTTGGCCTTTTTCAAATGCTTGTCGCGGCCTTTGATGCCGGTATTGAGGCTGCTCACCTCAATCTTTACCTCGAAATAAGCATTATCCAGCTGAGTCTCATCAAAACGGGCCCTGACCGTATGGTCAAAGAAAGTGCCCTTCACATTGACACCGGCATTCTTGATTTTAAAAGATATAAGCTGTGGAGTCTCTTCCTGTGCCTGCAGGCCAAAGCTCAGCAGAATTAGTACGAAACTGAGGCTAGTTCTTAAGGTCTTCGATAACACTTCCATTCTTGATCAACTTTACATAATCCGTCAACTTCAGTTCAAGTAGCGTGCCACCTAGAGAATAGGGCGCAATTTCGTAGGGATTGAAGTAGAAAAGCAGGCTCCTGTTCAGAATGGCAAAGTTCTCGTTGAGCTGAAAGCGGTTACCATTAAAGAAATAACCTTCATCGTCCAGGTCGCGGCTGGGTGGTATTTGCTTGGCCATGCGAAACTCCAATTCGGCCGCTTCATTCAGTTCAACCTTAAAGCCCGATTCCATCAGGTCGGCCAGTTTAATAGTCTTTCCAGTTTGCAGGTTATAGCTGCGATATACCTGAAAAGTATTAGCATGGGCCCCACCCGTGTAGGAGTAAATGGTGCTCGCAATGCTTAGGTATAACGAATCCTGGTAGATAATATCAGACTTTACTTCCAGCTGCCAGGGCGTATTGTAGTCAGGAAAGTCTTTGGTAACGGAGGTGTATTCAGAAGTTATTTCTTTTATAAAGGACTGGAAGTTGGCCGTTTTGCCACTTTCAAATGCATATGCCAAAATGCCTGATTGAATGTTGGCATTCATGGTATCGAGCACCCCTTGAGATGCGCCTTTGAGAATGGCCGGGTAACTGATGTCAATGTCAACACAGCGGGTGCTGGTGCTGTCTTGCTGGCAGGGTCCGCTTTTCTCGCCAATCTCCCTTATTTCATACTCCACAAAAGTGCCCTGAAAGGCTGACGGCTCTACCTCCACCTTTTCTTCTGGCTTTTTGGTGCCAAACTCACAGGCCAACAGGGTCAGTAGCAGCAGTGCGGATAGTTTCTTCATCAGTCGAACTTGAATGTGACCACCTTTTCATCTTTATTCAATCGGTAGCTCCTGAGTATTTCATTGGCCTTGAAGTGCACAATGTTTTCCTGGTCGTCAAAAGCTTCTACCAAAATCAAATTGCTCACCTCTGCTTCTTTCAAACTACTGATTCCTTCCACTTCCAGGTAAGCCCAACGCGCATCCCCTTCTACTTCGCTGCCAATGTACTTATAGTCCACGGCCTTGCCATCTACCCTAATAAAAAGCTTGGCCTTGAAGTAGGCATTCATCAAGCTGTCTAGCTGCTTTGGATCTTCCGGTTCATAAGTATCCAACTTCCCCAGTTTATGGAACGCTTTTAACCCTACTTCCAAATCGTCAATAAAGATGCGTTGACTGATTTGTAAAGCTTTCGATTCCATGTCATGTTCAATGTCGCAAACACTCACATGAAATGGATGAAAAGCCGAGAAAAGGGGCAAAAGCACCGTATATAAAAGCTTCAAAGGCATGACCACATCTTTCTTATGTCGATTTAAAATTAAGTTTTATTATTACAATCCTAAACTATTTCGGGGGTACGCGTCCCCTTTATTTTATCCCCAATGGAGCAATTCAAACTCTACTTCGAGCTAGGTGCAGAACACATTCTGGACATCAATGGTTATGACCACATTCTATTTGTCATTGCCCTTTGCGCCATTTATGCCGCACAAGACTGGAAGAAAGTACTCATACTGGTAACGGCCTTTACCATTGGTCATTCTATCACATTGGCATTGAGCGCACTTGATATCATCAATTTTCGTTCCGATATCATAGAGTTCCTCATTCCCGTCACCATTTTCATTACTGCTTTTGCCAACATTGTGCGGAAGCAAAACACCCTGAAACCAAGCTTTGTCAACCTTAATTACTTCTTTGGCCTGTTCTTTGGACTCATTCACGGACTGGGCTTTTCCAACTATCTGAAAAGTTTGTTGGGAAGAGACGAGAGCATTGTCACCCAACTTTTAGCCTTCAACCTTGGTTTGGAATTGGGGCAGATCATCATAGTATTGGTGTTCATGATCATTTCGTTCATTTTCACGGGCCTCTTCAATGTGGCCCGTAGAGATTGGAACCTGGTGATCTCCTCGGCAGTGGCTGGCATCGCCATCACCATTATGCTGGAAACGAAATTTTGGTAAACTAAACTGATATAAAACATGAAACGATTTTTGCTGACCCTTATGGCGCTGGCAATTACCTCCCCTATGTGGGCGCAGGTAGTGAACAGCAACCATGGCAAGCGATTTGAACAGCTGGAGCGCATGCTGCGCGACCCAAGTGTTTATCGTACTGCCTCAGGCGCACCAGGCCCTCAATACTGGCAGCAGCGTGCCGATTATAAAATTGAGGCAGAGCTGGACGATGAAAACCAAAGACTGACCGGTAAGGAAACCATTACTTACTACAACAATTCTCCCGATCCGCTTGATTACTTGTGGATTCAATTGGATGAGAATGTGCGCCACCCGGATAACGACTCGTACAAATTTGACCCTAGCTCTATCAACAACCGCATGAGCTACAATCAGCTTCAGTCGCTGGATGGTCACGACAACGATTGGGGCTTCCACATTATGGAGGTGAAGGATGCCAAAGGAGGCGACCTGAAATACACAATCAACCAAACGATGATGCGAATTGACCTGCCTTCTACACTGAAGCCAGGAGCAAAAATCGCTTTGAATATCAAATGGTGGTACAATACCACTCCCCGTTCAGAGTCTGGTGCCCGTGGCGGCCATGAGTATTTCCCCGAAGATGGCAACTACATCTACACCATCACGGGTTGGTACCCTCGCATGGCGGTGTATTCTGACTTTCAGGGCTGGAACAATAAGCAGTTTACCGGCCGTGGCGAGTTTGCCCTCACCTTTGGTAACTATGATGTGAAAATGACCGTGCCCTCTGATCATGTTGTGGGTTCTACCGGAGCGCTACAAAATGCGAAGAACGTACTGACTTCTACTCAGCAAAAACGTTGGGAGCAAGCTCAAAAGGAGTTTGTAGAACCTGTGAAAATCGTGACTTTGGAAGAGGCCAAAGAGAACGAAAAAGAGAAAAGCAGCAGCAATAAAACCTGGCACTTCAAAGCTGAAAACGTACGGGATTTTGCCTGGACTTCTTCAAGAAAGTTCGTTTGGGATGCCATGGCTGCCGACATAGAAGGCCGCACCGACCACCCAATGGCCATGTCTTATTATGCCAAAGAGGCTTATGGCATTTACGAACGCTACTCTACCAAAGTGGTGGCCCATACGCTGAAAGTATATTCTAAATTCACCATTCCTTACCCATACCCTGTCGCCATTTCAGTAGAAGCCAGCAACGGTATGGAGTACCCTATGATCTGCTTCAACTATGGCCGCACGCTTGCAGACGGCTCTTATACAGAAGCAGTGAAATACGGAGCCATTGGGGTGATTATTCATGAAGTGGGACACAACTTCTTCCCCATGATTGTGAATTCTGATGAGCGCCAGTGGACCTGGATGGATGAAGGCCTGAACACTTTTGTGCAATACCTGACTGCCCAGGAATTTGAAGAAAACTACCCACACAGACGCGGACCAGCTTGGAAAATTGCCCCATATATGGCCTTGCCTAAAGAGCAGTTGGAACCCATCATGACCAATTCGGAGAACATTAACCAGTTTGGAAATAATGCTTATGCGAAAGCAGCTACTGGTCTCAACATTCTGCGTGAAACCATTATGGGTCGTGAACTTTTCGATTTTGCTTTTAAAGAATATTCTAAGCGCTGGGCCTTTAAACACCCTACGCCAGACGACCTTTTCCGCACCCTGGAAGATGCCTCTGCAGTGGACCTGGACTGGTTTATCCGTGGCTGGTACTTCACTATCGATAATGTGGATATTGCCATAGATGATGTGAAGTGGTACCGACTAAACACTCGTAATCCAGAAGTTGAAAACCCCATTTTGAGTGCAGAAAACAAAACAGCCAACAGAGACATTGCCGATGAGCGCAACCGTGCCGAGGGTAAAAAACTCTATGTAGAAGAAGACAAGAGATTGCAGGATTTCTACTCAAGCTATGATGAGTTTGAAGTAACTGAGCAGGCCAAAAGGGCTTATCAGCGCTTCGAGGCCTCCTTGTCTGCCGATGAGAAAGCACTGCTTGGCGACAACAAGCACTTCTACGAAATCGACTTCAGCAATGTAGGTGGACTGGTAATGCCCATCATCATTGAGTGGACTTTTGAAGACGGTACTAAAGAAATAGATCGCATTCCTGCTTACATCTGGCGCAAAAACGAAACGAATGTTACCAAGGCCTTTATGAAGGACAAGCAAGTGGTGCAGATTCGCCTTGACCCCGACAGAGAGACTGCCGATACCAATGAAGCCAATAACTTCTGGCCCCCTGTGAATCAGCCTAGTCGTTTCGACCTGTTCAAGCGCAGAGGCGGTGGTGCTCGTGGCCAGTCCAGCGGCAGCAACCCTATGCAGAAAGCTGGGCAGACTGGTAGTAATTAAAAACCACATCGATTGAATCAAAAAAGCCTGCTCTGTTGAGTAGGCTTTTTTGATTCAATAATTTATACTTGAAAATTATCTGGAATCCATATCCATTTTCTTGAAAGCTTAAGGTCTATTTTGCCAGTTGCATACAAAACCTTTACACACCAATTTATGTATCTAACACTACCACCAGCTTCTTCGGCAACAGCTTCACTAAAATTATCCATGGTAGGCAAGATTTCATTTTTCAACAATTTTCTAGAAATCTCACTTAATCTTTCAGAGGTCAAGTTGTGTGTTCCTAAATAAGCAACTACTTGTTTACCTAGTTTAAGTAGAAAGTCTTTTGGAGAATTGAACTTAGTATCAAATAGTGGTTGAATGTCTTCAGCCAACACTTCCAATACTCTCAAAAAATTAATGTAATCTTTGATGGTATCAACCGCACAATACCGCTTTTCATCATTCTCCTCATAACAAAATGCTTCCGTTTTCTTATCTGCAATTTTAACTGCTAGTTCAGTTAATGTCTTGGAATTAGAAGAACCAGCTTCATTATATATCAGAAGTGATTTGTCGCCTAAGCCATTTTTCATGTGTATCAAAGTTTAATTTAATTAAACATATAATATTGATATTTGCAATTAATATTGATTAATAGAATACATAATTATTATAATGCAATTTTATCCTCATAAAAGCACCTTAACCTAAGGTCGTGCGAATAACATTCATTTTGTCGGCAGACAGGTTGACACCATTCTTTTTGGGGTGAGCAAAAGAAAATGAAGAGCTAAACCTGTTATGGCAAAATCATTAGTTGAACTAGGACAACTATTTTGAATGGGTTACATCCAAATTCATACTTAAGCACTCAACTTAGCCCCTGAAGTAGGCGGCTCTCTGTATGCATAATAGGCCATCACTATTTCCAGGGCCTCACGAATGGCCTGGTTGATGGGCATCATCTTCGTACCCAAATCAGGGTCAATGCTCCTTAGTTGAAAGTAGTAGTCACTCATCATGGGCACACTAACGCCCTTTTTAATATCAGCCTCTAAAGATGCTATCGTCTCTTTCTGTCCCGCTTTCATTACCGCGCAGGTCACAAGTTTTGTTTCCCCATGCTTATCACGAACAGCAGAGTAACCGAAAAGCCTGCAAATGAGTCCTCGATATTTGTATTGGGAGCATTTACCGCCTGAATTTGAACCTGTCAGGGGAGTAAATAACAGGCAAATCGAACTCTTATTAGCCAGCACCTTTTCATACACCAATTCAATTTCATTGTGCTCAATTAGGTGCAATGCATAGGGTAAAAACTCAAGTGGTGTGGCCTCAATATCTGCTTTGAAACAACATTTTCCGCAGCCTGCGTCACAGTGAAGGCCCGTGTTTTGGCGGAGTGAATTCATTTCGTTTTCGAGAGAGGCGAAAACTGTTTCCACTTCCTTCACTTTGTGAACTATAGACATTAAGTACCATCAAGGTACCCTTATTAATGGCATGTTTAGGATTTACGGCATTTCAATTCATGGATTTGTATATGGCTGAAAAGTCTAGTTCACCCAAACCACCATCCAATGCCTCTTTGTACAAAGCCTCCGTTTGCTCTAAAGACTTCATAGGCACCGAAAGCTCAGAAGCGGTATCCAGCGCCAGCATGATGTCTTTGTAAATCCACTTGAGTGGAAAGTTCACATCAAAATTACCTACCAGTAGTCGCTCTTTCAACAGACCCATGACCGGGGCAACTACAGGAGTAGCCGTTAAAACATTGAGCAATAAACCTTCATCCAGGCCCATGCCCTTACCCAGCTTGATGGCCTCTGAAAAGGTAGTAATCGACTGGGCAAGCATTAGGTTAATCAGCATTTTCATATTGGCTCCATTACCCATCTCACCCAGGCAAAGCGTCTTCTTACCCATCACGTCCAGGTGAGGCTGAACATCTACCAATGCTTCCTCTTTTGCGCCAGCCAGAAAGAGCAATTCTCCGGCCTCGGCTGGTGCCTTACTTCCGGCCACCGGGGCATCTACAAAGCGAACGCCATGTTGTGCAGCTAAATCAGACATCTCTCTCGAAAATGAAGGGTTGACCGTACTCACATCTACCCACGTGCTGCCAGGTTTCATTGCCGGTAAAAATGCCTGAGCTGTTTCTCGCACCACATCTGGAGTGGAGAGCATGGTGAAAACTATTGCAGACTGGGCACCAACTTCTGCCGGGTCAGCTGCCAAAACGGCCCCCTTTGCCACCAGATCATCGGCTTTGTCTGCCGAGCGATTGTAAACCACCAAGTCGTAGCCTGCCTTTTGCAAGTTGGCCGCCATGCGACTGCCCATAATGCCTAACCCTATAAATCCTGTTTTCATTGCTTTCATTTGAAGCAAAGGAAGCATCACTTCAATTTCAAAAGTTGTGTTTTTCGATCAAAAGAAATATTTGACCTTATTTTCTTTGGCTCAAGGCGTATTGCTTGGGAGAAATGCCGAATGCTTTTTGAAAGGACTTGATGAAATGGGGAAGGTCTGTATAACCCGTTTGCTGCGCTACTACCGCTACAGTAGCCCTGCCCGTGTTGAGTAATGCTTTTGCCTTGAAAAGTCGTTTATTGATCAGCCAGTGTTTTGGGGCCTCCCCAAAAGCTTTGTGAAAATCTCTGCGGAAAGTAGAGACACTCCTTCCACTCAGCCTGGCAAAATCCTCAACATCCAGAGGCTTGTCAAAGTGAGCATTCATAAAGAATTCAAGTGCCTTCCTGGGTCGGGCTTTCAGCTCTTGGATGCGACTGAGAAAGTGTGCTTCAGGGTCTTGTTGTACAATCAAATGCAAGGCCTCTAAAAGCTTCATCCGCACCATGGGCTTGCTGGCCTCCACTTGCCCATAAAGGCTTTGCAACTGTTCCGTAAAGGTGATAAACGAATCATTCGCCTTGAAAAGGGCTGGTTTGGGTTCACAGAAAACCTCGTAGTCCCCCATGCCCTTCGACTCTAGAAAAGTAGAGATCAAATCATCGTCAAAGAAGAATACAACGGCCTCAAAACCTCCGTCTTCGGGTATTAGGTCAGTGATAGCATAGAGGCCCTTTGGCAACAGCACCATTTGGCTTTGATCGACCCTGGTGGGTAGGCCTTCATCATTGTGCACCATAAGCCCTCCGCTCAAGACCAGCGTAAGTGCATGGGCAGAAAGCAATCGATGATTGTCCAGGTCCTGACGGTCGGTGTATTTGTGAACTACCGCACAGTCTCCATCTCGCATCAGCTTATGAATGTGTGGGTTTTGAAAGAAGGCTTCGGGTACAATCCTCATGTTGTATACAAAGAAAAACAATCCCCCTCAGTAAACTTGTGTTTTTCGATCAACCCAAAGAATATGGCCATTTGTAACAAAATGCATGTGGTTTGATTTTATATTTAAACCCGGTCTAGGCCATAGACTTTCTATTGCAGAATCCAGATTAAAAGCCTGATCTTTGCTTTATTTAGGTACAACCGAAGAATGACACTATGAAGACCTCAAGTTTGGCCATTGGCCTGCTGTTGCTTCTCACCCTTCAAAGCTCCTCCGAAAAGCTTGCCAGTACGCTGGAAAAGTTCAACCGGGAGTATCCGCAGGAAAAAGTGTACCTGCACCTGGACAAGCCCTATTACTATTCCAATGAAGACATTTGGTTCAAAGCCTACCTGGTAGCCGGGCCCGATCACCTTCCATCCACCTTCAGCGACAACCTATATGCCGAGCTCATCGATGCACAGGGCAATGTGCTGATGAGAAATCGCATTTTGCTGGAAAACGGAGTAGGAAAAGGTGATTTCGACCTACCTGAGTTGGTTTCGGGCAACTATACCATTCGTGCCTACACCCACTGGATGAGGAATTTTGACCCCGACTTCTTCTTTGAAAAAGAACTGGCGATCATCAGCCCTATTGATGGTAACCCTCCTGCCAGGTCTGGTGCAGCCCCCCTCTCGCTTTCTTTCCATCCTGAAGGTGGGGATTTGATTTTGAATGTACAGTCGAGAGTAGCAGTAAAAGCAAGTGCAGCAGACCGGGTAGGCAATAACCAGCAGGTGAAAATCTATGAGAATGGCACACTAGTTCAAGAAGTAATCACCAATTCGGATGGTATTGGCGTTTTCGATTTGACACCTCAGGCAGGACGTACTTACACCGCATCCATCACAGGGCAAGAGCAGGAATTCGGCCTTCCGGCCATCCAACGGCAAGGTTTTGTGCTACAGGTAAATCCCAGCCTCAACGAAGAACAGGTACAAGTAGCTGTACAAACTAACAAATTGGGCAGCGAACCTCACTTGCTTTACCTCATTGGTCAAACCCGGGGTAGCATCACCATTGCCACACAACTGGAGTTTAAAGAATCAGTGGCCCGGCTCAACATTCCCAAAGCCAAGCTGATGGACGGAATTACCCACCTGACCCTCTTCAATAAAAACTGGCTACCAGAAGCAGAAAGGCTGTTTTTTCATCAAGACAATCAGTTTCTGAACATCAGTATTGAGTCTGACACATCGGTTTATGTGGGGCGTGACTCCACCATTTTGAACATACAAGTGATCAATGAAGTGGGCACTCCGGTGCAAGGTTCCTTCTCTCTTACAGCACTGGATGCCAACCAGATTGATGCAGCACTAGACAAATCACACATTGTGAGCGAACTGCTCCTTAGCTCGGACCTGAAAGGTCATATCGCCAATCCAGTAAGGTTTTTTGGCGCAACCGCAGCTGAAAACAAGGTTCAACTAGACATGATCATGATGACGCATGGTTGGAGACGTTTTAATTGGAAAGACCTGCTGGCCGATCGTTTTCCAGAAACCCAATATGGCGTGCAAAAGGGCATCACCGTTCAAGGCAGGCTACTCACCAGAAAGGGGGGTGACCCTGTAGTGGGGGGAGACATTTCTCACATTGGCAAATTCAACAACCGGCCCAGCCTGGCCAGCACTGAGAGCCTGACTGATGGCTTCTTTGCGTTAAGCGGCCTCTATTTTTACGATGACGAAGAGAACTATCTACAAGGCCGAAAAAAGAGGCGCAAAAAGAAGCTAAAGGAGCTGTATGTGGAAGTAGACACCACTGCCATAGACATTGCGCCAGTGCAACTGCAGAGCATTCCCCTGGCTGGGCTCGATACGACTATCATTGAAGACCATATTGCAAAAAGCATTGAGCGACAGCAAATCGCCACCTTCATGGATTTTGATGACGAAGCCCGCGACCTGGGAGAGGTGGTGGTGGAAGGCGTAAGGTCTGACGAACGCGATAAATATTCAACAGAGTTCCATCGGCTCGACTTTGACCAATATGCCAAACAGGCCAGCAATGGAGTTACCGCCATGGAAATTCTCAAGGGCCGTCTGCCCAATGTGATCATCCGGGGTATTGGCCCAAGCAGGGAAGCCGTACTTACTTACAATACTACGATTCGCAACCCCAATACCAACCCTATCATTTTGCTAGATGGGCTGCCCATTGCCATGTCACAGTTGCGTGGTATTCCGGCTTATAAAATCAAAAAAGCTGAGGTGTACAAAGGCTCTCTGGAGTACCTAAAGGCCGGTAGAGATCCTCGTGAAGCAATGAGAGGTGGAGTGCTGGAGTTTTATACGCGCACCGAAGAGGAGTTGCTCACCTACTTCAAGCTAGCAGGCGATAAAGATGTAAAATCACTCCCCGGAGGGCTTTATCATTCCCGCACCTTCTTTGCACCGCGCTATGTGGAAGACCTGCCAGATAACCCTGTTCCTGATAAACGCATGCTCATCCACTGGGAGCCCCTGGTTCAAACCGATGCGGAAGGCCGTGCACAGCTCAGTTTCTTCAATGCAGATCTGCCGACTACCATTGTCATTGAGTTACAGGGGCTGTCTGATAAAGGAGTGCCCGGTGTTGGTAAGCATGAATATCAGGTGATATTGAGGCCTAGCGCTTCAAAGTAACAGGCACCTTACGCGGTAGGTTTTCATCGTCTATTACCGCATAAAAAAACCCGATAAGTCTGCGTTTGGTCACTCGCGTGAAGTAGATAATCCCCATATAGGTTTCTGGCAGGTTGATCACAAACTCTAGCGCAACGTGCTTGCCCAAAGGATGGATATAGTACTCACCAAAAGCTGCTCTTCCGTCCAATTCATTAGTCAAGACTGAATCAGCCTGAAAGATGAGTTTGTGGTTGGTCAAAAAGTCGGCCTCGCCAAGCACCGACCATTGGGTGTTGATGATTTCAAGGTCCTGTTGCTTTTTCCTGAGCTGCAATGGTTCGAAAATGTACTCTGTGGGCACTTCATCCAATGTAGAAGCGAGGACCAGACGACCATCGGCATCGAAGTTTCCATAAAGTGAGTCTAAAGAACCATTGAAGCGGATCATATCGGGCAGGCGCTCGATGAACCAGTGCTCTTCACCATCCCAGGAGTAGCTGACGGCAGAGTCTTTGCCCTGAGCGGTCATCACCATGAGGCCAGAGCTTTGTATGATGGTAGAATCTTCCGGTGTTTCATCTTCCAGACTCAGCTCACCGTCTTGCTGAATCATGGTAAAAACCGGTTGCCTGGCACGCATATAGGCCATTACCCAACTTCCCTCAAACTCCTGGGCGGGCAGCCAAATGGCACTGAATAGCAAGGTGAAAAGACAAAGCAATTTCCGCATGTGGGAAGATACGTGAAATTCAGTCGAAGGGTGGCAATTTCATCGACCTGCGGACGAAATTTGTCTTGCCCAACGCTTTCTCAACCTTATAAAGCCAATCCAGCCCAGCGCAAAAATGACAGCACTGGCAACACCGACCATGCCAAAAAATGGCGAATTGGGCACCCTAACGAGTGTTTCGGAGGCAAAAGCGGCATATAGCCCTACCAGAGACCAATACATAAAAGAGAGGTGCCTGTCGAGCCAGCCCTTCTTACGCTTGAATGTCGGCACCATGCCAGCCGTAACCGTGAGTAGACTAAAAACGGCCCCATAATGGAATATGGCAAAGTAGCCAAAGAGGTCATAAATGAATAGTGCCGAAACATTGAGGCCAACCATGTTGGCCACATAGACATAGCCAATGCGTTTGTGCGTTTTGCTGCCTTTTCGCATCACAATGACCATTGTACCCGACACGATTGCTATGAGCGCCATGAGCAGATGGACCGCTCCCATTGAAGTGTGTGTAAAGCCTCCCATAATCAGCGATCGAGCCAGCGCTTGAATTCCTGCACCTTGTCTCGGCTTACAATGGCGTCCATGTCATCGGTGTGCTTGAGAATAAGCCTCAATCGGCTATTAGAGTAGGTCACAATGTCTTTGACTGCTTCGAGCGAAACCAGGTATTTGCGGTTGATGCGAAAAAAGCGATCGGGATCTACCAGCTGTTCTAGTTGCTCCAGTGTATAGTCGATGATAAAGCGATTGCGCTCTATTGTTTGCAGGTAGGTGGCTTTTTCCTGGCTGAAAAAATAGGCTGTATCTGCCGTGGCAATGGTGTGAATGTGTTCGCCCACCTTCACCACAAAACGCTCTTTGTGGTTGCGGGTCATCATTTCCATGGCGCGCTGTATCATGCCCATATCAAAAGCAGGCTGCTCTTGTGAGGGTGCCGTGCGTTCCTTGAACTTGTCCAGTGCTCCTGCCAGTTCCTCAGGGTCGATGGGTTTCAACAGGTAGTCGATGCTATTGACCTTAAAAGCCTTGATCGCATATTCGTCAAAGGCAGTTGTGAAAACTACCGGAGCCTTTACCTGGGTTTTTTCAAATATCTCGAAGCTCAGACCATCGGCCAGTTGTATGTCCAGAAAGATCAGGTCGGGTGACTCATTTTCTTCCAGCCATTTTACCACTCGCTTTACCGAATCGAGCTTCTGCATTATCTCAATACCCGGCTCCAGTTTTTCCAGCTCAGTGGTGAGCCTGCGGGCCGCCATGGACTCATCTTCTACAATCAGCACCTTCATGATACACTGGTGATTAGTGGCAGTTTCACGATAAAGGCATCTTCAGTTTCCCTAATGTCTACCTTCTTCTGGCTCAGAAATTCATAGCGAGAGCGAATGTTGGCCAGGCCCATACCCGATGATGCTTCAATAGGAATGGTCTTTTTCTGCAGGTTATTGGTGACCACGATATACTCCTCATTCTCTATGTAAATATCGATAGTAAGGGGCTCCTCTTCTGCTACCGTATTGTGCTTGATGGCATTTTCCAGCAGCATTTGAATGGCAATGGGGGGTAGCATACTTTCCTCATAGCCTTTTACATCAATGTTCACTGTGAGCTTATCATCAAAGCGAATTTTCTGTAGGAAAACATAAGAATCCAGGAAAGCCAGTTCGGTTTTCAAGGGCACCAGCTCCTGCGATCGGGTATCGAGCACATAGCGGTATACCTTAGACAGCTGCCTGATGAATTTGGCCGCCTGGTCCTGATCTTCATACACCAGATTGGTCAGCGCATTGAGGCTGTTGAAAAGGAAATGAGGGTTCACCTGATTCTTCAAAGACTCATACTTAGTAGCTATCTGTTCTTTTTTCAACTCTGCCGTTTCCAAAGCCGACTTTCGCCAGTTTCTCAAAAACTCCATGGCATTCATGAAAAAGGAGATGACAAAAGTAATACCGATGGCCACATACATGCTGTCCAGTATACCTCCCATATTCAGATCGAAGAAGAAGTTGTAGCTAGAGTAAAGTAAAAATACTGCCAGTGGGGTGTAGGTCAAAACGCCTAAAACACCAAAAAGGAATCGTTTTCCAGGGTTTTCAAGCCAAGCAACTTTATAAGAAATAAAATCGGAAACGTAGGCATTTCCCTGCCACATCAAAATCCACATGAAAGAAGAAAGCGACCCGGCAATCAGAGCCATATTCAGGTCGTTCCAACAACTCCGACATTGCAGGTAGGCAAAGGGAATGCCTATCAACCCAATCAGGAATGTGTTCCTTAACTCTTTTTTCCAACTGTACTTAGACCAAAAACCCATGCCTGGCACAATAAAGCCTTTCCTATGCACTTTTGAAAATGCCAAGGAACTTTGGTTAGCCTTTAGACTACGCGCCTGCATACTTGCCCATCTTAAATTGCTTGCGATATTTTCTGGCCCAATAGGCTGTGAGCGGGGTGCCTGCCAAAGCCGGCAGTACCCAGGGCAGCCAGGTGAGGCTGTTGGGCAAGTCGAATATGCGACCGTTCTGAACTAAAAAAGCGGTGATACAGGCGATCAAAGAGCCATTCATGTTGTTCATATGGGCCAGCCACCACCACATTTTCTCTTGCTTGCCAATGTCGCGATAAGATTTGAGGTTGATGTAAGCCGTGTTGGCAGTAAAGAAACCAAAGAAAAGACAGAGTATTTCCAGTACTCCGAAACTGCCAGTGGTGACGGTTCTGAAAAGGCCATAACCAATGAGTGTAATGCCAAAAGCTGCGGTAACTCCGCCTGCTATCCAGTCGACCAATGCGGCCTTTCCGGTTCTCTTCATTTTGAGCGACCTCACCCCGGAAAAAGCCAGGTAATAGCTGAATACGGCTATGATCAAGAGGAAAAAACTGAACCTGACAAAGCTCACCAGCAGTATAGCGCTGACGAAAATCCAGAACATAGACCAATAAGAAATCGCACCTACTTGTTTGTGCAACTTTCCTCCTTTCTTTCCTACAAATGCTGCCATTAAGCCACAAAACAGGGCCAGTACGCCAGCGGTCACGTGTGAGTAAAGCAGTGATTTTTCGAAGATTTCCATAATACCGATTGAGCTTCCTTGACTGTGTTTTTTTAACGTCACCCTGAACTTGTTTCAGGTTCTCCTCGAACCCTGGCTAAACGGGAGGAGATGCTGAAACAAGTTCAGCATGACGACATTTGTAAATGGATAGCCTGGTTACTTATCACACTGTGATATCAGCCCTTGAGCCATCCCTTTTCCCCATGTTGGGTCCAGGCTTTTGCCATTTTCCTGGGCTTCAAAAATCGGGATCGACTTTTTCACCATGTTGCAGGCATCATCCGTTGGAGAGCCAAAAAACTGAGCCGTACCGTACTGCATTTGCGCCATCAGCGCCATGGCCCTTGGGTTTTCCTTGTCCAAAGACAGGGCCTTGCCAAACTGTTGCATGGCTTTTGGTGCCATGGCCTGACCACGACTGTTAGGCTCTGCTGCCAACTGCGCCATGTAGTTATAGCCTTGCAGGGCCACCACATCTGCATTGCCCGGAGCCAGCTCCAAAGCAGTAGTCAGGTATTTCTGAGCCTTGTCAGTAAAGGCATCTTTGGTGCTTAAATCAGGAGCATTCATAGACATGTTAATGTTAGTCAATGCTGCATAGTAATGTGGGTGCCACTGGTCTTTTACCTTGGCGGCAATGCGCTCAAACTGACTGGCGGCTGCCTGGCGGTCTTCCTGAGTTTGGGCTGTGCCGAGGGCTTCGAGGCCTTTGGTCATGGCTTTGATATAAGCTTCCTGGCTTTGACCGTGTAACGCAAAGCCGGCTGTCAATAAGGCGAGAAGTAAAACGATCTTTTTCATAAGGGTGTATTTAGAGTTCTTGATTGCTGTTTGATGACTCTAAATAGCAGCATGAGTACCTGCTTTGAAAAAGCGTCTTACTGAATCGTAGAATAATGGGGATGAACCGTAGAGGTGGGTCTGGATTAATTGCCGGCAGCTTCCAGCACTGTAATATGTTGGAAGTACAAGTCCATGGCTTCGCGGGTTTCAAAGACCCTCACGTTGTTAAAAATGCCTTCAATTTCCTGAATGTCGGGCCGACTGGTGAAGACATAAGGGCTCATGAAAAACTCCCCCGCGGCATAGATTACGCCATCTTCTTCTTCTATACTGGTTATGCGCAGGCCGCCCCGATCGTTGCTATCACCCAGCCACCTGCTCGGGTTCAGATTTTCTTTGTCTCTAAACTGTAGGTATTCTACGCTTACAGTTGTAGGAGCTTCTGTACTTAAGAGGTTGAGTGTGTCGAGGGGTAGCCAGTCTATGGCTTCATCGATGATATTGAGTCGCATAACCCTTTGGTAGCCTTTATTGGCGCTGGAATTGGCCTCCAGATAAATGGAGCCGGGGTCCTCTTCATGTACCAGAATGCCAATGGTAGCAGGGAACCATTGCTTACCTGAGACCCAAGTGATCACCTCAGGCTCACGGCCTTCCAAAGGGGGTACTGTCACTTCAGGTGAAGACACTTCACAACTGGTCATGAGCAGTAGACCTATCAATATGGTACAAAGGTGATTTAGTCGGTACATCTTATGCTTAGCCTAAGATAAGATTAAAACGCAGAAGCTAATGTTCATATTATCCTTAAGCCAGATCATAACACAGAAAACCTGTTCCAACCACAATGAGGTTTGACTACGGCCCAATAAAAAACCCGATGAGCCATTGCCCTCGGGTCTTTATGTTTTTGAACTTTAGTTATGGATATTCTCAATCCCAGCCGCCCATATAAATGAGCGTAACCACTAGCTCAGTATCTTCATCGGCAGTAAAAGCAGCCGCATCAAAATCTGGTGGGCCCTGGTCGCCCATGGCATCGTTAGAAAAACCAAAGCCTTCTAAAGGCATGCCATATTCGTTGAAGTCAATGTCTCCATTGTCGTTTTCATCGTGCATTACCCCAATGGCATAATCACCTGCCGGAACGTCTTCGAAAGTGACCTCAACACCACCGGTTGACTTGAGTGATACCTCTGTTGCTTTAAAAGGTTCGTCATCTGGAAAATCGGAGTCCTCATTGAACAGGGCCACGCCAATGCTACCACTGGTATTTCTGATACCATCAATCATTACGGTGATGGTTACGGTTTCTACTTCTTCTACTGCTGGCTGCAGACCTGGTATGGCCAGCAGGAATGTGATCATGATTGCTAAGTATTTCATCTGTTTATTCTTTTGGGTTTTTGATTCGTTGTTGATGAATCTAAGGTGCGGCAAAAGAGAGGGCTATGAAAAAGAGTGTGACCGAATCGTAGAATAAGGAGGATGAGTCGTAAACAGGAGCAGAATTAGTCTTCGAAAAGCTCGATTTCTGTGATGCGATCAAAGTAATCCTGCTGGTCATTGTGATTGTGGAAGACCCTGACATTGTGGAAAAGGCCGGTTAGTTCCAGTACAATGGGCTGTAGATCTCCATTGCCGGGGTTGGCAAAAAACTCCCCTGAAGCATAAGTCACGCCATCTTCTACATAAGTGGAGTCGACCCTGATACCGCCCCGATCGTAGAAGAGCGACCGCCAGTGATTGCTGTTCCGGTTACTCTCGTCTCTGAATTGCCAATAGTTGACTGAAGCCGTCACGGGAAAGGCCACCTCCCAATAATTGAGGTGCCCATCATCGGGAATGCTGATGTTTTCATCGTCTATCCGAAGGGTGAATTTTTTCTGATAGCCTTTGTTGAAGCTGGAATTAGCGGATAGATAAATCTGGCCTGCCGACAAATCTTGCAGCACCAGGCCAATGGTGGCAGGAAACCATTCTCTGCCTGCTATGTAAATGACCACTTCCGGATTGAGACCCCCAATGGGTTCAGGTGGTATGATTTCCGGCTGTGACTCTTCACAGGCCAGAAGGCATAAGCACATCG
>Ga0316204_10003427_pt1 | contig 31812 bp, 31 predicted proteins | sample 6monrhotite_MG_2_FD_205661 | JGI IMG/M metagenome (GOLD analysis project Ga0316204, IMG submission 205661) | Microbial mat bacterial communities from mineral coupon in-situ incubated in ocean water Damariscotta River, Maine, United States -... | ecosystem: Environmental > Aquatic > Marine >... | reverse complement strand
GACGTTGTTAATAATGTCTAACGCTTGAGAAACTTGCATAAAAAAAATCCGATGAAAAATATTCATCGGATTTTGATCTCTTTGGCCAAATTTTCAAGCTATTTTTAGCTTAACTGATCGGCATTAAGTCAAAGGACTGGTTTTTTATTAGTACAATAAACAATTAAGAAAATTAAATCTTAACGTTTTTACGTTGTGCTGTATCTTTGATAAATGATATCCAAGCTTTTGCACTTCGACGAGATTTAGGATCTTTCATTGCTTCGTTTATAGCCGCATAAGATTCTTTATATTTCTCTAAATAAAAATAAGACTCTGCAAGTGCCATTTGTATCTGGCCAGAATTCTTTTTATCTATTTCTAAAGCTTTTTTAAACGCAACAACTGCATTATCAAATTGTTCATCTTGTTTTAACAACATGCCTTGTTTACGATAATACTTAGCTTTACTAGTCATTTTAGCAAGCTCACCATAATATTTAGCTGCTTTGCCAATATTTTGTGCCGCATGCCAAGAATTAGCTAAACGAGAAAGACTTTGATCATCGCGCTTAACAAGCCCTGATGCAATATGCTTTTCAAACAATTTAGCAGACTGGTAAGGTATACCGTTAGAAGCATATAAATTTGCAAGTGTTTTTATCTCACTTTCTTTTTCAAGAAAACCTTGTTTATAAGCAAGTTGAAAAGTAGCAAGCGCTTTAGGATAATTTTCAGTTAACATGTAAAAATTACCTAATTGTGTCCACCAACGTTTTTCTTCAGGAAAAATCTGCACAACAGTTTCAAGTACTTTAACTGCTTTATTATACATTTTACGTTCATAGTATGACGTAATTTTCAAAATATATGGATTTTGATTTGGCTTATCACCTTGTAACGCTATCGCTTTATCAGCGGGAACAATCATTTTATCCAATTCTTTAAGTGCATAATGTGCTTGAGTGATTTTCGTCCATGTCATTGCATCTTCTTTGCCAGTAAAATCCATCCACGCTTTATAATTTTTTAAAGCATCACGATATTTTTTAGTCTGCAATTGTAGATCTGCAATTAATTTAAGTGATTCAGCTTGATCTGATTCATTTAAAATATCTGGCGCAATCGCTTTTTGAAGATATTCAATGGCTTTTTTCTCATTATCACCTTTTGTTGCGTACATTACCGCAATAAAACGATCGACATAAGCACTGTCATAATCTTTTTTAGTGTCAATATCTAAAAGGATTACCAAAGCACCATCAATATCAGAAGGTTCTGCGGAGTAAAGTTCAAAAGCTTTTGCTACTTTTTTACCTACCGAAGGACCAACTAAATGAGTTTGACGTTTTTTCTTCTCTTTTTCGGCTCCAGCCGCAACAGCGTTAGACGCTGTTGGCAACTGAATCGCAATAAGAGAAACAATAACCACCACAGAGGTTAAAATTTTCTTAAACATTAATTACCTCCATCCATTTTAAAGTCTAGCTGAACAGTTAAACCAGGTTGTCTCTCAGGTTTACCGTCGACAACTTTTGGTCTGTACTTCCATTTTCGAAGCGCGCGCTTAGCTTCTTTATCAAAAATACGCTTAGGATCTGCATCCATCACCGTAACATCTTCAACACCACCAATTTCGTTTATAGTAAATGAAAGTTTTACCCAACCTTCTTTACCATCACGAGCAGCTTGTACTGGATATTTAGGTTCAATCCGTACAACGGGTGTTGCATCGCCATCGCGGCCAAAACCGGCACCTGGTGCTGACAAACCGGCAGAAGCTCCAGCAAGTTGCACACCTGGCAAGTTAAAGCTTAATCCTGCAGAGTTATCACTTGCTTCAGGCTCTGGAGCCTGAGCTTTTGGCGGCGTTTTGGGCGGCGGCGGCGGCGGCGGCGGAACACGATGACGTTGTTCAGCAGACGACTTAGGCGGCGTAGTGTTAACTTCTACGATAATGTTTTCTAGCTGCTTTTCTTTTGCTCTATCTGAGTTAGAGACAAGAAAAGCCATGAAAAAAAACAATGCAAAGGTTACCGCTGCGCCTAATAGTATTGATACTAACAAGCGACCCATAAGTTAACCCTTAGCTGCAGCAATTGAGATTCTAAGACCGCTACCCGCTTCTTTGATTGCATCCATAACTTTAACAACAACGCCATGTTTAGCATCTTTGTCAGCTTGAATAATAATCACATCAGTTGGTTGCTCAGCTAACATTTTTTCAATGGTAGCACCCACGCGTTCTACATCAACACGACGTTTATCCATCCAAATTTCACCCGTATCTTTAATTGCAATAAATATATTGGCTGATTTTTGTTTGGTTTGATTCGTCGCTTTTGGTTTATTTACTTCTATACCGGCTTCTTTAACAAAAGAAGTAGTTACAATGAAGAATATTAACATAATGAATACAATGTCTAGCATTGGAGTCATGTCAATTTCTGCTTCTTCTTCTTCACGAATATGTTTACGTGCCATTCGAATTACTCTCTAGTGATGAGGTAAACTGTCAATCAGTTTAGCCTTTGCTAGTTTAACTTTCGCATCTAATCTTGAACTGAAGAATACGCCAGACAAAGCCGCTACCATTCCTGCCATTGTAGGGATAGTTGCCATTGAAATACCCGCAGCCATAAGACGCGGATTACCTGTACCTTGCTGAGCCATTACTTCAAATACGCCAATCATACCAGTAACTGTTCCCAATAGTCCTATCAAAGGACACATTGCAACGAGTGTTCTAATTGTTAACATATTTCTATCAAGCATTTCATTATTTTCGGAAATCCAAGTTTCTCTGATCCGATGCGCATACCAAGACGTAGTGTCTTTGCGTGCATTCCAACGATTTATTAAATCTTCTCGTATCGTTGGATATGTCGATGATAAAAACCAATAACGTTCGACCATTAACATCCACATCAGAAAGAGAGCTAAGGCGACAAAGTAAAGTACATTACCGCCAGTCTCTAAAAAACTCCTGACAGATTCCCAAATCTCTATCAGGAATAACATTAGTTAGACTCCTTCTCTGCTATTGCAGCGATTAAACCAACACTCTGCTCATCTAGTTTACCAAAGATACCTTTAGCTTTTGATGCTACGATACTGTGTACCAAAATCAATGGTAATGCAGCGATCAAGCCTAGTGCAGTTGTTACAAGAGCAAGTGAAATATTACCCGCCATAATTTTCGGGTCACCAGTACCAAATAATGTAATAGTTTGGAAAGTTAATATCATACCGATTACGGTACCAAGTAGACCAAGTAATGGTGCTACTGCAGCAAACATTTTAATTAAGTTTATACCACGATCAATTTTTGGCGTTTCACGCATAACCGCTTCATCAAGTTTCAACTCTAAAGTTTCAACATCAGCGTTTTTGTTGTCATGGTAAACTTTTAATAAACGACCAAGAGGGTTATTTTCATTAGGTTGGTTCATGTTTTTCGCTTGAGAATTCATTTTTGATCCCATAGCACCTAACATAATAATGCGTTCAAACGCGATTAAGAAACCAAGTATAGCTACAACAGTAATTACATAACCAACGGTACCACCCTCATGATAGAACTCCATCAAAGATTTCTTACGCGTTTCTAATGCTAAAATAGCACCACGTGAAGGATCCACATATAAAGGAGCATAACCAGTAGTAACACCAAAATAGTCAGCAGCTGCATCAGAAATATAACTAGCAGGTTGTTTAGCTAAAGGCTGAACTTGACCTAAACCATCGTTATAGTTCAAATACCCTTTGTCAGAAACTAAGTTAAAGGTACCAACACGAGTAACTGTTTCAGTTGATTTAGTACCATCAAGGTTAGTAACTTCTGTCGAAAATTTAGAAATTTTACCCGATTGAGTCATTTCTGTTTGAAGAGCAAACCATAATTCTTCAAGATCCGCTAACATTGGAATTTCTTTTGAATTAGCGATTCGACTTAATACGTCAATACGTCCAGGATATTCAGCACTGACAATTGAAGTAGCAATCATACCTGCAGCACTTGCAGCCGCGCCACGACTTACACCAAACATTTCACCTAAAGTACCGGTTGCATTGTCTAGTTCAACTGTTTTTTGATTAATCTTAATATCATTAGCTGCATATTCTTTTGTTAAACGATCATTACGAACATTTTGCTTTTTAAGCTCAGCTTTAGCTGTGTTTAAAAGCGATTGCTTATCGGCACGTGCAGAATTAAATTCCGCTTCGCGTTTTTTATCAAGTTTAGCTACTGAAATACGGTCTGCTTTAACTTGCTTTAACAAATCGTCTAACTGATTTGCTGATGCAGTTATTGAAGCACTTGCAGTCATCGTAGCGGCAGCAAGTAATACAACATTAAATATCTTTTTCATTACTCTGCTCCTGCTGCAAATACTGGTAATTTAGTTAAATCCATTGGTAACTGTTTACGTGCCATACGAATGGTGTCAGTTACAGATTTAATATAGCTGTCATCAAGTTCTTCCCAAGCACGTGTACCATTGTTCCATACCCATGCATGTTTCAAATCAAGAGATTCAGCTAAAAAGGCTATACGCCCCATATGAACAAAATCGGCAGTAATTGTACGATCACCTAAATCAAGCTCGCCTTGATAAGCATCAAAAATTGTTCCGTAGCCGGCTTCAATTTCATAAGCTTCTAGCACTAAACGAAACTGTTCAGATACAGCTACATTTGAATTTCCCATAATTTTTTTCAAACCAGCAACACGATCTTTGCGTGATTGAAGATTAACAGGAATGTCTAAGGCAACAAATTTATCTAAGGTCTCGATCATTTTATACATCAATGGCACAACACCTTGCTTGATTTTGTCAATACCATCAATTTGTGATTGTAATGAAGCAATAGTGGCTTTTTGATCATCAACCATACGTTGTACGTGATCGTTATAACCTCTAAGAACATCACCTTCATCAACAGTATTACGATACTCAGCTAATAACTCTTGAGTTTGCTGATAAATATTGTCAATTTTCTTTTGTGATTGTTGAGAAGCTTTGAAAATCTTAGCTTCTGAAGTTTGAAGGTTTTTTAAGGCATCGGCAGCAGCTATATTGCTTGCTGAAAATGCTAGAATGCCAACTATCGTCGATGCGATGAGGCTTTTTTTACTTACTTTGGACATAGTTCCCAACCAATTGCTAAGTTAACGTTGATACAAGGATTATTGTTAATGCAGATTAAACATCTGCCTTTTTAATTTCATATCTCTAGAATAAAACTAGTTAATACTCCCAGACGACATACAAACTGTCAACCGAAGATGTATAAAACTAGCATTGCCATCTCTTTATATAATAAATAAACTCTTTATTTACAATGTGTTACATAAAAACTTATTTATTAATATTTTACTACGATGATTACAAATATAAATATAAATATATTTTTTCAACTACACAATCTGCAACGTAGACTGTATGTTGTACTAATTCATTCGTAGTAAGTCAATAAATATCAGCATATTTTGTAACATTTACCGAAAAAATAACATAATTACTATAGCAGATATTTAAAAAAACACTTTTTAGTCTTATTTTTACATGCTTATGCACTTGGATCAGGAAGATTTTACAGGCGCATGAACTATCGCCTAATTTAACAATCAGTTAAGGATCTGTTTTTCGATAAATCTACGGTTGAACCGATAACAGAACCCATCTGAATATTCTTGTAGGTATTGTCCCGATACTCCATGGAATACAACCAACAAAAATGTTTTTAAATTACCTATGGCTATATTCACCTCGAAAACCCCCATCAACCGAATAGCTTGGTGCTACTTTTTGCCTTTGGTCAATTATATTCAATGCAGATAATGTATCAGAGCGAACTTTTCGATCTGATTTTAAGGGCTTTTTAACAAACTCATTAACGCTAAAATGGTAACTACTATCGACTACTTCCATGTTGATAAATCCTGCCTTTTTCTATTTGCTTTCACAAGTTATCAGTACATCTTTTTTCCTACTGCATGAACATTCTCCGATTCCACTCTATTTCATTAGTTGAAATAGAGTGCATTGCAACCATATATTCTGCTTTCACTTGAAATGATGTAATGAACGCCTCGGTACCATTAACTGAGAATGCACTATACTAAGTTGGTTATATTTCGCTTAAGCTATGAGGATTAACATCATGAATGTAAAAGTTACTGGAATTGACCTAGCTAAAAATGTATTTGTGTTTGTGTTTGTGTAACAATAATACCATTTATGGTAACCGAAAAGTGACTCGGGCTAAAGCAGCGTATAAAAAATGGACGATGCTAAGTAAGAGATTGGAAACCAGCATTAATTTAAAGGTTATTTACACAGTCAGAAAGCCCGCCTAATTAAATCTGTAAATGTTAACCATAACAAATTATTTAACGAAATCACTCATTAATGCTATAGAATTATTATAAAAATCTTTTATTATTTTACTGCGAATTGATTTTAATCCTATTTTAGAAAATTTTTGTAAAAATTCTTCTTCAATAACGGCTGAAGATACCATAGCTACTAAACGCTGATTATATAATATAATGTCTTTTTCGTATAATGACATTGCTTCTAAAGCTTTAGGATTTAGATTCGAGAGTATATGCCTAATAAAATCAATAAAACCAAACTCTAAAAATATTTCACCGTATTTGTTTACAAAAATATTCAACCATTCATTTAAAAGGTTTCTATAATGCTCAGAAGAATTTTTATCTTCTACAATTAAATTTTTCACTAATAATTGAAATGTATGAAAGAGTGAACTTTCAGAGAGAAACTCATCAAGCATATGTTGAATTTCATTGCTTTTAGCAATAAGCCTTGATTCTTTTACATGTGAAATAAATTGAACACGCCCTAAAGGTTTAAGGACCCTTATCATTTCAGAAATAGAATCTTCGAGATTAGAATATTCCACACCAAAATTAGAAATTAGCACATCAAAAGAGTTATCCTCAAATGGAAGTTTTTCAATATTAGTTCCTATTTTAAATGATACATTTTTATCAGCTTTAATATCCTCTGGAATTAATAAATCAGCATAATCGACACCAACAATTTTTGTGCTTTTATAAAGTGATTCATTATATTCTTTAAATAGACTTTCTAAAGATCCATTACCACAACATAAATCTAAAATACTATTATTAGGTTGTATTTTATGAAAAAAATCATACCAGTTTGATTTTAAAGTTCCTGAATAATTTTCTTTTTCATCTCCAAAACAATTAATATGTGCATCTTTCCAGTATTTGCTCCAAATAGTTGAATCCATAAAAAACCTTCATAAAATAAAAAGTCAGCATTATGCTGACTTTTAGTTAGACTCTAAATTATAAAATTAAATTAGAATGATATTCTATAATTCAAACGATAATCACGTCCAAAATTATCATACAAATCAGCGTTAGAAAATTGACCTGCTTTATTTAAAACAGGATCTTCATCCGTTAAATTATTAATCGTAAAAGTAATTGCACCGTAACTTCCAGCATCATATGTATACGTTAAATTATGAATAATCCAAGAATCTAATTTTCCTGAAATATCAACATTACCAGTATCACTATTTACAGTTTCATCTTCTGATGTGGATGAGGTATATTTCATGTTCCAAGCAACACTATGATCACCCATTGTCCAACTTAATGTACTAACAGACTTTTGATCAGGAGTTCCAGACCAACCAGCTTGATCTCTTAATTCACCACCAAATTCTGATGTATATTCAAGTACAAAACTATTAGTTAAATTATAACGGATATCCCCAAAGTCTGTTTCATAGTTTAAAGACAAGGTAGTGTCAATACCACGAATCTTAAAGCCAATACCATTAAAATATCCTGTACCGGCTTCCACAAGAACACCAGCATCAGTTCGTTTAAGATAAAACACCTCCGAACTAGTATCAGCATCTGGAGACAAAGCAGTTATGTTTCCTGCTTGTTCATCCGATAATAATGTTTGTAGTGATTTTTGTTGAATCACATTGTTGATATCTAAGTTAAAATAATCAACTTTAACACCAATATTATTATTAATATCCCACGCTAAACCAAAATTAAGATATTTAGACGTTTCTGGTGTTAAATTTTTATTCGAACGAATATATGTATCATATTGCTTAGATGTTGTTTTACCAGTTTTATAATCAACAGCGCTTTCTGCACTAAAAGTTGTAGCCGCGTTTAAATCATCTAAACCTGGAGCACGAAATGCCTCTGAGTATGAAGTTCTCAAGACTAAACTTTCTGTAACCTGCCAACGCGCAGAAATTTTTGGTGACAATTTATGACCAGCATCTGAATACTCATCGTAACGAGCAGCAAAATTCAATTCAACCTCATCAGTAACAGGTAAAGCACTTTCATAAAATACAGCTTTAACATTACGATCACCTTGTGCTGAGTTACCGGCAGAACCACCGATCAAACCAGCTTCAGATTGACCATCATAGATATCACCATATGTATTGCTAAAGTATTCCATTCCAAAATAATGCGCAATCGAACCACCAGATAGCTCACCAAAATCAAAACCGATTCCACCATATACTTGATCCATCGTTGCAGTAGATTGTTGTAATGTAGTAGATTTAAGATTTGCTATACCCTCTGCCGAACCTAAATCAATATCATTAGCCTGATTATAAGCCAAACCAGCATAACTTAAATAATATTCACCTACTGACTTATTATCCGCAGCATTACGATGGTAATAAACTTCCCATGAGGCATTATGCCAAGACAAATCACCTCTAAGACCTGTTAAATAATCTTGATTGTAATCAGAAATATTGCCGTCGCGAGTACCAACGCCTACCCAACGGAAAAAACCATAAGCACCATCAACACCATATAGATTATTTGGGTTGTCGGCTTTCATATTTTTCCATGCAGCAGCTGGTGGAGCATAACGACCAAAAGAATTATTTTGAACAAACATAGCGCGTCCAAACCATTCAACGCCATCAGCAACTTCATAATTTGCGTCAACAAACACAGTATTACGATCTATAGATGCTCGATTATATGAAACATTCGCATAGGCATACATACAATAAGTAGAACCTGGCCCCCAATCATCATCAGCCGCTACTTTAGAAAAAACATCATTACCGTACTGAGAAATCAAATTATCACATTCTGGAGATGCTTGAGCTTCTGAAAAATCAGGTGGAGCAACTGTTGCACCATAAATACTCCAGCCATCGGTTTCGCTATAAGCTTGAATGATACCATCGCCATTAACATCAGTCATTTTAGCTTTTGTATAATCTCGTGCACCATCAGAGATACCTTCACGTGATTGATGATCAAAAGCAAACGTAATGTTTCCTTTATCACTTGACATACCACCCAAAATAGAAAACTCGTTTGAGGTTTGTCCCTTATCACGATCACGATGACCAGTTCCAATGTTAAATTCTAATCCTTCATAATTCTTTTTAAGGATAATATTAACTACACCAGCAATAGCATCAGAACCATAGGTTGAAGACGCTCCATCAGTTAATATTTCAACTCGTTCAACTGCTGCCATTGGTATAGCATTTAAGTTCGCTGATTGCCCACCCAATGTAGGCGAACCTGGCATTCTTTTACCGTCTAATAAAACTAAAGTACGGTTTGAACCAGCACCACGTAAATTTAATGTTGCTTGTGATTGTGCAGAGCTACCAGAACGTTCTGAGAACGAACCAAATGAGTTAAAAGTACTACCTCTTAAAGCATCTGCAACAGTAAGATTACCCTCAATTTTCATATTAGCAGTACTAATAACAGTAACAGGAGAAGCACCTTCTAAATCAGTACGTTTGATACGAGAACCTGTTACTTCAATACGTTCTACGTCTTTATTTTTATCTGCTTGAGCTTCTTCTGCTGAAAATGCTTGTGTAGATACTGTTACTGCGGCACCTGCGCCAAACATCATGGCGATGCGAACAGCTTTAGCTATTTTGCTATTGATATACATATTTTCTCCCTGGATCACTTTAGTGAGCCTAGTTTTTATAATAATCAAGGCTATATTGCCTCGTAAATTTAGATTAAATAGGTCAAAGACCTGATCTGTCATCCATCATAGTAAACTTAATGTAACAAAGGGGTCAACAACTGATTTGTTACATTAAATACACACAATTTTATTTTTTTGTTTTTTTTCCAAAACACTGGAAAAACACATTTTACTTTAGTCATTTAAAACAATAACTTAAACAAATTTAAATTTAATTGTTATTTTATGTAATTAAGTAAAAAAATTTAGAATTAATAACTAACTCTAAATTTAAAAACAGAAAAAAAATGGTAGTAAAATATATTTTTTATAGATTAAAATCAAAAGGTAACTGTTAATATTATATTTTAAGATATATCGTCTGATTCACTTATTTTATAAAATAAAATGCAATATTTGTTTGAACTAACTAAACGTTATTTTATCCATACAAATAAAGATAACGTTTACGTAAAGATAAGCTTACAAATAAGTAAATATTCTTTTCATACTATTTTAAATTTCAAAAGTTTTATTGTTTTAATAAAAAAAAACTGGTTATGTTACAATCCCTCTCCTCCGCTTTTTACTCTGACGATTTTTAATATAAATGGATCCTTTTTTAGACCCAAGTGTAATATTAACTTTATGTAGCGTTGGTTTTGTCGCCGGTTTTATTGATGCGATTGCGGGTGGTGGTGGCATGTTAACGGTTCCTACCTTATTAACCACTGGTTTACCTCCTCATCTTGCCTTAGGTACTAATAAATTAGCCGCAACTTTTGGTTCTTTTACTGCCTCAGTTACCTTTTATAAGAAAAAATTATTTGACCCGCACTTTTGGCGATATTCTTTAATCTCCACAGCAATAGGTGCAATTATAGGAACGATCCTTGTTAATTATTTATCAACTGAATTTTTAGATAAAGTTTTACCGATTTTAATTATGATCACCGCTGTATATACGCTGCTTGCTAATTCAATAAAAAACACCTCCAATTTTTTGCCCAAATTTACCCATAAAATAAAAAAAACCCAAATAATACAAGGGCTCACCTTAGGTTTTTATGATGGTGTCGCAGGGCCAGGTACCGGTGCTTTTTGGACGGCCTCTTCTTCTGCGCTATATAAAATGAATATATTAATTTGCAGTGGTTTGGCACGCTCAACCAATTTTGTCAGTAATATTTGCTCGTTATTTACTTTTTTATACTTAGGGCAAGTTAATTTACTGCTCGGGGTATTAATGGGTGTATTTATTATGTCAGGCTCATGGGTAGGTGCACATTCTGCGATAAAATATGGTGGTAAATTTATTCGTCCCGTTTTTATTATTGTGGTACTGTGTCTCTCATTAAATTTAGCTTACCATGCATGGTAAACATTAGTGAAAAACACCTCTCCTATTTCAAGAATAAATTTGTTATTAGAACAAATAGCGAGCCAAGCCACCGCTATTGATAATACAAATGCCACGCTCAAATCACATAAATCACTACAAGATAACCCATTATTTTCCAATACCTTATTTAGTACTTATAGCGATAAATTTAGCCATTACGTACAAGAAACCAAACGAAAAACAGCCGAATTGTCACGATTATTAACTACTAATAACAATGAACTCTCTACTTTATTGCTTGAGCAAATTGAACACCAAATTGCTTCGTTGACCAATGCATTAAACGCAAATGCTACATTGCATTATGATGGCCAATATAGATTAGATAAACGTAAGGCATACTTTAAAGCACAAACGTTAGAAAATAGAGCAAAACAATCAGTAAAAACGATTGTTGAATCAAATAAAACGCTTTATCAAAAATTAGCTGAGCATCATGAATTTGAGCGACGATTGGCAACAATGATTGCAGAACGAGAGTTTGAGCGTTCCAAATGTAGTGACAAAAAAGCGCAGTTATTAACACAAGATATTTTAAAACTGCACCAACGTTTAGGTCGTTGTCGCCATGCAATTAGCATTATTGAAAATGATATTGTTCGAGCAGAAAAACGATTTTAAAACATATCTTTATCACCAAAATTTTACTTACATTGAAAAATGATAGCCTAAAGCATCTTTTACTCTTTTGGGTAATATTGGCATTGACTTTTTCGGCAATAAAAATGTGGCTAAATTAAAAAAATCGGTAAAAATACGATTACTTTGTGTTGTTTTACGCAAATAATCGTGACCTGATGAACCACCAGTACCAATTTTACTTCCCAACATACGTTGCACCATCATCATATGTTTATAACGCCACAGCGTTAACATTTCATCCATTTCAGTTAAACAGGTAATAAATTGAAAGGGTAAATTAAGTGCAGGTTCTTCTCGATACATACTAATAAACAAGGCCGCTAATGTCGCCCGTTGCGACAATCTGAAGCGTCCTGCTTGCCTTACTTCTTCAAATTTTTCTTGATCGAGCAGAGCCTCGAAATTAAGTCGTGTATTTTTATGCTCTTTTAATTGCTGTATGCGTTCATTTGCACTTAGCATATTATTATTAATAATAATTTCTTTCTCTTGATCGAGCATACTTTGTGTTGCTTGCTCATAAAGGTGCCAAAAATTAAAATCGCCAAATTCTAAAAAAGGCATTCTTTCGAGCCAATTTTCAACCACTTCAAATAAACTTTTTTGTTGCTCTAAGCCCTGCAAAAATTCACGATGTTCATCCGTTAAACGGTTATAAAAAGATTGTTGATCAAAATCAATTCGGTATTGAGATTTTAACCCTAAACTAATTTCCAGCACTTTAAATTGAATTGATTGAAAACCCGAGGCAGGTACTAAATAATTGCGAAAATCGAGAAAATCTTGGGGACTCATGGTTTCAATAATTTCTACTTGTTGATTTAGTAGTGCCTGAATTTTAATTACCCGATTTAAACGATGAACAACCGTAGTGAGTTGCTGATCTTGTACTTTTTTACTTTTAAAAACATCAAATACAGAAGCTAATTCGTGTAGTATTTGCTTAAACCACAATTCATAAGCTTGGTGCACAATAATAAATAAAGTCTCATCATGAGCCTCTTCACCATATTTTCCACTTACAGGCTTTTGCGCGTCTAAAAACTGAGTTAATTTTAAGTAATCGCCATAGTAACAAGGTTCAATATTTACTGATTTATTTTTATTCATACTATATACCGCTCATTAATTGACACTAAATAATTGCTTTATTTTATCTTAACGAATTGATTTAGCGTGTATAGTTTTTTTATAAATCAATTTGAATTTTAATGTTAGCTTTTTTTTACAACTCAAGTTAGGCTTATACCTACAAGGTAGAGAGGAGATGTAAATGAAAATTTTTGATGATATTCATAATTATTATGAAAAACTTGTTGTGGACTTATTTAAAGAATTAAAACTTGAACAAAAACATGATGATGAATTTTTAGCAGATTTAACCTGTATCGTTTTAAACCAACTTCCGACTAGATATATTAGACACGAAGTTGATATGTCATTTTATTTACCAGCATCAGAGCGATTTGAAATGGTTGCCAAGGTTAAAGTTGCCTATAACAAAGCGATTGAATTTATGAAAGCGGATGAAGTTGATTAAAAATAACAGGTATACAACTTTAGGTTAATAGAGGTTGGTGGCGAGCCACCTCAGCCACACTCCGGCACATGAGTCGTCTGCTGCGGTTGCTTCCTTCCGGATCTGGCCGAGTTCACAGAGTATCATTGCGAAGGGACCGAGATGGTCACCATAAAAGCTTTAAATTCTCAAAATAGATCTTTAAAGCGGCGCGAATTATCGCTAATCAACACACAGGATGCAAGCAGTTGTTTTAAATAATTGTTTGCTTGCTGTTTTTTTATACCATTTACGCACGTAATCAAAATCAATCAAATTCCTTGGATATTTTTGGGAGTAATTTCACTAAAAATAGCTTTGAATTTTTCTAACTCATTATCAATATTTACGCTAATAAACACTTCTTGATGTACTCGAATCTCTTTTTTACTGAAATCTAAACTTAACGGTACAATGGGAACTTTGGCGTTATAAGCGATATGTAAAAAACCACTCTTCCATTGCTTTGTTTTTTGACGAGTTCCTTCGGGCGCAATCGCTAAAACCAGTTTATCGGTATTCGCAAATAACAGGGTCATTTGCCCTACCACCCCATGGTTAGAATTTCGTTCTACCGGGATACCACCAATACTTTTCAGCCATAAACTAAATGGCCAAAAAAAAATGGCTTTTTTACCTAAAAAACGAACTCTAATTTGTAATGCTAACATCGCTGCTACCGCGATAATAAAATCCCAATTTGAGGTGTGTGGCGCAACTGCAACTACAAATTTAGACCGTTTAGGAAAACTTCCGCAAATTGTCCACCCCAATAATTTCAATGTTTTTTTGCCAAACCATTTAGCAAAAACATTAGTGGTTTGCGGTATCTTTGGATCGAGTTTTTCAACGTGCATTGATTTATTATTTTATCAACTATTGTTCGGCATTTTGCCTGGCAATTTTCTCACTAATTTCAAGTAAAACTGATTTAAGTACTAACAAGTTCTCTTTACCTAATCGTAATAATAATTTATCTGCATCATCCAATGCTTCAATTTTAGGATCTTTATAATGAAACATTACACTAGGGCGTATAATTTCAATAGGCTGTTTTGGGATTTCCATATCTAAAACACGAGTTATTGCTTTTTGAAGTGTTTCTGTAAAATCACTATCCTCATAACCTAACTCGCTATATGCTTGATCAATTAATGGTTTTAACTCCATATACCAATTAACTAAACTTTCACTGTCAAATGAACGCAATAGATCGATATACAAACTAAAACGACGGCTAGATTTTTCATCCCACTGCCATATTTTTCCATTTTCTTTTGTGAATTTTGTTGTTTCAGTGGCAGAAAAAGCACTTTGTGGGTTCACAACAGGGCTATGCTCGTAGGCTAATTGACCTTGAGCAAAGTTATCCGTAAACACAACGAAACGGCGGATCATATCTTCGTCAATAACTAGCTGAAGTAGCTCTTTACGCCAAGTCATCGTTTGTAATTTTTCTTGTAACCAAGAATCACTTTCATTGAGTGATGGTAAAGGATTTTCTTTGACTGGTTCAACAAGATCAGTAATTTCTTCGGTTACCTCTTGTTGTGTCTCTGGGGGTAAGGTTTCTTCAATAGGTTTAATAGGTTCTGGCGTTTTTTCTTTTACATATACTGGAACCTCAGCAATAGGTGATGTTGTTTTTTCTGTTTTTAAAAAGTTCCATGCAAGCACAGCTAATAAAATAACAATAATAACAATAATAGCTATAATAACTGATGATTGCTTTTGAGTATTCTCTGAATTTTCCATCGAAAAAAGTCTACCTAATGTTTAAATATGATATAACTTCATTGCACCGCTTTTTGTCTAAGGATGCAACCAAGAATGTGAAATATTTACAAAAAGTGACAAAAATACTCAATGTTTATGATTAATTATTGAGCATCTTGCTGATTTTCAGGTAAAGCTTTAATAAAAGCGTCTAATTTATTACAACGAGCGACGATTTCCGAAATTAAGGGATAGTCGTGCATTGGTAATTTAAAACGCAATGCATTATACACTTGAGGCACTAAGCAAATATCTGCAAGTGTTATATTATCACCGAAGCAATATTCCCCTGAAGTGGAAATTAACTGTTTTTCAATAGCTGTAAAACCAATAGCCATCCAATGATGAACCCAGGCTAATTTTTGTGGTTCGGTAATCTGTAACTCGTCCACTAAATATTGCTGAACACGTAAATTATTCACAGGATGAATTTCACAAGCAACATCAAGTGCCAATGCTCTAACTTTTGCTTTGATATCGATGTTACTTGGATAAAGTGGCACTTGTGGATACTTTTCGTTTAAATACTCAATAATGGCAATAGATTGATTTAACACTAAATCACCATCAATCAAGGTTGGTACTAAATGGCTAGGGTTCAACTGCACATATTCTTGCTGATGTTGCTGACCACCATCTTTAACTAAATGTACTGACGTTGTTTGAAACGCTAGCCCTTTCAAATGCAAGGCAATACGCACTCGATAAGCTGCAGATGAACGCCAATAGCCATAAAGTTCCATAAATTTCTCCAGATTAATTTTGTCTTTAGCGTGATTTTTTAACTATGTATATTGAACAACGGTTTGATCAATCGCACCAAAAATACTATCACCATTTTGATCAAACATTTCAATGCGCACAGTATTACCAAACTGCATAAATGAAGTACTTGGTTTACCATCTGCAATTATTTCTAGCATGCGCTTTTCGGCTAAACAACTTGAGCCTGCACTTCGATCGTAATTAGAAATAGTCCCAGAACCAACAATACAACCGGCACCTAATGGGCGAGTTTTAGCTGCATGGGCAACAATAGTCGGAAAATCGAAGGTCATATCGATACCACAGTCAGGTTGACCAAATAAATTATTATTTAAATGAGTCGTTAATGGTAAGTGAACTTTACTACCATTCCAAGCATCACCTAATTCATCGGGTGTTACTGCTACAGGAGAGAATGCGCTTGATGGTTTACTACCAAAAAAGCCAAAGCCTTTTGCTAATTCGCCGGGGATTAAATTACGTAGCGAAACATCATTTACTAACATCAGTAACTTAATATGGCTTGCCGCGTCTTCCGCTGTTACAGCCATTGGCACGTCGTCGGTAATTACTGCAACTTCTGATTCAAAATCGATACCGAAATCCTCACTTGCCACCATAATATTATCACGTGGCCCAATAAAGGAATCACTTCCACCTTGATACATTAAAGGATCTGTCCAAAATGTCTCAGGCATTTCCGCATTTCTTGCTTTTCTAACTAATTCAACATGATTTACATAAGCACTGCCGTCGGCCCATTGATAAGCTCTTGGTAAAGGTGATTCACATTGAGTTTGTTCAAAAGCAATACTGTTTTCAATCTCACCTGCATTTAATGCCAGATATACCGCATTTAGTTTTAGTGAAATATCCTGCCAGTTATCTAATGCCATTTGTAGTGTTGTTGCTATTTCAGGTACTTGAACCGCGATAGTTAAATCACGACTGACTACCACTAATTGACCGTCACGTGTATTATTTTTTAAAGTAGCTAATTTCATTAGTAAACCTTTTTTGAGTTTAATGAATTTGAATAGGCAGGATTGTACGGGATTTTACGGTTAAATCTACTCAGTTAACGTTTATGTATAGTGTCGCTAGATGTTTAAATTTCTTTACAATAAAATCGTAGATAAAGATGCATTTTTTTAGTTTTATAAATAAATAATAAATAAAACGCTCTGTAGACTAGTAGAAGAAAAGCCTAGTCTACATTTTTCTGAGTAATTAAATCTTTACAGTTTTTTTATTAATATTATATTCGCGTAATTTATTTGCAATAGCAGTATGGCTTAACCCCAATTTTTTCGCTAACTGGCGAGTACTTGGATAAGCGGGATAAAGCTTTCTCAATAGATTTGCTTCAAAACTTTTAACCGCTTCATCTAATGTTCCTTCAAAATCTTGTTCTAAATATCCACGTTCACGAGTATAAGCAGGAAGTTGTAAATGATTTGTTGTAAGTATATCGCCTTCTAATAATGAAACCGCTCTAATGAGAACATTTTCAAGTTGTCTGACATTTCCAGGCCAAGGGTAATGTTCAATAAAATCTCGACAATCATCACTAAAACTTAAATGATGTTTATCTATTTTTTGTCCTGCTTTTGCAACAAAAAATTCTGCTAATGGAACAATATCAGCTTTACGCTCACGAAGTGCTGGTAAATTTAAGCCTAAAACATTTAATCGATAATAAAGATCTTCTCGAAACTGTCCACTTGAAACTAAACTCAATAAATCTTTATTCGTTGAACAAATAATGCGCACGTTAACATTGATTTCTTGTTCATCATCTATTCGTCTAAAACTACCATCTTGAATTACGCGTAATAACTTTGTTTGTAGTTTTGCTGACATTTCACCTATTTCGTCTAAAAATACGGTTCCACCATCTGCAATTTCAAAAATACCTCGCTTAGTTGCTTCAGTAGCAAGGCCTACAAAACCAAATAATTCTGATTCAGCGGCTTCATCAGGTAAAGAGGCACAATTTAACATCATAAAATGTTTATCTGCCCGATCACTCGCATTATGACAAGCACGAGCTAAAAGCTCTTTTCCTGTACCCGTTTCACCAACAATCAAAATAGATGAATCTAGTTGAGACATCCGTTTAGCTTCGCGAATTACTTTACGCATAGCACTACTTGATGCTTGAATATGACTAAAACCACTATCATTAGATTGTTTAAAAGCATTAATTTGTTGCCCTAAACGTGCTTCTGATTTTAAAATAAGCATTGCACCCGCTAGCACTTGTGATTCTGGTTCTGATTCATCAGCAACTTGAATGGGCATAATGTCAGCAACAAAATCTTCTTCTAAAAATTTTAGTCGTCGTGTTTGTGCTAAAACTTCATCCCCTTCTAAATAACGCGTAAAATTAAAGCCTTTTAACCAATTACTAACATGCTCCCCTTTAATTTGATCTCGATTACAGTTAATAGCCGATTGCGCTGAATTATTAACTAATAAAACATTACCTTTAACATCAATAGAAATAAAAGGATCAGGAAATGTTTTTATTAAGGTTTCAAGCTCATTACGCTCACGTTCAGAAGGCATGTAAGGTGCGGTTCTAACATCACCAACACCTTCTAATAAACGAAGTTGTGGCATAAATGTTTGTAATTCAGAAAATTCCAAGTCAGGAATATTGATAAAAATTCGACCTGGTTGCTTTAATTCAATACCTCGAACATTAATATCATGCTCAACAAAAATACCTAAAACTTTTTGTCCCATTCCAACACGATCGTGACAAGTAATTTCTAAACGCATTTAAACAGCCCTTCAAAATGATAATACAGAAACGGATAAGATAAAAAACAAGGACATTGTAAACTAATTTTTACAAAAAAAAAGCTCCCTATTACTAGAGAGCTTTTAAAAAATGAAAATAAAAATTATTTGTATAAATTTATTAATTTACTTGGGTAATAATTGATCAGTTTTTGCTGCACATATAAAATCATTTTTATGCAAACCTTTAATTGCATGTGTCCACCAAGTTACTTTAACTTTACCCCATTCGAGCAAAATAGCAGGATGATGAAATTCAGCTTCGGCTAAATCAGCAACTTGATTAGCAAACGCTAATGCTAATTTAAAGTTTTTGAATTTATACGTTCTTTCTAGCATCATAATGCCATCATTCACTTCTGGCACCCAATCAGGAATTTTACTTAGTAAATCGGCTAATTCATCGTCACTTACTTTGGGAGCATCAACATGACATGCTTCACATTGTTGGGTCGCTAAAGGCTGAGCGGTTATATCTGACATATTTTTTCCTTCATTCAATTTACGAGTTAGCTCGCTATTTTTTCTGTTTTTGCTGGAAATTTAGGTTCACGTAAACCTATTTTTTGAGCTTGCTCTATTAAATCCATAATATCCTCTACTGAATATTTACGGATCTCTTTTAAATCACTAACTTTATTAAGCATAAAATAAATGGGTTGCATAATATCAATGCGATAAGGTGTTCTTAACACTTCAAGCATATCAAAGGGTTTACGCTCAATTGATTTATCAGTGGTAGCATAAATTGTTTCACTTGGTGAAGACAATACTCCGCCGCCATAAATACGAATACCATCAGCAGTGTTTAATAAACCAAACTCCACAGTAAACCAATACAAACGAGCCAAAAACACTCGTTGTTCATTATTTGCATTTAAACCCATTTTCCCAAAAGCTTGTGTGTAATCAGCAAAATCAGGATTGGTTAATAAGGGACAATGACCAAAGATTTCGTGAAAAATATCAGGTTCTTGCAAATAATCCATTTCTTCACGAGAACGAATAAAGGTTGCCACAGGAAATTTTTTTTCTGATAACAATCGAAAAAATTTACCAAAACCGATTAAAGCAGGAACGGGTTCACATTGCCAGCCCGTCTCTTTTTTAAGAACGGCACTAACATCGTCAAGTTGTGGAATATGATCTAATGGTAAATCTAATTTTTCTAATCCTTCAAAATATTCATCACAGGCTTTTTCCTTAATACAACTTAATTGACGTGTGATCAACTCTTGCCATACATTATTTTCTTCTGTAGTCCAATGGATGATGCCATTTTCATCAGCATCTTTGGAGACATAATTAGTCGCCTTTGCCATTTTAATTCCTTAACTTATTAACGCTTAAATATTTAAAAAGTTTTTTTAGATTGTCTTTTACAAATATTATAAATAATAGTGTGGTTTCCCACTTTAGTTGAATCAATAGTAAGGCATTAGAGCAAGAAAAATAAACCATGTAGAATTGATGGTTATTTGTACGATTTATTTAAATGTAAACAGATTAATACACGCTTTGTACATTTACGAACATAGCAAGATAATCATGCTTTATTTTTTATTAAAGCACTGACTTGACTAATAACAGCTTTGCGAATTTCTCCTATTTTGGGTTCATCCTGCATAAGTAAAGGGGTTGCATAAGAAATGGGGCGAGCTAGTTTTAATACTCGTAATCCTAGGCGCGCAGTTAGCATACCGGCACCTAAGCCTTGTGCAAGTCGACCAGACATTTTACCTAATAAATCAGCACCTAACATATCGGCACCTACATCGGTTATCATTTCACTAGCGCCAGCATAAACCATATTAATAAAAACTTGTTTAATTAACTTGATCCTACTCCAGTAACCTAATTTTAAACCATACAAACCTGATATTTTGTCAATCATACGCAAATTTCTCCATAGCATGATCATCATATCCACTATAGCTACAGGGCTAAGTGCCACAAGTACCACTGACTCCGTTGAAAATTTCGCAATTTCTTTTATCGCTTTTTGATCGAGTTGATTTAAAACTTGTCGAGAAAAAATAATAAGAATTTCTTGCTCATTATGCTCGTCTTGAATACTCTCCTGCCAATTTCGATGCGCAATATAGTCAACATCACCGGGTAATTTTTTGCTGATAGTATTACACAATTCAAGCGCGCTAAGGCCGTTCAAAGTGGATTCATTATCTTGATCTTTAAATAGTTCAGCCACTTGATTTTTAATATTTTGTTGGCGTTGATATTGTTTTAAACCATATAATTCACGAAATAAGGTAGTTACAGCAATAATACTAATACAAATACCGATGGCCGCAACAAGTCCTGTAGTAAAAGGCGCTTCAATAAAACCATGCGTAAAATAATCGTAACTTTCAGTTGCCACTAATCCTGTAAATAAAAGCCCAATAGTTCGCCATAACCAGCGAGGTTTTGATCTAACCAATTTTTCTTCATTTTTTATTTGCTCTACTTCATCATTAATATTTTGAATATCGGTTTGCCAATCATCATTACTACAAACAATTTGTTGATGATTTGTGAGCTGCTGCTTTTTATTCTCTAATTCATTGCTAGTATCAAATAAAACTTGTTGTTGATATTTGTCTTTAACGTCACTCATTTCATTTTGTCTCCTAACAAAAATTGCAGCACTTGATCCATACGTAAATGTGCCAAATTTTGACATGGATCCGTTTTAATCTGAGGGGAAAATTCAACAAACTTAAAGGGATTTTTCTGCCAATAATCACTACTAGGAATTTTAGCGGGTACCGAGCCTGGAAATAAGGTTAGTAATTTATTATCACTTAACTTTGTTCCTTTAATAACCGGCATTAACTGTCCTTGATGGTTTGTTTTACCTACTGATGTTGTTTTAACACCGGCTATCGCTAAAGTTTTCATCGTTAAATTATCAAAGCTGAGCTGTTTTTTAGTTTGAAACACAAGTTGATTTAGTAAACTGACTAAATTTTCATGCTGCTCAGGTGTTACATGATCGGCTTTAGTTGCAGCAAAAAGTAACTTATCAATTTTGGGGGAGAAAAGTCTATTTAGTAAACTTGACTTCCCATAACTAAAACTGTCGACAATTAAACTAATGGCACGCTGTAAATCAGCAAAACTATCTGGGCCATTATTTAAAGGGGTCAAACAATCTGCAAGAATTATTTGACGATCAAAACGTACAAAATGTTCTTGATAAAACTTTCGAACAACACGTTCTTTATATTCAATAAAACGAGCACGGAGCATTCCTATTAAGGTATCATCGCCAGCGTTTTGATAGGCGTTAGCATCAATATCAGCAAAATTCAAATAAGGGAAAAATTGTAAAATCGGCGCATTTTCTAATTCTCCAGGCAAAATAAAGCGTCCGGGTTGAATAACCGACAAACCTAATTTATAGCGAAAGTGATGTAATAATTGAGTGTATTCTTGAGAAAGATCTTTTAATAAATTTTCATCCGGAGCTTGGAAAGGATCGAGTGTCTCCACTTTCTCGATAAATTCTTTAGCATGCTCTAGGCGAGGAGCTTGCTTAAGTAGATCTTTCATTTGCTCAGACCACTCTTCAAAAGTTTGATTTAACAAAGGTAAATCAAGTAACCACTCGCCTGGATAATCGGTAATATCTACATACAATGTCGCGGTATCATCAACATATTTTAATAACGAATTTTTTGGTCGATAGCGGATCGCGAGTCTTATTTCACTTATTCCCACCGTTGGTTCTGGCCAGCTTGGCTGAGCTTGCTCTAAACAATAAATAGCATTGTCATAATCAAAGCGTGGAATATGAAAATGTTTTTGGGGAACACGCTTTGCTGCAATAAATCGACCTTCATAGACCGGATTAAAAAAGCTAAGTTGAGAATTACTATTTTCGTTCACCAATTGATTAATGAACGAAGTAATAAAAGCCGTTTTGCCACTACGACTTAATCCCGTTACCGCTAAATTAATTTGTTGATCTATAACGCGGTTGAGTATGCCCGTTGCTTTATGTTTCACTTTTTTTAATTTATCGGGATTAATTAATGCCATTGAGGTTTTTAAGCTATTGATATGTGATGAAAGTAAAATATTAGCGGTTTTCGTTGTGATATAATAGTGAAAGTGAAATATTTGTTGTGAACCGAAGTCCACAAAACAAATATTAGGGTCTGTTGATCTTTCATTTTAGTCTCTGCTATAGGCTATTTTTTAAGATAACAAGGCAAAAATTGTGCAATGTAGTCATTCTACTTTAACCATTTTTAACGATGTTAGCTTGAAAAATAGTCATAGCCCCTTGGGTTGCCTTGAAAAAGTGTCACTCTTTGTTGCTTAATGTGCATTTGGAACAACCAAACATTACATTAAGCGCCTCGATTGCCATCTTTTTCAAGTGCAACAGAGCTATAAACTGAAAGATCAACAGACCCTATTTTTTTAAAAAAACTAATTTACAGTTGATTTATTTCTCTAGAAACGGTGAATTCAGCTGATGTTACATAAGATTCCATCGTTCTAAGTTGTTTTTCTAAATTATTAAATTTACGGCTAATATCATGAAATGCCTGTTTAGGGGGCTCTCCTGCTTGCCATACCCGAGATTTCACTTTAATTGGCTCATTTGTAAAAGCAGTTTCTGTAGATCTACTCCGTGTTTTTTTAAACTCAGGATTATTCACACCATAATCACTTTGATTTTTAGTGTTCGGTTTTTTATCTAAAATAAACCAACCAGCGATATAAATCATGATTAAAAAAGGCATACCAAATAACACACCAGAGACTACTAAGATCCGAACAAGCCATGTTTCCCAACCGAAATAGTCTGCTAAACCAGCACATACTCCGGCAATTTTTCCGTTACTAGGAATTCGATACAATTCTTTTCTGGACTTACCTGAACTACAGGGATCGGTATTCATAATTTAGCCCTCCGCCCGATTACGCCATTCTGGGGATTCTGCATCTAAAATGGCTTCTAAGGTTTTAATTCTATCCGACATTTTATCTGCCAACTCTGACAACTCAGATAACTGAATGTATTCACTTTCACTTAATCCTTGATTGACTTGGCGTTTACTACGGTAATGCAACACTAACCAAATAGGCGCAACCACAAGTAAAAATATTACAATTGGAGCCATTATTACTTCTTCCACGACACTTCTCCTTTATAACTATTTCTATGTTTTAATTTGTATTATTTAGCACTTTTTACACTTTTTTTAGGTGTTGCTTTCTTGGTTAGTGGTTTAACCTCAGACTTAGCTTTGCTCGCAGATGTTGAACTTAATTTAGCTTTTAATTGTGCTAATTCATCATCAATTTTTTCATCTTCTGCAAGTTCAGCGATTTCATCTGCCAATGATTTGCTACCCATATCATAAGCATCTACTTGTGCTTCAATATCATCTATTTTACGTTCATAGCTATCAAATCGATTTAAAGCATCATCTACTTTATTACTTCCAATATTTTGCTTAACTTTTAATCTTGAATTAGCTGTTTTTTCACGTAATAAAATAGATTTTTGACGTGCTTTTGCATCAGCTAATTTATCCTGCAACTGAACAACTTCATTTTGAAGTTTAGCAATATGATCATCAATGTGTACTAATTCTTCAGCCATTGATTTCGCATTTTCATTACATTTTTTCTTTTCAAGTAATGCAGCTCTAGCTAAATCATCTCTGCCTTTGCTTAATGCTAATTCTGCTTTTTCTTGCCAAGTAAATACATCTCGCTCACTTCGGTCAACCTGACGCGCAAGATCTTTTTTCTCAGCAAGTGTCTTTGCCGAAGTAGAACGCACTTCAACCAAGGTGTCTTCCATTTCTTGAATAATTAAACGTACCATTTTAGCAGGATCTTCTGCTTTATCTAATAAGCTATTGATATTAGAATTAATTATATCTGTAAATCTAGAAAAAATACCCATTACAACATCCTCACTTCTTTTGATTAATATTTTGTACTAGACAAATGTATTCATTAATTACGCCAGCTTTATAATAAAACACTAACCATATGTTTTAAATAACTTTATTATATATTCAAAAAAAAGCTTCAAAGATTACAGTTAATGAAATACACTATTTGTTAGTGAAATAAACCAACATCTAAGCAATATATATGGCTCGATTTAAACAACAAGACAATCTTATAGGACAAGCGAATAGTTTTCTTGAAGTATTAGAACAAATTTCTCAGATTGCTCCGCTTACAAAGCCCGTCCTTATTATAGGTGAGCGAGGAACAGGTAAAGAATTAGTTGCTGCACGCTTACACTATTTATCTAAACGTTGGGATCAAAGCTATTTAAAATTAAATTGTGCCGCTTTAAATGAAAATTTATTAGAAACAGAACTATTTGGTTATGACAGCGGTGCTTTTACTGGTGCGAGTAAACGCCATGAAGGTCGTTTTGAACGAGCCGATAAAGGAACACTCTTTTTAGACGAAATAGCAAATACTTCAGGGCTTATCCAAGAAAAATTACTACGAGTAGTTGAATACGGTGAATTTGAACGTGTCGGTGGTTCTCGCACAATCAAAACTGATGCTCGTTTAATTGCTGCTACCAATGAAGACTTACCAAGCTTGGCTGCCAATGGAGAGTTTAGAGCAGATCTACTCGACAGATTAGCCTTTGATGTAATTACCTTGCCGCCTTTAAGAGAGCGTGTAGAAGATATTTTAATGCTCGCTGAACACTTTGCTATAAGTATGGCGCGAGAACTTGAATTTGAATTATTTAGTGGTTTTTCAGAACGAGCCAAACGTACGATGCTTAATTATGATTGGCCTGGTAATGTACGTGAATTAAAAAATGTTGTTGAGCGCAGTGTTTATCGAAACAATAATCCACATATTCCCGTCCATGATTTAGTTGTAGACCCTTTTGAATCACCATATAGACCAACTGTTCGTATTAAAGCTGTAGCTCCAACACCATCAAATAATGTTCGCTCAATCAATACGGATCAAAGTAGCAATCATAATGAGCAGAGTGTACCAGAAATAAATATTTCAGCATCGGTAAAATCAACTACTGATATCAGACAATTTCCAGTATCATTAAAAGATGTATCACAAAACTTTGAAATTGATCTGATCACCTCTGCATTAGCAGATTGCCAATTTAATCAGAAGAAAACAGCAGACGCATTAAAATTAACCTATCATCAGCTAAGAGGATATCTAAAAAAATACAACTTACTTGATAGTAATAGCGCTGAGGATTAGCTACTGAACTCGATAAATACTTTATCTTTTAGTTAAAAATGATTTAGACATAATTAGTAAAGCAAACAAATGAAATTAAAAGATATTTTTAACACTTTAATTAAACAAACTCTCTTTATTGTTATAGGGTTGAATTTATGTGCTTGTAATTATGATGACGAAAATTCTATTCATACAAAAAGCCTCGTTTATTGTTCTGAAGGCACGCCTGAAACGTTTAATCCACAATTAGTTACTTCAGGAACAACGATAGATGCAACGTCTAAGCAACTGTACAATCGCTTAATAGGTTTTAGTCCTAAAGATAATAGCATTGTTCCATCTATTGCAAAATCTTGGCATATTACACGAGATGAAAAAATGATCACTTTTTATCTACGTAAGGACGTTCAATTTCACCACACTGACTATTTTACACCAACCAGAAATCTTAATGCTGATGATGTACTATTTAGTTTCAATCGTATATTAAATAAAAACCATCCCTATCACTTTGTTTCCGGTGGTAAATATCCTTTTTTCCAAACTGTAAAATTTAAATCACTAGTAAACTATGTGGAAAAAATAAATGATTACACCATTCGCTTTAAATTAAATCATCCTGACAGCTCTTTTTTGACTAACTTAGCAACGGATTTTTCGGTTATTCTCTCTGCAGAATATGCGGATTTTTTAGCTAAAAACAATAATAAAGCGTTTATTGATAGCCATCCTATAGGCACAGGCCCTTTTAAACTGAAAGATTTTAGAAGTGGCTCTTTTATACGCTTTTATCGCAATGAAAATTATTGGCAACATTCAGTTCAACTTGATCAATTGGTTTTCGATATAACTCCACTTAACACTAGCCGACTTACCAAACTCCTTGCTAAAGAATGTGATGTTATTAGTTATCCTATTGCCCATAATAAAATTGTTCAACATAAAGATTTTAACTTAGATTCGGTAACATCATTCAATGTAGGATATTTGGGTTTTAATGTTACCAGCCCCCCTTTTGATAATATTTTAGTAAGAAAAGCTATTTCCCATGCCATTAACTTCCAAGCCATAATTAATATTATTTATTCTGATCAAGCACAATTAGCTAAGTCGCTTTTGCCTGAAAGTTCATGGGCGCATACTGACAATTCAGCAGAAAGAGAATATTCGTTAAAATTAGCAAAATCATTGATGAAAATTGCCGGTTTTTCAGAAGGTTTTACGATGGACTTATGGGCAATGCCTATACAACGCTCCTATAATCCAAATGCACTCAAAATGGCTAAATTAATTCAACAAGATCTAAAACATATTGGCATAAAAGTGAATATAATTAGTTATGAGTGGAATACCTTTTTAAGACGCTTGTCGTTAGGTGAACATGATGCAGTATTATTAGGTTGGTCTGCAGATCATCCTGATCCAGATAATTTTTTCACACCATTATTAAGTTGTGCTGCTAGGTTTACCAGTGGTAATAGAACTTTTTGGTGTAATAAAGAATATGATAAATTATTAGCTAAAGCATTAGCCACTACAAATTTAAAACAAAGAAAAGAATACTATGCCAAAGCTTTAGCCATTGTAAATGATGAACTTCCATTAATTCCTATTGCTCATTCAAAGCGATATCAAGCGAGAATAAACACTGTAAAAGGTATTATTTTACAGCCTTTTGGGGGGATTGATTTTTCGAATGCAACCAAAGTAGAAAAAGTACCGCAAAAACAAACCAGCATAAAACCATTAACACGAGTTAAAACTATAACTAAGAGTGCTCATTAAATGTTGATGTTTACCCTGAGAAGGCTATCTCTGTTCTTTTTTACAATGGTGTTGTTATCGATCTTGTCTTTTAGTTTAAGCTATTTTTTCCCTGGTGATATATTAATAAACTTATCAGGTGAAGTGAATGCTTCCCCAGAAAGACTAGCCATATTAGCGGATCAATATAAAACCAACGGGTCAATACTAAATCAATATATTCATTATATTATACAAATATTTAATGGTAATTTAGGTTTGTCGCTGTCAAGTAAATTACCTAATAGTAGCGAAATCGCTAACTTATTACCTGCAACCATTGAATTAAGTCTTTCGGCATTAATTATTGCAATGTTTATCGGTATACCTTTAGGGTTTATCGCCGCAATTTTTCATCGTCGTCAAATTGACAATTTTATTTTAAGTTTTGCCATAATTGGCTACTCCATTCCAGTATTTTGGTTAGGATTATTTGTCATATTAATTTTTTCTATTCAATTAGGCTGGTTTCCATCCGCTGGAAACATCAGTCTATTATTTGAAATAAAACAGTTAACAGGCTTCATGTTCCTCGATATTTTATTTAGTAGTAGTCCGTATAAATGGCAAGCTTTTACCAACGCATTAACTCATATTATTTTACCAGCTAGTGTTATCGCGTTAGCACCTGCCACTGTTTTCATTCGTTTAGCGCGTAGCGCTATGATGGAAGTATTGGACACGAGTTATATTCAAGCTGCCAAAACGAAAGGCTTAACTTTTAGTCAAATAATATATCGTCATGCAATACGAAACGCTTTAATCAAAATGGTTCGTCATATTGGTTTACAATTCGCCAATTTAGTCACATTTGCAATGATCACTGAAGTAATTTTCAGTTGGCCAGGCTTAGGGCGCTGGTTAATTGTTAGTATTTATCAACGCGATTACACCGCGATCCAAAGTGGATTATTAGTGCTTTCGAGTTTTATATTTATTGTTCATATCATAACTGATTTTATTTATGCTGCTTTAAACCCGCTTGCAAGGGACAACTAACATGGCACGTGACAAAATATATTCGGAGGAAGAATTCCCCTCTCCACTACAGCAACTATGGCATTCATTTACACAAACAAATATTGCAATGATCGGTTTTTACGGTTATTTGTTTTTAATTGCTATGGCAATATTTTCTCCTTTAATTTCCCCGCATATTTCAATAGAAAGTAATTTGGATATGTTGCTTTTACCTCCAGCTTGGGATAGCCAGGGAGATGTTAGTTATCTGCTTGGAACCGATAGTCTTGGTAGAGATATGCTTTCAAGATTAATGCATGGTACTTCGCTTACTTTTGGACTCAGTTTTTTAGTCGTTATTATTTCACTCGGTGTTGGTGTTTTATTTGGATCTGTTTCAGCATTAACACAAGGAGTAAAATCCAGTATTTTCAATCATTTTTTGGACGTTATATTATCAATACCAACCCTCTTACTTGCAATAATCATCGTTGCTATATTAGGGCCAGGTTTATATAACACTTTATGGGCGATTGTGATGACCTTAATACCACAATTCATTCATGTTACACATAACGCCGTAAGGGAAGAGTTTAGTAAAGATTATGTACTTGCTTCTCGTCTTGACGGAGCAAGTTCATTACGTATTTTAAAATACTCTGTTTTTCCTAATATTGTTGAAAAAATAATTAACCAAGCAACTTTAGCGCAATCCGCAGCAATTTTAGATATAGCCGCTTTAGGCTTTTTAAGGCTAGGTGCTCAAAGTCCACTTCCTGAGTGGGGAGCTATGCTTTTTAATGGTTTAGACTTATTTTACATTGCACCATGGACTGTTTACTTACCCGGCCTAGCTATTTTATTTGCAGTACTGACAACAAACCTTGTGGGTGAAGGGTTGCGTCACGCGGTTAAAATGCGTAAGGAAACTTAATGAATTTACTTGATATACGTAATCTTTCGATTGAATTAAAATCTAAAAATGGATCTATTTTAGCCGTTGACCGCGTAAGTTTAACTATAAAAGAGGGTGAAGTACGTGGCTTAGTAGGTGAATCAGGTTCAGGAAAGTCTATTCTGGCACAAGCAATTACAGGCATTCTTGACGACCGTTGGGAAGTTCATGCAGATCGTTTTCATTGGAAAAATCAAGATCTTTTAGGTTTAACCCCTCAAGAACGTAAAGACATTATAGCCAAAGATATTGCGATGATTTTTCAAGAACCCATGGCCTGTTTAGATCCGACAACAACGGTGGGTGAACAATTAGAAGAGGCGGTGCCAAACAGTCAATTAAGTGGTTATTTTTGGCAAAAAAGTAAACAGCGTAAACTTGCTGTAATAAGTCTATTACATAAAGTTGGTATTAAGAATCATGAAAAGTGTTATCGTAGCTTCCCTCATCAATTAACTGAAGCATTTTGTCAACGAGTTATGATCGCAATAGCTTTAGCAAGACAACCATTACTATTGATTGCTGATGAACCAACTGCCGCCATGGAATCTACCAATCAAGGTCAAATATTTCGATTACTAGCAAGTTTAAATCAACTTAAAAATATGTCTATTTTATTGATAAGTCATGACTTAGAAAACGTTACACATTGGACTAATACCATCACAGTTATGTATAGCGGTCAGTTTGTTGAAGCTGGGACAACCGAACAGATATTTAACCGCCCTTTTCACCCCTACACCAAAGCGTTATTAGATAGCAGCCCTAACGCGAATATCGAACTACCAGCAAAATCACGGTTGACGACGCTGCCTGGTAGTATTCCACTCTTACAACATTTACCGATAGGTTGTCGTTTAGGGCCGCGCTGCCCACGAGCACAACAAATTTGTGTTCAAGCACCAAAAACGACTAATCACCATGGCCATCAAGTTAACTGCCATTATTCGCTAAAAGAGAATTACTAAAATGTCAGCATTATTGCAAGTAAACGATTTGAGCAAAGTATATAAAGATAAAAATTATTGGTATAACCGAAAAAAATACGTCGCACTGAACCCTTTATCGTTTAATTTAGAAGCATACCAAACTTTGGCAATTGTCGGTGAAATAGGCTCAGGAAAATCAACGTTAGCAAAATTATTAGTTGGCGCTGAAAAATCAACGACAGGAAAAATTCAATTAAATGGACAGCTTTTAACTAAAGAAAACTTTAAACAGCGTTGCCAACATATCAGAATGATATTTCAAGATTCAGGAACAACACTAAATCCTAATCTAACCATTGCACAATTATTAGATGAACCATTATTACTCAATACAAACTTAACTGAATTACAAAGAACGCAATTAATACGAACAACTTTACAACAAGTTGGCCTATTGGCAGATCATATGAATTTTTACCCTCATATGTTCTCTGGTGGCCAAAAACAGCGTATTTCATTAGCAAGAGCGATAATTTTACAACCACAAGTTATTATTCTTGATGAAGCCCTTGCTTCTCTTGATCCGTCACTACGTGCACAAATGATTAATTTGTTGCTCGATTTACAACAACAAATGGGCTTAGCCTATATTTTAATTTCACATAATTTAGGTATTGTAAAACATTTTAGCGACAATATTATTGTACTAAATGCAGGCGAAGTAGTTGAATCAGGTAAAACTAAAATAGTACTAAAAAAACCAAAGCATAAATATACGCAAAAATTATTAATGAGCCAATGTTTTCAAATTAAACATTAAAGAGAAAATATAGATTTTATTAAATAAATGGCAACAAAAAAGGCTGCGATTGCAGTAATGCCGTTCACTTAAGGTGAACGGCCTTTTTATTTCTAGCATATCGTTGTGGCCTAGGTTTGACTTGTCGAGGAAATGTACGCTCTCGCCGCGCAGGTAAAATAAGACTTTCCGTCATACAATA
>Ga0316204_10003426_pt1 | contig 31817 bp, 26 predicted proteins | sample 6monrhotite_MG_2_FD_205661 | JGI IMG/M metagenome (GOLD analysis project Ga0316204, IMG submission 205661) | Microbial mat bacterial communities from mineral coupon in-situ incubated in ocean water Damariscotta River, Maine, United States -... | ecosystem: Environmental > Aquatic > Marine >... | reverse complement strand
ATGACGGGTACATTTGAATATGAAAAGGGTGACAAACGTCAGGTGCCTGATTTCAATGTCTTCTTTAGACATAATGCAACCTATCCATATTACTCAGATGCTATTTGGTACTTAACGCAAATGCGTCGTTGGGGGCAGATTCCAGAGTTTAAACCTGATAGCTGGTACAAAGATATCGCGAAGAAAGTTTATCAACCTGAAGTTTATGCTAAAGCAGCAAAAGAATTGATTGCTGAAGGCAAAGTCTCAGCAAAAGATTTTCCTGATTTAGATACAGAATCCGGATTCAAAAAACCACAAAAAGATTTTATTGATAATATTGTGTATGACGGTAAAGCGCCAAATGAATATTTGAAGAAGTTTAAAATTGGGTTGAAAAATAAAGACATGATGTAAAACGATGTCACTCTCACATATATGAAATTATGTGAGAGTGTTTTCCAACTGACGTAATGATAATAAAAGTTTTATAAGTTGAGGCGCAATAATGAATTCACGAGTAATAAGCATGATGGAAAGTAAAATCATGACTAAATTATTATCGTTATCCGTATTCAAAAATTTTGATTGGGATATCTTTTTCAAGCAAGCCATATATAAGTTGGGCGTGCCATTTATCGCAATTTTACTATTTCTCGTTATTTGGGGAGCAGTAGCTTCACAAATTCAAACATCTTTAGGGGCAGTCCCAGGTCCAGCAAAAGTATGGGAACAGACACGTACGCTCTATCAGGAACATGTTGAAGAGCGAAAAAAAGAGTTGGCCTTTTATGAAAGGCAAGAAAAAAGAAATGCTGCAAAGTTAGCAAAAGATCCTGATGCAAAAGTAAAAATTCGTGATTATACAGGGAAACCTACTTTTTTTGACCAGATTGGTACCAGTGTTTTTACTGTGATGACAGGTTTTATTGTTGCTTCGTTAATTGCAATTCCGATTGGTATTATTAGTGGATTGAGTAGCCTTATTTATAATGCAATAAATCCCTTGATCCAAATATTTAAACCTGTTTCTCCACTAGCATGGTTGCCCATTGTTACGATAATTGTCAGTGCGGTGTATATCACTAATGATCCGATGTTCTCAAAGTCATTTATTACTTCGGCAATCACAGTCACTTTATGCAGTCTCTGGCCAACGATTATTAATACCACGGTCGGTGTTTCAACAATAGATAAAGACTTACTCAATGTTAGTCGAGTACTTCGGCTCAATTGGTTTACACATGTTGTGAAAATTGTTTTGCCATCATCAGTTCCTATGATGTTTGCAGGCTTACGTGTTTCACTCGGTATAGGCTGGATGGTTCTAATAGCCGCAGAAATGTTGGCTCAGAATCCTGGTTTAGGAAAATTTGTTTGGGATGAATTTCAGAATGGTAGTTCTAATTCATTGGCTCGTATCATGGTTGCCGTATTTGCGATTGGTATAATCGGTTATCTGTTGGATCTAATTATGCTGATACTGCAACGTAGTGTGTCATGGGATAAAAGCGCGGTGATTCGCTAATCATACACTTCATGTAATTGTATTTACGGAGAAAGAATATGGATAAAAAACATTTAGAAATAAGTGACGTATCAATTGAATTTCCAACACCTTCAGGTCCATTTAAAGCATTGGACAGTATTAATCTTAATATTAATGAAGGAGAGTTTGTTTCGTTGATTGGCCACTCAGGTTGTGGCAAGTCTACTGTGTTGAACATTGTGGCCGGTTTATATCAGGCAACGACGGGTGGCGTAATTCTTGATGGAAAGGAAGTCAATGAGCCTGGGCCGGATCGTGCCGTTGTATTTCAAAATCACTCGTTATTGCCTTGGCTAACTGCTTACGAAAATGTTGAATTAGCGGTTAAACAAGTTTTTAAAGGCAAGAAATCTAAAGAAGAAATGAAAGACTGGATTGAACATAATCTTAATCTTGTACACATGGATCACGCTATGGATAAACGACCTAGCGAAATATCTGGGGGAATGAAGCAACGTGTTGGTATCGCGAGAGCATTAGCGATGGAACCAAAGGTATTGTTGATGGATGAGCCCTTTGGCGCTTTAGATGCACTAACACGTGCGCACATGCAGGATTCTCTTATTGAAATTCAGGCAAGACTAAACAATACAGTCATTATGATTACGCATGATGTAGATGAAGCAGTATTGTTATCCGATCGTATTGTCATGATGACGAATGGGCCGGCAGCAACGATTGGTGAAATTCTTGATGTCAATTTACCAATACCACGTAATCGGGTAGAGCTTGCTGATGATGAAAATTATAACCATATACGTGCACAGGTTCTGAAGTTCCTTTATGAACGACAAAGAAATCCTGATGCAGCAGCATAATGAATATTAAAGAACATAGAATAATAGGTGTATGAAATGAAAGATAAACTGGTTGTTATCGGCAATGGCATGGCAGGTATTCGTACCGTCGAAGAATTGTTAAAAATTGATGCAGATCGCTACGATATCACTGTTTTCGGTGCTGAACCATACGGCAACTATAACCGCATTATGCTCTCGCCAGTATTATCGGGTGATAAAACGATTGATGAGATCATGCTTAATGATGAGCAATGGTATGTAGATAATAACGTCACATTACATAAAGGTAAGGAAGTCGCTTCAATTGATCGGATTAACCGTAAAGTTATCGCAGTTGATGGTATCGAGGAATCTTATGATCGTTTGTTAATCGCAACTGGTTCAGATCCATTCATTATTCCTGTTCCAGGTAACGACCTTGAAGGTGTTATCGCATTCCGTGATATTAATGATGTCGACACGATGCTGGAGTATTCTAAAAATAATAAACACGCTGTTGTAATTGGCGGTGGTCTGTTAGGGCTAGAAGCGGCAAATGGTTTAATGCAACAGGGTATGAGCGTGACAGTTGTTCACTTAATGGATAAATTAATGGAACGTCAAATGGATGCACCTGCAGCAGCCATGTTAAAAGAGTCACTCGAAGAACGCGGACTACGTTTTTTAATGGAAGCGACAACAGAATCCATTATTGGTAAAGATAAAGTAGAAAAAGTTCGTTTCAAAGATGGCACAGAAATCTATGCTGACTTAGTTGTTATGGCTGTAGGTATAAAGCCAAATATTAAACTTGCAAAAGAAGCCGGCATTCATTGTGAACGAGGAATTGTTGTTAACGATACTTTGCAAACGTATGACCCGGCAATTTATTCGGTCGGTGAATGTGCGCAGCATCGCGGAATTGCTTATGGTTTAGTGGCGCCTTTATTTGAAATGGCGAAAGTTTGTGCCAATCATTTGGCAAAAATGGGTATTGGTATATATCAAGGAACCATGACGTCAACTAAATTAAAAGTAACTGGTATTGATTTATTTTCCGCAGGTGATTTTAACGGTGATGAAACTACAGATGAGCTCGTTTTTCAGGATAAAGCACGTGGGGTGTATCGCAAGATAGTTGTTAAAGATAACAAGATTCTGGGTGCAGTTATGTATGGCGATACCATTGATGGATCTTGGTATTTTGATCTTATGCGTGATGCAACAGATATTTCAGAATTCCGAGAAAATTTATTGTTTGGTCAAGCCCATTTAGGTGACTCAGGTCATGGAGATGATAACCGTGTAGCCTCTTTGTCAGACAATGCAGAAATTTGTGGTTGTAACGGCGTCACAAAAGGTGACATTGTTAATGCGATAACCGCTAACAAAATTTTCACTTTAGATGAAGTTCGTGCTCATACTAAAGCATCAAGTTCTTGTGGTTCATGTACCGGATTGGTTGAAGCCCTCATGTCTCATACTCTTGGAGGCGATTATTCAACTGCACCACATTTAAAATCGATGTGTGGTTGTACTGATAAATCACATGACCAGGTACGTGAGGCAATTGAAACACAAGAATTCAAATCTATTCGTACAGTAATGGATGCAATGGAATGGAATACACCGGATGGTTGCAGTAAATGTCGTCCTGCACTTAATTATTATTTAATGTGTAAATTCCCTGAATTAAGTCTGGATGATAGTCAATCACGTTTTATAAATGAGCGTGCACACGCGAATATTCAGGGTGATGGTACATATTCTGTTATTCCGCGTATGTGGGGTGGGATGACCACTCCACAAGAGTTACGTGCAGTAGCCGATGCAGCTGAAAAGTTTAATGTCGATACCGTTCATGTCACAGGCGGACAACGTATCGGGTTATATGGATTGAAGAAAGAAGAGCTGCCAGAAATCTGGAATGACTTAAATAATGCGGGCATGGTTTCGGGTCATGCTTATGGTAAAGCATTACGTACCGTTAAAACCTGTGTGGGTAAAGAATGGTGTAGATTTGGAACACAGGATTCTACAGGCCTAGGCATTAAGCTTGAAAAAATGAGCTGGGGATCATGGATGCCACATAAATTTAAAATGGCGGCTTCTGGTTGTCCACGTAACTGTGCTGAAGCGACTATTAAGGATTACGGCGTTGTCTGTGTTGATTCGGGTTATGAAATTCACGTTGGTGGTAATGGTGGTATTAAAGTACGTGCGACCGATTTGCTATGTAACGTAGAAACTGAAGAAGAAGTCCTTGAATACAGCGCTGCATATATTCAACTTTATCGTGAAGAAGCACATTATCTTGAACGTACTGCACCCTGGATTGAACGTGTGGGCTTAGCTCATATAAAAGAAGCATTAATTGATAATTCTGATAAACGTAAAGAGTTAGCGGAGCGCTTTAATTTCTCACAAACCTTTATGCAGGATGATCCATGGGAAGAACGTGCAAAAGGCGGCGAAGCTCATGAATTTACACCAATCAAAGTGATTGGTTAAAAACTAATTTATTTAAGGTAAAACATTATGAGTGACTGGATTGAAATAGGCAGTTTAAATGATATTCCAAAATTAGGCGCACGCGTTGTAAAACGCGAAGAAGGTGATATCGCAGTATTTAGAACAGCAGACGATAAAGTTTTTGCTTTGCGAGATAAATGTCCGCATAAGGGCGGCCAACTATCTCAGGGTATTGTTGTTGGAGATCGAGTGGCTTGTCCACTGCATGACTGGAAAATTGGTCTTGATAACGGTATGGCTGTCGCTCCAGATGAAGGATGTGCCGCCAGCTTCCCGATAAAAATGGATGGTGTAAAAATCATGCTATCGCTGTCAGCTAGTGAAGGTTGTGCTAACAAATAAGTAGTCAACATGGGAACAAGTGCCATTTTCCGTTTCTGAGTTTAGGCCACCAATTAAATCGTATAAAGAAAAGCCAGATAATGCTCTTATCGAATGAAGATGAATTATCGACTTTTTCTTTATCTATATGTAAGGCAAGTATGACTAAACGTTGAAAACAATTTCAGATTTATAACGGGTTATATGTTGATACAGTGATTAAATAATGTCTTTAGAAGTTAAAACAACATGTCCTTATTGTGGTGTTGGTTGTGGTGTTATTGCGCAGCTTGACGATGAAGGAAAGATATCGGTTACCGGAGATCCTAAACATCCCGCAAATTATGGTCGTTTATGTTCAAAAGGTGCTGCCCTAGGTGACACTTTGAGTATGGATGGTCGTCTCTTGCATCCAGAAGTAAATGGCAATGCAGAAAACTGGGATAGCGCATTAAATACCGTTGCATATCGCTTTCAAGACATTATTAATGAACACGGGCCAGATTCTGTTGCCTTCTATGTCTCAGGACAACTGTTAACCGAAGATTACTACGTTGCCAATAAATTAATGAAAGGCTTTATTGGTAGCGCAAATATTGATACCAACTCCCGTCTTTGTATGTCTTCTGCCGTTGCAGGTCAAAAGCGTGCCTTTGGTAGTGACACAGTTCCCTGTAGTTATGAAGATTTAGAACGTGCGAAGCTGGTTGTGTTGACGGGCTCTAATACTGCATGGTGTCACCCTGTTTTATTTCAGCGTATCAAACAGGCAAAACGTGATAACCCCGATATGATGGTGGTAGTGATAGACCCACGTCATACAGCAACCTGTGATATCGCAGATATTCATTTGCCGATTAAGTCGGGCACTGATCACCTTTTATTTAATGGCTTATTAGTGCATTTAAAAAATGCGAATGAAAAAAACGAACTATTTATCGATAATTTTACTGAAGGCTTAGAAGCTGCATTGGAAATGGCAGAGTCACATGCGGATTCATCTGAAGTAGTGGCTGAACAATGTGATTTAACATTGGATGCTGTTGAAAAATTCTACCGTTTGTTTGCCCGTACTGAACGTGTTGTAACGGTTTATTCACAAGGCATTAATCAATGGTCATACGGTACTGATCGTGTGAACTCGATTATTAATTGCCATCTCTATACAGGTCGTATCGGTAGGCAAGGCATGGGGCCGTTTTCAATAACCGGTCAGCCTAATGCGATGGGTGGGCGAGAGGTTGGGGGGTTAGCTAATCAACTCGCGGCTCACATGGCGATTGAAAGTGCTGAGCATCGTGAGTTAGTTAAAACCTTCTGGGAATCACCTACAATCCCTGATCATGAAGGACTTAAAGCGGTTGATCTGTTTGATGCTATAGATCAAGGTAAAGTCAAAGCCGTCTGGATTATGGCAACCAATCCTGCAGTCTCCATGCCAGATGCAAATAAAGTAAAACGTGCATTAGATAAATGTGAGTTTGTCGTCGTGTCAGATTGCATGCGTCACACTGATACCACTCGTTACGCAAATGTATTGCTCCCTGCATCCACATGGGGTGAACGTGACGGTACAGTGACTAATTCTGAAAGATGCATCACACGACAACGTCCTTTTTTACCGTCACCTGGAGATGCAAAAGCAGACTGGTGGATTATTTCTGAAGTTGCAAAACGCATGGGCTATACAAAGCAGTTTGCATATTCAGAAGCAGCCGATATTTTTAAAGAACATGCTTCACTTTCGGGATATGAAAATAATGGTAAGCGAGATTTTGATCTATCTGGGTTACAGGAATTAAATTATACAGAGTACAATGATTTAAAACCGATTCAATGGCCTGTCACAAAAGATGCCTTAAACGGTACATCACGTTTATTTGCTAATGGTCATTTTTATACCGCCAGTGGTAAAGCTCAATTTTTAGCAGTCAAAAATTCTTCTGCAGCACATGCGTTAACAGAACGCTATCCATTACGTCTAAACACCGGCCGTATTCGTGATCAATGGCACACGATGACACGCACTGCTAAGTCTGCGCGTTTATCGGGGAATATCTATGAACCTTTTGTTGAAATACATCCATTGGATGCAGCCAAGTTTTCACTTGTTGACACTTCACTGGTGCAGGTGACCAGTGAATTAGGTGATATTGTGTGTCGAGTAAATATTTCAAGCTCTCAACAACAAGCTAATGTGTTTGTTCCAATACATTGGAATGATCAGTTTTCCGGGCGTGCTGTAGTGGATAGTTTAGTTAACGCAACGGTAGATCCTTTTTCCGGACAACCGGAATTCAAAGCTACCCCTGTCAATGTAAAGCCCTATGAGGCAAAGTGGTATGGTTTTGTCATATCGCGTCGTAAGTTAAATATAGAGCAGGCAAGTTATTGGACGGCTAGCCGCGGTGAAGGCTTGTGGCGTTATGAAATTGCCGGAGCTCAAGTGCCTGGTGACTGGGCAGAATGCGCGCGTAACTTACTCTGCCAACATGCCGATGAAGTCGAGTGGACAGAATATTTTGATTCCGCTGCTAATCGATATCGTGCCGCACGTATTGAAAACGGTCGTCTCGAAAGTTGCCTTTTCATTGGCCCGGATATTTCATTACCTGAACGTGATTGGTTGATTAAGTTATTTGATGACAATCTATTAAATGATGGTGATCGTAAGAGCCTTCTTACCGGTAAATCGATTAGTGGTGAAAAAGATACGGGTAGAACTGTGTGTGCCTGTTTTAATGTCGGATTGAATACGATAGTGGATGGAATTAAAACTAAAAGACTCAGTACACCTGAGCAAGTCGGAGAATTACTCCGTGCAGGTACCAATTGTGGTTCATGCCTGCCTGAAATCAAAGAAATCATTCACGTAAATAGCAAATCTTGATACCCAAAAATACCTGTTGTAACGGTATTTTTGGGTATCAAGGATCACAATGAGAAAAAGGTTAATCAATCTACTGAAAGATCGGTTACAGCATTTCTACATAAAATCCAACTGTTGAATTAGAAGACTCTATATCCTCTTAAGTAATTGTGAATTAGGTTCTTAAGTAATATTAATTATGAAGTAGACTATATTCTTTACGATTAATTTATACTTATGATTAGGGGTAGATCGTGTTAAAACTAAAACACATTGTAAACTCGGTTGTTATTTCGGAAATTATCCTTCCGGAAGGTGATTTCACGATTGGTCGAAATAAAGGCAATAGTTTGCAACTGGAAGATGGGGTTGTAAGTGGGGAACATGCTGTATTGACGCTTACCCCGAACGAATATATGCCAGAAATATTTGATATGAGTGTTAAAGATTTAAATAGTACCAATGGTGTTTATGTAAATAGTATAAAAATAAATGAACATAAAGTTAAGCATGATGATGTTATACGTATTGGTAGCCATGAGTTCAAAGTATTTGATGCTGCACAAGCAAATTCGTGTACGCAAACAGAGTATTATGTACCGGATGATGAGTGATTGTACTAACTCTATTATCAAATATTGTTAGACGTAAAATTATGTTTGCTATAGATGTTATGCAAAATTCCACTAAGGGGTTGTACCTATGAATAAAATCACTTTGTTGTGCTGTGCCCTAGTGGCGATGACCGCGTTTTCTCTTAATTCAGTCTGGGCTCATGATACGGAGAGTCACTATGATCGTATTAACTTAAGCGTGAGTGCCACAGCAAAAATAGAAAATGACACTATGGTGGCTACCGTATATGCAGTAGAAGAGGGTAGCGATGCTGCAAAGCTCGCCAGACTGGTTAATAAGCGCATTCGTGATGGTCTCAATTTGGTCAAAAAACATGATGTTATAAAACATCAGACCAACGCCTATTCCAGTAATCCGGTTTATAGCAATAATAAAATTAAAGCCTGGAGAGTGCGTCAGAGTCTACGTCTGGAAAGCAAAGATATGGCCTTAATGAGCGATATTTTAGGAGAGCTGCAGAACGACCTGGCCTTGCAGTCTATGCAGTTTACCGTGTCGGCGGATAGTAAGAATGCCCAGGATGAAATCCTGATTGATACTGCTTTAGAGTCATTTGAGAAACGTGCATTACAGGTGGTTAAGAAACTGAGTCGTAATCATTACAAAATAGTGAATATGAATATTTCGACATCTGGTGCAGCGGGCATTAGCCCACAATATCAGATGCGTGCGATGTCTCTAGAGTCAGTAGATAGTACGCCAGCTGTCTCTGCAGGTGAGCAGACACTAAGCGTTACGGTTAACGGCAGTATAGAACTGGAGTAGCGTAAAGGACGCTATCCGTAATGAGTCCTGCTGTAGCTGTTGGCTGTACCCTAAACAGCTATATGTAACAAAAGTCACAAACTTTATTAATTAACCAAGTGTTTTATATGGTATTTCTTTGGCGAAAGTGATAAAACAATAACCATAAGTCGGACAGGGTTAAATATATAACCTGTAATAATAATTGTTAAAGCTGAGTCACCATTTAACCACATATGTCACCTGAAAATAGTAGTACCCAATGTAGCCTTCTTGAAGAGCAGCTGCGTGTTTTGTGCGCAGCTAATCGCGACCTCAATACTCAACCTTCATTAAATTCGATATGCCACATACTCGTTAAATATGGGCAGAAACTCGTTAATGCCAAAGCCGGCGCCGTTGGGCTGCTGGAAGACGGCCAAATGGTATTCAGAGAATACTTCGCGGGTAATGAGTGCCATGAAATCAATTACTCATTTAAGCCGGGTGTAGGCATACCTGGCTGGGTAACAGATCATCTTGAACCCTATATAACTCATAATGCTGCTTATGATTTACAGGTTGTTTCAGAGATACAGCAGGCATTAGGGTTTACCAGCTTAATTAATGTGCCAATTATTGACCACGAAAACAAGTTGATAGGTTGCCTTGAGTTACACGATAAACAAGATAACAAACTGTTTAATGGGCAGGATGTAGATATGCTCCAGGGCCTGGCAGCGAGTGCGGCTATTGCTATGAGTAATGCAATATATATTGAGAAATTACAGGATAAGCATGTTGAACTTAATAATGTTAAAGAGCGTTACCGTAATTTAGTTGAGTCCACAAGCGACTGGGTATGGGAAGTCGATCCTACAGGTGCGTATACTTATGCCAGCCCTCGACTGGAATCGTTATTAGGTTATCAGCCATCCGAGATTATTGGTCGCACCCCGTTTGATTTAATGTCTTTAGGTGAAGCGGAACGTGTAAAACAAATATTTGTTAACAATATATTGAAAGATGAACAGCCAATAAATAGGCTGGTTAATGTTAATCAGCATAAGAGTGGCCATGATGTAATAGTTGAAACCAGCGGCGTACCATTTTATGACGAAATGGGCGGTCTTATGGGTTATCGAGGTATAGATCGAGATATTACAGATCGAATAAATACAGAACAGATTTTATTAAATGCAAAGACTGAAGCTGAAAATGCCAATTTAGCTAAATCAGAATTTATATATCGCATGAGTCATGAGTTACGTACACCCTTAAATGCTATCCTTGGATTTGGTCAAATACTGGAAATGACGTCAGACGATTTTAATGATCAACAAAAAGGTAATGTTAAAGAAATTTTAGATGCTGGACATCATTTATTGAAGTTGATTAATGATGTTTTAGACCTGGCAAAAATTGAATCGGGAAAACTGGAAGTAGATATAGAGGTAACAGATCTTAGTGATATATTGCATCAGTGCATACATCTTATAACACCTCAGCTTGAAGAGTGTCATATTGAACTCGTTGATAATATCAGTCATAAAAAATATGCTGTGCAGGCAGATCATACGCGTCTTAAACAAGTTTTGTTAAATCTTCTTAGTAATGCCATTAAATATAATTGCTGTCAGGGTCGTATATCATTAAATAGCGAAGTCATTGATGAGCAATACTTACGTATCATTGTCACAGATACAGGTGAAGGTATTACAGAAGAAGAACTCACTAAACTTTTTTCTCCATATGAGCGTCTCAACGCTTCAAAAAATATTCAGGGAACGGGGATCGGCCTAAGCATAACTAAACACATGGCAGAACTTATGGGCGGGAAAATAGGTGTGCATAGTGTACGGGGTGAGGGTAGTTCATTCTGGATTGATCTACCTATTAGTTAAATCAGTATACTTAACCGCTTATGTTTCCTGATTATAATGCGTATTAGTTAATGAGCTATATATTGCTTCACTTGCTTCAAATTATTCTCATCGTGTTTGTTTTTCCATAAACTCAAAGTTTAAACTTAAAGTCTATACTTTAAGTCTTAAGCATGCAAAATATGGCATTAATTATTATGAACAAAAATGACCTAAAAAACCTGCTAAAGCGTATTCACGAAATACTTAAAAATCATCAGAGCATTGAAACTTCGTGGGTAGAAACCTTGATAGAGCTTTGTGATAGTGATGAATCTACTCTGTATGCAGAATTGAATTCCAAACATATGTGGGGCGGTGCAGGTTCGCTTGCCAATGAGGCGTTAGCTGATAATAATGGAATAGAAGAGTGGATCTGGCAGGCTGAAATTCGGGAATATCGAGAGTTGATGATAGCTCTGGGTGAGTACTTGATGTCACGGGGAAATCCTTACCCCGATATATCTTCATGGTTATTAGCATTTAATAACTGGAATCAATCAGAGCAGTAACGTTTAACCATACAGTGATTTCCCTAATTCCAGTTGTATAAGATATAGTCGCATATCAAGTTCTAACTGGTGGTATTCAGGTAGCATGTGTAGGCAGAGTCGATAGAAAGCTTTGTTATGCTCTTTTTCTTTTAAGTGTGCTAATTCATGCACCACGATCATGTTTAAGAATTCGATCGGTGCTTTTTTGAATACGGTACTTACACGCAATTCATTTTTGGCTTTTAATTTTCCACCCTGAACACGAGCAACGTAGCTATGCAGGCCAAGCGCATTGTGTACTACGTGTAATTTACCGTCATACATAATTTTGCTTAAGGCTTGTGATTTTTTCATATATTGATTTTTAAGATCTACAACATAATCACGTAAGTCTCCATCGTTAGCGATGTTGTGAGCTTTTGGATACTTTTCAAGTAAATAATTCTCTAAACGATCATTGTTTATCAGCGACTCTACCTGAGTAATTAGAGAGGGTGGATAGTTTGTTAAATATTTGTGAGTTGGCATAGTACAAGTATAAGCGTGGAAATTGCCGAAAGCAGTGATTGAACCTTTGCAGTTTAACATTAATAATAGTGCCTATCTTGCAGTTAATTTAGATCTATTTCAGGTTTAAACTACTAAAGCTAATTTATTAGATGATTCATATCATAAAGTGATTGTGGCAATGTCGAGCAGTAAAAATACCAGTAAAAACCTCTGTATATACCATGGTAATTGCCCCGATGGTTTTGGTGCGGCCTGGGCTGTTTATCATGCTCTTGGTGAGGATGTTGAATTTTATAAAGGGATGCATCAACAATCACCGCCTGATGTTACGGGGCTCAATGTTTATCTGGTAGATTTCTCATATAAAAAGCCGGTATTAGAAGACATGTTGAAACAGGCCGCGAGTATTACCATATTGGATCATCATATCTCAGCACAAGAGGATTTAGCTGACTTATTAAGCAGTGGAAAAATAGGCGGCTTGTTTGATATGTATAAATCCGGTGCAATACTAGCGTGGGAATGGTTTCACCCAGATACCCCTGCACCAAAATTGCTTAGGCACATTCAAGATCGTGATTTGTGGCAATTTAAGCTCGATGGTACAAGGCAAATAACGATGGGGCTTGCTTCGTATCCTTATGACTTTGTTTTGTGGACTAAGTTGATGTTGGGTTCGTCAGATGAGTTAGAATCACTGAAACGTGACGGTGAGGCCTTACAGCGTAAGTTGCATATTGATATTGAATTATTAATTGATTCAGGTGTCAGGCGCATGGTTATCGGGGGCTATGATGTGCCGGTTCTTAATGCGCCTGCAGCCTATGTGTCAGAGGCAGGCAATATTTTGGCTAAAGGCGAACCCTTTGCAGCCTGTTACTGGGATCATGCTAATGGTCGATCGTTTAGTTTACGTGCCAGTGATACAGGTGTAGATGTGAGTGAAGTGGCTAAGCAGTATGGAGGTGGTGGCCATGTTCAGGCCTCTGGCTTTACTGTCGATACAGGTTGGGAAGGTGAATGACAATAAACAGCGTAGTTGCTGATACGGTTGTAGTGCTCGATTTTGAAACCACCGGACTGTCGCCCGATCAGGGTGATCGTGCAATTGAGATTGGTGCGGTTAAGCTCGTTGATGGAGAGGTAGTCGATACGTTTCAGCAGTTGATGTACCCGGGTAAACGGATCGACTATTTTATAGAGAGTTATACAGGTATTACCAACCATATGCTCAAAGATGCTCCTCCCTGTAAGGAGGTAATGCATGAATTTGCAGAATTTATCAATGGATTTAATCTAGTTGCTCATAATGCTTCATTTGATGGGCGTTTCCTCGAGGCGGAATTCCGTCGTATAAAGAGAAAGCAGCAAGGTGAGTTTGCCTGTTCTATGTTGATTGCCAGACGACTCTATCCAGACTCGCCTAATCATAAGCTTGGTACCCTGGTTGATTATAAACAACTGCCTAATGATGGTGTTTTTCATAGGGCTCTGGCTGATTCTCAGATGACCGCACATCTATGGATAGCAATGCTTGATGATATTAAATCGAACCATTCATTTGAATCGGTGTCATTTAATATGATGACCACCCTCGCACGTACCGCAAAAGCAGCCGTTCCACGCTTTCTTCAGCGTGAAGCCAGTAAGCTGAGTGATGTAGTGCGATAGTAGATACACTGGCTAATGGCTCGTCTAATATTATTAGTACTATGATGTAACTAAAGCCTCTAGTAGTATTGTTGGCAGCATTTTTTGAGATTTTTATCTATAATTTTAATAACTTACATAATTTGTATCTCTAATGACTTCATCTATTTTTAAAATTCATATCATTATTCTATTTCTATTTACGTCTTCTGCCTGTTGGGCAAAAGATAAAATCAGTGATTCGACTCAAGATAAAAAAGCACTAACGCCTTATGAAAAAGCGATTGCTGCATTTGATAGAAAAGATACAGAAACCGCTATGATGATATTGCTGCCATTGGCAGAAGCGGGTGATGCGCAGGCACAATTTGTTGTGGGGACTAATTATCAGAAGAAAAAAGATATAAAGAATGCGATTAGCTGGTATAAAAAAGCCGCTAAAAAAGGCCATTTGCAAGCACAGACAACACTTGGCCTGTTGTATATAAATGGTAAAGAAGTAGAAAGAGATCCCCAGCTTGCTGCAAAATATTTATTGATGCAAACACGAAGTCAACAGGCACTTTCGAGCAAAAAACTACCCGAAGCAAAATCTAAAGAAGGCAAGAAAAAATCTAAGAAACCGGAAAAAGTTGGGCCTACAGATTATGAGAAAGGTGTAGCTGCCTATAAGAAAAAAGACTATTTCAATGCCTTAAAGTTTCTTTTACCGGTAGGTGGCAAGGGTAATAACGAAGCCGATTTTATGATTGGTAAATTATTGTTAGATAAAAACGCCGGTCCTGTTGATCCTAAGAAGGCAGTTTTCTGGCTTAAACGTGCCGCTGATAATGGTCATTTGGAATCTCAAACAGAACTGGGTTTGATGTACTTAAACGGTGATGTAATTGAAAGAGATTTACAAGTCGCATCAAGCTGGTTGCTTGAAGCGACACAGAATAAAAGTCTGGTATCTTCTGAAGATGGAAAGTCTGCAGATACGAAGAAAAAGAATGCAAAGACAAATGATAAAAAGAAGAAAAAATCTAAAAAAGAACTTCAACAGGAATATGAAGATACCTTTAATAAAGGCTTACGCGCATATGGTCGTAAAGACTATGAAAAAGCCATTATGCACTTATATCCATTAGCATTAAAAGAGGATGATGACGCGCAACTGGTATTAGGCGATATCTATTTGCGTGAAGAAGGCGTTTACAAAGACGTTAAGAAGGGACTGGACTGGTATAAACGTGCCATTGATAAAAATAATGTTAAAGCTGCTAGATCACTTGGTTTGATGTACTTACATGGAGATTATGTAAAGCAGGATTCCAAAAAAGCTGTTGAATATTTATTAAAAGCAGCTCGACTTGGAGATGTAGCGTCACAATATGCTTTGGGTAACTATTACATTACTAGTAAAAAAACGGACTATAACCCATCTAAAGCGGCATATTGGTTAGAGAAAGCGGCGAAGAAAAAAGACCCCGATGCACAATATGCGTTAGCCGAGTTATATAGAACCGGTGTAGGTGTAGAAGAAAATGAAAAGAAGGCGCTGAATTATTACAAGAAAGCAGAAAAGCAGGGGCATCAAAAAGCTAGCCTATATATGGGTAAAAAGTTTTATCATGATAAAAAGAAGCCCGATTATAAAAAAGCCTTTGAAATGTTTAAGCGCTCTGCAACACAAGGTGAAGCAGAGGCTTCATATTATCTGGGTGAGATGTACTTTAATGGACAGGCGACTAAGAAAGATATAAAACAGGCATTTAACTGGTATTCAAAAGCAGCAAGCCTGGGCTATTCCGATGCGGCATTTAATTTAGGTAAAATTTATGTAAATGGCTATGGCGTAAAAAAAGATTTTTCGAAAGGCTTTAAATACTTTTTACAGGCTGCTGAGAATGGCCATGCAGAAGCTCAAAATGAAGTAGGTGTGGCATATTATAGTAATCAAGGTGTGGAGCGTAATGTACTCACCGCATATGCCTGGTTTTACCTGGCCAGTCAGAAACGTGTGGGTAAAGCCAATCAAAATAGAAAAATAATATATAAATATTTAACTAAGGAAGAAAAGAAAGAGGCAAATGCGCTTGTGGCTAAATTTAAAAAGTTATATCGATAGATATCGCTTTTTAAATGCACGAGCAATTAAATAGTTATTTCTTGTATATGCGCTCATTAATGTATGCATAATTTACCTATTAATGAAGTCCTGGAAGATATCCAGCGTGTCTTATTATCTAATCAGCATTTAGTTTTACAGGCTCCCCCTGGAGCTGGTAAAACTACTGCGGTACCACTTGCCTTACTTGAACAGCCCTGGTTAAAGGGTAAACAAATCATTATGCTTGAGCCACGACGCCTTGCTGCACGTAATGCGGCGGCACGTATGGCGAGCTTATTAAATGAACAAGTAGGTCAGACTATAGGTTATCAAATTCGTCAGGAAAGTTGTTTTAGCCAGAAAACTAAAATACTCGTGGTAACTGAAGGTATTTTAACGCGAAAATTACAGGCCGATCCGGAGCTTAAAAATACGGCATTAGTTATTTTTGATGAGTTTCATGAACGAAGCTTGCATGCAGATCTCTCGCTTGCCCTATGTTTACAAAGCCAGCAGGTTTTAAATGAAGAATTGAAAATTCTGGTTATGTCGGCAACTCTTAATACACATACCATTGCAGATCTACTTAACAATGCGCCAATTATTCAAAGTGAAGGGCGAAGTTATCCAGTTGATATTCACTATCTCAATAATCCAGTTAAGCAGACCAGTAATCATTACGAAAATCAACAACAAAGAATGCTTGTCCTGACACAAGTTGTTAAACAGGTTATCAATGAGCACGCAGGGAGTTGTTTGATTTTTTTACCAGGCGTAAAAGAAATAAATCAGTTGCATGGGAAAATTACAAAATATTTAGAAGAAAAAAATCTTAATAATATAGTTTTGGCTCCCTTGCATGGTAGCTTGAGTAAGCAGCAACAAGATCTTGCAATTGCTAAGCCTGATAAGAATGTACGAAAAATTGTGTTAGCAACTAATATTGCGGAAACCAGCTTAACAATCGAAGGTATAGATTGCGTAATAGACTCAGGCTTAGAGCGTATTTTGCAGCATAATAGTTCGTCCGGTATGAATAGTCTGGTAACGCATTTCATATCAGACGACTCTGCCCAGCAGCGCAGTGGGCGAGCTGGTCGATTATCGGCAGGGACATGCTATCGTTTATGGACAACACAGCAGCAACAGCGTTTAGTAAAGCATTCAGTGGCTGAAATATTACACAGTGATCTATCTTCTCTGGTTTTGGAGTTAGCTAATTGGGGAGTGCAGAAAGTAGATGAGCTAGAATGGATGGACAAGCCGGTAGAAAGTGCAATAGAGCAAGCTCAAGCATTATTGATAACACTTGATGCCATAAGTAAAAATGCGACTGATATTGGTAATATTACTGCGCATGGGCGGGAAATGTTAAAGCTAGGCACTCATCCACGCTTAGCACATATGATGTTAAGCTCGCTAGATTTAAAGCAGTCTTATCATGCGTGTTTATTAGCCAGTATTCTAACTGAAAAAGATTTGTTTTTATCCGCAGTAGAAAAAAATATTGATATACATGATCGAATTATGATTTTACAGCAATTTATTCATGCTGGTAAAAGTCATAAAGATAGCCATTATCATGATATTAATGTGTCACAATGCAAGCGTATTATTCAAACGGCGAATGAATTTTTTCAGCGACTTAAAAAATCAAATAATAAAATAAACTTTTCTTCACATGAAATAATCGATGCTCATTACACGGGCGTTTTATTGGCTTATGCATATCCAGATAGAATCGCAAAACAACGTGATAATAATATAAATCGCTATTTGCTTAGTAATGGTAGAGGTGCAGTGATACCCGTGCATTCACAACAGCATACTTATGAATATCTTGTGGTGGCTCATTTAGATCAAAAGAAAGGCAGGGAACAGGCAGAGGCAATAATTTATCTTGCTGCGGAAATATCTGAGAATCAGCTCGAAGATTATTTTTATGATCTTATTCAACATGAGGTGAACGTTACCTGGAATGAGGTGCACCAACGAGTAGAAACAAAACAAACCAGCCGCATCGGTCGTTTGATTTTACAGGAAACGCTAAGCTCGAATAAAAACATGCAGGTCATTCATAAATGCCTGCTTAAAGGCATTAAAGATATTGGTATTCAATGTCTAAACTGGACCTCCAGGGCTGTTAATTTGAAACAGCGTATATGTTTTATAAATCACCAGTCACTTAATATGCAGTTTGAAGTAAATCTACCAGATTTTTCTGATGAGGCCTTGCTGGATAGTATATCAGACTGGTTGCTGCCACATTTAACTACAGAAAATAGTATTAAGCAGTGCCAGAAATTAGATGTAGGAATTTTGCTTAAAAATATACTTAGCTGGGAGCAGCAGCAACTGATTGACAAGTTAGCACCTGAAAAGTTAGTTATGCCCAGTGGATCGGCTATTACAATTAACTATAGTGATATTAATCAGCCAGTATTAGCGGTGAGGCTTCAGGAAGTGTTTGGTATGTATGAAACACCGGAATTGTTAAATGGCAACTTTAAAGTGATGATGCATTTATTGTCACCTGCACGTAAGCCAATGCAGATAACACAAGATTTAAATAGTTTTTGGGAAACAACATACCAGGAGGTAAAAAAAGAGCTTCGAGGAAAATATAAACGTCACTATTGGCCTGATGATCCCTTTACCGCACAGGCAACCAGTAAAACTAAAAAAAATATGCATAAACATTAGGCTACTAAAATCTGTTTTTTATCCACATATCCTTTATTTATTCTATAAACGTATTCCAATACCAAAATGAAAGCTTGTGTTAGTACGGCCATCACTTGCAGACCATAAATGTAGCTGTTGCGCTTTAACAACGGGGTAGGTGTATAGCTTTTCACCAATTTTTCCTTTCTGGCTAATGCCTATATTGCCCAATACAGATAATAATTCACCTTGTGAGTAGGTGGCAGGTTCCAGGTATCCACTATGTAATATAATAAATCGTCCTAAAGGTTTTTTATCTATTAATGGACGGTGAGATGAGTCTAGTGGATAGCCAAGTATTTCTATTTGTGTACTATTTTCAAGATTTCGAGTGTCTAGAATAGTGCCACCCCAAAGCGCTATTTTATTCAGGCTTCTATCTGGCTCTGCAATTACGCTTTGGGGCGTTAGCGATTTATCGACCTGTGTGGTTTTGAATTCGGGCGTTGTTGAGCAACTCGTTAATGCGCCTAATAGAAATAGAGAGATATAAAACCGTAATTTGGTGATTAATGATTTTTGCATGCTCATTTCTCTTAAGGATTGGGTCGTAAATAATAGGGGTTGCTGGGATAGAACCAGGGGTCATACCACCAGTATGGTGGGTAATTAGTATCTGGTGTAGTGATGACAGGCCATAAATAATAATGCTCCACTTTAATCACGGGATACTCGTATGAAAAATCACCTACTTTGCGTGATTCAGTTTTGATAAAAGTGCCGCTAAAGGTGATTTGTCTATCACTTGTATAAACCAGAGGTTCTACAAACTCATCTATAATGGCGATGAAGCGACCCGTGCTTTTACCCGATTCCAAGGGTCGGCCATAGCTGTTCAATGGGAAACCAATAATGCTTAGCCAGCTAGTATCCTGTTTATTTTCGGTTTTTAAAATAGTGCCACCCCAGCGAACTTTACTCCCGATATATTCATCTGGGTTTAGATGGATTTTCTGGATGTCAGGGGCATCTTCAACAGACTGCTTAATTTCAGTTGGTATGTGCGAGCCACAAGCGGCTAGTAGCATCGTGAGTAGCAGCAATGTAAGAAAGTTGTATGGCTTTAGTAGGTTCATAGGCAGTTAGAAACACGCATGTTAAAAAAGTTTCCTCAACTCATTATGTTCTCTAGATATCAGCTTGTCACCCTGTAAAAGGGGATATTTTCTAATGTGATTTATATACCTTCAGTATTGAGTGCCTTGTTTAGAGAATAATTATGAGATAATGAGTTGTACTCCCTATATACGACCATATAATGGGTCTAATTCAAATAATAATTATATATTTACATGCGAACAATTAAAAACCTGTTGCCGGTACTTATCCTGCTGGTGCTAGCCTTTTATGGTTATTCTAAATACTTTGAGTTGCCTCAATCCATTATTAATGGAATTGTTTTTTTACCGATAATATTAGCAGTATTTGTCATCGGTCTAACCGTTCATTTTAACCGTAGCCCCGTATTCTTTTATACAGTATTAATTGTTGCTACAAATATTGTACTTGGTATGGAGTGGGCCGATAGTAAACTAGGCTACGCGTTATTCTCTGGTTTTATGCCTTTATTGTTGCTCCTGCTTTCGCTTCTACCAGAGCGTGGAATCATAAGTGTACGGGCGATACCTGCGTATGCAATATTAAGTGCTGCGGCAATATTCTCTGTTGTTATATCAAACACATCACCAGAATGGGCCATACATGCTCTACTAACGGACTGGTTGCCTGCACGTTACTTCGACTGGACACAACAGTCACAAACAGTTCTGATTCTGTCTCTTGTGGTTTTTATTGCTACGTTAGTGCTGTATTTTCAACGACCTTCACCTCATATGGCGGCTGGTTTGGGTGTGCTGATCATGTTAATCGCACAACTTAATTATGGTGGGGTAGGTAGTAGTTTAACCATGTTTAGTATTATGGCGTTAATTATGTGCTTAACGGCGATCATGCAGGAATCGTGGCGCATGGCATATCTGGACGAATTAACAGAATTACCAGGGAGGCGGGCATTACGTGAAAAATTTCAAAAAATTAGTGGGCTATATACAGTAGCAATGCTGGATGTAGATCATTTTAAAAAGTTTAATGATACCTATGGCCATGATACCGGTGATGCGGTGCTACGGATGATAGCTACAAAAATGAATAAAGTGTCTGGTGGTGGAGCCTCATATCGTTATGGTGGTGAAGAGTTTTCGATTGTTTTTAATGGTAAAAGCAGTAGTGATGCAAAACCTCATTTAGATGAACTACGTGAAACCATAGCAAATACACCATTTGTCATTAATCGCGTGAGTCGACGCAAGGCAGATGGAAAATCTACGCAGAAAAAAAATAAATCGGTACAGGTAACTGTTTCAATTGGTGTTGCTGATTCAAAGTCTAAAAAAACATCTTCAAAATTGAATGCCTGGGATGTTCTTAAACTTTCTGATAAAGCACTCTATAGAGCAAAAGGTAAAGGCCGTAATTGTGTTTGCAATTGATATTAATTATATAAAGAGTTATTTAAAGACATATGTGTAAATTATTAAGTGACTGGTCGCCCTCAACGGCAGCAATTGACCTGATTAAACTCAATGGTGTCAATGACGAACAAATAGCAAAAACGCTTGATTATTTAAAGTCTCAGCCAGACCTTGTTAATATTGATAATGTTCAGGGTTATGATAACTGGAACTCACTATTTATAGTGTTTTGTATTAAGGCGAATAAATCAAATGCTGATGAAGAGCTAAATTAGGCTATAGTTTAGTTCGACTTTTAACTGATAGTTAAACAGAAGGTGATGAAAATGAAAAACCCTGTTATTGCAGATAATCGACCTGTTAAGGTGAGTTTAGCTAAAGGGCAGGAGTATCATTTTTGTACCTGTGGTAAATCGAAAAGCCAACCATTTTGTGATGGTTCACATGTTGGTACAGAATTTTCTCCAAGGGTCATTGTATCGGATGTAGATGACGATGATGCCTATTTATGTGCCTGTAAACATACTAGAAATACACCATTTTGTGATGGCTCACATAAAAAGTTTTCCAATAGCGAAGTAGGTAAGGAAGGCCCTGGTGTTGATGCAGATGAAAGCCCTGTTCCCGCAGCACGAGCAACACCCGAAGAACCCACCGTAGAGTTTATACATCAACTAGCACGTGAAGGCTTATCAACACTTGGACATCATGGCGAGATGGGTGCCATGGGCGTACCGCGTAATGATTTACCCAAATGGGATGACTTTCAAATTATGGCCGCTCAGTTACACACCAAACCATTATTAGATAATGCGGCGGTAGCTACGGAACTGGTAATAGGGCCAGAATGCCAAAAACCACTAACACTTAAAATTCCCCTGTTTGTGTCTGATATGAGTTTTGGTGCGTTATCAGAAGAGGCCAAAATTGCTCTGGCTAAAGGCGCAGAATTATCTGGCACAGGTATTTGTTCTGGTGAAGGTGGAATGCTGCCTGAAGAGCAGGCAGAAAATAGTCGATATTTTTATGAACTGGCCAGTGCCATGTTTGGTTATAACGAGGGAATTTTAGATAAGGTTCAGGCATTTCATTTTAAAGGAGGGCAGGGAGCGAAAACCGGTACAGGTGGGCACTTACCCGGTGTGAAAAATACGGGGCGAATTTCAGAAGTGCGAGGCATACCAGAAGGTGAACCGGCAATATCACCGGCTACCTTTACTGAGTTACACACGGCAAAAGATTTTAGACGCTTTGCCGATCGCGTAAGAGAGGTAACGGGTGGAATACCTATCGGCTTTAAGTTAAGTGCCAATCATATTGAAAAAGATATCGCCTTTGCACTAGAAGCCAGTGCTGATTATATAATCCTCGATGGTCGTGGTGGTGGTACGGGTGCGGCACCTTTATTGTTTCGTGATCACATTAGTGTGCCCACAATTCCAGCATTGGCACGAGCAAGACATTTCCTTGATGAACAGGGAGTCAGTGGAAAAGTCAGTTTAATTGCAACGGGTGGCTTAAGGGTGCCTAGTGATTTTATTAAGGCGCTGGCCCTGGGCGCAGATGGCATTGCTTTATCTAATAGTGCAATGCAGGCGATTGGCTGTATTGGTGCGAGGATTTGTCATACTAATAACTGCCCTGCAGGTATAGCGACACAAAAGTCTGAACTGCGTAGTCGATTAGATATTGATGAGTCTGCTCAGAAATTGAATCGTTTTTTCGGTGCATCTGTTGAGTTAATGCAAGTTATGGCACGAGCGTGTGGTCACGATCATTTAAACAAATTTTGTAAAAATGACATTGCAACATTCAATGCAGAGCTAGCAAAAATGTCTGGTGTTAATTTTTCTGGCTTTAATGAATCGCGTTAATATATTTTAATTGAGTACATAGTACGAAATTATATGTTAATTGCAAATGGCCTTAATTTCGATTAATCAAAAATGGTTTAATAAAGTTAAAATTCAAAACATGAGATCAATATATTCTACAGTGCATATTCTAAAAAAATCATTATTGTTTGTATTGTTGCTGTCTCTAAGTTTTTCTTTATATGGGGATGATAATTATTTAAAAGGTTATCTAATTTCTATTTTAGAACAGAATTTGAATTGGCAGGAAGGTACTTATCAACTTGAAGTCAAAGACTCAGTTGCAACCATAATAGTGAAAGATATAAATTGCGTTGAAGTAATACGGGCAAAACAGGTGCTTTCTACCGTTTCATTACTAACTGATTATAATTTTATCAATGAGAGTGATACTAGTTTAATAAATTTACCTGCATATATTCAATATCCACGCGGTGACTATTTTAAGCCGGTAATTGCCGATATAAAAGAACCTCAGTTTTTTATATCACTAATGAATATGAGTGTGGCACAGGAGGATTTTGTGCTTGGCTCTGTAGGACTTGGGCAAAGCTTTGGGCTATATCGCTGGCCAATATCCGAAACGAATAACGGCATTCAGCTCAACTTCTTTATGTCTCTATTTTCACAGTTTAATATGGATACATCTTCCGATGACTTATTGAATTCGGATTATCTTGTAGGGTTTCCTTTAAGTTTTAAACATGGAAACATAACCGGTCGATTAACTTTTTATCATCAGAGTTCGCACTTAGGTGACGAGTTTCTACTCAGTGGTGATGCACCCCCGCGCGTTAATTTAAGTCTGGAAGCTTTTGATTTAAGAATTGCCTATGATATAGGTAATTGGCGAGGCGTGGTTGGCGCTATCAAAATAATTCGTCATGATCCCTCAGACTTAAAAGAACGACGAGCACTTGTTGCGCTTGATTATAGAAACCCAGGGCCTATTTTTAAAAATAGTCGTTTTATTGCAGGTGTTCAAACTATCTGGGACGAAGAGCTGGAATGGAATAGTGGCACCAGTCTGAAATTTGGTTTAGAAATCGGTCAGAGTTATCCGCATAGGCAGGGTACTCGTATAATGGTTGAAGCCTATAATGGTTTTATACCATTCGGGCAGTTTTATACTGACAACACAGACTATTACGGTTTGGGAATCTATTTCGATGTGAATTAGTAGCTGGATGTTACAAGCATTTGATAAATCTGATATCTCATTTTGAAAGATCTACTTCGTTATGCCGTAGACGCTCCTCCAAAAAAACTTGCGAGGCAACAACCGCAGCCAATAGCGGACATTTAGAAGAAATAAAAAAGGCGACTAAAAGCCGCCTCTTTAACAATCAAAAAGATTTTACTTTTATGCCTTCTTGCGTCGAGCCATTCCAGCTAAACCAATTAAGCCTGAACCAAATAACCATATTGCTGCTGGAACTGGAACAGCATTAACGGCTTCATATTCTATGACGTATAAAGCTGGAGTAGTCTCTCCTCTAAAGTCATTCCAATAACCATTGGACCAAATTTCAAGCGCATTTTCGCCGTTATTTTCCACATTAAGTGGGTCACCACTTCCGGGCCCCTGATCATTAGGTTCTAATGCGCTCCAGTTAGTATAATCCCATGCCTCACCAGTAACCCAGTTCCAACCTTGATCGGGGCCACTGCTATTAGGGGTTTGATAACCACCAATCCACCCAATTCCGCCAATAGTATTATCGATAAAATCATTTTCTCCAGCAGATGTAATGGTCGCCAGGTGTCCTATTAAGATTTCACCGTTGTTTGGGTCAGTAAAGGTTCTTGTAGTGGCGTCATCACGAGCACCTTCCCATGTACTTAAAGACCTGCTCATTGATTGCAAGTCATACCAATGTCCATTTCCAATCCACTGCACGGGTGCAGCAGAGGCGATGTTACTGAATGTATATGTTGTAAATATGGCCAACATTAGTCTAATTGTCTTTGTCATAATTGTTCTCGTGTACTTTTAAAATGTTCGATCACTAGCGTCAGAAATAAATATGCCTAGTTCATAAGTAGTTGTTATAGGTACGTTTTATAAGATGCATAATTGTTAAAGATTGATTACTGTCAAGAATATCGACTTTAGAAATTAATATAGCTGAATGCCTCTTCGAATTATATGCTACAAATCTGCTAGCGGAATAATAGTCACTTAAGATCATGAATCATCCGTGCCTGAACACTATTCCCTTGAATAATTGTTACTATGATTTATTTTATGAATAATATGTATTAATTTAGGTTACCAGGAAAAACAATGTACTCAGCTATCCTAATTTTAACTTTTATTCCTAGCGCGATTTTTTGTCATTATGTTGCAAAAAAAAGAAAAGCTAATGCCAGATTTTGGGGCGTAATGGGAGCAATTTTTGGTCCACTGGCAATCCCCTTTGTCTTTATGAGTAAGCCATTGAAAGGAAAACAGTAATCATTATGAACAGGTTAGTAATCGACTGTGATTTCAACCGATCAATGCAATACTTATTCTATATTCTGTAAAAAAGATGATATAAATTTGACTCAATTAAAGTAACTATGGAGGTAGTAAACTTTTTTGGCTGCTTAAAAGTGGCATGTTTATAAATGAGCATTATTGTTGCTGTACCTCATGTTTTCCTCGCTGTTTTTATGTAAAGCTGTCGTTGGTTGCATAATAGTTTCGGGATTGCGAATGTTAGAGTTAGCTAAAAATCCAGATAATCCTATGAACAAAGAAGTAGTGTTCCATGTTCACGGTGTCACCAAGATTTACCAGATGGGTGAGGTACAGGTAAGGGCGCTGCGTGGTATCGATCTCGATCTGTACAAGGGAGAGTTCACGGTTTTGCTGGGTGCCTCCGGTAGCGGTAAATCCACTCTGTTAAATATCCTCGGCGGGCTGGATTCGCCCACCGACGGTCACGTGCAATACGCCGGCGGAGACCTAACCCGCGCCAGTGAAAAAGAGCTGACAAAATACAGGCGTTACCATGTCGGTTTCGTCTTCCAGTTCTACAACCTTATCCCCAGCCTGACGGCGCTTGAAAATATTGCCGTGGTCACCGAGATCGCAAAATCACCGATGCAGCCGGAAGAGGCGCTGAAGCTGGTCGATCTAGGTGACCGGTTGCACCATTTTCCGGCGCAGCTTTCCGGTGGCGAGCAGCAGCGCGTCGCTATCGCCCGCGCCATCGCAAAAAATCCCGATGTGCTGTTATGCGACGAACCCACCGGTGCGCTCGATTCCAAGACAGGTATTGTCGTGCTGGAAGCACTGCAGCGGGTCAATCGGGAGCTGGGCACCACTACCGCGGTGATCACCCACAACGCGGGTATCGCACAGATGGCAGACCGGGTCATCCACCTGGCTGATGGCCGCATCAGCCAGGTGGATTCCAATGAAACCCGGCTAGAGCCGAGCCAGCTGAGCTGGTGATGCGGTTATGCTAGCCCTCGACATAAAGCTTTGGCGGGAACTGTGGGAGATGCGCATGCAGGCGATCGCCATCGCCATGGTCATCGTCAGCGGTGTCGGTATCTTCATCATGTCGCTGAGCACGCTCGACTCATTATACGAGACCCGCGAAAGCTATTACCGCGACAATCACTTTGCCCATATCTTTGCCCACCTGAAACGCGCACCGTTGTCGCTGGTAAAGCGCATCGAAGCCATCCCCGGCGTTGATAAGGTCGAAACTCGTGTGATGGCCTATGTGAACCTCGATGTCGAAGGCTTCGAAGATCCGATCAGCGGGCATATCCTGTCATTGCCCGATAATAGCCGAGGCCTGCTCAACCAGATCTACCTGCGAGAGGGTCGTCTGCCCGAGCCAGGACGCGATAACGAAATCGTACTCAGTGAAGAGTTTGTCCAGGCGCATAAATTGCGGCCCGGCGACAAGATCAGCGCCACTATCAACGGCCGGCGCAAGGCACTGACCATTGTTGGCATCGCGCTGTCGCCGGAGTTTATTTATCAGATAGCTCCCGGTGCCATGTTCCCTGATCCTCTACGCTATGGCGTACTGTGGATAGCACGGCAGCCGCTGGCCACAGCCTATGATATGGAAGGCGCGTTTAACGATGTCACCTTGACCATGAGCAGGGGAACGAATGAGCCGGCCGCCAACGAGCAAGAGATAATCGATCGCCTCGACGATATCCTGAAAGACTATGGTGGCATCGGCACTATCGGCCGCCAGGATCAGTTCTCCAACCGTTTTCTGACCGAAGAGCTCAAGCAGCAGCGCACCATCGCCACCATCTTCCCGGTGATCTTTTTCGGTGTCGCCGCCTTCCTGCTTAACGTGGTCATCAGCCGCCTCATCCGCCTGCAGCGCGAAGAGATTGCTACCCTGAAAGCATTTGGTTATAGCGACTTTGCCGTCGGTATGCACTTCATTAAACTGGTGCTGCTCATTGTTGGTTTCGGTGTCATCATCGGTATCGGTGTCGGCATATGGATGGGCAAGGGCATGAGTAACATATACATGGAGTTATACAGCCTGCCTTATATGATCTATGTGCTCAAGCCCAAGGTCATCATTGCCGCTGCGCTGATCAGTATGGCGGTCGCGGTGATGGGCACGCTATATGCGGTATACAGCGCGGCAAGGCTGCCACCGGCACAGGCGATGCAGCCGGAGCTGCCAGCAAAATATCATACCACCCTGGTCGAACGGTTGGGCATGCAGCGCTGGCTGTCGCAGCCCACGCGCATGATCCTTCGGCATATCGAACGCCGCCCACTGAAGTCGCTGATGACCACACTCGGCATCGCCATGGCCTGCGGCATCATGATGGTCAGTGGATTTCAGGAGGGTGCTATCAACTACATGGTTGATGTGCAGTACGGCATGAGTCAGCGCGAAGATATGATAGCCATCTATACCGAACCGGCATCGAAGCGTTCACTGTATTCACTGGAGAGCTTGCAGGGTGTCGAGCTTGCCGAAGGTTTTCGCATCGTACCGGCCAGGCTGAAGTTTGAACACCGTTTCTACCGCACCGCCTTGCACGGCATCGAACCGGATGGCAGCCTGTACCGCCTGCTCGACACCAATCTCAATATCATCGAGCTGCCAGAAGACGGTATAATCCTCACCGACTACCTGGCCGAACTGCTACGCATCAAGGCTGGTGATATGCTCACTATCGAAGTGCTGGCCGGGAGGCGTATCACGCTGCAGGTGCCGGTCGCCGGTACCGCCAAACAGTACCTGGGTCTCAACGGCTACATGCGCCTCGAGTCACTGAATGTCCTGCTGAAAGAAGGCCATTCACTCACCGGTGCACTGCTGAAGGTCGATGATCGCTACCAGCGAGATATCTATGCCAAACTAAAGGAGATGCCGCGGGTGGCAGGCGTGGTCGAGCATGAATCAGCAATTGAGTCATTCTACGATACCATCGCCGAGACCATCCTGTTCTTCACCTTTATCTCCACGCTTCTCGGCTCCAGTATCGCCTTCGGTGTTATCTATAACAGCATGCGCATTGCACTGTCCGAGCGTAACCGCGAACTAGCCAGCCTGCGCGTGCTTGGCTTCGAACGTAACGAAGTTGCCTACATATTGCTCGGCGAACTGGCGCTGTTCACCCTGGTTGCCATCCCGCTGGGTTTCCTCATTGGTTATGGCCTGTGTGCCTACATGGCCTTCCAGTTCGATTCTGATCTCTATCGTGTGCCGCTGGTACTAGGCATTAATGTCTATGCCTTTTCAGCACTGGTGGTTCTGCTGTCATCCATCGTTTCTGCCATAATGATCTGGCGTAATCTGGCTGATCTCGATATGGTCGCTGTACTCAAGAGTAAGGAGTAATCCATGAATATGCCGTGGAATAAACACCCAGTCATCACCACCATTACTGGTCTGATCATCGTGCTGCTGATCTGGGGTTTCTGGCCACAACCGGTGCTCGTCGAAGCCATCGGTGCAAAGCGCGCGCCACTCACCATCACTATCGAAGAAGAAGGCCGTACCCGGGTTGTCGACCGTTACGTCATCTCTGCACCGGTAGATGGCATCGCTTGCCGCCAGCAGCTCAATGTAGGTGATGTAGTAAAACAGGGCCAGGTATTACTCGGCATCACCCCGCTAGAACCACAGGTACTTGACCCGCGAAGTCGGGCACAGACAAAAGCGCAGGTAGCAGCAGCTGAATCTGCATTGCATGCCGCCGAACAGCAGGCAAAAGCGGCAGAAGCCGCTGCTAATTTCGCCGTCATCGAGCATGAAAGATTAAAACCGCTGGTGCAGAAAGGCGTAATCTCAACCGAGGCTTACGATAAAGCCGCCACTCAAGTAGAGACGGCTATAGCGAAGCAACGCTCAGCCAGCTTTCAGGTGGAAGTTGCACGTTACGAGCTGCAGGCAGCAACATCCGTACTCGAATATACAGCAGCAAATCGAGGTGAACCGGCAGAACGCCTGCCAGTGGTTTCACCGATTGATGGGCGTGTGCTAAAAGTTACGCGTGAATGCGAAGGACCGGTACGTACTGGCGACATGCTGATCGAAGTTGGTGACCCGACCGAGCTGGAAGTTGAAGTCGATGTGCTCTCAGCCGATGCAGTCAAGATCAAATCGGGCATGAAAGTACTTTTCGACCGTTGGGGCGGCGAGTCACCGCTGGAGGGCATTGTGCGCATCATCGAACCGGTCGGCTTTACCAAGATCTCAGCTCTGGGTGTAGAAGAACAGCGTGTTCTGGTTATCTCCGATTTCACCTCACCAGCAGCACAATGGCAGCGTGTAGGTGACGGCTACCGGGTAGAAGCGCGTTTCATCCTCTGGCATGAAGACGACGTGTTGCAGGTGCCCGCCAGTAGCCTGTTCCGTTACCAGCAGGGCTGGGCAGTTTTTGTTATCGAAAACAACCGTGCTAGACGGCAAGTAGTAAAGGTTGGGCAGCGTAATGGTTTAACAGCACAGATATTAGAAGGTATCAGTGAAGGTGAGGAGGTGATCAATCATCCGAGTGATGATGTTGAGGATGGTTGTCGTATAAAACAGAGGTTTTAGAAGATTAAATAATATGAGAAGAAGCTAATATATAAAGTGTTCATAGTTTTAGGCGTAATCTGATCTTCACAATTATTAACCTGACGTCTGCTGTTGGTCGTTAGTTGCCCTTCAATCATAGCCATTATGCAAACTAGCAACCGTTTATAGTATTCATTACTATTATACGGAGGCAGATATTCATAGGCTGGTCGTGGCTTGCTATATCGTTTTTACAGCTTATTTAATTTAAGCTCCTGCCTAAATATCTGCATCAATAACTCTATATTTTTTACCCCCGCATAATTGGGTCGTGTGATAAAGGCTATTTTTCTGTGAGGGCCGGGTTCATTTAGATGTATTGCCTTTAATTCTGTATTTCCCGTTACTAACTGTTTAAGTGCCATTTCGGGTACCAGAGTAGTACCCATATGTCCGGCTACCATCTGCACCAGCATGTTTAGACTTGTTGATGCGAGTGAGTGATCTGTTTCTGCGGGTGGTAGCTTACAGGCTGCTAGGGCGTGCTCTTTCAAGCAGTGGCCATCTTCAAGTAGCATAAGGCGAGACTGTTTAAGTTCTTCACTGGAGATTTCGGTTTGTTGTGCATGCTCATTATCGATGTGCGTTACCCAGTAAAAGTCTTCCTGCCAGAATTCAAACGCGAGTAGACCTTCTAGATTAAAGGGTAGGGCAAGGATGGCGGCATCCAGTTCGCCTTTTCTGACTTTGCTGACCAGGACATGAGACTGGTCCTCCGTAATGCGTAGCTGAAAGTTGGGGTATTGATTACGTACCTGCGGTAATACCCTTGGTAAAAGAAAAGGGCCAATGGTTGGTATTGAGCCGATCGTCATTGGATAGCTGAGAGGGGCCTTTAGAGTTTGTCCCATCTGGTACAGCTCGTCCATCTGCAGCTTAATACTTCGAGCTTTTTCCAGGCATTGCTCGCCAACGGGGGTAATTAGTACTTTCTTATTGTCCCGCTCAAATACCTGAAAGCCTAACTGTTTCTCCATTTCGGTGATTGCCGTGCTTAGTGCAGACTGGGAAACAGAGCACAGCTCAGCGGCCTTTTTAAAATGCAGGGTTTTCTCCACTGCCAGAATGTAGGTAATTTGCTTTAGTGAGATCATGTGTTTTATGTTCTAAAAAATAGAATGATATTATCTATAATAATTGATTTAACAGAATTATGTAATCCCTTAATATTCTTTTCAACGCAGATGCATGCATCGGCAGAAATTTTAAAACACTCAAGTAGAAAACTTATATTAAAGAGGAAAATCAATATGTCTATGATCAATAAATCAATCCCTGAATTCTCGGCAGAAGCATTCCACAATGGCGAATTCAAAACCATTACATCTGATGACGTAAAAGGTAAGTGGTCAATCTTTCTGTTTTATCCAGCCGATTTTACTTTTGTTTGCCCAACAGAGCTGGAAGATATGCAGAGTTTCTACGAAGAGCTGCAAGGTCTGGGTGTAGAAGTGTACTCAGTATCTACAGATACACATTTCGTACATAAGGCATGGCACGATACTAGTGATGCAATTGGCAAGATTAATTACCCAATGATCGGTGATCCAACTGGCAAAATTACTCGCGGATTTGATGTGATGATTGAGGAAGATGCACTTGCGCTTCGCGGTACATTCCTGGCTAACCCAGATGGG
>Ga0316204_10003423_pt1 | contig 31835 bp, 24 predicted proteins | sample 6monrhotite_MG_2_FD_205661 | JGI IMG/M metagenome (GOLD analysis project Ga0316204, IMG submission 205661) | Microbial mat bacterial communities from mineral coupon in-situ incubated in ocean water Damariscotta River, Maine, United States -... | ecosystem: Environmental > Aquatic > Marine >... | reverse complement strand
GACTTCAAGCGTTTTAAACCACTTAAGTTAGTTATTTTTGTAATTTTCGAAAACGCTACGCCAAATTTCTCTAATTTATTTAACGCTTTTAGTCCCTTAATGTTATCAAGGCTAACTATCGATGAATGGCTAATAAATAGTGTTTTAAGATTCTTAAGGTGACTAACATCCAAACCACTTAATTTTGCTCCATTGAAATTTATTTCTTCCAATTTTTTTAAGTTTTTCAACCCTACGACAGTCTTAATAGGTTGACCATTAAAATTCGCTTTTTTTATTTTTATTAACGAACCAAAGGTTAAATGCGATATCGAATTACCGACTGCTTTTAATATTTCCAGTCGCTTAAATGAGTCATCAACAATAAGCTTCGCGATAGGGTTGTGGCTAAGATCGAAATACACCAAGTTAGCACCATTTTTCAGCCCTTCTATAGTTTTTACCTGGTTATCGAAAAGTGAAAGATATTCCAAGGATGTTAGCCCTGAAAACATATCAACCGCGGTCAGTTGATTTTTATCCAAATTGGCATATCGTAGGGCAATATTGGTAAGATTCTCAATTTCTTTTAATCCATTGCCCGGTAAATTTAGTTCCTCTAAATATTGTAAATGGCTAATATCAAAAATCTTCGTTAACTTACCTTTCAAACTTAACCAGCGCAATTTTTTTAGTTTCGACACAGAGGCAATAACCTGAAAATCACCTTGCACACCTAATCCAACAACGAAACCATTTTCATCCAGGATGATACTTTTCCTAAAATCGGCAATACTAATGTTTTTATTGTATGGTGTTTTAAATTGCGTTACCCCTCCTTTAACACCATTAATGCTAATATCATTCCCCAATTCATAGACAGTAAAATCATTCAGCTTTAATTCAATACTCTTTAGTATCTCCTCAAGCTCAGCTTTTTCTTTGATAGGAACTTGTGCTTCCCCATTGGAGAAACCATAACGTTGAATGCCAAACAGTAATGCGAGCAACGTTGCATAAAAAATGATTTTATTTATTTTCATATTACACCATTAGTGGAATCCAGCGATTCTTGTCTTTGTATTCCAGTTGCATACGCGGCCTAAAATTACCTTCTCTTAACAGGCGAGCCACGACAAATGGACTTAATTGTATTGCTTTCCGGGCCAAATAGGCTTGGTAGGTTTGTTCATCATGCCGCTCGGGCATGGATTTAGCGACGTCGTCATAGTATTGAATAATATCACGCACGCCTCTGATTTGACCAAGTTTTGCTTTTTTAGTTTGATGTGGCATTTCGATAATTTTTATAATCGAGGCCACCTCAAGCCCGGCCAGGTAGAGCGGAATGACGGCCTGCCAGCTTAGCATTTTCCACTCCACGTTAAAGAATTGTGCTTCCACCACATCCCGAATATCGGCAATGGGTTGTTTAACGAGAAACCCCAGATCAGAGGATTTATCACTATTTCGTTGTGTGGACCGGTCATCGTATTGCTTAAAGGGTGCCTTTTCCATTAACGCCTTCAGGGAATACGCGTCCATGGACGGCGGTAATGTTACTTTATCAATATTAATGGGTGCCTGAAATTGCCGCCACTTGTCGTGAAACAACTTTTTAGGTTCAGAGGCAAATAATTCGTAAAACACCGTATCGGAAACCACCTCGAACAGGTCCCAGGCTAACATAATAATCGATATACCGGAGCCAACCACAAAGGCAAACTGCCCGACACCAGGCAATACATTAACCCCGGCCATGGCGGCTTCCCTGGCGGCAAAGCGGGCACCGGTTCTGGACAGCATGCGCAGCACATATCCGCTGGCGGTGGTTAATTCCACACTTAATTCGAAGGACTTTTTGGCCACATCATCGGTGTTGCCCGATTCAATGAGTGCCGCAATGTCGGCCAGGCTGACGGCGGCGCTTATAAACAGTAACCCCGTGGCGACCTTATCCAGGTTTTGACCCGCCCATTTCACCAGCTTGCCGGATTCATAATCCGGTTGTTTGAGTATTAAGACATTGTATACCCGGTTGGCCACCAGCATGCTGGCAATGGTGCTGGTGCCAGCAGACCCTAGCTGACTTGCATCCGACAGTAAGTCATGGGCGCTTAAGAAGGCGACGGTATTTTCCGGTTCCGCATCCGCTCTAAGGAAGTTTTGCCAGGCCAATGAGAGGTTCAGTAATGTAAACACCGTTCGCCCCATTAATGCGCCACGGCCTTTGATGGATTGATAAAACTCTCGGCTTTTGGTGCCTTCACCGTCAATGGCAAAGTCCCATTCGCTAAAGAATTGCTTAATTTGTGATTTCGCCAGCTTTGCATAGACGTGAGGGCTGCCGTGCTTGGTAAGAAACGCAATAGTATATGCGTTAAAATAGCGTGACTCATAGCTTTTATGGTACATACCAAGCGTGCGCCCTACGAAAATGTTTATCCGTAAGTGATAAACAGGATTGACTGCACCGGTTTTAATGGCTTTTTTTGATAACAATGCACCATAGGAGTCTAAGGCGACCTGCAGTAAACAGGGCGGCCCCGGCGTTGGTACAATAGCGCCGATAGTTTCTTGTATTTTGGCTTCTTCGTAGAGCGGGAGTATATCTAAATACCAGTCTATAACCGAGCTTAAAACAGTATTTTTTTTCTTTATCGGTATAGGTTTATTAATGGAGTTTAACTGAGATTGAAACAATTTATCTTGACCGAAATCATAATTATACTCCGGATTTGTATTTACATACGCTAACCACTGCTTCCCATATTCATTCAACCGTTCATCATTTACAAATCGGTCCAGCATGACTTCTATGTCTTGCTGCCATACATCGCCTTCCATACCGGATTGACTCAGCCCAGCGTAGCACTCTGAGAGGGTTACGAATATTTTCTCCCAGTGGTATTCCGATTCCATGTAGGGGCCGGGCCGACCTTTCAGGTAATAGTCCGTCGATATGTTTTCTTTCATGTAATCCAGGTAGTGTTTCAGCTCTGCCCGAAACCCTTCCAGATTCATTAACCGCCACAGGGCTTTGGCTTCTTTGTACAGGTTGTTACGCACTTCCCCCATATTTTTGGTAATGGGGTAGTCGGTGGTGGGGTTGTTGATAAAGATTGATAACCCGGTTTCCAGTTTTTCCAGGTCTTCCAGTAATTTTTTACGCCGCGCAAACTCATCCGGGTCGTTTACCCCGATGCCGTAGCGGGCATTGAGGTCTGCCACTTTACACAGTTGGGTTACGTTTTGTAGCTTTGCGAGATGCGGTTGTTTTAATATTTCCAGCACATTAATCCAGTGCTGGAGCCTGGCGAGTTGTTGGCCGAGCCGATAGGTCCACTCAGGCAGGGTGCAATGCAGGGCAATATCAATGCCGTTTTCGGGCAGCTTGCCCTTATAGACAATAGGCAGATCCGTGTAGTTGTTGTATGAAAACACCGTTTTGTTGTTCACTAATTCATCGAGGCATTTGGTGACGACCTCGCCCGCATCGGGGGGATATAAAAAGAACGCGTACTCTGCCGTAGGGTCAAATTCACTGCCGGTTAACGGCGCGATTGCATTTATGTCGGTCCACTCGTTGGTTTTTTGTTTTTCCAGGTCATTTTTGGCATACGGTGGCGTATCGTTGATACTGCAGATGTCGTAGTAGTCTTTCTCCTGCATTCTCTCGCCTTTAACGCAGGAGGTGCCAAGTATGTTGATACGATAGTGTTGCTTTTTGGTGTTTGGCTCTTGACGGGATTGGACACGCACGGTGAAGGTGTTGGCGGTTTGCACGATATAACCCGCACCATCGGTCCGCGCAATGCTAACGGGGGCGCTTAACCAACGCTCGTCGTAGGCAATTTCTTCAACGCCTTTTTCGTTTTTTTTGTATTTCCAGTATAAAACCACGCGATTGGCCACTGGCTTGTTGTTGTCGGCATAGCGAAAGCGCACTTTATGATGTCGGCGGGGAATGCCTATTAGGTCGGGCGCACCGGCATTGTTGGTTGCATTATTAGTTGCATTACTTGAAACATCGTATACCCCGGTGATAATGGGCCGGTAAGGTTTTAGGTTAATACCACTGCTGTCGAGAAACCAGGTGTCAGGTGAATGTTTTTCCGGTTTTTGCAATTCAAGCGGGCTGAGTTCCCTAATATACCGGGTATGACGCTGATGGAGCGCCTGTATATTGGCGGCAAAGTCGTTTTCGTATCCTTCGTAGGGTGGTTGTTGTTTTAGTTCTCTTAGCTTTTGAAGGATACGGCCCATATTATGGCTGATGCCATTCAGGTCGATGCTGATATTCTCGAGCCGTGTCCATAATTGTAGCCGTAGCATGGCACTGGTGGTGGCATTATCCGGGTCATTTTCGATATTTTCATCAAGGGCATCGCGTTCCGCCAGTAGTTTTTTCCTCACCACAAGCAGAGTTGCCTGTGCCTTGAGTTGATCATCATATTGGGGGTGTAACTTGCGCCAGTTGTAGCCCATGGTTCGATACCTGTTGATTGGTTTGTTGCTGATTACGTTGTTATAAGTCACGTTGTTACGAATAACGTGTTGTTGCTAATTTTTTGTTGTTGATACTGTTGTTGCCAGTACTGCCGTTTTCGATACTGCGATTGAACCTGTTGTTATTAACAACGGTGCTGGTTACGTTATGCGATTATTGTGTGTTTGTTACTGCGCCAACGATGACCGTCACGAATGGAACTGCAGTTTATGCCGGGTAGTGTCATCAAATGCCGCGGATAGTTCCAGTTGTTGCCGGTATTGAAATTGGGTGAGAGCATTTTGTGTCACCGTGCCAATGTCTCCGTCGATGGCGCCAGTGTCGTAACCTAAGTTACGCAGGCGCCCCTGTTGACCGGTTGCCTGGTCGATAGGGTCGAGCTTACCCACGCGAATGTGGTAACTAACGGTGTCGTCCGGGTCATCATCATAGGGTTGCACCACGAGTTTTACCGTGGTGATATTTTCGGGTACGTTGGCTTGCACAATGCCGTCGGCTGTTGCCTGCCCTTCGATAATGTCTTCGCCCACATGCATGAGATAAGGCACATTGCCGTAAACGGTGTTGTCCACATCCACCAGTTTGATGCTTATGTGCACCACACCAGCCTGCAGGTAGACCACCGGTATGTTGTGGTTGCGATACCGGGTGAGCATGTCCGGTTTTTTGCCCTCATGGCCAACGATATTAGGGGCTTGTGCAATGGGTTCCACTTGGGTATTTGCGCCACTGAAACCTTGCGGATAACTCGACAAGTCAATACGCTGTAATTTTTGGGACACTGCCTCATTTAACGGAATGTTGGCGGTTTTTTGTTTGACGTGGGGTAAAAGGCGGATATCATCAGGGTCGGTGCCCCCGGCGTTGCCCACCTCCTCCCAGCGCCACTGGCTTGGCGAATAAGCTAGGTGCAGGGTTTGTACCTGCCCGTTGATTTTGTAGGGTAGCAACAGCAATTGTGATACCCGGCCAGTGCCTTTGCGCTTGTCTTTACCGGCGTCGTAACCGAACTCTACATCGCTAAATTCCCCAAAGTCATTGTGCACTTCGAGTTCACGCCACAAATAACCATTAACAAACACATAGAGCCAACCGGTTGGCAACAGAGTGGCCTTGGCTTTGTGTGCCAGTGAGGAGCAATACAGTGGTTGTACCGGGATCATAATGTTGTCCCACTCGCTTTTTTCGGTATCCTTAGTAACCGGGCTAATGGATTTGGCTAAGGGTAAGCGGTCAGTGCCAACCACATAACGCAACTCTCTTGGCTTATCGGGTACGTCGTCAACGCTAATCAACAGGCGGTGCGGATCTCGGCCTTTGCTTCGGTTGAATGTGCCGTCCCTTCGGTCATCACCATCGGATGTACGCGTGATTTCGAAATAACCATCCAAATCTTTGATGCGTTGACCGGCCACTTCGATGACGATTTTGTATTTTGGTGCTTCTTTACGCGGCGGTTCCTCCTCCCACTGCGGGCGTTTGGCGGCGGGCCGGGGCTTGGGTTCTGCCTGGGGTATTACGCTGCCACCCGTGTAGGTCCGTCGGGTTGAGGGGCTGTCTTCCTCTCCTTCCACGGGGCAAATAAATAATTCCCGCTTGCTAAGTTTTTCCGCCAGTTGGCGGATTATGGTGTCCCGGCTCGCCGGGCGCGCCGGCTCAATGTTATAAAGTCTGGCATGCAACTCGGTTAGTTGCGCCATGGCGGAGGGGGAGTGACTGAGTTTATTCAGAAATTGTTCAGCACATTGGCTATCGTAAAAGGGTAGGCGCTTGCCAGGTGTGGCATAACCGTAGGGAATAATGTCAAATTTGCCCATGGGGCAGTTCAGACGCAGTAGCATGGTGACTCTCGATGACGTTAGCTTAATTTACCCGTGGTATGACGGGGCATTTCATAAGTGATTTCACAGGCACAATAAACAGCATTAAAAATAGTGATACCCGAATCAGGCCAATATATTGGCTAACCGCCTATAACAATGCAACCGTTATTTTTGTGAAATATTCACACTTTCGGCCGGATTTCAGCTTTCACACCGACCGCGGTGCAATATTTCGAATAAGAAGCAGAATGGTTATTACAGAAAATGAAAATGCAGAGACATGTAAGCCATTAGGGGCAATGGCCTGCACTGTAACAGGGCGATAATATTAGGTAGCGTGGTTTATTAACCTTAGTTTGATTTCCGTGGAGCTCTCTTCATTATAGAAAAACAAGATAAATAGCCATCTCTATAATACATAAATAACTTAAAGCCGGCTTGAGATTGTGAACTGTTGACCGGCATTGTTTCCGGTATGCTATGTGTGCCCAAGCCTGGGACTGATGCCATGTTTTTTTAACAATTTGCCAAATGCGCGCCGTTCTTTACCGGCCCGTTTGGCGGCATGGGTGACGTTGCCATTGGTTTCAGATACCAACCATGACAAGTATCTTTTTTCAAAGGTGGCAATTGCTCTGGCTTTTGCCTCGCTGAAGTCCAAATCTAAACTTACCGCCTGGCGTCGATCCATCAATTGCCGACGCCGGTCCGATGCTTTTTGCAATGGATGCTTTAGGCTTATACAACCTGTTTCGCACAATAAAAATTCACGATGTATAAAATTCTCCAGCTCGCGCACATTGCCCGGCCAGTCCTGTCGTTTTATCCATTCAAGGGTATCGCTGTGAAGGCGTTTTTCGGGCTGGTGGTATTGCAGGCGGTAGTGCTGTACAAAATGCCGGGCCAGCAATTCGCTATCGTCCTGCCGCATTCGCAACGGCGGCATGGACACCGACATAAGGTTCATTCTAAAGTACAAGTCCTGCCTGAAGTCACCGCCCTGCACTAATTCAGGTAAATCTCGATTCGTGGCGGCGATTACCCTCACGTTTGCCTGCTGGTGAGTTTTTGCGCCCAGTGGCAGGTATTTTTGATCTTGTAGAAAACGTAGCAAGGTGACCTGGGCCTTTAATGACAAGCTGTCCACTTCATCGAGGAATAATGTGCCACCATCGGCTTGTGCGATTAAACCTGGCTGGCTTTCCTTTGCATCAGTATAGGCACCTTTAGCGTGGCCAAACAATTCATTTTCGATGAGGTTATCCGGTAACGCACCGCAATTTACCGGTATAAAGGGATAGTCCTTGCGCCCTCCCATATAGTGGATGGCACGGGCAGCCAGTTCTTTGCCCGTTCCGGTTTCGCCATCGATGAGTACAGGGGCATTGCATTGGGCAATTTTTTTGATCCGTTGCAAGGTTTCCACAAAGCATGGTGAGCGGCCAATCAGGTTGAAATGCAGAAACTCATCGGCAAACGCTGAACTCGTCGTAAAGGTGTTATCGATTACACTGGTATTATATTGCTGGGTTAGCCGCTGTAATCGTATGGAAAGCTCCTGTGCATTACACGGCCAGCCGGTAAACTCATCGCAGTAGCGAAGTATGTCGCTATCCTGTTCCGCATTGATGCCATCAAGAATCCCCAGTGATGGATGAATGTTTTTGGTGGTTAGAAATGACAACAGCGGTTGCCGCAATAATGTGCTTTTTTCCAGCAGCAATACCAAAATGGAATGGGTATTCAGCATATTGGTCGTTAGGGTGTTTTGGTTATTAACAACCGTTACCGGATAACCCAGTTGCCCTAATGTGGATTGCAACGTGTCGCAACGCCCCACGGAGGCAAACGGCAAAATCGTTAATTGTAACCGACTCATTGGTTGAGCGTTCATGTTGCCTATTTTAACTCTTTGGAGCTACACAAAACTTAACGGGCTTAATTTACCAAACTTCACTTAACAAACATCGCTTAACAAAATTAATCGAAAAAACTTACTTTAACCAACTTAACAGGTTGTGTATTGTTGCCCTGGCGTGCTACCTGAATAACCCACCGACCGCGCGACCGTTCACTAAATGTTGGCATTAACGCTCACATCGATGGGGCAAGCCGACACACGTCATACGACAGCATGTCCGATCGTTACATAGGGCGATCATTTTGCAACCGCGCTATTTAAAGTTTAGTTTATAACGTGGTGTAACACCATCATTCCCTGCTCTACTAAGTAACGTTACGCACGGCAACATACGAGCCTGCGCAGTAATGATACAACACATGACCACCTGCTGTGCCGACGCATTTTCGCTATTGGTAATGTTACGAAGTCTCATTGGCCGTCATTTCGTCGGTGACCAACGCGCTAGCAATGTTACCATTGGCACCCACCGGCTCGATAAACTCTACAATAAATTGCGCACTGCACACGCCTCGATATTCGTTTACGTCCAGCTTATAAGCCACTTTTACCTGCTGTACATCGCGCGGCCAGGTGTCGTCGACGGTATTAAAGGCAATGGCATCCACCACCGTCGTTGAACCCGGCACTCTTAGTACCAGTTTTAAATGTTTCTCAGCCACTATACGTTTTTGAATCACGTCGAAATAGCCATCAAACAGTGGTGCGGGGAACGCCTGCCCCCACGGCCCGGCGGTTTGAATTTGCTGTGCCAGCGGCAGGCCAATATCGTCAACCGTGAGTTCACCATCGCTGTGGATAACATGGCAGAAATCATCTTCCCCTAAATGACGATTTACCTCCTGTTCAAACGCGTGTTTAAATGCTTCAAAATCCTGTTGATTCAGGCTTAGTCCTGCCGCCATGGCATGACCACCAAATTTGCTGAGGATGCCGGGATGTGAGGTGGCTACGGCATCCAATGCATCTCGAATATGAAAACCCGGCACTGAGCGGGCTGACCCTTTTATGATGCGATTTTCTGCCCCGGATTCCGTATCAGCATCGGCAAAGGCAATAACCGGGCGGTGAAATTTGTCTTTGATGCGGGATGCCAGAATACCAATCACCCCTTGATGCCAGGATGCATCATAAATACACAATCCACCGGGTAACGGGCCGTCGCCATTGATATTCAGTTCATCCAGGGCATCCATTGCCTGGGTTTTCATGGTTTGTTCAATTCGACGTCTTTCAATATTAAGCGCGTTAAGTTCTTCGGCGATGACATTGGCTTTTTCTTCATTGTCGGTGAGCAGGCACACGATTCCCATCGACATGTCTTCCAATCGACCGGCGGCATTCAGCCGTGGCCCCAGCGCAAAGCCTAAATCCTGGGCTGTTAGTTTGCTGGCATCCCTGCCTGACACTTTTATTAATGCCTTTATTCCGGCACAACAGGCGCCGGCCCGAATTCTTGCCAACCCCTGGGACACCAGAATCCGGTTATTGTGGTCCAGGGGTACCACGTCCGCCACGGTGCCCAGCGCCACTAAGTCTAACAATTGCGCCAGATTTGGGTCGGGAATGTTTTGCGCTTCAAACCAGCCGTGGTTACGCAGCTGTGCCCTCAACGCCAGCATGACGTAAAATATTGTGCCGACACCGGCCAGCGCCTTGCTGGGAAATTGGTCGCCCGGCTGATTGGGATTAACAATGGCAGCGGCTGCCGGTAACGCATTACCCGCGAGGTGGTGGTCGGTTACGACGACCTTTATTCCCAGGGCATTAGCAGCATTAACACCGTCGATACTGGATATGCCGTTATCGACGGTGATGATGAGCTGCGGATTAAATTGCCTTGCCACTTCTACAATTTCCGGCGTTAAACCATAACCAAACTCAAACCGGTTGGGCACCAGAAAGTTTATCTGCTGCGCCCCCATCATTTCCAGGGCACGTAACGCGACGGCAGTACTGGTCGCACCATCGGCATCGAAGTCACCCACAATTAATATGGATTCTTGTTGCGCCATGCTTTGGTGTATGATTGCCGCCGCTTCCTCGACCGCGAAGAGTGATGAATAGGGCAATAAGTGTTTTAACGAGGCCTGTAACTGCGCTGCAGATGTTATGTTTCTGGCGCGATATACCCGATCAAGCACCGGGTGCATGTCTGGGAGCAATAAATCCTGTTGGTTGGTTATTTCACGATGACCGGCGCCATTGCCTACGCCATCATCGATGTTGTTATTTGCTTTATTGTCGGCGCAACCCGCCGTTATTACTCTTCTTTTTATTTTTACGGACACGTTCCACTACACCTGTATTATGTTTATTCCAATGATCTGGTTGCCGCGTTACGTTTTACGGTCTGAAATTAGGCTTTGATTCTCGGGGTAAAATTAACGTACTATTCCCTTCAAATAAGGCACATTTCGAAAAGGCGCAGCGCATTAACATTCGCTGCAACGACGGTGCCACAACCATTTTTACAACAACGCTATCCACAGCAATGTAAACATTTGCTGCTAACAATATCTGATAATGAGTAAAATCAACTTATGACTGAAAACAACGACTTTAAATCACTAAGCATCGCAGTGCTAACCATCTCTGACACCCGTACCGAGGCTGACGATAAATCCGGCCAGCTCCTGGTTGATCGCCTTTCCAAGGCCGGCCACAAGCTGGCGGCGAGGTGCATTGTACCAGATAATATCTACAAAATTCGTGCTCAGGTATCCCAATGGATCGCCAATGATGATATTGATGTGGTTATTACCACCGGCGGCACAGGCATTACCGGACGCGATGGCACACCCGAAGCGATACAACCGTTGCTGGATAAAATAATTGAGGGGTTTGGCGAGATTTTCCGCATGCTCTCTTATCAGGAAATCAGCACATCGTCACTGCAATCCCGCGCCGTTGCAGGCGTTGCTAATGCCACCTATGTGTTTTGTTTGCCTGGCTCGTCGGGGGCATGTCAAACCGGGTGGGACCAAATTATTCAGGCACAATTGGATTATGGCACCAAACCCTGCAATCTCGTGATGTTAATGCCGCGCCTGATGGAAACCTGAACATTATTACACCCTATTACACCTCACGACACATCAGTACACTACAACGCCAGGCCTGCCGCTGGATATATTACTGACTTCCCTTAAGCAATCGTATGACAAAATCACCTGTTGGTCTTAGTTATAACACCATGAACGAATTAATATGATTGCTGTGGTAAGAGTACGATGCTTAGCTATCTATATACCCAAAGCGTTTGAGATTTAGGTATATAGTTAGGTGGCTATGATTAGGTGGAGATGGTTAGATGGCTATCGCTAGATTACTATGGTTAAAATTGTATCACTGATATCTTGCTTATTTAAACTCCCCATAACAATAACTACCCGACTAAGCTGCATTGCTTATTCCGTGACCTCATTCAATAAAATTACCCACGAAAACATCTAGTTAATACAACCTCCGCCAGCACTTACACCACTGAGAGCGTATATTAACAGTTTACACAAATTAGTTTTTTATTTTCTCGCATAGGCAGTTTCATTCAAGCCACATAAAATATTACGTATAATCAAGTTTGAATACCTGTATATAATAAGATAACATCGGTGGTTTTCTGACTTTAGTCAGTATCGCATGATGACGATGTTATTGTTGTATTCATTTCATATGCTAATTTCAGGCTTTGATTTCACACCCTTATTTCATCTCGTGAGGAAAGCACGTAGCGGTAATTAATTAGACAAATGACAGCATGAACTAAAAATTCATATTGTTGGCAACTTGCAAATATATTGATCTTGGTTTATAAACGCCTCTTTATATAATTTAGTTGCCAACGACACCCCCATTGAGGGGGGAGCTATAATAATAAGAACGCACTAGAATGGAAGCAATTAGAATGTGTTTATACAATAAGATCTCAAAAGCCAAATTCCGTGTTGGAAATTAGACTATACACTCGCGACAACTTCTTAAATAATAACTTTATTTTTCCCACCCCTCACGCTAACTGGTTGAGGATTACTCAACACCAGATCCAATCCCACACTCCTACCAACGCTGCACACCAAATATGCCGGACTCCGTTATGTCGTTAGGCGCTACGGTATGCTCCCTTCGCAAGGCTCGCGGCCTGACCTTGAGCGACATCGAACAACTAACCCACATCAATAAAGGCGCGCTTTCGCGCTTTGAAAGAGACCTGGAAGGACTGGGCTCTGATAATTTTGACAAGATTTGCATCCTGTTTGGCACAACAACTGCTGTGTTGCATGCAGTGGCGAAACACGTAAGCCAACGACCTGATTTAGTTGAGAATGGCAAAAAATTGCATCAACTGGTAAAAGAGCTAACGCGTTTAATTGAGCGTTATCTGGCAGCCACGGACGACGTTCGGCGGATGATAGATAAGTTATTGGACGAATAATGATGTTGGTTCACTGCCAGGCCTGACCCTATTTTTTAGATTGATTCTTATTGGATGCTTAGACCCGTTCTTGAATTAATTGGGAGGCAGGCTATTCTCACTAAGGCGTGTGCTCGACGCCATGATGGCAAGCCGCGCCAGTGGCCATAGACATAATGTATACCCGAAACGTTTGAGATTTAGGTAAATACCACCGGTATTATCGTACGTTACATTTACTAGCCAATTACACAGGAACAGGAGCAAACCCATTGGATTTGGAAAAACTTGTGTCTCACCCGGAACTGCCTTCGATCCCGGAATCGGTTTTAAAACTCAATGAATTAATTAAACAAGAGGCCCCAATAGACAAACTGGCCGCCATTATCCGTAATGAACCGGCATTAACAACACGTACCCTCGAGTTAGCCAACAGCGCCTGGTACAACCGCCAGCGTGAAATCGCCACCGTTCAAGATGCTATTGCCATTATTGGCATCACGGCGCTACAACAGCTCATTTTTGCCTCTTCGGTGATTCGTACGTTTGCCGGCATTAAAAATGAGCTTGTCGATATGGATAAATATTGGCGTCAATCAGTGCGTACCGCAACCGCCGCACAGACGCTCGCTCATCAATCCAATACGGGCAATCCCCTTGACCTGTTTACGGCCGGTTTACTGGTTTACATTGGCAAGCTGATTCTGTATATCGCGGCCCCCGACATTTCCATGCAAATACTCCAGACGGCCCAGGCACAGCAGCAACCACACTTTAAAATGGAAAATAAACTCCTGGGTTATAATCACAGCAACGTGACGGCGGCGTTGCTAAAGCGCTGGAATTTGCCCGAAAGTATTCACGCAGCAATTTGCTTTTATACTGAGCCGGAGCAATCAACGGAGATGCACCGTAATGGTGCTTGCACGCTCAATATTGCGCACCACATGCAATATGTACATAATTTAAATATCGATGCCACAGACCCACCGGGACAAATTAGCGCGTTCGCCCTGCACAGGCTGCAAGTTAATGAAATGGATCTTTCGGATTATTCAACAATGGCAGAATCGCGTTACAACGAAGCGGTTACCATGCTGGGCTTATAGTGGTGGTTAACGTGAAAATATTAAGTGAAGATAATACGTGCAGTTAATGCGTGGCGTTACGTAAGCATGCAATGAAATAACCCCGGTTAATAAGACATTTTCATCACTGCCAGTCCGGCACCGCCCTTAAGGACAGGGTCACTTTAATACAGTAGACAAATTACTCAAGTTCTGCTGGAGAACCGCGCAAATCAGCTGTAATCTGAGATAATTTCATGGCGCGAGAAACCGGATGTAACGGTGTGAGCACTGGTTTTTTTAGGTGTTTTATGTCACTCCTGCCGGTGTCATTCTGCGTTTTGTGACCCCAGATTATGTGATCCCAAGTTATGCGACCCAGCGTTATCGGCGTCAGAACGGTGTGAATCGGATTCACGTGAACCGCCACGACGATAGACAAGCACAATTTTCTTGCGCTGCATTTCGGGTTTCGATTCACTTTTGCTGTCATCCTTGTCGTAATGATGATGATTGCCGTTATGGTCGTCATAATCATCACTGGAATCGTCGTCGGAATCCTCATCGCCGTGCTCTTCGTCGCGCTGATGCCGGTTTACTTCGTGCATCATAATTGACTCTGTCGCCAGGTGCTCACCAACAGACAGCTGTATACTCACGCCGTTGGCATGATTAATTCGCCCCAGCATTGCTTTATGCCGGGAATATTTAAAGGTACCTTTTGTTAAATTCAGTAATGCTATTTCATGCTTTCCAGCATACAAATACTTGCCAGTGTCGTGTCCCAATGGCTTAAATTCACTAAACGGTACATCCAGCAATGTGATGTCATCCAGAACAAAACGAACCTGATCAGCTGAACCCGGCGTGCCATCGAGTTGCAGATCTGCGTTAAAACGCAATTTGTCTTTGTCATCGTGCCGGTTATTCAACACAATCACGGCCTTTTTAGTGGCAATCTGCATGTCCGGATTCACCACAATGGTAATGGCCGCCTGAGTGCTAAACTCACCATCCTCAACAGTAACAATCGCCTCATACACGCCGGACTCAGTATAAATATGTGATGGATTTGGCTGGCTTGAGGTTTCACCATCACCAAAGTCCCAATGAACCATCAGGCTGTCATTCTCAGAATCGGCAGCGTTTGCTGCAAACTCAACGGTTAATGGCGCAATACCACTAACTGGGGTGGCGGTGGGGTTCACGGTGGGCGGGTTGTTGCTGGCGAGTACACCGATGCTCACCGATGCCTTATCCGTATTCCCCGTTGGATCAGTCACGGTAAGCACAATGGTGTAGTTACCTGGCCGTGTATAGGTGTGCTGGGCAATTGCCTCACTACTGGTGTTTTGCTCACTGGCGGAATCCCCGAAATCCCAGTGCACCGTTAAAGCACCGTCTTCCGGGTCGGTACTGCTTGATGCATCAAATATCACCGTTAAGGGAATATTGCCGGACAGCACCTGCACATCAATAACAGCAGTGGGGTCCAGGTTCTCCACCACACTAATGGATACTTCATCAGCAATGCTATCCTGCTCTCCATCACTCACCACTAACGACACCAGGTACAATCCGGGGAAGTCAGCAACAAAACGGGGCGTGGCGGTATCTGCATCCAGCAGCACAGCGTTACTGCCGGCAGGCGTGCTTGCAAACCGCCATTGATACTGACTAACCTCCCCTGCTGCTTCCCCATTGGCATCCGGATCAATGGAATTGGTGCCATCCAGTTGCGCTGTTTCACCCAACAGGATGGACTGATCGGCACCGGCATCGGCAATAGGTGCCCTATTGGCTGTCACCAATACATGGAGAAAAATATCCCAGGACGCATTTAGGTCTTCAGGCGTCAGATTGGATGCAGCTGAACCATACACCACGTAGTGGCCATTGGCGCTGATACCTGGCTCAAAACTGCTGGCATCGCCTGCCATGCCGTCATTGTTGACACTGACGATGTTGGTGATGTGCTTCGTTCTATCGTGCACAAAGACATCCCACGACACATTAAAATCGTTCGCCACCAGGTTATTGGCAGCGGAATAAAACGCTACGTAGCGACCATCAACGGTAATGGCTGGCATGGTGAAAGCAGCCGCATTTGCCTCTTCCCCCAGACTGTTAACGCTAAGCCGTTCGGTGAGCGCACTCAATAAATCATGGGAAAAAATATCACGGGCATTATTGGTATCCTCATTCACCAGATTGGTGGCTTCGGAACGATACACGGCAACGGTGCCATTGCCACTAATTTCAGGGGCATCGCTGCCGGCATTGGCCTCCACCCCGTCGCTGGCGACACTGAGTCGCCGCGTGGTATTCTCCAGGCGATCACGAACAAAAATGTCCTTAACGCCATTATTATCATTGGCAACCAGGTTATCCGCATCGGATGCAAATATAATAAAACGGCCATCATCACTTACGGCAGGCTCATAACTGGCACCGACGGCCTCTTCCCCCAGGTTCCCCAGGCTAACGCGCTGCACATTATTGCTGACCATATCCCGCAAAAACACATCTGACACCTGATTATTATCACCAGCCACCAGGTTAGCTGCCGTTGATTCAAACACCACAAAACGGCCATTTTGGCTAATATCCGCCATGCGGCTATCGCCGTCCGCTTCGTTGCCGGAGGAATCGGTGCTGACTCGTTGGATGGTGTGATTCGTTACGTTATAAATAAAAACATCGGAACTGCCGTTTACATCACTTGCCACCAAATTGCTTGCCGACGACGTGAAGGCGATGATACTGCCATCAGCGCTGATAACCGGCTCCAGGCTGGTGTCGTTGGCATCAGTTCCGTCAACAGCCAGACTAATCCGCCGGGTGGTGGCCTGTTGACGATCACGAAGAAAGATATCCCAGGTGCTATTGCCATCGTTAGTAGTTAAGGTTGACGCAATGGAATCAAATACCACATAACGGCCATCCGCACTAATCGCGCTACTAATGCTGTTTCCGTCACCCGCCACACCATCGCTGCCGATGCTGACTTTTTCTGTTGTGCCGGCAATATCTGGCAATGCCAGTTTAATATACGTATCCGGCGCCACGATTGGTTTAACAGTGCCTTCATTGCCGGGCGCAATAACATCACCGCTGATAGCATCACTGTTATTAGATTCACTACTATTGGCTTCACTGTTGTCTGCCACCCCAGGCGATGAGTTTCCGCACCCGGTCAACAACAAAAGTAACCACACCGTGAATAACAGCGCAGGCAAAAATTGTTTGGGCAACCATTTTTTAGATAACAATTGCTCAGGTGATAATTTTCCAGGCAACAATTGCTCAGGTGACAATTGCTCAGATAATAATAATGAAATGAAACGACGATGGGGATGGTGCATAGCAGCTCGCTAACCTTGTTGGTTTTGATCTAAAATAATCTATAAATATAATTTATAACACGGAATGCCACTGGAAATACCAGAATACCACTGCAAAAACGCTGCTGGCCCGTGCACGGCAACTCTGAAGAATTTATCATGCACCCAGGCGACGAATCAAAACCAAACCATACCGGCATTGGTTAATCAATTTATCAGTGCGTACATCAGTGCGTGCGGATATAAATCGTTAATCAGCGTAACCGATTCTTACTGCAGATACCAGCGTCAAACTGGCTAAGCGACGGCACTGTGTTGAGAAAGTGCACTGCATTCCTTTACACAAGCCACCATTATCAGCGATTGCAACATACAAAATATTCGTTATAAGAATTGCAGAATTAAACCTTTGATTAAAATTGGCGTCAAATAGCCGTATTAAACATTTACCTTTTAAGCCTTTACCTTTATAAGTGTTAACCTTGTCAGTATAAATCTTGTAAGTATTAGCCAATAATCATCGACTCGATATGAATCACATCAAACCCGTACCCATTATCCTGCTCTGTATGTCGCTTATCGCCTGCTCCGGCAAAGTGGCTTACAACTATCTCGACTGGATTATTGAGTGGTACATCACCGACTATGTTTCCTTGGACGACACCCAGGAATGGTTATTACGTGACTCATTGAAAAAAGGACTGACGTGGCATAAATCATCCCAGTTACCCCTGTATGTAACCTCATTGGAACAACTTAAGGGGGACATTGAATCCCAGCTAACCCAACAGAAATTGCTGAGTTACGTCGACACGTATCAAGATTTCTGGCACAACATTCGCTCGCACCTGTCGCCCATGGCGATGAGCCTGCTAACCACATTAACAACGGAACAAATTCAACAGTTAGTGGAGAACCTGGAGGCGCAAAACCAGGAATTCGAAGAAGAGTACGTGAATAAGCCTAATGAAACCTTATACAAAGAGCGCAGTGAACAGATGATTGAGCGCCTTGAACACTGGATTGACGATTTAACACCGGCCCAACAGCAGACGGTACAGCAATGGAGCCGTAAGCTAAAACCGATTTCCAAACAATGGATTGCCAATCGTCGGCTCTGGCAGCAGCAGTTTGTAAAGCTGTTATACGAAAAACGAAACGTGATGGACAATGGCCTCAATGCAGCTGTTGATAAAAGTGTTGATAAAGGCGCTGGTAAAGAAACCAACACCGAACAGGGAACCCCCCTAAGCAAAGTCGCATTTACCCGGCAGACGGACCTTGATAACGAACAAATAGTTAATGGACAAATGGTTAATAGCCAAACGGTTACTCGACAAACCACAAATGAAGCCATTAATGAAGCAAATACAAGCGCGATTGATGCCGTAAACGAACGGCTCATGGCGTTATTTCTCGACTATCGCCAGTTCTGGACTGAAGAGTATACCGGCCATTTCAATGAGAATTTCAATATGACCCTGGATTTATTATTATCCCTGGAGAAACAGCTCTCTCCACAGCAACGAAACCATTTATTAGCGGAACTCAGTGACCTTAGTAAACAGTTGAAAGATATTCATCAATGATATCAAGTTATATTGGCGTCGCCTGCTTTACCGACATTTGCCATTGTCACCAGCCTCGCACCATCCACCTTAATCAGCGAGATTGATATTTTATCAGTAAAAACAATTGATTATCTTCACACACCCTATATACTAAAAAAAACGGCCATCATAATTAAAAAATCTTTTTAATCGTTATATAGCGTTATACAAGTCACTTAAGGCATGGGAGTCCCTAAATGACAAACAAAAATAATAGGTACACCGGACAACGACTCCGTGTTGCACTAATATTCAGTGTTACACTGATCGTCGTGGTAGCTCCGCTAACGTACAGTACTATCGTTGCTGCGGACACACTCATTATCCCGGAGATATCATCACAACCACCGAACACCCGCGACAGCGTTTTGCGGCCGGTGCGCTCAATGACAATGCATCAGGTCAGAGCAAAGTTTGGTGAACCACAGGAAGTGATTGCCCCGATCGGTAATCCGCCGATTACGCGCTGGGTGTATGAACAATTTGTTGTACATTTTGAGCACAATTACGTAATCCATTCTGTTGTAAAAAAATAGCAATGTCTGCATTATGCAGCACCAACATTGGATTCTTATAACCTTTACTATAAGCTTAACCATTGGATACAGAACAAATGAATTTTTGCAGTAACTGCGGCGCAGATGTGCACTGGCGTATTCCGGTGGGTGATAACCTACCCCGTTATATTTGCGATAGCTGCAACACAATACATTATCAAAACCCCAAAGTTGTTGCCGGCTGTATTCCTGAATGGGAAGATAAAATTCTGCTATGCAAACGGGCCATCGAACCCAAATACGGTTTGTGGACACTGCCAGCCGGGTTTATGGAAAATAATGAGACCACCGCTGAGGCAGCTTCGCGGGAGACTCTGGAAGAAGCCAATGCCCAGGTTGACACACTCAGCCTGTACGCACTGTTTGACATCCCGCACATTAGTCAGGTCTACCTGATATACCGGGCACGCATGATTAACCTTCAGTTTACGCCTGGCCAGGAAAGCCTCGAGGTTGCGTTGTATAAAGAGGAAGAAATTCCCTGGGACCAGCTTGCGTTTCCCGTCATCGCGGAAACCTTACGTCGCTATTTTAATGATAAAAACAACAACGCATTCAGCTTTCATGTTGGGAAAATTCAGCGCCAGCCATAAACCGCATCATTCCCCGGCGGATTTAGCGCCAGCAATTTACGTCACTCACTCCCCGCCTTGTGGTGAACCCATTGTAATGAAACCACTGTGATGAAACCATTGTGGTGAACCCATATTGGACACCCTTACGATGAAACTGTTATTTAGCGCAAATATGGCTAACCCTTAAAATAGTCAGCCGTCAACTTAAACACCACCGGACTTAATAACAACAGCGCCAATAGATTTGGCAGGGCCATTAGTGCATTTAAGGTATCCGCAATCAGCCATACATCTTTTAATTCATTGGTGGCACCGATGGGTATGGCAATAATCCAGAAAACACGAAAAACAATAATGGACTTGATGCCAAATAAATACTCCACACAACGCTCACCATAGTAGCTCCAGCCCAGTAACGTTGTGAATGCAAATATTGCCAACCCTAACGTTACGATATAACCCCCAACCCCGGGCAATGCCGACTCAAATGCTGCGCTCGACAACGCGGCACCATTTAAGCCTTCAGTCCAGACCCCCGTGGTTACAATAACAAGACCAGTAATACTGCATATAATAATGGTGTCGATAAACGTGCCCAACATGGCAATGGTTCCCTGTCGAACCGGGTCATTGGTTTTTGCTGCCGCATGCGCAATGGGCGCGCTGCCCAAACCTGCTTCATTGGAGAAAATACCCCGGGCCACCCCCAGTTGTATTGCCATCAAAATCGTTGCACCGGCAAAACCGCCGGTAGCCGCAGCCGGGGTAAACGCGCTTTCAACAATCGTGACAATGGCCGCAGGAATATCGGTAATATTAATGACCAGAATAATCAGTCCTCCCAGCAGGTAGGCTGCAGCCATAACCGGCACTAACTTACCGGCAACATTGGCGATGCGCTGGATACCGCCAATCAACACCAAACCAACCAGAATGGCCAACACTACCCCGGTCACCCAGGTAGACACACCAAATGTGCCCTGCATTGCGTCGGCAACTGAATTTGCCTGCACGGTATTGCCAATTCCAAACCCAGCAATGGCACCAAACAGGGCAAATGCAATCGCAAGCCAGGCCCACTTCGCACCCAGGCCATTACGGATATAATACATGGGGCCACCCACGTGGTTCCCCAGGTCATCCACCTCACGGTACTTTACGGCACAAACCGCCTCTGCATACTTGGTTGCCATTCCCACTAATGCCGTACACCACATCCAAAACAACGCGCCAGGCCCGCCAATAAATATCGCGGTGGCAACACCGGCAATATTACCCGTTCCAATCGTGGCGGAAAGTGAGGTCATTAAAGCGTTGAACGGTGTTATATCACCGTCTTCCTCTGATTTTCGCCCCAGCCATAATTTTTTGAAACCATAGCCAATTTTTAACATCGGCATAAAACGCAAACCGATAGTTAAAAACAACCCGGTGCCTAGAATCATCACCAGCATGGGTGCACCCCATACAATGCCATTAAACTGTAGCACCAACCCCATTATTGTTTCCATTGTATGAATCCTTGTTGAAATGATGACCTGGTGACCAGGTACAGGCAAATTTTAATGCAGTGACATATAATCATCCAGCGACCGCTGCAATACCTGCTTGCGTTCGTCGCTGATAAAGCTGGCGTTAAACGAATTTTCCACCAGGGCATAGATATGCTGCTTGGTGAGATCAAAACTTGCAGCGATTGCGAGTAAGTTTGCTGTGATGTAACCGCCGAAATACGCGGGGTCATCCGAATTGACGGAAACACAAAGCCCGGCATCCAGTAAATTTTTGATATTATGCGCTTCCAGCGTTTTAAAAACCTGCAATTTTACGTTGGATAGCGGACAAATGGTTAGCGGTATCTGGTCTTTGACCAATTTTCGCATAAGCGCCTCGTCTTCATCACAACGCACGCCATGATCTATTCTCGACACCTTTAATAAATTAAGCGCCTGCCAGATATAGTCAGACGGCCCTTCTTCTCCGGCGTGAGCAACCGTTAAAAAACCGGCGTTGCGCGCATGCTCAAAAACATGAACAAATTTTTCAGGTGGGTTACCATCTTCGGACGAATCCAGTCCCACGGCAACAATCTGGTCTTTATAATATAGCGCCTGGTTAAGGGTATTAAATGCCTCCGCTTCCGGCAAATGACGCAGAAAACATAAAATCAGTTGGCTCGACAGACCAAACTGCCGTTCGGCCTGCTGTAATGCCGAGGTTATACCATTAATCACCACATCAAATTTTATATTACGACTGGTATGGGTTTGCGGGTCAAAGAATATTTCCACATGCTGTACGTTTTCCTGATGCGCTTTGGACAAATAGGCCCAGGTTAAATCAAAAAAGTCCTGTTCTTGAATCAGCACACTTGCACCCTGGTAATAGATATCCAGGAATGACTGCAAATTATTAAACTGGTAAGCCGCTTCAACATCCTGTGCTGACTTATACGGCAATTGTATTTTATTCCGCTCAGCCAGGGTAAACATCAATTCAGGCTCCAGCGTACCCTCAATATGAAGATGCAACTCTGCTTTTGGTATTCCCGTTATAAATTCATTCATTACTGTCGAACTCCCTCTGAGTTAGTCCCTTACCTTGGTTCGCTTAACGTAATTTCTTCTAATTTTTTATACTAAAGCATACAATATAGGCATGGAACGCTAATGTGTTTAAAATAAAATATGCTCAGTATCGAAAATGTTTTATTTTTTCACCTTTATCATCCAGTTCGGACATGGCCTCTATACCCAATTGCAAATGGATATCAGACCAGTTTTGGGTAACTTGCTCGTCGGACTCTTCTGTTTTTACGCCTTCCGGCGTGGTGGGCACATCCGACACCAGCAATAATGCACCCCGGGAAATTTGATTGTGATGCCCCACGACAAATATGGTGGCGGTTTCCATGTCAATGGCAATACACCGCAATTGATTCAATCTTTTCAGAAAGTTTCGGTCATGTTCCCATACCCGGCGGTTGGTGGTATACACAACACCGGTACGATAGTCATACCCATGCTCGTAAATTTTTTGTGAAACGAATTTGTGCAGTTTGAATGACGGTAATGCGGGCACTTCAGGGGGGAAATAATCATTGCTGGTGCCTTCTCCTCGAATGGCCGCAATGGGGAGAATAAAGTGGCCGATTTCGGAGGATTTTTTTAGCCCGCCACACTTACCTAAAAACAAAACGCCTTTCGGGTTGCAGGCACACAACAAATCCATCATGGTCGCGGCGTTAGGCGACCCTATACCAAAGTTAATGATGGTTACACCGTTATTATTGGTTGCCGCCTGCATGGGCTTGTCTTCGCCGTAGATATTGCATGAAAACTGTTCGGCAAATTTGGTGACATAATGCTTGAAATTCGTTAACAATATGTAGTCACCAAAGTTATCAAGGGCCATTCCGGTATATCGTGGCAACCAGCTTTTAACGATATCAAGATGTTTTGGCATTCGTTTAGGCATATATAATTCTTTTATTGTTTTTTACACTAAATATTCTTTAACACTAAAAAAGTACACGTCATTTAAGCCATGTTATTTTAATTTGCTTGGCTTCTGCAATAACAAACAGTTTAGATCATAAATTAATAGCGGTACATGTAGTGTGCTGCCTCATTGGTGATGATCAGCACTTCGCATTAACGCTGGTGTAGTGCCATCACTTCTTTGAACGGCATACAACATCGCGTTATATGCCATCCATGCCTGAAACAAGTTTATAGCTTACTGTGGGTTCCGTCACATAACGGTTGGTTTGCGGTTTTCTTGCAGCCACAAAAATATACCGTCTCTGACTTTTCTGCTTTGAACGCAACCGGTGAAAAAGAGGTGCCTTTGTGCGAACCATCACAAAACGGTTGCGTCTCACTGCGACCACAGGCGCACCAATGATAGGTCTGCCCTGCTTCAACATCAATGGCGTAGGGCTGTTTTTGAGCTATAACGGGTTCGGTTGGATCTGACATTGGAATCTCCTTAGGGTTAATGGTTATGGTTAATGGTTAATCGCGAATGGCTAGATGATATTATCGATTACCCGCTTCATTTTTCGTTTTCGTGCTTTATTGCTTTAAGCGCTTCATTGTTTATTCTTAATCAATGTCAATCTGGTTACGCTGTCACGACGCGAGGTATTACGGCTCGTTTTCAACCCCTGGCTTCGCACACCCCGCCATACCTGTTATTTGATGAATTTTACGCAATAAACCGGTGGCAGATAATGGGATATACAGTGCCACTGGTCCCCCTGATTGGCCGAAACCCATAAATTCCCCGTGGTCGATCCCATTAAAAGACAAGTGCCACTTGTATCAACATCAAGACCATGCCGATAGACCAAATCGTATGCATCCTCAGACGGCAATCCGGCGGTAAGTGTTTCATAGCGATTACCACCATCCCGGGTACGGGTGACCACAAATTTGGCCTCGACCGGTATTCTGCATTCATCTTTTACACCCGGCACAAACCAGGCGACATCCGGCTCATTGGGATGTACCGCTACGGCAAAACCGAAACTCGACGGTGCGACATTCTCGATTTCCTGCCAGGTCTCGGCATTATCACGGGAGTGAAAAATGCCATTGTGATGTTGCGCCCAAAAAACATCGGGCGATGTATTGCAATTTACCACTCGATGCGGATCTTGAATATTCGGGTCGAATTGTTTTTCCGGTGGCATAAATGCGGCGCGCATGCCTTTTGATTTATTTGCCCAGGATGTTCCCCCATCGTCACTTGACCATACACCACCACACGAAACGCCAAGGGTAATGTGATCACTATCCCGTGGATCGACGCAAATTGAGTGAATGCCGGGTTTATCATAACCGCCACCAAACCACTGGCGGCGTTCCTCCCGCTCCCAAAGGCTGGTATTGAGCTGCCAGTTTTCACCACAATCATCGGAATAAAACAATCCACCGGGAATGGTGCCAGCCCACAAAGTACCTGGCTTGTCGTCGCCTGCGGTTTCTAACGCCCAGATTAAATCAATACTGTCGGCCTCGGCATTATTGGTATTGCCGGGACTGTTATCCGGGTTTTCGGCGATACCTTGGTCATTGCTTTTATCGGAACAATTAATGGGGGGATAACTCGGCGTAGTAATCTCCTGCCAGGATTGACCCTGATTGTCCGAACGATGCAGCTTAACACCAAAGTGACCATGGTTTAATGCGGCATACCATTTATTATCACGAGGATCAACCAACACCATTGAGACCGACACCCCCAAGAACGCGCTGGATGTCATTACCCAATGTGCGTGATCATCCGTCGATGTAAACGTAAACAAGCCTTTTCGTGTTGCTACCAGTGCCGTTAAACTCATAATGAGCCCCCCATTAATGTGTTTCCGTTCGTTCCGAAAAAGGTAATGGTCGGCTGACCTGATCATTGAGGCCTTCGAGCATTACCCCCCGACTAATTAACCCCCCGACAATGCCTGAGCCACGTAAATTTCTGATGCTTCATCCACAGTATCTGACATGCTTTGCCGGTCATTGATAATATGTCCATCCACAGCCACCAGCATGTGTTTTCTCAAGCGTCCCTGGTCATCTAATACGTAACCCCGCAATATGGGATTTTGGGCAAAGACGGCATCCAACGCATCACGCACGGTGCCAGCCTGTACCTGTTGTGCCGGGCAATTGACATGGCGATTCAGATTTTCGGTAAACACGACTCGTGGCATGCTTAATGTGACTCCCCGGCATAACTCCGAACATTACGTTCAAAATAGCGTTCAATACAACGACCCGGATTGCGTGGTTAGTTGCTCACAACATTGCGCTCCATATTTCGTTCAATATTTCGTGCAACAATGGCGGTCAACTATGCTACTAAATAAGGCCTGGCTCTGCACGCAATATTCATCCTGTATACAGGCACCACTTAAAGGGTATATAGCATTAAAGCCAGCTCAATTACGTCATGCGACGTTTACGCCGCCGTGTGGACCGTTGGGAATAATTACCGTTAGGCTGAAAATACGCCAGCAACCAGAAACTACTGCCTAACAACACCCCGGCCAATAAATAAATAAAAAACAGCAGCACCACCGCCGTCATGCTAAATAAGCTAAATAACAGCCAGGAAATAAAGCCGATGAATAGGCCTGCTAATAAAAACGCCCACACTCCCATCCATTGCTTTGACTTCAACCAAAAATAGACCGCTGCTCCGGTCAACAGGGCAATCACATAGGATACCCAGCTGGCAGCGTTTATGCTGGCTAGAATGGCCTGGTCCGTCTGAATTTCGGCGCTGTATAAAATGGACAAGGTCACATAAATTGATATTGGCACTGTCAAAGGACTGAGTACAGCGGCGATAATTACTCTTAGTTTTTGCAAGGTTTCCATGGATGATGGTTAATGTCGGGTAAGGTTAGTCGCTCATTATATTTTGGCCGTCTGCCCATACGGCTTTGATCGCTTACTGGACGGCGTGCTGATCAGGTAAAGTCGTTATTATATCGCTACTTAAGCGAACAGTGTTAACCAGGCAATATCGTCTGCGCAACGGTCATGAAATTATCGTCTGGTAATGACAAATCAATCATCAACCCGCGCAAATGATTACTTATTAACCATTATCGGCACTCAACGGCAATAATTAACCATCGCGATGGGCGATTTAATGCGCTAATTCGACGATAATTGGGGGATATGGTGTGACACAGGTTTGATACGTTTCCACCAACGCTTCAGCAATGGCCTCCGCAAATCGAATTGACCATGGTTAGTCACCAGCGACAAGCCGTCAAGCTCGCCTCGCCTGAGAGCATCCACACAGGGAGAGAACCAACGCTCATCCATAGCACATAGCCATTGCCACCACGTATGAACATCTGGCGTTGCCGTGAATTCCTTCCTATTCTCCAGCACCACTACATGCCGACCTGGTGTCGTTGCCTGGCTTAACCATGCCTCGCCATCAGCGGGCAAATCAACACCAGGCACATTGGTCAATTTTGCCAGGGCCAGACTCAGCGACTCGTTACTCCAGCATTGCACCCAGGGTGATTCACTGCCAGCTGACACTGCAGGTAACTGCCCCCCGCCCCAAAACCAAACACTATTGATGGGCAGACCACCTGCGCCGGTCCTGGTTGCATTGATACGACTTGAATGCATCAGCATTTGTAATTCATTCAATATTGCATGCCATTGTTTTGCCTGCTCACCAACCGGCAGAAAATCCCCTAAACCCAGACCGACCACTTTTTCCAGTGCGAAGGTGCAAATTTTCGGTGCCTCGTCACTCTCTAATACCCATTGGGTCGGCGTTAATGCTATCAGGCGCCAGGGCATATCATCATAGACCGCATTTATTTCTGCGCAAAGGGCGTCCGCTTCCTCACGGGTGATGTTTAAACCCTGATTGCCGAACACCACCAACTGATCGCCATCGGGGCGCAAATGAATGGGATCTGTTCGCAAGTACCATTTATTATTGTGATGAATACGACCCACATCATGTAAATAGGCAGTGAGTGCACCAACCGGCAAATCCCCGTCTTCCGGCCGGGCAACGCCAAATAGTTGGAATAACAAATCATCGTAATACGGTGGTGGCGTTAGCGACACCAAAGCCCGTGATAAAAGCAACTCCAACGCCTTTAGCCGCAGCTTTTGTTGAGCATTGTGTTGCGAATTATGTTGTGAATTGAGTTGCGAATTTTGCTTCGCCTGAAAGGCTAAGTAGGCAATCACATCCTTCTTGGCACACGACAACAAATCAGGTACCACCAGGGTTAAATGCCGTTGCAAGGTCATGTGAGCGTACTTTTGGGTTGAGATAACGCAGGGTTTTTCCGGGATATAAACATGGCATCGCCATAACTAAAAAACCGATAACGCTGGCGAATTGCGTGCTCATAGGCATTAAAAATATGATCTCTGCCCGCAAGGGCACTCACCAGCATCAATAATGTAGACTCCGATAAATGAAAATTGGTCACCAACGCGTCGGTGATATTAATGGGCACACCTGGATAAATAAAAATATTCGTATCACCCTTGTAGGGTTTGATGTTGCCGGTCATCGCAGCCGTTTCCAAACAGCGCATGGAGGTGGTGCCCACGGCAATCACCCGGCCACCATTATTTCGCGTATGCTGCACAAGATCACAGACTGTCTGATCAACCTCGACGTATTCATGATGCATGTGGTGATCTGCAATGTTTTCAACCCTTACCGGTTGAAATGTGCCTGCGCCCACGTGCAAAGTAACAAAAGCACTGGCAACGCCGCGTTGTTGCAGCCGACTTAACATATCATTATCAAAATGCAGCCCTGCCGTCGGTGCAGCGACCGCACCATCACGTTGAGCATAAACGGTTTGATAGCGCACTTTATCGGTTTCGCCGGACATCGGGTTATTTCGTTCAATATAGGGCGGCAAAGGCACTTCACCATGCTTTTTTAACACCGCTAGCACCGATTCGTTGGTCTCAAACACCAGCCGGTATAAATCACCCTCCCGTCCCAGTACCCGTGCCCGAACCTGGCCCGCAATCGTCAATATCGACGCGGGCTTCGGGGATTTACTGGCACGAAGATGCGCCAGCACCACTTGATCTCCACATTCACCGGGATGATGACCTTCGCGATGGCCAGTGTTATCGCCATTATTATCGCCGCTGCCATGGCTGTCGAGAATGCGTTCCACCAATATTTCCACTTTACCGCCCGTTTCCTTTTGAGCAAACAAACGGGCAGGAATGACCCGGGTATTATTGAATACCAGCAAATCCCCCGGTGACAGGAGATTGGTTAAATCTTTAAATTTACGGTCCACAACGTCGCCGGTTACCCCATCAAGGCATAACAATCGGCTGTCAGAGCGGGATTCCAGCGGTTGCTGGGCGATTAATTCACCGGGAAGGTCAAAATAGAAGTCACTGCGTCTCATGCGGCGACATATTAGCAAAAAATTGTACTCAATGCCTTGCCCTCAACGAGAAAATCACTATACTAGCAAACTCGTGCCGGGGTGGCGGAACTGGTAGACGCGCCGGATTCAAAATCCGGTTCCTTTGCGGGAGTGTCGGTTCGATTCCGACCCTCGGTACCATTTGATTTTAAATAAGTTTTTATTTATTACCCATATTGCAACGCCATCAATATCGTTGCTCAGGGCTAAATCATCACCTGACAAACTCGGAATAGATCCTCGCCGACGAATAGTGCAGGTGTACGATCTGTAAAGATAGTCTGTGGGATATTCCAGTGGGTGATGTACTATTGTTGTGTTTACGATTGTACTTACGGCGAAATTAAAACCCACATCCCTATTCCAAATTCTCCAAGTCCGCAAGATCTTGATGCCTTCCTACCGCCTTTTTATTCCGTTTAAAATTTTCCAAGTCTATGAAGTCGATCTCCGATCCCTCGATATTAATATTTACTTTTGAAGCATAACATTCTTCAAACACTAGCCCGGTAACACTGGTAAGTAAATCGATACGGGCAGGCGGCTGACCCAGCTGCACTACGTAACCTGGACTTAAAAAATCGTCCTCTTTAATAGCAAGTGATGTAAACCCAAAGTCTCGTAATGTTTTAACGAGATGTTCCTCATTTTCTTTGTCAACCAAAATCCAATAATCGATGCCTTTGGGCATCTAGGGTAACCATGAAATGCCAGAGCGTACCCCCCAACAACCAAATATTTAACTTTATGTTTGTTTAATAACTCGATAAATTCTCTGAAATCCTGGTTGATCATGAAATTTCCAGTTATTGTATTCTTCTCTTATCGCTTCTAAAGTTTCAAGTCTTACTTCTACCGGTTGATTCACCCAATAGCGATAGTCGCTTTTCTCGTCGGTTAATTTAATTTTTTTGACAGTTAATCTGTTTATAGCGGACATAGCCATCACTGCTCCGTGGAAATCGATTGATAATAATAGCATATCCCAAAAATTCATTACAGCAAACATGCAACATGCTGCATGTTTGCTTTTAAAGGAATTTGCCCCAATATTTGCTAAAAACACTATGTGTATAGACTGCATTTATAATTAACCGGGTTTAGTGTTCACGCTGAGTTTCTATTCTGCCTTATATATCGGTTCGTTTCCGACCCTCGGTACCAATTGATATTCAAGTAATTTTTCTTAATTACAACCGCTATATGCCCGTGATCTTTAGAATTTTGGTGTTAAATGTACTTCCTATTTATTTCATGGCAAGGCGAAATGACGCGTAATAGCCGGACGATTGCAAGGAATTTCAACGCTTCCGCATCCTGCTCACGCCCCATGACTACGCGCTTAACGGGACACTGATGCATTAATGCGTTAACTAGCTTCTAACTCAATGCTATTCTCTTCAGTATACTCCCTACCTCGACTTACCGCTCGACTCACACTGGATTGTGAAATACAGAATCTTGCGCCCAAAACGCTCGAGGAGATTCCCAATCTCTCATTCCCCCAATAACAAATTAACGCTTTGGCATGCGATATTGAGTTGTGTCTTCCCTTCTTTGTTAGTTGTGACGCTGCGATATTAAAATGACGACACACATACTCTTCTAATCTATCCAAATTCCATCCGTTGCGCTTCAGCAACAGCTCTTCCTCTAGTTTTAGTTCATCACTCTTTATTGCCTGCTCTACAAAATCACTGTCACCTAATATTCTTTCATCGCCTATTCTTACTTCGTGATTTTTCCGCTTTTTAATGATTTCTTGCCATCCCCCATAACTACGAATCAATCCGCCACCCGACATATCTTCTACTTTACAATTGATACTATCCATAACAAATGATCGATACTGGCGCCTCGCTGATGCTTTTTGTCGACTGTAGCGGGTGAGCACTTCATCCGTATTTTGCCAATCATTGGATTGATTGCCCATGATAGCCCCATGCCCTGTCCAAGAGTACCTATCTAATTCACTAATGTCCCTGAGCATTTTTGCCTTAACTGGATTAAGGTGTATATATCTCACAAGTTCTAAAAAATAATTATCAGCGTCGCACAATATTGATTTATAGCGATTTTGAAAAACGTAGCCGGAGCGTTTCTGTCTTATATTGTAATTTGTCGCATAACCACTCAACAAACGGCGCATCAATCGACTCAACGGTTCGTCGCCAACTCGAATTAACAGGTGATAATGATTCGACATCAATGACCAGGCCATACATTCAAATGGTAACTCCTTAACCAGAAAGGCGAGTCTATTGATAAAATCTTCCTTATTCTTTTTACCCGAAAATATTCGACGACGCTCTAGACCACGACCCATTACATGGTAATAACCGCCTGCAATATGAAGTCTTCCCGTTCTTGGCATTCGATAATCATACCCTCATCTTCACGACATTTCCATTAACGCATTGAGACATCAGTGTCCCCTACTTCCCCTCTGCTTCCCCAACAATTATCAAGTTATATTGGCTACTAACTCTTTAAATACCCCTCTTTGTAAATAGTCAAGCGAACGAACTAGATCACTGAAAGATTTCCCCATTTTTTCTAACAATCCTGTACAATACTCATTGTCAGCCAAGCAACACATCAAGATTAACAAGTTAGAGTCAATATCATTTTCGCTAAAAAGTCGATCAATAATTTCTTTATTGGGCAACACCTGACTAATGTCCGTAGCAACACTGTAATTACTAATACCAGTACTATTAAAATATTCATGGCCTACAAGTCGTATTCCTTGTTTCCACGCCTCTAAATACCTTTCATCAGCATCATTAAAATATTCACTATTAGCTTCTGTAAATTCTCCAAATTCACGACTGAATTTGTCAAACCGTCTAGATTCAATTGATCCATCAACATTGTTTTCATCGTCATTCATCTCTAACTATCCTCTTTAGCAAGTATACTTTTTGTGGGTTTCCAGTATATTCTTTCTATAGCGATTTTGAAAAACGTAGCCGGAGCGTTTCTGTCTTATATTGTAATTTGTCGCATAACCACTCAACAAACGGCGCATCAATCGACTCAACGGTTCGTCGCCAACTCGAATTAACAGGTGATA
>Ga0316204_10003421_pt1 | contig 31840 bp, 27 predicted proteins | sample 6monrhotite_MG_2_FD_205661 | JGI IMG/M metagenome (GOLD analysis project Ga0316204, IMG submission 205661) | Microbial mat bacterial communities from mineral coupon in-situ incubated in ocean water Damariscotta River, Maine, United States -... | ecosystem: Environmental > Aquatic > Marine >... | reverse complement strand
CTACCTCCAAGGGGCCTACCTCCAAGGGGCCAACCTCCAAGGGGCCAACCTCCAAGGGGCCGACCTCCAATGGGCCTACCTCCAAGGGGCCGACCTCCAAAGGGCCTACCTCCAAGGGGCCATCCTCCAAAGGGCCTACCTCCAAGGGGCCGACCTCCAAGGGGCCTACCTCCAAGGGGCCGACCTCCAAGGGGCCTACCTCCAAGGGGCCAACCTCCAAGGGGCCAACCTCCAAGGGGCCTACCTCCTAAACAGCACCTACAACCAAGACACCAAATGGCCCAATAACTTCGACCCCACCGCCCACAATATGGACTTCATCGCCCCCAATTAGCCCCGACCTCCCCCCCACGCTAAACTTCAGACAGGGCGCCCGCGATGGCCAGGAACCATCGCATGAGTACACCAACCCAGATTCTTGAGATCCACCCTCTCGGTGGCATCGACCAACGCTGGCGGGTGAGCGGGCGGGCCGCAGCGCGCGTCGAGGATCTGGCCTGGTCGAACCGGGGGAGCTGGTACTACGCCGGCGGCTTCCGCTCCATCATCGACGACTACGACCCCGGCGCTGGGGACGTCAACGCCTTCGACAGCCACGGGCGCATCGAGAGCCTGCACGGCTTCGCCCAGCACAGCGGCGCGCGGCGCTGGTTGATCTGGGAGACGGACGACGGGGAGATCCAAGCCTTCAGCGGTGCCGCTGCCAACGGCACCCCGAGCAGCTGCTGGTACGACCTGGCCCGCGCCGACGGCACCACCTACAACGCAGCCACCGCGGCGCGCACCCCACAGCAGGGCCCCAACGCCGGGAGCAGCTCCGTGGTCTGGGGGGACCGGCTCTACCTCGTCAATGGCATGGACGAGGCCCTGGTCTTCAACGGTCGCTACCTCGAGCGCGCTGGCTTTGCCGCTGCCCCCGGCGCCCCCGACATCTCGCTCCTTGAGAGCACCACGACCCTCAAGCAGCTGGGACTCGGCGCCTACGGCGGCGGCACAGGCGAGGATCGGATCTGCGCCTACCGCTGGAAGGTCCGATTCGTTGGGGAGCGCGGACAGGTGAGCCCCTGGTCCGAGGCCAGCGCCATGCTCACCTTCGCCAACGCCGGCGCCAGCGGCGGCGGCACCGCCCGCCACATCGTCCAGGTCTCACTACCCCAGGGTCCGCGCTGGGCCATCGGCCGCGAGGTAGCCCGCACACCAAACCTCATGGACTCCAACGGGGAGCCCCTCTCTCTCGGGCAGGGCGAGTACTACTACCTGCTCACCATCATCCCGGACAACATCACCGAGGCGTTCGAGGATGGTGTGCCCGACGCGGCGCTGGGCACGCTCATCGATGACGCCGACGCCGGCCCCTGGCCCCGGGACGCTCGCTACCTCGCCAACTTCAAGGGCTCCATGTTCGCGCTGGGCCGCGACAACCAGCTGCGATTCAGCGCCCCGCGCCAGCCCGAGAACTTCCCGCCCGACAATGTGATCGACCTCGGCGACCGCGGCGGCGCCCCCACCGGGCTCATCCTCTCCCGCAATGCCCTGGTCGTCTTCAAGGAGCGGGCGATCTGGCTGGTGAAGGGCGATCCCGTCAACGGCTTCTACGCCCAGCCCATGACGACGGACACCGGCTGCGCCGCGCCGCGCAGCATCCGAGACGTCCCTGGTCTGGGGCTCGTCTTCCTCGCCGCGGATGGCATCTACCTGCTCGAGGGCGGGCTCGACTTCGGCGGGGCCCCCACCCGGGTGGTCAACCTCTCGGTGCAGATCCCCGACCTGGTCGCGGACCTGAACCCCACCGCGCTCCACAACGCCCGCGCCGCCATCTACCACGCCGACCGCGAATACTGGCTGGCGGTCCCGCGGCTGGGCAGCGCCGAGAACAACCTCACGCTGGTCTACCACTACGAGATCGGCGCGTGGTCGACCCGCACGGGCTTCCCCATCAGCTGCATCCACGAGGCCGACGACGCCCAGGGGCACCTCTACTTTGGAAGCCACGACACGAGCGACCCCGGGATCCACGTCTACACCCGCGGCGTCGCCACCAAAGGCACCGGCGGCGGCGACGTCAGCCCGCTCTACGAGACCGCCCCCCACGACTTCGGCCAGCTCTACCGCAGCTTCAGGCCCCACCACGTCAACGTCCAGGCCATCGCCTACTCCGACCACAACCTGCTGCTGGACTACCGGATGAACCGCAAGCTGCTGCAGATCCGCGCCGCCAGCGACGATGACGGCGAGGGCCGCGACCAACAAGACCCCTGCGATCCGCTGGACAACTACGGCGAGCGGGCGATCTGGGGGACCAGCCTGTGGGCCAGGCGGCGTCCGGTCATCCTCCGCTACGACATCTGCACCACTCACCAGGAACCCACCCGCGAGCTGCAGGTCACCCTCCAGAGCGAAGAGCGCCGCGTCGAGCTCGTGTCCATCGCCATCGAGATCGCCGCGGTGAACAGCACCATCAAGGCCATGCACGAAGGCTATGGCCCTGCGATGCGGGGAAGCTGAACCATGTGGGCCTACGCTCCAATCCTCTCAGACACCCAGGACGCAGTCCTCACCGAAGACTGGGATCTCACCTTCGCCGTGCTGGCTGGGGTCTTCAACGGTGGGCTCGACCGCGACAACTTCGCAGACGGCGCCATCGTGCGAGACCACATCAAGAAGTACGCCTGCAACAGGGTCTACTCAGACGGCGGCAGCTGGGCCGATCCTGTCTCCGCCGACGTCGGGACCACCGACTGGCAGAACGGTGACAGCGACGGGCTCCCCAGCGTCAGCGAGGAGGCCCCCGTCGACACCGCCCTGGTGGTGCACTACTCCTGCGCCTGGACGTGGGACAGCTCAAGCGGTCCCACAAGCACGGAGCAGGATCGGATCTGCGTGCAGTGGCGGCTCGTCGTCAATGGCACGACGATCGCGAAGAGCGGCTGGTCTCCACTCCAGCGCGCGCGCCATCACGTCTACCTGGTGGGCGCCTCCCCCATTGAGGCTGGTGGCTACACGGTCCGCGCCCAGATGCGGATCGCCCGGGTCACGTTCAACAGCGCAACCAGCAACGAGGACATCAGCAGCGAGGGCATCGGCGACTTCCCGCTCATCGTCAACGGCCGCGAGCTCATCGTCATCGAGAAGCGGAGGTAGAACCATGAGCCGCATCCCCACCCTCGACATCAACGTCGGCGAGACCGCGGAGGTCGCCGACATCAACACCGTCCTCACTGCCTGGAACAACGTGGAGATCGGCGCTGAGAATCTCCGTGACGAGGGACTGGACCGCCGGTCCCTGGCAGATGGGATCGTGCATCCCACCGACGCCGACGCCCACGACCTCTTCCAGACCAGCAACGAGCAGCTCGGGCTCAACGCCACCAGCCCCACCTTGATCGTTATCTCCAGCGCGGAGGCGGTCGCCGCCAACCTGGCGCTGGATCAAACGGAAGGCGAAGAGCTGCTGGTGTTCGCCGGCTGCCGCTACAAGTGCAGCCACGGCGGAACGGGGAACAACCCCATCCTGAACTTCCAGCTGGGCTACGCCACCGACTACACCGGCACGGGTACAGGCACCTGGACGATGATTGGTGACACCGCGCGTGACCCCTCAATCGAGGACGGCGGCGTGGAGAACCGCGGCCGGGTGAGCATCGCCCACCACTTCCAGACCGACGGCCCGGATCTGACCTTCGGCCTGTTCGCGTGGCTCACCGGCTACACCTCAGGCCAGACCTACGACCTCTCCAACGCCACGGTCTTCACCCGACGCCTGGATCTGTAGATGTCCTCCCTCTCCCTCTCCCTGTTGACTGATACGCAGACCATCGAGGCCTCAGACCTCAATGATCGCGCGGCCACCATCGCGGCCTGGATCAACTACGGCATCGCCCCCGTGGCGGACTTCCCCAGCGCCGGTCGCTTCATCCAGAGCCGGCACCTGTACGCCCCGGAGTTCTACGGCAGCCCCGCCCCCCGCATCGAAGGCACCACCAGCGACACCCACTATCGCCGGGTCGGCGGCGAGATGGTCGACCGCTCGCTACACCACGACGATCTCTATGGAGCCACAGCCTCCAACACCGTCGGCTGGGACTACTTGAAGGGCATGGCCGCCACCATCAAGATCCTCGCCGATGACACTCCCGTGGACATCTTCGCCAGCTTCCACACCTTCGAGGCAGGCGGCCAGGGCAGCGGTAAGGAGAGCGCGCTCTGCGCCGAGTTCGCGCTCTTCGTCGATGGCTCCAGGCAGGCCGGCACCTTGAGCGAACTCTACGCCAGCGTCGGCAGCGACCTCAAGCAGTGCCGCAAGGACATCGGGATGTTCACCAGCACGACCCTCGACCAAGGCGTCCACCACATCGGCGTTGGTGTCCGTGTGCTCAAGGACACCAGCAGCACCCCGCTCTGGAAGCACGTCTTCGCCCTGGACCGGAGCCTGGTCATCGAGCCGCACCACAAGTAGGGCTCACTCACACGGGACTAGTAAGGCATTGGGAGAGAACTCTGTGCTGACAGTATGGATCGCCTCGCAGCTACTGTTCATTTCGTCGACGGCATCCCAGGCTGCCTCAACCTGCTCGTCAGGCACGCAGTCATCGCGGTTGCTCTCGCTAATCCAGTCGTCACTCGCCTCGCCTTGGCACTCATCCTCACTGGACCATCCCTCCTCCTCCCAGCAGTGGCAGAAGGCATCGAGCCACGCGTCAGTGTACTTCTCCCCGTTACTGCTATCCCCACAGCCAGCCAGCAGTCCCACCAATACCAAGAACATCTTCACCTCCGTCAGCGTTACTATCGCGTGGTGATCTGGACGCCCATCATCGGAAGTTCCCATGCCAAAGCGCACTGACACCCCCGAGAGCGACCCCCCCCCTACTCTTCAAAGCTGCGTTTCTGTTTCTCATCTACGGTTACACGGTGTCGTTCTGGCCTTCACAGAAGCAGATAATCGATGGCCAAATCACAACAATCCACGATGAGACATGGAGGGTCAGCAAGTCCTGCACCCCCGCAATGCGTGGCGGGCAGGAATGTGAAGAGGACATATCTCCCCAGCAACTTGCAGAGCTACAACCACTATCAGCGCGTCCAAGTAGCGACGGTGGCCCTGTGTACGACTTTGGGCAACCGTTGATTGGTATTGACATCAGCAGATGCAGAGGCAGCAACCACACAACACCACCCCCCGACGTCACCGTTGGAGCCGTGCTTAGTATGGATTGCTATCGAGAAAGGCGGCTCTTCTCCCCATTCCATCACACTCTGTGGAGATGTACTCGACTCTGTGAAGACACCACAGAAACGGAGGCTCTCATTCCATCGGAGTCGCAGGTTCTTGAGCGGCCTTGAGAACATCATCAATCGACCACCCAAGCCATTTCGAGAGAGCCCACGCCGACTTGATTGATGGCGCAGAACCTCGCTCCAGCCTGGACACCGTCGGCCGGCTCAGCCCGAGCCGCCTCGCCAGCACGATCTGATCTTCTTCACCTCGCGCTTCCTGAATGGCAGCACCAAGTCGGTTTATGGGTTTAGCAGAAGGACGGGGCAAGGTGCTCTCTCCATAGTTTGAATCATGTTGATTCAAACCCCAAGACGGGATATAAGTATAACGCCTGATTCAAACAGGCTTCAAAGAAGAACGACCCGGCCAGGTGTTGCAACCACCTGACCGGGCCTGACGGAGAACATCGACATGTCCGACATTCCACGCTTCAAAGACCATAGCCCGACCTGCGTCTTCCTTCCCAGCCCGGCCCGCCTGCGCACCATCCACGAGGGGCTCATCCCCCGCTGGGCCTGGAACCACAACATCGAGGGCGCCCCCGACTCCGCTCTGGCCCCCGACCTGCCGGTCTTCACCGAGCCCGCCGACGAGGTCATCGAGCCCCTCTGGCCCGATCCGGACGTCTTCTACGGCGACGCCCTCGAAGCACCGTCCGTCTTGGTGTTCACCCGCTGAAGTCATGCCCGCCTACGCACGACGTAGGCGGAGCATTGCTCAACTTCTTCAACGGTCGAACACAAGCTGCTCGACTCAACACGAGGAGTCCGTCATGGCTCTCTTCTCGTCTCAGAAGCAGCGGCCCACCAAGCAGGCCGGCACCACGCAGCCCACCCCCAAGGACGCCCACGCCCAACACGAGGCAGACCTCCGGGGCCTCGCCCGGGCGCTGGCCTGCACCGCACCGCTGGATGTTGTCCGCGCCTTCCTCCTTGAAGCCGCCCTGACCTCGGACGCCAGCCCACCAGTCGCACACCACTGAACCCTCTCCTCGCCCGCCGGCCCACCCGGCGGGCGCTTCACCTCACAGGATCCCCACCATGGACAACACGACCGCCCTCACCACTCGCCAGTCCACCCTCACCGGCATCTTCCAGCACATCGCCCGCAGCGGCTTCGACCTCACCGTCTACCAGATCCAGGGCAAGCCTGCGGTCCTGGCCCGGGAGCTGGGCCGCGCGCTGGGCTATGCCGGCGACGGCAAACGCCTGCTCTCCAACATCAGGAAGGAGTGGGCCAGCGACATGGTTGAAGATCACGACTACACCGTCCTCGTCGGCGACGAACTGCGGGCCTTCAAGGATGTCGTCACGGAATACGTGACCAGTCGCGCCCCCTCGCTTACCCTCCTCTTCTGGGGCGGCGTGAACAAGGTGCTCCTCCTCTCCCGCAAGCCCGAGGGCGCGGCCGTTCGTGATGTCCTGGCCCACCATGGAATGCCGGAGCTGATGCGGCAGGAGGCCGCCTCCCTGCCCGCCCCGGCTGATGGGCAGCGCCTCGCCCTTCTCGATGCCGAGGCCCGGAACCTCCAGCTTCAGATCCAGCTGGAGGAGGCCCGCGCCGCGAAGTACACCGCGCGGGCCTTGTACTTGAAGGAGCAGCGCCAGCTGCCTGGACCGGCTGCTCAGTCCCCAGCGACCACCACACCGACCATCGCCCGGGAAGCCGTCGCGCTACGGGCGGTCTGGAGCTGGGCGCAGGCTCACAATGCCTGCTTCATCGAGCGCGTGCCTGTCGCCCCGGAACCTGAGCAGGGCTGGTTCGGCGTGTGGCGCAAGGGGGACCGCTGGGATCGCATCGGCTTCGAGCCCCGGATTCTGGAGACCTTCCTCGCCAGCCAGGGCTACGACCCCGCCGAGCTGCTGAGGCTCTGGAAGCGCCGGGGCTGGATGGTCGTGTGCAAGGGCAAGCCCGGCCTACGGTACCCGGTTCAGACCCAGGCATTCGGCCGACGCAGGTACTACGTGCTGCGGCGCACAGCTCTCGATCGTGTTGGTGCGACCTGAACATACTGAGGGCTGTTGCTTACGGATCCGCCCTCCAAGCGGCCTGACGCCCGTTCTCCACCGTGCCGATTGGGTAGGATATCGCCAAGACGTGATACAACGGTCCCGGTTGACCGAATGGGGGCACAAGGTTGGATGACAACACGGCGTAACCAAAAACAGCGTCGGCGACAGACGGTTCTCACCAGCCTGGGTGGCTACGCTCACGCCTACAAGACACCGACTCTAATGACTTCGGAGACCCCGGACGCTCTCCTGGACATGATCCATGTCGTCCACGCCTTCCTCCAACACACCCCCAAGCACCACGGCAAACTCAAGAAGGGGCTCCTGAGCTTCACCAGCTGCGAAGACATCGACGCCGTCACCTTGCTGCTCATCATGTACCTCAACCACCAGATGGCTCGACGAGGCTGGCAACTTTTTCTCATCGGAGATCCCGGCTCTCGCCCTTGGCGGAAGATTTACCGAAACCTGGGCAACATGAAGAGGCAGGACAAAATCACCAAGCCCGAGCCTGGGGAGTTCCTCCTGCGAGAGGTGAGCAGCCCACAAGAGATGGTCAAGGTGATCTCCGAGTGGGCCGATTGCGTGCGAGCGGACACCTCCGCCTCGGACGAGCAGGCCGCGTTGTGGGAGATGAAAATCGGGGAAATCGTCACCAACTCCTTCCAGCATGGCCTCGGCCCAGGCCGACCAGGGGAGCTCTTCCGGCATCGCAGCATCTACATCGCCGGTCAGGCCAGCTGCATCTCCGACCCCAAGCCCCATATGGCCCACCTCGCGGCCATGGATTTCGGGCGGACGATCCCCGCCACATTGGAGAACAAGCTCGCTGAAGGACTGACGGACGGAGAGCTAATCCAAGAGGCCTGCCAACGAGGCGTGACCGCGCGCAGTGTCATCGACAATCAAGGCGCAGGACTCGCTGATCTCGTGGATCTCGTCAAGGCCAACAACGGCAGCCTGCAGATCCTGTCACGCAACGGCCTGGCCCACATCTCTCACCGACATCCCTACAGCCGGAACCTCCAACGCGATACCAAAGCGCCCTTCTTGGAAGGCAGCCTGACCTCCATTCGTTTAAACTTGACCTGACAGCACAAGAGGGAAGCCCCATGACTACAACGATTATCGGAAGGGAAATCCTGAAAAACGGATTTCCACCTGACGAAGGGCGAAGGCTCGCGGAGGCGGTACTGAACAACGATTCAGTGGACCTCGATGATGTCGAGATTGACCTCACCGCCATGAAGCCGGCCCTCCTCATCTCTGGCTTCTTCAACAGCTTCTTGCAGCGCGTCTATGAGCTGAAGCCTCAGCTGCTTGAAGTCGCTCGCACCGTCAGCTGGAGGCTGGACTTCGAGTTCCAGCAGGCTGCCGTCAAGCGGTGGGTGGATGCCTTCAAGGCTCAAGACCCTGAGCGCGCTGCCCTGTAGCTGTACGGAGTTGATCAATGACCTGTCATGCTGGAATGGCCGGGCAAAATAGCGCATTCCTGTTCTCAGACAGCCAGGGATCCACACATGATGAGGAGGCACACGGGTACCAGAAGCAGTACATCGGGAGCGACTACCTGCTGGGGTACGCTGGGAGCGTCGCGATTGGCTTCGCGGCCTTCGAATGGCTGTCCGAAGCGGACGACCACGACAGTCAAACGCTGCCAGCTCTCCTCCAGCAATTCGTCAATGAAGAGCTGCGCCCGGCAGCCTACGACAGCATCCAATTCATCTTCGCCCTCCACAAGAATGGAAGCCCCGTCATCCAGACCTACATGCCGGGTACGTACCTAAAACCAGCCTCTCCGAAGGGGTTTGGCACCATCGGCAGCGGTTCCACCTTTGTCTACCGTATGCACCAGCACGACGCTCGGGCAGGCATCGCGGCGAATGGCACAGCGCCCATCGACATCCTCGTCGCGATGGAGCGGCTTACCCGAGCCGCCGACCAGAGCCTGACAGTAGACTCGCAATACATGCTGGGGATGCTGTGGGGTGGTCGCTCCTATGTGACGGGGGACGCCGATCTTGGGATCAGATACGCCCACCCCAAGCTCATCGAGTCATGGCCGGCCGCCAGCGCGCACTACAACGAGATGATGGGACTTCTCCAGGCCATACGAGGAGAAACCCAGGAGGCATTTCGCCAGTTCTCCAAGATTCGCCACGAGACTCTGTCGCAGTCCGATCTCGCCAGCATGAGCACAGCCAACGAGAGCATCCTCCAGTTGCGCCAGGATCTAAGTCACCGCGCCGCGCAGTTCACCAACTGGTATGACGACCTCTTGGGCCGGCCGCGTCTGAAGTAGAACCTGAACGCCTGTTGCCCCTCCCCCCACCTCCGGGCTAAGGTCTGACATCCGGGGCGCTCGCGGACACCTTCAAGGTGGACCGCAATGGGTTTGTTCCAAGACGATGACCAGAAAGCCGTAGCCGGCTCGGCCGCCAAAGGCGCCCTGACCGGCGCCGCTTCAGGCGCTGCAGCGGGGGCCGCCTTCGGTCCCGTAGGTGCCGCCGTTGGCGCTGGTGTCGGTGCGCTCACCTTCGCCATCCAGGCCGGCGCCAGCCAGAAGCGCCAGCAGCAGCTCGCCGACGAGCAGGCAGCCATCACCAAGGCCGCCAACGAGGACCGCGCCAGCGCGCAACGCGCCGCAGGTTCAGCCAGCCAGCGCGCGGCGCGCGGCCCCAGCGTCATCCCCCCGCGAGGCGACATCCTGCTGCAGGCCGCCGGCGGCGGTGGGCAGTTCGACGCCTGGCGTACCCAGACCTTCGGGAGCTGAACCATGGCCTCGCCCTACGCCAACACCCGCTACCTGAGCCAGGACTACACCCGGCCCGACCCCGACGAGGAGCTGCTCGGCGCCGCCGCGCCCGCGCCGCTGACCCAGCCCACACTGAGCATCGACCAGTACAGCGACAAGAAGCGGCAGGATCCCGCCGGCTTCGGCGCGATGTTCATGGAGCGCCGCGCCGCCGCGCCCGCCGTGCCCGCCGCCGCGCCGCCGCAGAACGCTACCGCCCCCGCCGCTGCCCAGCGCCGCGGTCACCGGCGGGAGATGCTCAGCACCCTCGGCAGCGCCGCAGGCTTCCAGGCCGCTCAGGCGGTGACGAACCTCATCCCCACCACCATGGACCGGGCCAACAACCAGCGGCTGCGCGAGCTGGAGGAGATGCGGAAGTCCGGCAACCTGGGCCTCAGCGCTGACGAGTCCGAGCACTACAACCGCGCCCTCACGGGCGCCCGGGCGCTGGCCCGCTCCAGCGCCCAGCGCCAGGAAGCCCAGGCCGCGGCCAACGGCTCCCGCACCAGCGCCGCCGCGCAGTCCCGCATCCAGCGCGACACCCAGCGCGGAATGCTGGAGCAGGCGACCAAGGTGGGCCTCGCCAAGGCCGACGCCAACTACCAGGCCAAGCAGGCGCAGCTCATGGAAGAGCAGCAGCGCCTCGCCGCCAAGGACCAGCGCCAGAAGCAGGGCCTGAGCGCGCTGAGCCAGGGGATCGGCGCGGCCGGCGCCCTGGCGGGCCAGGTCCGCGCGGGCCGCGCCATCGAGCAGCTCGACCTCTCCGCCCTCGACCTCTCCGCTGGCGAGGCGGCCACGCTCACTTCCGCCATCTACCAGAACCCCGGACAGGCCAACGCCCTGGTGAAGATGTTCTCCGGGCTGGCTCCCCGCACGGATGGAGGCTGAACCCATGCCGGTGATCCAGCCCTGGTACCAGTCCACCTACGAGCGCGGCGCCCCCGCCGGGCTCTCGTACCTCTCTGCCTTCCTCTCGGAGCGCGGCGCCTACAACCGCCAGGTGATGGCCGCGAGGCTCGCGGCCCAAGACCCCAAGCACCTGCGCGAGATGCTGGTCAACAGCCAGAAGAACATCGCCGCGCTCGAGGAGCTCCGCGCCCGCCTGCAGCTGGAGGACGCCGCCGCCCGTGGTGATGTCGCCGGCATGCTGGTACGCGCGCTGGGGAGCTACACCACCGCCATCGTCAACGGCGAGGCCCGGGTCGCCGAGGCGCGCATCTCCCAGGCTGGACGCCTGGAGGGGATCCGCCTCGGACTCGATGACGCCGCCCGCCGCTCGGTCGCCCCTGGCACCGACGCCCAGGCCGCGCTCAGCGCCGCCAGCGCCCTCATCAGCGAGGAAGGAGTCGCCCCCGAGGACACTGAGGCCGCCTACGCCGACAAGCTCGCCGCGGTGGTCAACGACGCTCGCAACAGCGGCGAACAGGCCAAGGTCGATGGTGTCCTCTACGCCGCATGGAAGCAGGCCGACCGGGAGGGGCACACCGCCGCCGCCCGGGCCTTCTCTCAGCAGCTCGAGGGCAACCCCGAGGGCTACATGGGTCGCCGCTACGGCGCGGTCCAGGCCGACCAATACGACGCCGCAGTACAGCGCACCCTCGGCGCGGGCGGACTCGGCGCCCGGCAGGATCCAATGGACCTGTTCTACGGCGTGTTCGGCGCCCTTCAAGGTGGCAATATTGCCACCGAGGGGGCCACCTACCCAGGCGATGCCACGGGCTCCTACGGAGCTGGCCTGCCTGGGGGCGCTGCGCGTTCAGCGACCCCTGCGATCAGCAGCGCAGGGGTGCCGGCGGTAGGAGGTGGTGGGGGTAAAGGGCCCCCTGCTGCCGCCTCCGCCGGCCTGCTGGACACGATGCTGCCCGCCCTCGACCTGGGCGGTGTGGATGCGGCGCTGACCCGGGAGCGCACAGCCCAGCAGCAGATCCGCGGCGACCTGAACCGAGCCCGGACGCAGCCGCTCAATGACGGCTTCGGCATCAACTACCTCACCCAGAACAGCCGCACCCGCCCCCACCGGGCCCAGCAGGTGATCGATGCCATCGCTGAGACCCAGCGCCGGGATCCGCTCGCCGTCGAGGCTGGCTTCGATCTCCTCTCCCGGAAGGGCGGCCCCCGACTCTCCCCCGAGCGCGCCATTGAAGCAGCCCGCGGTGACCTCGCCGAGGAACCCCCGGCCCCCGGCGGCTACCAGCAGCTCGCCGACGGTGGAGACTTCCTCTACGCGTGGCTCGCCGATGAGTCCCGGGAGATCCGCGAGGCACTCGCCCAGGCCCAGACGCCCAGCGAGTACGCCGAGGCCACCGCCCGATACGGAGCTCTGGTGGAGACCATCCGCGAGGATCTCCCCGTGCTCGCCGCGCGCCTGCCTGGGATCACCCGCGTACTCGAGGGCGGCTACACCGCCGCAGCCAACGCCCCCGACAACACCACGAGGGCCACGGCGCTCTCCACGGCGCTGGAGCACCTTGGGGAGCGCGCGCGCGCCATCGCCTACACCGACGACGACATCCACATGGGCGAGCTCGTCGCCGAGCAGCTCGAGCAGACCCTGGCCATCGAGGATCCCCAGGCTCGCGTCACCGCCGCGGCACGCATCAACACCGCGACGGCCATGCTGCCGACGAGCTTGACCGGCGAGCTGGGCCACGCGCTGGACAAGGCGCTGAACGAACGCGCCACCACCGGCGATCTGGACGGACTGGACCAGGACCTGCGCCAGCTGCAGGCCGTCGCCGACCGCCGCGCCAGCGAGAGCTGGCGCCAGGCCGCTGAGCGGGCAATGCCGCAGGGCCCTGCCAACGCACCGACCGAGGCTCCCACAGCGACGACGACCTACAACCCCCAGCCCGGGGATGTCGTCACGCTCCCTGCTGACGCCCCCTCCTCCATGGCCACCAACCAGAAGGAGATGAGCGACTACGAGCAGATGCTGCGGCGAGGCATCGAGGCGGGGGAGATCCAACCTGGTGATGCCGCTGACGCGCTGACGCTCGCCTACGAGCAGGACGCCATCCAGCAAGAGATCGAAGCGAGGCGACGAGCCGAACAGGAAGCGCGGCGCAAGCAGGGCCAGCTCGAGCAGCTCCAGCAGCTGGACAAGCCCAACAGGGCCCCCCGCACGATGACGAGAAGTCAGGACGTGATGCTCGACGACGACCTCCTGGCCGCCGCCATTGGGGGGCGCTGATGGACCGTCGCGACGACAGGCTGGCCTACCTCCCCCCGGGCGCCATCGACGACGATCTCCTGGCCGCCGCCGGCGGCGGCATGCCGAATGACAAGACGGTGAGCGATCTGCTCCGACGCCCTGCGCCGAGGGCCAAGCCGCCCCAGCCGAGGGACCAGCCGACGGGCCCCGCCCCCATCCGCCCGGTGTACGACAGCGAGGTGAGCGCCGCCAGGGAAGACCTGCTCGACGCCCGGGAGCTGGACCTGCTGCGGAGCCGGCCCAACCTGAGCGAGGCGGAAGTCTACGACCTCCTGAAGAAGGAGCGCACCCGATGGGAGGGCTACCCTCCGGAGAAGCAGGGCGCGCTCATTGAGTGGGCCCGCGCCCCAGAGCAGGACGATGACGGCCTGGCCGCAGCCATCAAGGCGCTCGCCCCGCAGACCATCCCCTACGCCCCCCGCGAGCAGGGCAGCGCACGCCGCGAGCAGGAGCGCCAGGACTACCTGCGCGAGGCGGCGAAGATCGGCCACGCGCTGAACGACGACAAGAGCTTTGACGTGCTCACCCGCGGCGGCTCCGCCAGCATGCCGCGCACCACCGAGGCCGAGGCTCGCGCTGCCGGCCTCATCCAGGACGACGACTCACTGCTGATGGCTGCAGCCGGCCGGGGCATCGAGGACCGGCTGCAGAAGACGACGTTGGGCCGGATCAACACCTTCTACGACGACGCCAGGCGCGACCCCGTCGCCGCCGTCGGTGGGCTCATTGCCGACCAGCTGCACCTCCCGGACCTGGGCTCACCGCTCTCGCTGCTGCCCCAGGAACTGCAGCCGCTCATCGGGCTGACCACTGACGCCGACCAGCGCACCAAGGTCGCTGGCGAGGTCGCCGACTTCGTCGAGAGCCTCGGCGAGTCCACCAGCGTGGGCGAGGCCATGGCCCCCGACGCCACGGCGCTCTCGGACGAAGCCAAGGCCCCGAGCATCACCACCAGCGCCATCCTCCCCGACGCCCTCGAGGACGAGCTGCTCACTGCAGCTGGCGAGTACATCGGCCCACGCGCCCGCTACGCCCTGGAGGGGCAGCTCGACGCCGGCGTGGCCCTCCCCTCCTGGGCCACCGATGCCTACAAGTACGCCCTCTGGAACCCCGAGTCCCCGCTCGGCCACGGCGCCCCGGGCCGCTGGCTCACCGAGAAGACCATCAACGCCCGCGAGGCCATGGGGCTCCTCGCCCCGGAGGACGCCGCCCCCCAGCGCGAGGCCCTCCAGGTTCTGCGTCCCAAGTCCGACCTGGATGCACTCGGAGAACGCCTCCTAGGGCTCGACGAGGGCGCGGCCGCTGACCGGCTCAAGGCCCGCGTCGCCTACGACGGGCTCCCCCAGCGAGCCCGGGGCGAGATGCCGACAGGCGCCGAGCTGCGCGCGATGGCCCAGGACAGCGACTGGTACGCCCCCCTTCGAGAAGCCATCGAAGCCAATCCGGAGATCGACGAGGAGGCCCTGCAGCAGATCGGCGCGGACAACCCCATGGCCATCATCGCCGCCTACGCCCGCGGCGGCGCCGACGACGCGGCCCTCGCGGAGCTGCTCCGCACTGGGGTTCCCCTCGCCGATGTCCAGCGCCACGCGCCAGCGCTCTACGCCCGCATGGTGCGGGAGGAGGCCATCGCCGCCGCGCTGCTCGCCGACGAGACCGCCACCCTCACCTGGGGCGCCCTGCCTCGCACCGCCAAGGGCGACGAGGGCTACCGCGACCGGGCCCTCCACGAGGTCTACACCGAACTCTACCGCCGGGCGACAGAAGGAGAGCTCACCGCAGCCAAGGCCCCCGGCCTGGAGCCCTTCCTCGCGGCCGTCGCCGGCGGCGCGTCCAGCCCGAAGCAGATCAGGGTGCTCACCGACCGCGTCCCCCTGGCAGCGCTCCCCGAGGATCTACGCGACCAGCTGCTCACGGACGAGGTACTGCAGCAGGTCAAGGAGACCGCCGCCGAGCGCAAGCGCATGAAGGAGGCCGCCGGCGGCGATGCCTACGCAGGCCTCGAGGACACTCTGCGCCAGGTGATGGTCAGCCACGAGACCGACCGGGCCACCGGGATCCGCAACGTCAACGAGTCGACCGTGGGCTGGCTGCTCCGTGTGCCCGCGAGCGCCGCCACCGAGTTGGTGCTCGAGCTCGACGTCTCCACCGCCCACGCCACGCCGCTGGCGATCCCCTGGCTGGGCCTCTCCCTGCTCGGCGCCGCTGGCAGCGACAAGGCCGCGCTCCTCGCCGACGCGTTTGAAGACGTGCACCTGCCCACCGCGGCTGGCATCGAGCACACCCTCCGCAGCGACAACGCGCTGCTGGCTGCCGGTCGCGATCGGCTCGGCATCGCCCCCGACTACCGCAGCTTCCGGTCCGGTGACGAGTCCTACCTCACCCGGGTGCTCACCTCTCTGTCGGTGGGCGCTCCCGGCGCCGCCGGCCACTACATGAACATCGCCGAGGGAGCGGGCCTCGAGGAAGACAGCGACTGGTACGCGCCGCTGCAGCTGACGGCGCACGCGATGGACTGGCTGATGCCGTGGGAGGAGATGGTGCTCGGGCCCGTCGGTGGCACCGCCAAGGCCGCCAGCCGCGCCGCCGCTGGTGCCGCCCGTTTCCCCAACGCCCCCACGTCTGTGCGTCTCCGCGCCGCAGCCACTGCCACAGCGCCCCGGCTCTACCTCCACCGGGAAGCAGCCGTTGGCAACCTGAAGAAGCTCACCGACACGGACTACTTCACCGCGCTGAACCACATGGCGCAGCGGCTCGCCATGGAGACTGAAGCCAAGGGCACCAGCCCGCTGGATCATCTGAGTGACGCCGACCGTGCCGAAGTCGAGCGCGCCATGGCCCAGCTCGGCGTTGACCCCGCGGCCGCGCTGGCGGACTACGACACCTACCTGCAGGGTGTCCGGGCCCAGCACCTCGACGCCGTCCGCGCTGTGTCCACTGGCAACACCCCGGAACTGCAGGCCGTCCGCAGCGGCGCCGCCTACCAGCGGGTGAGCGCGGAGCTGGATGGGCTCCAGCAGATCCCCGCCGGCGGCGCCGACATCGCGCGGGCCGTGCTCGAGGTCACCGCCCAGCGCGCCGTCGCCGAGGGCCGGGTGCCGAACTTGGAGACCTTCTTCGACCAGCTGAACTTCGCCGACGGCGGCGCCGCCCCCACCGTGCCCCCGCCTGGGGCACTGGCGCAGGGCGGCGTGGTCGACGGCCCGGTCTTCTTCAGCCAGCTGCGCCGCACCCTCGAGGAGAAGATGGGGCGCAAGCCCATGGCCCCGCCCCAGGTGTTGCGCCTGCTCGGTCAGCGCAAGGGCGAGCAGTGGGTATCCCGGGCTGGTGTCCGCGAAGACGAGCTCGCGTGGAGCGGAATCGAGGACTGGCTGCAGGACAAGGCTGACGCAGACGAGAAGGTCTCCCGCAGCGAGGTGCTCAACTTCCTCGACGAGAACGCAGTGGAGATCGAAGAGGTGATCCAGGGAGCGCCGGATTCGGACCTCCAGCCCCACCTCAACACCCTGTCCACCATCACCCAGGAACTCAACACCGCCATCGCTGACGGGGCTGTCTTCCGCTTCCAGCGCAACCCCACCCCCAAGTCCGAGGTGCAGGTCGTCCGCTTCGATGACAGCGCCGTCTACTACCGGAACCCCACCGACGATGCCCTTGAACGGGTCGGGCTCACCACCTTCCAGCGGCGCCTTGTAGAAGCCCCGCCCGAGCAGCTCGCACGTCTCAAGCAGATGGAGGTCGCCCATCGGACCTACCAGACCGCCCGCCAGCCATCAGCGGTGCGCTATCCCGGCTACGTCGAGCCGGGGGGGAGCAACGTCCGAGAGCTGCTCCTCAAGCAGTCCGGCTCCGTGCGCCCCCTCCAGGAGGGCGACCTGCGTGCGGACTGGTCAATCCGACAGGAGGGAGACAGCTGGTCCGTCCACTTCGTAGACGGCGCCGTTCACGATGTGGTCCGCGAGGGCCTCGCCAGCGATCAGTCCGCGCTTCGGTGGCTGAAGCAGAACCACCCTGGCGCCTTCCACGACATCGCCCCAGAGAGGCCCGCCTTCACCACCGGGCACTGGCCTGGCCACGAGGACATCCTCGCCCACGTCCGATTCACGGAGCGCACCGGCCCGGACGGTGAGCGCGTGCTGTTCATCGAGGAGATCCAATCCGACGCCCACCAGGACGGACGCCGCAGTGGCTACGGCCGGCGCGATCCGGACCCAGCAGAGACTCGTGGGCTTCGTCAGCAGATCGCCCGCGACAAGCAGCAGCACCAGGAGCTGGCCGGCGAGGTCGCCTTCACCAGCCGGAAGCTCATGACCAGCCTCGAGTCCGCCATGGGCGAGCAGCCGCTGGGCATCCTGGCGACTCCGTCTGTGGTGGTTCGGTACTACGACGAGACGCTACCGGCGACGCTCAGCACGCGCTTGACGGAGAAGGTGCCGGCGCTCACCGAGCACGCCGAACAACTCCGAGAGCTGGCCCTGGCGCATGGACGCGCCGCCGCGGAGCACAGCACTCTGTCCAACCGCCTGAGCGAGACGGAAGCCGCTCTGAGTGAGCGAGAGACCCGCCTGGGACTGGCCACCGATGACAACGAGCTTGTGCCCCCGCTACCCCTGAAGCGCCGCTGGCCGCTGTTCGCCATCAAGCGGATGCTGCGGTGGGCTGCTGACCACGACTTCGACCGGGTGGCATGGACCCCGGGAAAGACCCAGGATGCACGCTACTCCGTGCGTGGCGACGTCCAGCACATGGACGCCAGCGACTGGTTCTACGGCGACGAGGACGCCAGCCTGCAGGAGGCACGCAAGGCCGAAACGCTGCGCGAGGCTGTGTCCCAAGCCCTCGGGCGGGCCGCTGAAAACAACACCCGCATGGACCCCGAGGAGGCCGAACTTGCGCTCATCGAGCTCATCGAGGATCACCTCGAGGAGATCGACAGCGGCGGGGCCGAGGCTGCAGCGAATGTCGCCGATCTCCACCGGCTGCTCGACACCCGCGGGCAGGGAGCAATCGTCGATCCCTGGTCCAAGCCCAGCGGGATGGTTGCGTTCTACGATCAGCGCCTGCCCAAGGACGTCGCCCGGTACGTGAAGCGCTGGGGGTCCAAGCCCCGGCAGGTTCTTCAAGAGCAGGTCGTCCCTGATAGCTGGGGCATCCACTGGGCGGATGGTCAGGGGCCAGCGACCGCGGTCGACTACCCCACCCCGGCAGCTGCTGAAGCGCAGATGCAGAAGCTGGGCGAGCAGGAAGCCTTCAGTGAGACAGGCCTGGTGGTGCGTCCCACCACCAGCGAAGCGCTCCCCGCCTGGCTGATCGACATCACCCCCGCCATGCGCCAGTCGGTGAAGCGAGGCCAGCCCCTCTGGCAGCGCAAGAGGGGCAAGGCCCGAGGCAGCTTTGAGGATCGCGGCCCCGATGGCGCTGTCCTCCGCAGCCCGCCCGAACGCTACCAGCCCCCCACTGTGGAGCTCAGCGACGACGGCGAGATGATGGTGGCCCGCAGCGCCGACGGAGAAGTGCTCGGCGTGGCCACCTCCGAAGAGGGCGCCCAACAGCTCGCGGAGATCCACCAGGGCCTGCGACACACCAAAGACTACAGCCCCTCCACCGTGGGGGTGGTCGACCTCACCATGGATCAAGCAGCCGTGGAGTCGGCCATCCAGGGCGAAAGCATTGAGCACGGCGTCCTCTTCAACCGGGAGGGCCGCCAGCTCTACCGAATCATGGGGAGCGAGACCAAGATCGCCGTGGACTGGTCTCGCATCGGACACGTCGAGGACACCCCGGGCGGACGTCTGACCCACAACCACCCCACCGGCGCGTACCTGAGCAGCGTAGACGTGGTCACCGGGATCGTCCTGCAGCTCGACGAGCTTGCGGCCGTTACCCCGCAGGGTCACGCCTGGCGGCTGCAAGCCCCCCCGAAGGGGTGGGGTTCCAACGCTCCCCGACCTGCCAGCGTCGAACACGACCTGCTTCAGATCGAGCTGCAGGACGAAAGCCGCAGCGCCTACATGCGCGCCAGCAAGCGCATCCATGAGCGCATCCTCGCCGCTGGCGGCGATCCCAACCAGGGCCCCGGCTCCAGCGGTTGGCCGCCGGCGGGCTACGATGAGGCGACGTGGAAGAACCTGTTGCAGGAGGAAACCCATGCGAAAATCCAGACCTGGCTCGACGAGCACTACCCCGGCGCCCGGATCCTCCTCGAGGGTGAGCTCCCCGGCGGGACCGACGGATGGGCCTTCCCGATCGACCAGGGAACAGCCGCTCACCGGCTCCAACAAGCTGCCGAAGTTCAGCCCGAACCAGCCGGACGGTCCGGACTACCTGACGAACAAGGAAATGGACGAGCAGTATCCCGACTGGAGGACGCCCCTGAAGAGCTGACCGACCCAGACGACCCGGCACAGCTGCAGCTCTTCCTCGAGCAGGGTGGACTCCTCGACGGCGAGGGCACGCCACTCACCACCGCCGAGGGCGCCCCCATCCCCGGCGCCGACGGTCATCTTGTCGTCTACCGGCGCGGCGAGGCCGGCAGCTGGTACACCCACCCGCTGGACGCCGCTGGTGACGGTGCCCTTGAGGCGGCCTGGATCGCCCCTGAGAAGGCCGCCGTACAGACCACCGGCGAGCGTGGCGTTCGCATCGACTTGGACGAAGCCGACCTGCTGGACCGTGTCGATCTCCCCGATGCCCAGCGCTTCGCTGAGGCGCACTTCTCCACCTTCACCAAGAAGAAGCCGCCGCCGCCCTTCGATGCCACCGCCTTCAAGGCGACGATGCCCACCGAGTCCAACAAGCGACTCACCTGGGCCCGCCAGAAGCTCAAGAACCTGACCAAGGGCCACCAGCGCAAGGCGATCATGCTGTTGCCACTGGCTGAGCGGCGCGTCATCCGCGCCGAAATGAAGGCCAACAGCACCACATGGAAGGCCGCGGAGATCCCCGCCAAGGGTCGGGTGCCCTCGGTGCTGGCCCAGCAGGCCCGCTTCAACCGCCCCACCACCAAGACCCGGATCAGCTCGACCACCAAGATGAAGCACGCCGCAGGCCAGCTGCAGCGCGTCGACGCGGTCCGACAGCTCTTCGGCGCCGAGGGCCCACTCACCAACAACCGCGACTGGCGGCTCCACCAGTACCTGCTCACCGGGGACAGCCACGTCGTCAAGCAGCCCTACCGCGTGCTGGCCTACCGCGACGAGCCCGACCTCCTGCCCGACTTCCTGAGCCAGCAGAGCCGCAGCCAGTGGCAGGACGCACAGGCCGGCATGGCGCAGGCGCAGGAATTCAAGGCGCTCTACCACGCCGGCGCTGTCCCCCCCGAGGTCAGCGCCAAGCTGTTGCTCTGGGGCATCCTCTCCCGGGGCCAATCCGTCTACCCTCACGAAGCCGCTTTCCTCGACTTGATCGCCGCCGGTGTCGACCAGTGGATTGGTCTTGCCCTACAGGGCCGGTTCACAGAAGACACGCTCGTTGACTACCTGTTCTGGGTAGACGACAGCTTCCCTGCAGACAGCCCGGGCCGACAGTCGAAGTCCAACGCCAACGACTTCGGCACCACCCTGTTCAAGATGGGTCAGCCCCTCCCCGATGGACACACCTACGCCGGTCGCTCCGCGCTCAGCGCCTGGCACAAGATGCTCAGCGACCCCACCCTCAACGGCCGGCAGATCCGCCGCCGCTGGGTTCAGTTGGTCGACGGCCCTGGTATCGGCCTGAAGGTGGTGTCCTTCCTCACGCTGGTGGTCGGGCATCAGGACGTGCTGGTACTGGACCGGGTGCAGGCTCGGCACCTCTGGGAAGGTCGCGCCCGCGGCGATGGCCGGACCAGCGAGTACCAGCTGCAGAACGTCTACGACAGCTACAGCGGCCCGTCCGCCGCCAAGCGTCCACTGCTCCCCCCCAACATCAAGCTGCCCGACGGCACTCTGGTGCAGCGCCCATGGTCCACGGCATCGGGGCTCACCAACCTCCTGAGCGGTGTACGCGGCATCGCTCTGTACGAGGCGCTGGAGGACGCGATGCAGGCGCCAGTCGCCCGGGCCTATGCCCGCATCGGCAGGGCTGAACACGGCACCCTCGGCAGTTTTCATTGGGAGAGCTGGGTGCTGGAGAGCATGCAGGAGGCCGGTCACGCCACGATCGCAAGCCTCCTCCGAGAAGCCCGAGGCAAGGCTGAGCCCATGGCCGGCACCTACGTGCGGCAGGGGCGCCACCAGGAGATCAACTACGGACAGTTCTACGTCGACCGGGGCAACAAACGCGGGCGAAGCCGCGTTATGATCACCAGCGATGGCCGGCCCTTCCTTTTCGATGGAGAGGCATGGGCGGCCTTCCAGAAGACCCTGAAGAAGTCCGCGAGCAACAAGCGCTATCGCGGTCAGAGGATTGTCCCCCATGGCTTCAAGATCACCCAACACGAGGGGCCCTGGTGGGACGCGCCCGGAGTTGACCGAGGCGCCGCCGACGCCCTCATCGAGCGACTCGGCGCTCCACCCGATTCTGCAGACGCTGAGTTCCTCGGACAGCTCGCGGCCGATGAGCAACGACGACGCGCCGGACTTCAGCGCCCGGGCGGACACGATGGAACAACTGCTGGGGGATCGGGTGAAGAACAACCCGCGATTGCAGCGGATCCTCGCGGAGATGCGGGAGGGGTAGCCCCAGAGGCAGACCAGCCCAGTGTCCTTCTGGACCGTGTCGATGGGGCGACAGCCAACACCACCCACACCTCCGGGGGTGGGCCTCTCTACCAGCGCAGCCCCGCCGGTCACATCCGCGGCACCTTCCAAGACGACCCCGCCGCGGCGACCCGCTACCTCATCACCCTCTTCAACAGCGGCGACTTCAACACGCTGTTGCACGAGATGGGTCACCTCATCGAGGTGGTCTTCCCCGACCTGGCCACGGAGGCGGCGCAGCACTTCGACGTCGACCAGGCCGGGCGGCTCTCCCCCGAGGGCCGAGAGCAGTTCGCTGAGGCCCTCCGCTACTACCTGCGCCACCGCACCGCGCCGGACGGACCGACCTGGGCCCTGATGGAGCGCGCGGGCCTCGCCCTGCAGCACCTCGTCGCCCGCATCCCCCGCGTCGGCCAGCACCTCGCCGGCGACCCGCTCCTCCCCCGAGAGCTCGCTGCCCAGCTCGACGGCGTCTTCCGTCCGGACCGCTGGGCCGCGCGTCAGGCCTCGCAGCTCCAGCTCCCACCCACCAAGCTCCCCCGGGTACAAATCGCTCAGGGCCGCGCCCCAGATGTGGACCTCGCCGACAGCACCGACCTGCGCGCCTCCACCCTGCTCCAAGCTCTCGATGTGGCCCCCGGCGACGACGTCGTCCTGCCCGACCTCGTCGCGGGACTCATCGGTCACATCGTCGGTGAGCGCGCCCGCGCCCGCTTCCACGGCGTCGACCTGCAGCGGCTCACCACCCGTTCCATCGTACCGACCAGCCGCATTGGTCGGATCCAGCGCGAAGCGAGCGAGCGGCTCATCCAGGCGCTCGGCGTCACCCCCGAGGCCCTGGCGGCTACCGCGACCGGCACTGCGGATGCCACCCGGATCCCCCTGAACCCCACCCAGGCCGCCGGTCTGAAGGCCATGGCCAACGAGATCGCCGCCCTGCCCATGGGCGACATCGTCCCCCAGCGGCTCATGGGCCTGGGCCAGGGCAACACCTACATCACCCCGCAGGAACTCACCGCCCTGCAGGAGGCGGTCATCGACACCCGCGCCGGCGTCCACGCCCGGCGCACCCGGGCCGCCGAGGCCGTCCCGACCTCGATCGCCTACGCCATGTGGCAGCTGCTGGTGAACGTCACCGACAGCATCGGCGCGGAAGTCCCCGCGGTCGCCGAGGCGACAGACAGCCTCACTCGGGCCTTCAGGGTCCGAAACCCCATGGACGAGCGACTGCACCCTGAAGTACGGGAGCTGGTCGACGCGCGTCTCCGCGAGATGGGGCAGGCCCACACCTGGGCCCTCGATACCGTGCGCGGCTTCCGGAAGGGCAACCCCACCGCCAGCCTGCGCCACAGCTACGAGGCGCTCGCTGGGGTTCTGGTTCCGCCGGTCCCCACCGTGCAGCTCTCGGCGCTGGGCCGAACCGCGGCGCTGTTCTCCAGCCCACCACAGGGGCCGCTCTCCAGCTGGCTGACGCCGCAGGTGCTCGCCCGGGTGGATGGTCTCCTCGGTGCAGGCAACCTCGAGGAGGCCGTCGCTCGCCGCGTGCTCCACAGCTACACCACCTGGGGCCCGTCGCAGTCGGTCACCCGCGCCGCCGTCGCTGACGCGCTCGAGGTGGTCCGCGATGGGCTCCTCCACAGGCAGCAGCGCGTCCACGAACGCGCCCGCGAGCTGGGCCGTGACCTCGGCGGCCAGCGCACCACGAAGGTGTGGGAGTCCATGCGGTCCCGCGAGCTCGAGCAGCTCTACCGACGCTTCTACGATGGGCAGTGGGATGCGATCATCGCGGACCTGACCCGCCGCGATCTCATGGCCGACGATCCGGCGACCGCCTGGTTGGCGGCGCTGGTGCGCCTCCGGGCCCGGGCGATCACCGCCGACCTCGTCGACGACCTCGCGACCTACGGCGTCACCGCCAGGGCTTCGGAGATCACCGACAGCCGTCCCATGGGCAGCCTCGACAGGCAGGCCTTCATCGGCCGGGTGCGCGACCACATGGACGACGCCCTACGCAGCCAACCAGCGCGCGCCGCCAGGAGACCCGCCCGGGGCGTCACTGACGCCGACGCCTGGAGGACCGCCCAGGAGCTGCTCGTGCAGTGGGGCGTCGCTCCCAACCTCGACGGCGGCTTCTCGTGGGTGGACCTCCCCAACGGCGAGCGCGCGCTCATGCCCTCGGTCGTGAAGATGTCGATCGACGAGACCCTGGATCGAGTCGCCGCCGTCGGTCGCAACCTCGGCAGCGCGAAGAGCACCACGTTGAACGCCGCCAACCCCAACGCCCACGTCGGGCTCTCCCTGGACGCCGACCAACGGATGAACGTCTACGGCGTGATGCAGGAGCTGATCGAGCGCTTCCCCCTCACGCCAAGCCGGATCCGCGAGGGCGTGACCGTCGGGCCGCTCGTGCCCAACCCCGGCTACACCGTGGGCAACATGGTGGGGGCTGCGTTCCAGGTCTACCAGGGGCGCGGCGCCGCCGGCACCATCACCGCGACCTTCGAGCACCCCAAGCTCACCTCGGCGATCACCGGTCGCATGGTGGGCGGTCCCTTCGGTGAGGGCGTGCGCGACTTCCTCTTCGCGGAGGGCGCCGAGAGCATCGGGGATGTCTCCCTGCCCAACCCCCTGCTGGTAACCGCCGACGGTCGCATCTACGACGCCGCCCAGCTCGCCCAGCTCGCCGAGGCCCACGGGCTCAACACCAGCTTCATCTACGCGGAGAGCGCCAAGGCCCTCACCGAAGACATCGCCCGGATGCACCGCCCATTCTGGCGGAAGATGATGAGCACGCCGGACTACTGGCAAGAGCTGCTCATCGAGACCAACACCGCGGTCGACAACTGGTTTCGGATCGGCACCTTCGTAGACGAGCTCGCGGACGGCGCCAGCCCCGCCGCCGCCGCGGCGAAGGCGCGCCAGGTCGGCTTCGACTACGGCGCGCTCACCGACTTCGAGCGCGGCTTCATGCGCCAGGCCGTGATGTTCTACTCCTACATGAGGCGGAACGCGGACCTCTTCGTGTGGACGATGGCCCACCACCCCCACCGCGTCCTGGGCCAGCTGCGCCTCATGAAGGGCGTCCTCGAGGAGAACCTCGAGGAAGAGCCTCAGATCGTGTGGCCTGAGCACTACGACGGCCGACTGGCGGTCCAATTCAAGACCGCGCTGCGCCGGAACCACGCGAGCAATCAGGTGGCGACCGTCGCCCCGCCGCTGCCCGTCGCCGACGCGCTGCTCATCGGCGCGGACTTCCTCGACCTGGCTGCGAGCTTCGGCACCGACCCCGACGCCACGGGGGGGCTCGTGGCTCGCGTCCCTCCCTGGTGGCAGTTCTTCCCGACCATGGCCACGGAGAAGGACATCTTCTTCCAGCGCGACCTGGACGAAGGCGCGACCATCCCCGACTGGTACGTGGCGCTGGACCGCGCCTGGACCGGCGGCCTGCTTGTCGACCACGTCTACCTGAGCCAGCGCCAGAACGGCAAGTGGGTGGCGACCGGTGAGGGCGCCAAATACTGGTGGGTCGCCCGAAGCCTCGCCGCAGGCGTGCCAGGCCACGGGCGCAACATGGCGACCTTCACCTCCACCGACCGGGCCAACCTCGGCGCGATGGAGTCCCTGATCGACGCCAGCCGCAGTGCCAACGCGCACTTCCTGGGACCGGTCCTCGGACTCACCCCAGCTGCGCCCATCCCCACTGGCGACACCAGCAGCCCCCGCCCGGGGCTCACAGCCAACGATGAGCTCTTCGGACTGCTGGCCTTCAAGCCCATCCCGGTCCCCACCTACAGCGCCCAGCGCGCCCGCGACAGTCAAGACGCGATCCTCGAAATGAACGACGCCACCAAGAGCTTCGACCAAAGCGGCCCCCGCTGACCCCTCCCCCAACCTCCATCCGGAGTGCCCCATGTCCAAGATCCCCGCCGGCCTGAATGGCAACGCCATAGACCACAACCTCCCCTTCGAGCCCGGCTACGGCTTCACCGCCAAGGGCAACCCCGCCGCGCTCATCGCCGCGCTGGGACAGAGCCTGGCTCTTGGTACTCAGGTCATCGGTATGGCTGACGCCGCTCATGCCCTGGTGCTCGGCGCCGCCAGCAGCGCGCAGAGTCAGCTCACCGCCGGCGTGCTGCTCATCGATCCGGCCAGCAGCGGCGCCGCCGAGGTTCTCACCTACGCCGACACCGAGGCGGAGCTCGACGGACTCTTCAACCTCATCATCAACACCGGCGATGAGGCGATCACCGTCAACAACGATGGCGCCGCGCAGGTCGGGCACATCCCTGCCCAGAGCGCGGCGATCATCACCTGCGACGGCACGAGTCTGCGCTGCCTGAACCTCGGGGCGGCCGGCTTCGCCAGCGCCGAACAGACCGGCACGGGCGCTGGACAGAACGTCGCACACGGACTGGGGCAGCTTCCCAGCTACGTCTGGACCTCCATCACCGAGGCCGGCGGCACCATCGACGTGGCGGAGGGCGCACACACCACCACCAATCTCGTCTTCACCGTGACCAGCGGTGTGAAATTCAAGGCGTTCGCGCTGCTGTAGGCCGCGCACACCACCCGCCCGGGCTGATGGGGCCAGCCCCGGGCACCTCCCAACACCTCCTCTCTGTCCAGTGAGCAGCCCCACCATGTACGGCCACATCTCCAACGCCGCAGTCGCCTCCATCACAACCACATGGAAGGAGGTGATCCTCGGCGCCTACGACGCCGACAGCGCTTCGACGCGAGACCCCAAGAGCAGGGTGATGCCCAGCGCCGGCTTCATGGACTCCATTGAGTTCCGCCTCACCTACACCGGTGGCCCGCCTACCGAACTCTATCTGGCAGCCTTCTACGATGCCGCGCGACTTCTCCCCATCGCCGGGCCCATCGTCCTCACCGCGGCGACGGCGTCCAACGGCACCGGCATCGAGATCGACAGTGGAGTGATTCGCGGCGTGGTCAAGTTCGAGAAGCGCTACCGCCTGCCTGATGGGGCCAGCGGAAACGTGCACCTCTTCTTCAAGGCCGATGCCGGCACACTCGCAGCCCCCGCCGAAGGCCTGCACCTACAGTGGAGTAGCAGCGCAGGGGGCGGCAGATGAACAGCGCGATCCCCGACTTCTACACCAAGAGAGTCGCGAGCCTCCCCCTCGCCGCCCAGCTCGCTGCCGCGGTCCCTGGCTCCACCGAGGCCGACTGGAGCGTCCTGGGCTGGCGCACCCTCGCCCGCCTGGGCGCTGGCAACGCCGCCGTCGATCTGACCGCCAGCGGCGATGGCGCCTACAGCGTAGACGACGTGGACGGCCGCACCCTGTCCCTCGTCGCCGAGAACACCGCGACCGCCGACACCCTGGAGACCGATGCTGATGGGGTGAAGCTCGCGGTGAGCGGTGGGAGCAAGGTGACGGGGTTCCGCCTGGACATGACCGCCCTCACCGGCTGGGACGCACGCAAGCGGACCTGGGTAGCCGTGCGCCTCTCGGATGTCGTGCTGGGCAACAACGGCGACCGGATCCACATGCAGATCACCGACACGGTGATGGGCGCCATGACTCGGACGCTCGCCGTCCCGCTCGAGCGCAACGGCGCCGCCGACTACCGCCTGGATCTCTACCACTACAACTGCATCGGCTATGACTTTGAGACCACCGGCCTGCTGGAGACCGACGCCACGGGCACCCACTGGCTCGTCGCGGAGCTCACCCCGGGGCGCGTGGTCGCTCGGGCGGATCTGAAGGCCAGCGCCGCGCTCCCCGACGGTCCCACTGCCAGCACGAAGCGCAGCGAGGCCGACTACTACAACCGAGGCCACAGCACCACGGAGACCACGCTCGATGCCCTCTGCGGCGTCCTCCGCATCCAGCTCCAGGCCACCGGCGCCGGCGCCTGCTCGGTCACCCTCTCCGACCTCTACATCTTGCAGGAGGGCACCTGATGGCCAGCTCCTACCTCTACCGCTACGACACCAGCAACCCGCCCGTGGAGATCGATGAGGCAGCCGCCGCGCTCTCCACCGCGGAGGTGGACCTTGTCGCGCTTCCGTGGGTTCGTGTGGACCTGACGAGCGAGCCGCCCACGGCCTACGCCTGCGAGGGCGCCGTCGAAGGAGTGCCGACGGGGGCAGTGAGCATCACCGTCGACGTGCCGGCGCTGGTGCTCCCATGAGCTGGGCCCGCACACTCGTCTACGGCAGTCACGGTGCCGACGTCGCCCGCCTGCAGCGCCGCCTGGGTGTGAGCGCTGACGGGAACTATGGCCCAGGCACCTACGCTGCGGTCCAGGCCTACCAGCGCGCTCACGGTCTCGCGGTCGACGGCATCGCCGGCCCCGAGGTCCAGGCCGCGCTGAACGGGACGCTCCCGGGCACCCTGGACGTCACCGCCTGGGGCACCCCGGGCGCTCCCTTCGCCCTCGACATCCGGCCGCGCTGGCTCATCTCCAGCGGCTGGGGCCCTCGCGCTGATGGTCCGCACTACGGCGTGGACATCAGCGGACCCGGGCGAACCTGGGACGACGACGCGCCGGACTTCCTCTCTCCCTGCGACGGGGAGGTGGTCGCCACCGAGAGCGATCCGTGGGGCGGTGGCTACGGCACCTTCCTCTACCTGCGACCCTTCGCGGCGCCGGGGCTGGTCGGCCGCGCCGCGCACCTCGCGGAGCGGCGGGTGCGGGTCGGTGACCGGGTACGTCGGGGCGAGCTCTTGGGGCGCTTCGGGATGAGCGGGCACAGCTTCGGCGTGCATCTCCATTGGGAGACGCGGCGGTTGTACTCGGGCGAGGCGGTCCACCTGGGCACGCCGGAGAACCCCGAGCAGCACACCCACATCACGGACGCCTCCGCGTCGAGGATGGCGGCATGAGTAGTACTCGCCTGATCCAGTGGCGCATGGTCCACAAGCCCATCACGGTCGACGGCGAGCGCGTCGCGGATGGCCACGTCGAGTACGAGATGCGCGTCGACGGCCTGGAGCACACGCTGCTCACGATGCAGCCGTACCGCCTCGGCTCCAACCCCGGCACGGTCAAGGGCGTGAACGTCTGGGGCTGGGACGGCGACCTGGAGCACCCGACCCTGACGCCCTCCTTCCTCTGCACCTACTCGGGCAGTCGAGACCCACTGACCCGGGGGATCCGCCTGCACCTCTTCCTGAGAGGCGGGAAGATCGACCTATGCGGCGACAGCACCGTCACGCTCGACCTGGCGGTAGCGTGAGCGGCCCCAACGCCGGCGACCGCTTCGGCCCCGATGGGGAGACCGAGGAGCGCCCCAGCACCGACGAGGTGGCCCACCTCGCTGAGCAGCTCGACCTGATGCGCGGCCAGATGAAGGGGTTGGAGGGCATGGTGATCGAGGGGACACTCTCGAAGAAGGCCGCCCCGGCACCCACCGAGCAGGCAGCAAAGGCGGCCCCTCCCTCGAAGCCGAGCGACCGGAAGGGAGACGTAGCCAAGGTGGCGATCATCTTCGTCTCGCTCGTGGCGGTGGCCCTCGCGGTCTGGACCACGGTGGACGGGGCGATCATCTGCACCGGCTACTTCACGACGGTCGGCGGCATCGTTGCCCACTTCGGGCAGGGCAACACCTCGGAGCACGCCCTGAAGACACGGCACGGCCCGCCCCAGGGCTACCAGCCGCCCCCGCAGACCTACGCCCCGCCTCCGGGCTGGGGCCCCAGGTGAGGCTCCCCCTGCCCTGGCCCGCCCTGGTCGCCGTCGGTCGTCGGTGGGCCCCCACGGTGCTGCTGGTCCTCGGCTCGGCGGCCCAGGTTGCCGCCGTCGCGCTGGTCGCCCTGGAGGCCGCAGCGCAGGTGACGGTGGCGCTGGTCGCCCCGCAGCTCCTGGCCGCCGGCGGGATCTGCTGTCTGCTGCTCACGCTGGCGGCTGGTCGTGGTGTCCCCGACGTCGTCCAGGCTGACGAGGAGACCACGCAGGAGCAGGGCGGATGAGCGGGCCTCTCCGAGTGCTCGTGGTGGAGGGGGACACCGAACACCGCGAGGGTGTGGAGGCGGTGCTGGAGGGATCCGCTGCGCCGTTGCTGGTGACGTGGGCGTTGACGCTGACGGCGGCGTTGGAGCACCTGGAGGCCCGCGCCTATGACGTGGTGGTGCTGGATCTGCATCTCTCCGACGTGGCGGGTAGCAGCTCCAGCGCGGTGCAGCGGATCTACGACACGGCGGAGGGGGCTCGGTTGGTGGTGCTGACCGAGGGGGCGGCATCGGACACGGTGTTGAGCTGCTACGAGGCGGGGGCCGCTGAGGTGCTGGACCGGGGGGCGGGGGCGCCGGTGCCGCCGGAGCTGGGCGTGCATCTGCATGGGCAGGCGCTGGCGGCGCGGCGGGTGCGGGCGGCTACGCAGGTCGAGCCGTTGGAGAAGCAAGGCGGTGCTGTGCAGACGTGGTGGGGTGGCTTGGGGACGGTGCAGCGAGGGGCGGTGGGGGTCGCGACGGTGGCTACGGTGGGGCAGGTCGCGGCGGCGGCGTTGCAGTACGTGGTGCCGACGCTGCTGGCGTGGTGGGCGAGCGGGTAGCCGACTTCTGCAGGACGCATGGGGGTGTCGTCGGCGCATGTTGCGCTGGTGGGTCGACGATGCTCCACCAGCGGCCACACGACTCCACCGTACTCCTGGAGCAAGCTAAGAAATCGCTACCCGCACCACCCGCGACAGGTCGACACAAGCTGCGCCAGAATGCCACGCAGGTCTGACGACCTCCGGTCCGTAGCGGCATGTGTCCCACCACGCGGCGCTTTGGGGTTGCTTCCGAAGGAGGAAGCCGCAGGTGGTCTGAGGAAGCACCCACACAATCAGATGTCCTGACCGCAACGGCCCGAGCCCCTCTTGCTCGGCGACGGTCGCAGTCGGGGCAGACGTTCCCGCGTCATCGAGATGGTTTCTTCAGTAAGTCGGCGGGGCTGTGGCGTAGCGGGGTATAGGGCTGAGCCTCAGCGGTGATCACTGCCCATGTCCCCCGTTCCCCCCGGGCGTCATCGCTGAGGCACCTACGCCGCTCGTAGCGCCAGCACTACCGCTCGTCCCAGATCTTCGACCCGGTCGCCCCACACGCCGCCGCCGTCCCACGTCAGGCACCAGGCAGCCGTCCGCTCACCGCCGTTCACGCTGGGCACCGCGACATCCACTCGGGCGTAGGCGCGTCCCTGGGCGTGCTCCAGGACAATCACCCCCGGACGGACGACGATGTCCACGCCGAAGAGCTGGAGATCGAGCAGAGCGGCGTGGAGTTGGGTGAAGGTCACGACTACGGCAAGCCGGCATCGAGGATCTGTCGCATGCCGGCCTTGGCTGCCACAGTGAGATTGGTATAGGTCGCGCCCCAGATCACCGTCGCCGCCGTGTTGAAGGCAGCCTGACCCTGCGTGCCCTCCAGCGTCGCCCACTCTGTCGGGGTGCACTCTCCAAGGGTGGTGTCCAGGTTGTCGTTGCTCTTGTGGAACCGCCAGCCGAGCCCGATCCGTGTGAGGCCGCCGCTGATGACGTGGTAGTGCGGCTGCGGATACTGGTTGATGCTGCTGATTCCCATACTCTCACTCCTTGAGCGTGAACTGCTGAAACTCTTGGTAGAGCCGAGGTGTATCACCACTGAGTGCATATAGTGTCAGCGCGAGTTCGCGTAACAACTCCAGGCTGTCAGCTGTCGCGCGGTTGTCCCCCGAGGCAATGAGGAAGTCCTCCAGTTCTTCCAATTCCATCGAGTAGGCAGCGAGCGCTGATTGCCTCTCGCCCGCTTGTTTCACCCCGCCTTATTCACCAGCCCCGCTTCGCATGGCGGCGAATGTCCTCAATATGGTGATCTGAACCATGTGTTTCTGGCTTCCTGAACGAGGAGACAAACCGGTGCGACTGTGGTGGATTCCACA
>Ga0316204_10003420_pt1 | contig 31864 bp, 25 predicted proteins | sample 6monrhotite_MG_2_FD_205661 | JGI IMG/M metagenome (GOLD analysis project Ga0316204, IMG submission 205661) | Microbial mat bacterial communities from mineral coupon in-situ incubated in ocean water Damariscotta River, Maine, United States -... | ecosystem: Environmental > Aquatic > Marine >... | reverse complement strand
GGGCCAGCATTAGGTGGTGTTGAAGAGAGAAGAGAAAACGACTGGTTAAAAGCATGGATTAAAGATAATGCTGCTTTAAGAAAATCTGGAGACAAACAAGCAAATGCTATTTTTGATGAGTACAAAGGTTCGCCAATGACGGCTTTTCCTCAATTGTCGGATAAGCAGATAGACGATATCTTGTATTATACGACTGTTGGAGATCCAGTAAAGCCAGCTGATCCAAATAATCCAATTTCTAATGGCCCTGTTCAAGAGAGTCCAAAGTGGTTGATCTACTTATTAGCAGTTGCAGTTATTTCTGCATTCTTAATCATTGCAAGTTTATTAAAGACGATTAGCGAATTAAAAGGAGCACCTAAAACTCCTGGTGCTATTGGTACATTGGCAGAAGTTTGGGCAGGAATTAAAAAGAACACTTTCTTACATGTAGTGTTTACAATCTTTATGCTATTCGTAGGAGCGTACTTTATCTTTGGGTTGTTGTTCCAAGTAGGAGTAGATCAAGGATATGAGCCAATTCAGCCAATTGCATTTTCACATAAGATTCACGCAGGAGATAATAAGATCGACTGTCAATACTGTCACTCTTCAGCGAAGCATAGTAAGACCTCTGGAATTCCATCGGTTAATGTGTGTATGAACTGCCACAAGAACATTTCGGAAGTAGCGGATGATACGACAATGGAATTTGATGGGATCACTTATAAGAAAACAGAGTTAGATAAAGAAATTCAAAAAATATATGACGCCGCAGGTTGGGATCCAGAAACGCTTGAGTATACTGGAGAAACAAAACCAATCAAATGGGTGCGTGTTCACAACTTACCAGACTTTGCATATTTTAATCACTCACAGCACGTAACTGTAGGAGGTTTAGAATGTCAAAAATGTCATGGACCTGTAGAGACAATGGATGAAGTATACCAATACTCTCCGTTAACTATGGGATGGTGTATTGACTGTCATAAAGAAACAAAAGTAGACTTAAAAGGTAACGCTTACTACGAAAAGATTCATAAGCAATTAGCTGAGAAGTATGATGTAGAGCAAGTAACTATTGCTCAACTAGGAGGTAAGGAATGCGGTAAGTGTCACTATTAATTAAATAAGAAAGAAAAAAGTATATACATGGCTTCAAACAAAAAATACTGGCAAAGTGTTGAAGAACTAAAAGATAGTTCTATTGTTGAAACGCTAAGTACAAAAGAGTTTGTAGAAGAAATTCCTACAGACGAGTTCTTAGGTGATAAAAGCACATTAGAAAAATCGTCTACATCTCGTAGAGATTTCTTAAAGTATGTTGGATTTACAACTGCTGCTGCATCATTAGCTGCTTGTGAAGGACCGGTTAGAAAATCGATCCCTTACGTGGTAAAACCAAATGATATTACAGTAGGAGTAGCAGATTGGTATGCTACATCTATGGCAGACGGATTTGACTTTGCAAACCTATTGGTAAAAACAAGAGAAGGTCGTCCAATTTTGGTTATGCCAAATAAGGATGCGAATGGAGTTACCAATGCAAGAGTACAGGCATCTATTCTTTCTTTATATGATGATCAATTACGATTAAAAGAACCTAAAAAAGGAGAGAATCAAATTTCTTGGGCAGATGCAGATAAAGAAATTGGTGCTCAATTAGCACAATTAAGAGATGGGAATCAAGCCGTGGTCCTATTAACAGGAACGCTAGCGAGCCCTTCTACAGACAAAATTATTTCAGAATTCATTACAGCATATCCAAATGTAAAACATGTGGTATATGATGCTGTTTCCGAAAGCGGAACTTTGGATGCTTTTGAAGCAATGTACGGTAAAAGAGCATTGCCTAACTATCATTTTGATAAAGCACGAGCGATTGTTTCTTTTGGAGCTGATTTCTTAGGAGATTGGCAGGGAGGTTTTGAAAAAGGATATGCAGCGAGCAGAAAACCAGAATCTGGCCATATGTCTTACCATGTGCAGTTCGAAGCAAATATGTCTTTAACAGGAGCAAATGCGGATAACCGTGTGGTTACAAAGCCATCAGATCAGGTATACGCATTGATCAATTTATACAATGCTATTACTGGTCAAAGCTTACCTTCTAAATCAACTCCAGTAGATGGAGAGGTAAAGAAAGTAGCAGATGCGTTGAAAAAAGCAGGATCAAAAGCAGTAGTAGTAACAGGATCAAATGATAAGAATGCACAGTTAATTGCTATGGCGATTAACTCAGCATTGAATAGTGAGATCATGGATGCTGCAAACCCTACATATAACAGACAAGGAAACGATGCTGACGTAGCTCAGTTAGTTTCTGATATGAAATCAGGAAAAGTAGCAGGATTAATTACATATAATGTAGACCCTGTATACTCTTTAGCAAATGCTACTGATTTCTCTGAAGGTTTAAAGAAGTTAACAGTATCGGTGGCTATTTCCGAACAAAATAATGAGACTGCAAGTGCAACTCAGTATACGTTACCTGCAACTCATTTCTTAGAGTCTTGGGGAGATGTAATGGTTACTAAAGGTCATTATGGATTAATGCAGCCAACTATCCAGAAATTATTTAATACAAATCAATTACAAGATGTGTTATTAAGATGGTCTGGAAATACAACATCATATTATGACTATCTAAAAACGTTCTGGTCAGCAGAAGTTTTAGGAGGTCAATCTTGGAACCAAGCATTACACAATGGTTTCTTTGCAAAAACTGCTGAAACAGCGGTTAGTCAAAATTCAGTAGATCTTTCTGCTGCAGCTGCAGCGTTGAATGCAAGCAAGCCTTCAGGGTTTGAATTGAACTTATTTACATCTACCGCTTTAGGTGATGGTAAACAAGCAAATAACCCATGGTTACAAGAGTTCCCTGATCCAATCACAAGAGCAGCTTGGGACAACTACTTAACCATGTCTATGGCAGATGCAAGAGAATTAGAGTTTACCAATCCGGTAAAAGATAATGGTGCAATCAACGGTAATTATGCGACTGTTACTATTAATGGTGTAAAATTAGAGAACGTTCCAGTAATGATTCAGCCAGGACAAGCAAAAGGTTCTGTTGGATTGGCGTTAGGATATGGTAGAACACATGGAATGAAGGATGTAATGCACGTAGGTGTAAATGCATATCCTTTTTACGTAAACGGAATGAATGTTCAATATGGAGTGTCCATAGAAAGAACTTCAGGAGCGGTGCATGAGTTTGCATGTACACAGGTACAGAAAACCATTGCAGGTCGTCATGACATCTTAAAAGAAGCTACATTAAAAGAATATAACAGCTCAAAAGATCCAAAGCATTCTTGGAATAAACCAGCTATGGTATCTTATGATCATCAAGAAACTGAGGCTAGTAAGGTAGATCTTTGGGATGAACATAGTAGAGAAATAGGTCATCATTTTAATTTATCTATCGACTTAACATCTTGTACAGGATGTGGTGCGTGTGTGGTTGCATGTCATGCAGAAAACAATGTACCTGTAGTTGGTAAAGATGAGGTGAGAGTAGGTAGAGATATGCACTGGTTGCGTATTGATCGTTACTATTCTTCAGAAATTGAAACAAGAGAAGAAGCATTAGCAGCAGGAAAAAGAGGTGGAGAATTATTCAAAGTTCTAGAAACCGAAGCTGAAAACCCAACTGTGGCTTTCCAACCAATGATGTGTCAGCACTGTAACCATGCTCCTTGTGAGACTGTGTGTCCAGTAGCAGCAACATCTCATGGTCGTCAAGGCCAAAATCAAATGGCATATAACAGATGTGTAGGTACAAGATATTGTGCAAACAACTGTCCATATAGAGTGCGTCGTTTCAACTGGTTTAACTATGCTGACAACAACGAATTTGACTTCAATATGAACAACGAATACGGTAAGATGGTGTTAAATCCAGATGTAGTGGTTCGTTCTAGAGGAGTTATGGAAAAATGTTCAATGTGTATTCAAATGACACAAGCAACGATTTTAAAAGCGAAAAGAGAAGGTAGACCGGTAGAAGCTGGAGAGTTCTCTACAGCTTGTTCTGCAGCATGTACAACAGGAGCTTTGGCTTTTGGAGATGTGAATAACGAGAAAGAAGAAGTTGCAAAATTAGTAGAAGATAAAAGAGCTTATCACGTATTAGATTATCTACAAACAAAACCGAATGTAGTGTATCAAGTGAAAGTAAGAAATACAAACGAAGCGTAATTAAAAATTAAGATATAGAATATGTCTCATTACGAAGCACCCATAAGAGAACCCTTAGTATTAGGTGATAAGAGTTACCATGACATTACCGAAGACATTGCGAAACCTATAGAAGGAAAGGCAAATAAAAATTGGTATATGGCATTTTATATTTCTTTAGCAGCAATGCTATGGGGATTTGGATGTATCTTCTATACCATAGGAACTGGTATTGGAGTATGGGGATTAAGTAAAAACATTGGTTGGGCTTGGGATATCACCAACTTTGTATGGTGGGTAGGTATTGGTCACGCCGGAACCTTGATCTCAGCTGTACTATTATTATTCCGTCAAAAATGGAGAATGGCCATTAACCGTTCTGCAGAGGCAATGACAATCTTTGCCGTATTTCAAGCGGGATTGTTCCCAATCATTCACATGGGACGTCCATGGAACGGATACTGGGTATTACCAGTACCAAACCAATTTGGATCGTTATGGGTAAACTTTAACTCACCATTATTATGGGATGTATTTGCGATCTCTACGTATTTATCTGTATCATTAGTATTCTGGTGGACAGGTTTATTACCAGATTTCGCCATGATCAGAGATAGAGCGATCAAACCATTCCAAAAGAAGATCTATTCGTTACTATCATTCGGATGGTCTGGAAGAGCGAAAGATTGGCAACGTTTTGAGGAAGTATCTTTGGTATTAGCTGGTTTAGCTACACCATTAGTACTTTCTGTACATACGATTGTATCTATGGACTTTGCTACGTCAATCAATCCAGGATGGCACTCAACAATTTTCCCACCTTATTTTGTAGCTGGAGCGATTTTCTCAGGATTCGCAATGGTACAGACCTTATTAGGTATTATGCGTAAGGTGACCAATTTAGAAAACTATATTACTCGTTTACATGTCGAGTATATGAATATAGTAATCATCTTAACAGGTGGTATCGTAGCTGTAGCGTATGCATCAGAGTTCTTTATTGCTTGGTATACAGGATCTCCATATGAAGACTATACATATATGTCTATTGGAGCTGCAACTGGACCTTATGCTTGGGCATTCTGGTCATTAATTTTATTCAACATTGCAATTCCTCAATTATTATGGTTTAAAAAGATCAGAAGAAGTTTTATCTGGTCATTCATTATCTCAATTGCCATTAATATTGGTATGTGGTTCGAGCGTTTTGATATCATTGCAATTGTATTAAGTAAAGGACATTTACCATCCACTTGGTGGCGTTTTGAGCCAACATTTGTCGATATAGGTATATTTATAGGTACTATTGGTTTCTTTTTTGTTTTATTCTTATTGTATGCGAGAACATTCCCTGTTATTGCACAAGCAGAGGTGAAAACAATCTTGAAATCATCAGGAGAGAATTTTAAAAAATTAAGAGACGGTAAACATGAGTAGTAGTAAAGTAATTCACGCGTTCTACAACGACGATGAAGTTGTACTAGACGCTGTAAAGAAAGTAAAAGCAGCTCACCATCATATCGAAGAGGTATTTTGCCCATTCCCTGTGCATGGTCTTGATAAAGCAATGGGATTAGCACCTACTAGAATTGCCATAGCGTCTTTCATGTTTGGTGTAACAGGTTTAGCAGTAGCAATCTGGATGACCAATTATATGATGATTGAGGATTGGCCACAAGATATTGGAGGAAAACCAAGTTTTAGCTGGTTTAAAAATATGCCAGCATTTGTACCGATTTTGTTTGAAATGACAGTATTCTTTGCAGCACACTTAATGGTAATCACCTTTTATATGAGAAGTAGATTATGGCCATTTAAAAAAGCAGAGAACCCAGATCCAAGAACTACAGATGACCATTTTTTAATGGAGATTCCAGTTGATAATAATGAAGAAGAGTTGATGACACTATTGAAAGAAACAGGAGCTGTAGAAATTAACGTTGTAGATTCCCATTAATATAAATGATAATGAAGAAGTATATAAAATTTAGTATCGTTTTACTTGTCGCAGCAGCAATGACATCTTGCGGCGATAAAAGAAAGCCTCAGGTGCAATATATGCCAGATATGTATGTGTCTGTACCATATAATACAAATGGAGCTTCAGGGATTAACGGAAAACCGGTAAATATGAAACCTGTTGCAGGAACCATTGCAAGAGGAAATGTACCTTACGAATATGCCGATACCAATGCAGAGTACGAAAGAGCGAAATTAGAATTGAAATCGCCATTAGAAACGAATGAGGCAAACCTCGAAAATGGTAAAAAGATGTATGATATCTATTGTATTTCTTGTCACGGGAAGAAAGGTGATGGAAATGGGGTATTATCTCAAAGAGAGAAATTTGAAGGGATTCCTAATTATAAAGACAGAGATATTACAGAAGGAAATATCTACCACGTGATTATGTATGGAAAAGGATTAATGGGGTCTCATGCATCACAATTAACTGATAAAGAACGTTGGCAAGTAGTTCAGTATGTTGAGCAACTTCGTAACGATTTATTAAAATAATAGTACAACAAGAAGAATACGAAAGATATGTATCAATTCTCAGGTAAATTAAAAATATTCTCAATTGCTTTGATCTTAGTTGGAGCATTAGGTATTGCTTATAGTTTCTTAAATGTTCCGTCAACTCCGGAAGAAGCCATGGAAATTGTGGCTAGCCAAGCGGATCACGGAGATGGGCACGGCGATAGTCACGAAGATGCTTCCCATACAGAGAAGAAAGACGATCATAAAAAAGAAACAGATGAGACTAAAGAATCTCATGGAGATCATGCAAAGAAAGATGCGCATGTGACCACAGATGCTCACGGAGAAGGACATGATGATGCACATGCAAAGCATGTATTGCATCAAATGCAGAATAAACCTTGGTCTGCATTTTATGTAGCCTTGTTATTCTTTTTAGGAATTAGTTTATTAGTATTGGCATTCTACGCATCGCAAAGAGTAGCACAATCTGGATGGTCTATTGTACTCTTCAGAGTTATGGAAGCGATTACGGCAAATCTGGTACCAACATCAATCATTATGATCATTGTTTTGGTATTAACAGGAATGCACTATAATCATTTATTTGCCTGGATGGCAGATGGCGTTGTAGATCCTGAAAGTGCTAATTTTGACCCTATTGTATACGGGAAAAGATTATGGTTGAATACACCAAGATGGTTAATCATGGGTATTGTGTACCTTTTAGGATGGAATGCATATAGATGGTTTATTAGAAAGAACTCGATTGCAGAAGATACAGCAACAACAATTAAGATCTATAAAAGAAACTTTAATGTGTCTGTAATATTCTTAGTGTTCTTTATGATTACTGAGAGTATGGCTTCTTGGGATTGGATTATGGGATTAGACCCGCACTGGTTCTCAACCTTATTTGGATGGTATGTATTAGCAACCTTATTAGTAAGTGCGATCACGATCATTGCTATGGTAACTATCTATTTAAGATTTAAAGGATATTTACCAAAAGTAAACGATAGTCATATTCACGATTTAGCAAAATTCATGTTTGGATTTAGTGTATTCTGGACATATTTATGGTTTGCGCAATTCATGTTGATCTGGTATTCGAATATTCCAGAAGAAGGAACGTATTTCTTAATGAGATTTAATGAATATAAATTACCATTCTTGTCGTTAGTGGCAATGAACTTTGTATTCCCAATATTACTATTAGTAAATAGCGACTTTAAGAGCAAGCCTTGGTTTGTGATTATTGGAGGAATTGTAATCTTAGCAGGGCATTACTTAGATCTATTTGTAATGATTATGCCTGGAACAGTAGGAGAACATTGGTCATTTGGAATCGGAGAAATTAGTGCAGTGTTATTCTTTATTGGAATCTTGATTTACGCTACGTTTAATGCATTTGCAAAAGCAGATCCTGTAGCAAAAGGAAATCCATTCTTAAAAGAGAGTGAACATTTCCACTATTACAATATTGAACACGAAGGAGAAGAAAATCATCATTAATAATAAAATAATTAAGACAAAATAATATGCTAGCTCTATTTTATATTTTTATAGGTGTTGCAATCGGAGTAAGTTTCTGGCAAATAACCAGAATCATGAACCTAAGAGGTGTTATTGCAACTGATAAAGATAATGATACCCAGGGAAAACTGTTTTTGGTATTTACAGCATTTTTCTATGCAATGATGATATACTGCCTTATTGGTATGAATGTTATGATGCTGCCTGAGTCAGCTTCTATAGAAGGAGAACACGACGATAATCTATTTGATATTACTTTCTGGTTAATTGGTATTGTACAATTCTTAATGCAATTTATACTGTTCTATTTTTCTTACAAGTACAGAGGAAAAGAAGGGAAAAAAGCAAAATTTTATGCAGATAGTCATAAGTTAGAGTTAATCTGGACTATTACACCTGCTATTGTACTAGTTGGACTAATCGGTTATGGATTATGGCAATGGAACAATGTAATGTATGTTTCTGATGACGAGAACCCGCTTGTGATCGAAGTATATGCGCAGCAGTTTAGATGGGATGCACGTTATGCTGGAGCAGATAATACATTAGGTTTAGGAAATGTAAACTATATCAAAGGAATCAATACCATGGGAGTAGACATGGGCGATAAGAACTCTCAAGACGATAAGCAAGTAACAGAATTGCACTTACCAAAAGGTAGAAAAGTGTTGTTCAAATTCCGATCACAAGATGTGTTACACTCGGCGTATATGCCTCACTTTAGAGCACAAATGAATTGTGTACCAGGAATGGTAACGCAGTTTGGCTTCACTCCAAAGTTTACTACTGAGGAAATGAGACAAAACGAAGAGGTAATTGCAAAAGTAAAAGATATTAATAGAGTACGTTCAGCTAATGGAGAGGAAGAATTATATGAGTTTGACTACGTATTATTATGTAATAAAATTTGCGGAGCTTCTCACTACAACATGCAAATGAAAATAGTGGTTGAAGAAGAAGCAGATTTCAATAAGTGGTTAGCAGAACAAGCAACATTAGCAGAAGTAATTAAATAAAACATACAGATCAATTAAAGATTAGATTATGTCAGAGCATCATCATAAAGAAACATTTGTAACAAAATATATTTTTAGCCAAGATCACAAAATGATCTCAAAACAGTTTTTAATAACTGGTATGATCATGGGGGTTATTGGTGTATTCATGTCTATGTTATTTCGTTTACAATTAGCATGGCCAGAAAAATCATTTACAATCGTAGAAGCATTCTTAGGGCCCCATCAGACTGATGGAATTATGAACCCTGATATGTATTTGGCATTAGTGACGATTCACGGAACAATCATGGTATTCTTTGTACTTACAGCAGGATTGAGTGGTACGTTCTCTAACCTATTAATTCCATTACAGATTGGAGCTAGAGATATGGCTTCAGGATTCTTGAATATGATTTCGTATTGGTTGTTCTTTTTATCAAGTATAATCATGGTAATCTCACTATTTGTAGAAGCGGGACCAGCATCTGCAGGATGGACGATTTATCCTCCATTAAGTGCATTGCCACAAGCAATTCCTGGATCAGGAGCAGGTATGACTTTATGGTTAGTATCTATGGCTATCTTTATTGCATCTTCTTTAATTGGATCACTGAACTATATTGTAACGATATTCAATTTAAGAACGAAAGGAATGAAGATGACAAGATTGCCTTTAACTATGTGGGCATTCTTTATCACAGCAATTATTGGTGTAGTTTCGTTCCCAGTATTACTATCTGCAGCCTTATTGCTAATCTTTGATAGAAGTTTTGGAACATCGTTCTACCTATCCGATATATTTATTAGTGGAGAGGTCTTACACTATCAAGGAGGATCACCTGTACTATTTGAACACTTATTCTGGTTTTTAGGACACCCTGAAGTATATATTGTATTATTACCAGCCCTAGGAATTACATCTGAGATAATATCGACGCATTCTAGGAAACCTATCTTTGGATATCGAGCCATGGTAGGGTCTATTATGGCCATTGCGTTCTTATCTACAATTGTATGGGGTCACCATATGTTTATTTCAGGAATGAATCCATTCTTAGGATCTGTATTTACATTTACAACATTATTAATTGCGATTCCATCTGCGGTAAAAGCATTTAACTATATCACAACACTCTGGAAAGGAAACCTTCAGCTCAATCCGGCCATGCTATTCTCTATTGGTTTGGTATCGACGTTTGTCTCTGGAGGTCTAACAGGATTGGTGTTAGGAGATTCAGCATTAGATATTAATATTCACGATACGTACTTCGTAGTTGCACACTTCCACTTGGTTATGGGTGTATCTGCAATTTTCGGAATGTACGCCGGTATTTACCACTGGTTCCCTAAAATGTATGGTAGAATGATGAACAAAGCTATGGGATATTGGCACTTCTGGATTACTATTGTATGTGCGTATGGAGTATTCTTCCCAATGCACTTTATCGGACTAGCTGGATTACCTCGTAGGTATTATACGAATACGGCATTTCCGATGTTTGATGATACAGCGAATGCCAATGTAGTAATTACCATATTTGCTTTGGTTGGAGGTCTTGCTCAGTTAATATTCTTAGCAAACTTCTTTATCTCTATCTATAGAGGTCAAAAAGCTTCGCAAAACCCTTGGAATTCAAATACTATTGAGTGGACAACACCTGTGGAACATATGCATGGTAACTGGCCAGGTAAAATTCCAGAAGTACATCGTTGGGCATATGACTATAGTAAAAGGGTAGACCCTGAAGATGATGATAGCGATTATCTACATGGAAAAGATTGGGTGTCACAAACAACACCACTCTTGCCAGGAGAAGACCCATCCTAGAATAAAAAACAAAACAAAAAACCTTTCCAATTTGGAAAGGTTTTTTGTTTTTGGGACTTATACTAATAAGTTAGATTTAGAAGTAAAATTTGTATTAGGTGCTTCTTTTATTTTTATAATCTTCAAGTTCTTGAGTCACTTTTTCTTTGTATGACCTCGATAAAGGGATCTCAATATTAGGTACTAAAGTAATTGTAGTACCAGTGCGTGATTTGATAAAGTTTTTATTGATAATATAAGACCGATGCACTTTAATGAAATTTGGTGGAAGGAATTTCATGACTGAAGATAACTTATTCCGATCAACGACATTTTTACCGTTAATGTGAAACTCAACATAATTCCGATCAGCTTTTAAGTATTTAACCTCATCCAAATACACCGTGACTTTATTATTTAGAACGATATTTTTACGAGTTACTTTTTCAGCGATGCTATGTTTTTCTTCTTCAATAATAGTTACCAATTCTTTGTATTTTTTATTTCTATTAAGGACTATAAATACGGAAACAGATAAAAAGAGAACAATCATTAAGACAATAAAAAAGTTCTTTTGAGTAAAGGATAAAGAATCGAAAAGCTGTTGGTTTTCGACTTGTAATTGATTTCGTTCATTTTTAAAATATAGGATCTCAGTTAAGGCTTTTTTTTGATTATTAATGATTTGCTTGCTAGTTGTATTTGTATAAACTCTATACTTACGCTCTGCATCAAGATCAAGTCCAATATAATAAGTGCTGAGTGTACTGTACGTTGTATAAATATAATCTAAGTATTGAGTAGTATCTACTTGTTTTAGATTCGATTCCAATTGTTTTGCATAATGTCTTGCAGAATCCGCTTGCTTCGTTTTAATAGCATAATCTAACAAGTAGTTGTTAGCATTTAGAGCGACAAAAGGTCGTTGAGTTTGGTAGGCATAAAATTTGAATTTTGATACGTATTTTCGGTAGTCTTCCAAATTGTTGGTAGTCTTTGAAATTTCACAAAGGTGTTCATATTTTGAGAAAACAATACGAGTTTCTTGGGTATCAGGAATACTCAATAAAATAGCCTTACTTTTAGAAAAACTACGATCATGAATGTAAAATTTTGCTAAGTATAATTGCGAAAAAGAATGCCAATTCAGTAAGCCATTTTCTAACAAATAAGTTTCTAGTGCGACTCCCTTTTTGATAAGCGGAGCTATCTTGTCTGAAGTTATTGGACGAGGTAATAACTGATAGGATAGATCTAGTTCAGTAATTCTTGAGGCTGCAATTTCCACACTGTCTCCAGTCTTCATTGCAAGTTCAACCTCAATTTGATTGTGCGTAATAGCTTTCCCTAACTCTTTTTTATTTCTATAAAGTAACGCAATTCTACCGATAGCTTCTGTTGCAATCACATAGTTTTTCGCAGCATAAGCTTCCTCATAAACACGATTGAAATTAACTAAAATACTATCTGCAGGAAGGTTCGTAAATCGGAGTTTGTTTTTACAATACTGTAATTCCAATTTTAAAGACAGTGGGTTTCCATATGAAATGTGATGCTCCTTAATTAATAAAGAGGCACGTTTATAAAGCTCAAAAATAAGTGTAGCATCATTTTGATAAGTAGCTTGGTTTATTTCGCAAATAAGAGCATTCAGTTTTAAGAAAGGGCTTCCTGATTGTTGCGCATACTTTTTTATAGAATCCAGATAGAGCAATCGAAGCTTCTCATTGTTTTTATTCACAACTTCCTCAAAGAGTTTTGTATAATGAATACTTTTCAGAGAATCATTTACTTCGATTTTTTGTGCATAAAACGTCTGAATTCCAACCAAAAAGAAAAGATAGAGAAAACAATAAAAAGAGTTCGTTTGTCTATTCACGTTGTGGGACATTGATATCGCTAATATAATTTAATAAAAATAGAGCTAGTAATGGAAGATTTCGATTAGTAGCTCTATTACCTAATTATGTCGTTATTTGATAATGAATTTTAGGACGGCTTTTTTACTTTCTGAAAGTATTTGAACAAAGTACAATCCTTGTGCTAAGTTTTTAATATCAAGGTTTATGTTATCAGTCTGACGATGTTTCGATGTTTTTACTAGATTTCCCTGTAGGTTATATAGCGAAACGTTGACATCTTTTAAAGAAGTATTAAATTGTAAAGTCACATTTTCTGAAGCAGGATTCGGACCTAAAAATATTTGCGATTTAAAAGAGATATTTTCAAGGCTTAATGTAGTATTTTCAAAAATTCGTACATGACCTGAATCAAATCCATTCCCGTCATTTTGATCACCTCCAGCAGCAATTATAGTTCCATCACTGCTAATACTTACAGAACGCCCAAAAGTGTCTCCAGAGGCTTCAGCATCAATATCATCATTCACCTGAGTCCAAACTCCACCAGAATTTTGAAATACTCTTACATGACCAGAACTTAATCCAAGACCACCACCATCATTAGCAACGGCTCCTGCTGCAATAACACTACCATCGTTATTGATACTTACTGAACCGCCAAAACGATCACCGCTATTTTCTCCATCAATATCAGCACCTACTTGAGACCAAGATCCACCAGAATTTTGGTAAACTCGTACATGCCCTCTTTGACCATCGTTTATAAAAGCACCAACAGCCAATGTAGTACCAGCACCATTTATGCTTACGGATTGCCCAAAACGATCGCCTGTAGCTTCTCCGTCGATGTCAGCACCTACTTGAGACCAAGATCCACCAGTGTTTTGATAAACTCGTGCATGCCCTGGAATACTACTCCCAGGAGATCCAATTGCTACAATATCTCCAGCATCATTTAGACTAACGGAAGTACCAGAAAAATCATTGGTAGCTTGTCCATCAATATCGCTTCCAATTTGACTCCACGTTCCTCCACTATTTTCAAAGATCCGTACATGTCCAGAAAAAGATCCATTACCATTATTTAGACGTGCTCCCACGGCCAAGATAGTTCCTGAAGCATTTAGACTAACAGAAGTTCCGAAAGCATCTCCTGCTGCTTCTCCATTAAGATCGCTTCCAATTTGTGTCCAAACTCCTCCAACATTCTCAAAGATACTAACTTGCCCTGCATCTACGCCACTACCATCATTTCTAATAGATCCGATAGCAACAATAGTTCCAGGATCGTTTATAGCAACAGAGACACCAAACTGATCTTCTGCAAATTCTCCATCAATGTCGCTTCCAATTTGACTCCATATTCCTCCACTATTTTGAAAGATACTTGCATGACCAGATAAAGGCCCATTACCGTCATTTCCAATCGCTCCTATTACAACAATAGTTCCATCTGCATTGATGGCTATAGCACCCCCACTTGAGTCTGAAGCAAACTCTCCATCAATATCACTACCTATCTGAGCGAACTGAGCCGAAGCTATTATAGGTAGGCATACAAGGCATAAAAAAAAGTAAAGTTTTAGTTTCATATTTAATCGTATTTATTAATTTTCGAAACAAAACTATCCAAGAAATCCATATAAAACCTGATAAAGGGACGAATGACATAAAAGAGTTGACGAATGAAAGTGAAGATTATAATGAGGTTAAAAAGTAAAAGAAGATGAGTTTGTAACTTCGCCAAAAACTTCTATTTCTTATTAAAATTGTACTCGAAGGCAGAGTACTTTTGGAAACCTTTTACTTTTTCACTTTCTACTTCTAATTTCTAGTATATTTGTAATATGAATGAACATCTAAATCCCGATAACGAACATTATTCGCATGAGGAGTTAGACCTTGAAAGAAAATTGCGTCCACTTTCATTTGATGATTTTGCTGGCCAAGAACAGGCTATTGAGAATTTGAAGATTTTTGTTGCAGCTGCGAATCAAAGGGATGAAGCTTTGGATCATACATTATTCCACGGACCTCCAGGTTTAGGGAAGACTACTTTGGCCCATATTCTAGCGAATGAATTAAATGTGGGAATAAAAGTAACATCAGGACCTGTGTTGGATAAACCAGGAGACCTGGCTGGTTTGCTAACAAACCTGGATGAACGAGATGTATTGTTCATAGACGAGATACACAGATTGAGCCCCATTGTAGAGGAATACTTGTACTCGGCAATGGAAGATTACAAGATTGATATTATGATCGAGTCTGGTCCAAATGCAAGAACTGTTCAGATTAACTTAGAGCCGTTCACGTTAGTTGGGGCTACCACACGGTCAGGATTGCTTACAGCTCCAATGAGAGCACGTTTTGGGATTAGTAGTCGATTGAATTATTACAGTAAAGAACTCTTGACTACAATTGTCCAGAGAAGTGCTTTGATTTTAAAAGTACCTATTTCTATGGAAGCGGCGATTGAAATAGCTGGCAGAAGTAGAGGAACCCCTAGAATAGCCAATGCTTTGTTAAGAAGAGTGCGAGATTTTGCCCAAATCAAAGGAGATGGTACTATTACTATCGAAATCTCAAAATTCGCATTGCAATCGTTGAATGTAGATGCACACGGATTGGATGAGATGGATAATAAGATTTTAAATACAATTATAGACAAATTCAAAGGTGGCCCTGTAGGGATTAGTACTTTGGCTACGGCTGTTGGAGAAAATGGAGAAACGATTGAAGAGGTGTACGAACCATTTTTAATTCAGGAAGGTTTTATTATGAGAACACCAAGAGGGAGAGAAGTAACAGAACTAGCCTATAAGCACTTAAATAAAACAAAAGGACCAAATCCGGGGGAGCTGTTTTAAATATGAATATTAAGAAAATCATACCCATACTAGAATGGTTGCCAAACTACAATACCTCCCGCTTTAGAGGAGATTTTATTGCAGGAATTACGGTGGCTATTATCTTAATTCCACAAGGAATAGCGTATGCGTTGATTGCTGGATTACCACCTATTTATGGATTGTATTGTGCCTTGGCACCTCAAGTCATGTATGCAATTTTTGGTTCTTCCAGACAAGTTGCCATTGGTCCTGTAGCTATGGACTCATTGATTGTGGCAACCGGGGTTTCTACTTTAGCATTGACAGGATCAGATAGTTATATAGCGATTACAATATTGCTAGCATTGATCGTAGGAATCGTTCAGTTTTTAATGGGAGTACTACGACTCGGCTTTGTTGTCAATTTTTTATCTAAACCTGTAATTACCGGATTTGCCTCAGCAGTAGCCCTGACTATTGGGTTAAACCAATTCAGAAATCTTTTTGGGATTGATTTTATTCAAAGTGATCAAGTACAGCACTTACTTGTTGATTTTTGGGATAAATACATGGAGATAAATACACATACCGCAATTATAGGACTAGTATCGGTGGTGGTGATTCTATTTTTTAGAAGAATCAATAAGAAAATTCCGAATGCACTTATTGTAGTAGTAATGGGAATTTTGATTATGCGTTACTTTGGTAGTCAATTAGATGATGTTTCTATTATAGAAGACATTCCTTCTGGATTACCTGGATTTTCATTCCCGCAAATAGATATAGATATTATTAGAGAATTAATGCCTATAGCCTTAACATTAGTGATGGTTGGATATTTAGAAACCATTTCTATAGGTAAATCATTAGAAGCAAAGCAAGATGAATATAGAGTAAGACCGAACCAAGAATTGATTGCTTTAGGTTTGGGAAATATAGTTGGATCATTTTTTAAAGCATATCCAACCACATCGAGTTTTTCAAGATCAGCTATCAATCAAGAATCAGGTGCTACCACGGGAATGGCTTCTTTCATCTCGGTAATTATGGTAGTCCTAACCTTACTATTTTTAACACCATTATTCTATCATTTACCCAAAACTGTTTTAGCCGCTATTATTATAGTAGCTGTTTTTGGATTGGTAAATGTTAAAGAAGCGGTGTATTTATTTAAAGCGAATAATCTAGACTTCTGGCTTTTGATAGCCACCTTCTTTTCCACACTTACTTTAGGAATAGAATATGGCATTGCAACTGGAGTAGGCTTGTCTTTGATTGTTTTGATTTTTAGAACTTCGAGACCATACTTTACAGAACTTGGAAAAGTATCAGGCTCTAACTTTTATAGAAATAAAGAACGTTTTCAAGACGTGGTTTTGCAAGATGAGATTTTAGTCTTCAGATTTGATGCGCAATTGTTCTATGCGAATGCAAATTATTTCAGAGATAATTTGGATCTAATTGCGGAGAAAAAAGGAGGAGCTCTAAAGTTGATCGTAATTGACGCAGAGAGTATCAACAGAGTAGATAGCACAGGAATTGAAATGCTCATGGAAAGGATAAAATACTACCAAAAAAGAAACATCTTATTTTATTTTGCTGGAGTAAAAGGACCAGTTAGAGACGATATGTTTAGAGGTGGAATATTAAAAATTATAGATATTAACCACTTTTTTATGAGAGTAAACGGTGCCGTTAATTTTTATAAAACAGGAGATAGAGAACATCAAAAGAAGTACGCTAATTATATACATCAGTCGTACGAATAAATTTTATATACAATGAATATTCAACAGATATATACAGGATGCTTAGCTCAAGGAGCTTATTATATAGAGAGTAATGGCGAAGTGGCTATTATAGATCCATTGAGAGAGGTCCAAGATTATATAGATAGAGCAGCCAAGGATAGTGCAAAAATCAAATACATTTTTGAAACGCATTTTCATGCTGATTTTGTAAGTGGACATGTTACGTTGGCTGAAAAAACGGGAGCGACTATAGTTTTTGGACCAAATGCAACGACAAAGTTTGAGACCCATATAGCACAAGACAATGAAGTCTTTACCGTTGGAAATATCACAATTACAGCACTGCATACTCCAGGGCATACTATGGAGAGTACTACCTATTTATTAAAAGAGGAGAATGGAAAAGATCATGCTATTTTTAGTGGAGATACATTGTTTTTAGGTGATGTTGGAAGACCCGATCTAGCTCAGAAAGGAGATATTACACAAGAGGATTTGGCTGCGACTTTATATGATAGCCTACGAAATAAAATTATGCCTTTAGGAGATGATGTAATTGTATACCCAGCCCATGGAGCAGGTTCGGCATGTGGAAAGAACTTAAGTAAAGAAACGGTAGGTACTCTAGGAGATCAGAAGAAAACGAATTACGCATTAAGAACCGATATGTCTAAAGAAGAATTCGTTAGGGAGGTAACGGACGGTTTACTACCGCCTCCGGCCTATTTTCCTTTGAATGTTAAGTTAAATAAAGAAGGATATGCTGCTATTGATGATGTAATTAAGAAAGGGGCAGTTCCTTTATCTACAAAAGAGTTTGAGACGATTGTAAATGAAACGGAAGCGGTTATGATCGATGTAAGACACCAATCAGAATTTATTCAAGGGTTTATACCTCAATCTATATTTATTGGATTAGGAGGAACATTTGCCCCTTGGGTCGGCGCTTTGATCAAGGATATTAATCAACCTATTGTATTAGTTACTCCTGAGGGTAAAGAAGAAGAGGTAATTACTCGCTTGTCTAGAGTTGGTTTTGACAATGTATTGGGATATCTTAAAGGAGGTTTTGATACCTGGAAAAATGAAGGGAAAGAGATAGATACCTTACTTTCTGTTTCAGCAGAAACACTAGAGTCAAAAATAGGAGAGGACGCATTGGTTTTTGATGTTCGGAAACCAGGAGAATACTCGAATGAACATATCGAAAATGTACCAAGCACGCCTTTAGACTATTTGAATGATCACATAGCAGAATTCCCAACAGATCAGGATTTTTATGTGCACTGCGCAGGAGGCTACAGATCTGTAATCGCGGCTTCTATTTTAAAAGCTAGAGGTTATCATAAAGTGATCGATGTAGCTGGAGGATATGGTGCTATCAAAAAAACAGGAATAAAGAGAACAAATGTAGTTTCTTGTTCCACAACAAAATAACTATGAGAATCTTTGTCCTTGCTATAATTCTGATGCTTACTTCCTGTGTTGAAGGGCAAACCACCTATAAGGACATTTCTAAACAAGATTTGACTAAAGTCTTAAAAGGAGATAATATCCAGTTGGTAGATGTGAGGACTCCAAGAGAATATGAGCAAGGCTTTATTAAAGGAGCCATACTTATTGATTTTTGGAGTGAAGGTTTTCTTTCTAAAGTGACCCAGAAATTTGACAAAAGTAAACCGATCTACCTGTATTGTAAAGTAGGAGGGAGAAGTAGTAAGGCAGCAAAAATACTTGTGGATAATGGCTTTAAGACTGTTTACTCTTTAGATGGAGGATATACAGATTGGATAAAAGAATAACACGTATTTCATACAAAAAATAACCCACCTCCGAAGAGGTGGGAAATTGCTATGAAAAAGAGTGTAAGTACAATTAATGTACTTACGGTTTAAGTAAGAACAAGAGCTCTTACTTAAGTGTTTAATATCGTTATAGTATTCAAAAAGAAACGTTGATTGTTTGGGGGCTATTGAATAACAATTTTTAGTAATTATACTGCAAAGTTATTTTTTTAAGGAGATACAGTTTTTCGCTTTTACGCTTTAGAAAATGTGGAAAACCGCAAGACATAAAAAAACCCGAAGCAAATGCTTCGGGTTTAATCGTTAAAACTTTAAAGTGACACCTACTAAAAAATTTCGAGTAGCTTGAGGGAAATACCCTTGTACTTCAAAAGAGTTTCCTGGCGTAGACCAAGAATCTAGATAGGTATATCCTCGATCTACATATTCTTTGTTAAACAGGTTATTTACCAACCCAGTAATGATAATCGCATCAAATATCTTTTTAGTTTCTATTTGATAAACAAAGTTAAGATCACTCGTAAAGTAGCTAGATAATTTTGAAGCTTCTGTATCTGTATTACTTAGATATTGTTCACCAACATATTTAGATAAAAAAGAAACTTGAAAGTGATCATTAGGTTGATATACAAAAGCATTCCCCGCAACAATATCAGGAGAAAATGCAATAGTAGTATTTCCTAAATTGGTGGTAACTCCATCCCTTGTCAGAATAAAATCTTGAATCTTATTAGAACTGATAGCTATATTTGGACGAATGGAGAATTGCTCATTGAAACGAATATCAGCATCGATTTCTAATCCTAAACGAAAACTATTATCTACGTTTTCTCTTTTATAATCCCCAACGTCATCAATATCTCCAGTTAATATCAACTGATCTTTGTATTGCATATAATATACATTGGTGTTCAATTTGATGTTTTCTTTATGCAATCTCCAGCCAAACTCATAGTCATTCATCTTTTCATGCTTTACATTTACGTTGAGCTCAAAATCATTTCTATTGGGCTCTCTATTAGCTCTGGCATAAGAAAGATATAAACTATTTGAATTGTCAATAGTATACGTAAAACCTAGTTTTGGATTGAAAAAACTAAAGTTTTTATCTACATTAATAGCTACTCTTTTAGAAGTTAGCCCAGCTGTCTTATATCCAACAAATCTTCCCTGAAAATCTATAAAAGTTTTTAAGTTATCCGATACATTAAATATTGCTTTAGAGAAAAAACTAACATCGTTTTTCGTCGCATCACTAAAGTAATATTGATCTCTGATATTTGTATTAGGTGCTAAATCACTTCCCCAAATCACCTCTCCAAAATGATCTCCAGTATAGTTACTGTAAGAAATTCCTGATATAACTTCTAGCGTTTCGCTGCTATAAGTAGCATTGAAATTTGCTACATAGAAGTTATTGTCTAACCACCTGCGAACAATGACATCACTTCCGTCTACAATCAGATTGTTGAAGTCTGCAGCATCTTCTCCTCCTTTAAATTGCTCAAAATAACCAGCGCCCTTTGTATAATTCAATCCTAAATTAGTAGACCATTTGTCATTGTAAATTTGATTCCAATGAAACTGATAATGGTCTTGCTGATAATTGTCTGTTTCATTATCATACGTATAAGGATTCTGCCTTCTGTTTGCAGCTAATTGAGCAGCTGTTAATCCAGCCCACGCCTGATACGTTTGCTCTTCCCCGCCAAAAGCAAGTGCTTTTATCAATGTGTTCTTATCGGTATAAGAAGCTTGCAGAAAGTAAGATTTTAAATCTGTAAAAGCTCTGTCTACATAACCATCAGAATAGATCTTTGACAAGCGACCAGCAAACTCTAGATGATCGTTTATTTTTCCAGTACTAAACTTTACGGTATGCTTTCTTGTTCCGTAGGAACCAAAAGAATTAGAAACCTCACCATTAGCTTCTTCAGAAACAGCATCAGTTAATAGATTCAAGCTTGCTCCAAATGCTCCTGAGCCATTTGTTGATGTTCCTACGCCACGTTGCAACTGCAAACTTTGAGTGGAAGATGCAAAATCTCCCATGTTTACCCAAAAGGTTCCTTGACTTTCGGCATCATTATAAGGAATGCCATTTACGGTAACATTTACACGAGAAGCATCAGAGCCACGAACTCGAATATAGGTATAACCCACTCCAGCTCCAGCATCAGAAGAAGAGATTACAGAAGGAAGGTAATTCATTAGAATAGGGATGTCCTGTCCTAAGTTTCTTTTTGAAATTTCCTTTTTAGATAAGTTAGAATGAGTTACTGGGGCATCTGCTTTTACTCGAACTGCAGAGACTAAGATTTCGTCTAATACATTTTCATCGGATGATAGTTCAAATAAAATACGTTGATTTTGAGAGAGGGAGATTTTCTGTTCTTTTGTTTTGAAACCAATAAAAGAAACGCTAATTGTGTATTCTCCTTTGGTTAAGTTAAACTGAAATTCTCCATCCAAATTGGTAGATGTTCCTTTGTTAATCTCTTTAACAAAAACAGTAGCTCCTAAAAGAGCTTCTTTGTTTTCATCAACTACTTTTCCTGATAAGGTAACGGTCTGTGCATTTGCAAATCCTATTGCAAATACGCTTAAAAAAGGTACTAAAATCTTCGCTTTTTTAAATAATGATATACATTTCATTTGTAAAATAAAATGAATAAAAAGAGGCAATTATTCGTGCTTTTTGAATAATTAATAGAGCCTATTGCTCTTTTGCGCTCGAGTCCCTAAACAGCATTACCTGTTCTAGGTTCTACGGGTATGATCTCAGCCAGTTACAAATGTAATTTAGGCACCCCTTTGAGAGAATAGAGCAAAATTAATGTTGTTTTTTTAAATAAAGAACTATTATTCTACTTTTCTTAAGAGTGTTTTTTTATAATACTTAGAAAAAATATAAATATACTCTGGACCATTGATTAATTCTATAAGTTCAATTTCCAAGATATTTGAAATATCAATAAGTTTTAGTAAATGGATTCTACAATACCCTTTTTCAAGTTTGTGATAAGCATTTTGACTGATGTTTAGTTTATCAGCCATATAATCTTGTGAATACCCTTTTTCTAACCTAATTTTTTTTATTCTATCTCGGATTTCATCTACTAACTGTTGTGCAGCATTCATCTATTCGAGGGTTTTATATGTAATCTGTATATAAATCTAATAAGATTCACAATACTTCTTTACACTGTAAAAATAGCAAAAAGCCGAAGAAACGACCTTCACCGTTTCTAGTGATATTTATAGCTTTTTACACTAACTTTAATCAGTTAGTAGTTTTTGCTATAACTTATAGCAAAAAGCTATTTGATTGATTATTAATGATTTGTATGTTTGCCAAAACACTTTTAGCGTTTTTAATAACTTTTGAAAAGGAGTGTTTTGACTATAGTAACATAAAGGATATTCTTAGGGGAAATTAATAGCTTTATAGTTACAGTGAATAGACTCCTTTATTTTGAGAGAGGGGGAAATAAAAAGGAGTTAGTATCTAACTCCTTTTTTACTCTATGTTTGGTTTTTTTCTAAGATTCTTTTTGTTTGATGTGCTCTGTTTGTTTTGTAGCCTTTTTTGAATAGAAGCTTTACTAGGCTTGGTTGGTTTTCTTTGTTTAGGCTTAATAAGTCCATGTGCAAGAACTTCAAAAAATCGCTGAACTACAATTTCTTTATTTCGATGCTGACTTCTACTTTCACTAGATGTCAATTGTAAAATGTACTCCTTTGTAAGTTTGGAGCTAAGATTTTTGCCAAGCAGTTCCTTTTCTTCGATTGATAATCCTTTTGAGTTTTGTAGATCAAAAAACAGCTCGATTTTGGACGAAACTTTATTGACATGTTGCCCTCCAGCGCCTGAACTTCTGACTGCTTTAAATTGTAATTCTTTATGGATGATATCACGATTCATGATGGTAAAGAATCTGAATAGGAATATAGATTGGTTCGATCTTTTAAAATAGCATCAATTGCATCAATAGCAATTTTTAGTCGCGTTTCCTTATCCCCTTTTAACAGGATATATGGACGGTTATATTTTTCCAAAGCATTCTTAAACGCATTGAACATTTCTAAACGTTGTTCAGGCCTATCTCTCAAATCATCTGCTACCCATGGTGTATCAATATAGGTTAAGAAATACAGGTCGTAGCTATTTTCTTGTACCGCTTCTTCTAGTAATGGGTCCACAAACCCACCATAATATTCTTCGGAATACACCTTTGTTTCTAACAAGTCTGTATCGCAAATCAATACCTTATCTGCTCTTTTAGCCAATCTATTTTCTAACGCTACCTGTCCATATGCTATGGGCATAATATCACGAGGTTCACAAGTTCTACGTTCTTGGTTCCATACTTTTTGCAGGTACGGACGCGCATACTCTTCTACCCAAACAGTATGATAATGTCTTGCTAATTGATCTGACAATGTAGTTTTTCCTGTACTTTCAGGACCGAACAAAACAATCTTTACGAGATTGATCGGGGCTTGTCTAAGGCTTTTTTCCATGATTGATATCCAAGGTATGCTAAAATTAAAAATATTGTAAACTGGATTCCAGAGAACCCTAAACCTTTAATGAAATACAAAGGAACAGAAATAATATTTCCTCCTATCCATAAGATCCAATGCTCTATCTTTTTGTTCGCCATTAACCACATGGCAGCAAAAAATATTCCAGTTGTAAATGTGTCAAAATAGTCGGTTAGCCTATCAAAACGATCAAAATAGATATATACAATGATTACAAAAATTGCCGTAGAAACAAAAATACCTAAGGCTTTTAGTTTATCCGCTTTCGATGTTCTAGTAATCTCTAAATGATGGCTATTTATAATGCGTGTCCACATATACCAACCATAAATGCTCATTAATGTATAATAAATATTAATAATCAAATCACCATATAAGGTAAACTGATAACAGATATATACATACAAAGCAGTACTTATAATTCCTGTTGGATATACTAAAATATGTTCTTTTTTGGCATACCACACACTGGCTATTCCAAATACAACAGCCAAAATTTCTATGATGATGTTTGTAGTCGTAGCTGTTCTATATGGCTCCAGAAAAAAATCAAAAAGTTGGTTCATAATTGCTTCTATCAGATTTAACAATTTTCATGTTCAGTACCACATGTTCTTGATTTTCAAATGAACTTCGTATCTCTTCAGTTAAAAAAGGCATCAAAGTATCGAAATCACCATAAATTTGAGTGCTTAAAGGATTTTCTAAAATAGTGAAATTAGAAACCCTAAGTTTTTTTATAAATTGAATAATAGGCGTTTCAAAGTCATTTTGAAGAGGTGTTAAGGTTAGTTCAACCGATATTTTCATGCGTAGTATCTTTTTTAAGTTCGTTAAAGAATGCGTTATTTTGTTCAAAGGCTGTCCCTATCACCACCATATCTGCACCGGCACCGTAAGTTTGATCTAATTGCGTTTTTGTTCGAATGCCACCGCCTACTATAAGTGGAATTTTTAACTCGTTACTTACCATCTCAACAACAGTTGAGTTAACAGAAACCTTGGCTCCTGATCCAGCTTCGAGATACATTAACTTTTTGCCCATGTATTCACCAGCCAATGCAGTATCGAGAATTTGCGCAAAGTCTTCTCGCGATATAGGGTCGGTATTACTTGCTTCTTGTACCGAAGTTTTAGTTCCTCCATCAATCAGAATATATCCCGTTGGAATAACCTCTAAACTGCTTTCTTTTAGTTTTGGAACAGCCGCAATTTGTTGTGTAATCAGATATTCAGAATTTCTTCCGGAAAGAAGGCTTAGGAATAAAATTCCGTCTGCTACAGGTGTTACTTGCGAAAAATCACCAGGGAACAATATTACTGGAAGTATGGTATGCTTTTTAATAGCTTTAACAATATTTTCTGTTTGATTGTTTTTATCGGTACTTCCTCCTACAAAAATGTGCGTGGCAATTGACGCGTTCACCAGTTTTATAAAACCATGAACTTCATCAATCTTCATCTTTTCAGGATCAATTAAAACAGCCAATAATTTTTGACCATTCTTTTTAGCATGTACGATTTCCGAGTATATATTCATGAAGTTTCAAAGGTAATTAGTTCTCGATACATTCCCAAGTAAATTGGGAATACTCGAACTGACATCCGAAACATTTGACTTTTCAACTCAGAATGCATAAACACAAGTGAATTCTTCAAATTCTAAGAAATGAACACTGTGGTCCGAAACTACACCTTCATAACGGATTTGCCCCGTTGTTTTTGTATCTGCAAACTTAAAATCTTCAATGTAAATATGATGTAAGAATAGTAATTTTTTCTTCCCGTAGATCTTATATAAAGACTCCTTTCCTCCCCAAACAATAGTTAATTTGCTTACCAGAGCATCATGATTAGCGATGGTTTTGTATTCTTCAAAAGGGGTGAATTTATGGGCGATTTTCACAATCTTATCTCGCTGTTTTTCTATATCTATACCCACCGGACCATTCTTAGAAACAATGATTGCTGTAAATGTAAAAGAATGTGTTATGGAGATATAATTTCCATCCTGCAAATGAGGCTTCCCATACTCATCATAAAACAAATCCGCATCAGTGTAACCAACCTGTTTTAATAAATGACGAATGCTTAAAAACCCTTTTTGATGAATTTCAGAACGCATGCTTTTTAAACGATCATTACTTTGGGTTTGCAAAGAAACATTTGAAGACAATTGATTCAAAGACTCTTCTATCTTCCAGATCAACACCTTAGTGTTTTCGTTCACAGTTATCGTTTTATAAAGAGCCATATATTTTAAAAGTTATTGCGTAACTTTGCAGTCTGAATTTTGATATAAAACAAATATAAGAATATGAGCACAAAAACAGCTACGTATGTACCGTTCAAAGTTAAAGATATTTCTTTAGCAGAATGGGGAAGGAAGGAAATTGAATTAGCAGAAGCAGAAATGCCAGGGTTAATGTCTTTGAGAGAAGAGTATAAGGACGAGCAACCTTTAAAAGGTTCAAGAATTGCAGGATGTTTACACATGACTATTCAGACAGCTGTTCTGATTGAGACTTTACAAGCTTTAGGAGCGGAAGTTACTTGGAGTTCTTGTAATATTTTCTCTACACAAGATCAAGCTGCCGCTGCCATTGCTGCTGCTGGAACGCCAGTATATGCTTGGAAAGACATGACAGAAGAAGAATTTGACTGGTGTATAGAGCAAACCTTGTTCTTTGGAGAAGATAGAAAACCATTAAACTTAATTTTAGATGATGGAGGGGATTTAACCAATATGGTATTAGATAAGTACCCTGAACTAGCTGCTGGAATTAATGGATTATCAGAAGAAACTACGACTGGAGTACACCGTTTATACGATAGAGTAAAAGCAGGAACACTACCAATGCCAGCAATCAATGTAAATGATTCAGTTACCAAATCTAAATTTGATAATAAATACGGATGTAAAGAATCTGCAGTAGATGCAATTCGTAGAGCAACCGATATTATGTTAGCAGGAAAACGTGTAACCGTTTGTGGGTACGGAGATGTAGGTAAAGGTACAGCAGCTTCTTTTAAAGGAGCAGGTGCTATCGTTACAGTAACTGAAATTGATCCTATTTGTGCGTTACAAGCTGCGATGGATGGTTTTGAAGTAAAGAAATTAGAAACTGTTGTTAGAAATTCTGATATTATTATTACAACTACAGGAAACAAAGATATTATTCAAGGACATCATTTCGAAGCAATGAAAGACAAAGTAATTGTATGTAATATTGGACATTTCGATAATGAAATTGACATGGCTTGGTTAAACGAAAACCATGGAAATACGAAAGATACCATTAAACCACAAGTTGATAAATATAATATTAACGGAAACGATATTATCATTTTAGCTGAAGGGCGTTTGGTTAATTTAGGTTGCGCAACAGGTCACCCAAGTTTTGTAATGTCTAACTCATTTACAAATCAAACGTTAGCTCAAATCGAATTATGGACAAACCGTGATGCCTATGAAAATGAAGTCTACATGTTACCAAAACACTTGGATGAAAAAGTAGCAAAATTACACTTAGCAAAAATTGGTGTTGAATTAACAGAGTTACGCGAAGAGCAGGCAAGCTATATTGGTGTAACTGTAGATGGTCCTTATAAGCCAGAGCACTATAGATACTAAGAACTTCGTCATACTGAACTTGTTTCAGTATCTCAAGATAATTAAAAACCCTCACAAGAAATTGTGAGGGTTTTTTTATTTGTGTAAAAAGTTAAAAATCAGTATATTGTATAAAAATTTGCTAAAGACCTCTATTTATTACTCTCCTATTTACTGTCATTTAGCGATAGAAATCTTGTATGATTTCAAAAAAACGAATATTTATTTTAAAAACTTTAATTATGAAAAAAACGATTACACTAATGGCAATGATTCTATTTTCTAGCATTGCTTTTGCACAAATTCAAGTAGTACAAAATGGTAATGTAGGGGTGCAAACTTCTAGCCCCATCAGTAAGATGTCTTTTGGAGCTTCAGATGCAAATGTAAGCTCTAGGATTGCTTTTTATGAACATGAAGATGACGGTTCAAGATTTAGAGGTATAGGAATGGCATTTCCAGATCCAGTAAATTATTTATATGGAGTAGGAATTTGGTCATTAACAGGGGCTAGCGGTATTCCTACCGATACTAATATGAATATGTTTATTGGGGATGATGGTAATGTAGGTATAGGTACTTGGGATACTCATGGACGTAAATTAGCCGTTGACGGGAATGGAACTTTCAGAAATGAAGTGGAAGCTTCGGAGTTTAAAGTATATACAGGAGGTTCTACAAATATAGGCACTACTGCAACTCCATGGCCGGATTATGTATTTAAAACAGACTATAACCTTCTACCTTTAAAAGAAGTGGAGAAACATATCAAGGAAAAAGGACATTTACCGAACATTCCATCTGAAAAAGAAGTACAAGAAAAAGGGAGTTTTTCACTCGGCGAAATGACAAAAAAGTTATTGGAAAAAGTAGAAGAATTAACATTGTATACGATTCAGCAAGAAAAGCGAATCAAAGCTTTGGAGAAAGCTTTAGCCAAAAAGAAAGGTTAAGATTTTCATTATATAAGTTAACTTAAAAACAAATATGATGAAAAAAATAATACCATTTTTACTACTGCTTTGTGCTTTAGTAAGCTATAAAGTAAGCGGGCAAGCCACTTGTGATGGTGATAATATTACAATTCTCACCGGTTTAGCAAGCGGAACAGAAACAATACATGCATCCAGTACAATTGTTACGCAATCTGGAACATCTATTGTCATTACCAATGGGGCAACGGCAAACTACAAAGCAGGGACGAGCATAACATTGAATCCAGGGTTTAAAGTTGAGTTCGGTGCTGAGTTTACTGCTTCCATAGAGGCGTGTACACTAGCGCAAAAGCCTTTTGTGACTAAATGGGTGACAACTGAAAATAACGAAACGATCACTATACCGACTACAGGTACAGATTATGATTATGAGGTAGACTGGAATTATAATGGAGTTACATTTAATGCTGGGAGCACCAATATTCAAGGTGACGCTGTACATACTTATAATGCTCCAGGAACTTATACGATAGCCATTCGAGGAGATTTTCCAAGGATATATTTTAACAACTCTGGTGATAAGGATAAGATTGTAAGTATAGAACAGTGGGGAAGTATCGTTTGGAGTTCAATGAACAGAGCTTTTTATGGGTGTTCCATGTTGCAAGTACAAGACTCTCTAACTGCTGGGGCACCCGATTTAACGATGCTAACTGATATGAGTGGGATGTTTGGAGATTGTGATAAACTAAATCAAGATCTAGATAATTGGGATGTAAGCAATGTAATTAACATGAGTGGAATGTTTCAATCAACTAATGGCTTTAATGGAGATATTAGTAATTGGAATACTTCAAATGTTGAAAATATGAGTACGATGTTTAATGGTGCAAAGGTCTTTAATAGAGATTTATTTTGGGATGTTAAAAAAGTAACAAATATGGCTTCGATGTTTCATCTAGCTAATCTTTTCGATGGAAATATTACCAACTGGGAAACTTTAAACGTAGAATATATGAGTGCAATGTTTTGCTCTTCTTCTTTTAGCAAAGACATTAGTAGTTGGGATGTTTCTAGTGTAACAAATATGTCTTCTATGTTTTCTTCGGCTAGTAGTTTTAACTACAGTTTGGGGAATTGGGATGTTAGTAACGTGACGGATATGACGGCAATGTTAGATCAATCAGGTTTAAATAGAGACAACTACGAATCTACTCTAATTGGTTGGGTAGATCTGCATGCTACGAAACCTCTTCAACAAAGTGTGATATTAGGTAATGCGGGAATGACCTATTGTACAGCTGAAGCAATTACTGCAAGAAACTTTTTGAGAGATCCCAATGGGTTAAATTGGGGAATTTATTATGATGTACCGACTTGTATTAGAAGTGGTAACCCTAGATTTGTTATGGACAATTTAAACACGATCTCTATCTATCCAAATCCAGTTAAGAATTTTCTTAATATAAGAACAGACATAGGAATATTAAAAAGAGCAACTATTAAGATACTTGATATATCTGGAAGAATAGTACGTCATTTAAAAGGTAAAGATAAAATTGATGTTAGTGTTCTTAGAGGGGGTATCTATTTACTGGAAGTAACCACAGCAGATCGAAAAGAAGTGATTCGGTTTGTAAAAGAATAAAGTAGATTTTTTGTCACCTCGAGCGGGGTCGAGAACGCAGACATTATCAATTACAAAGATATCTCGACTCCGCTCGATATGACATTTTTGAATATAAAACCTCTCATTTTGGGAGGTTTTTATATTTTTAAGCTCAAATCGAATATATGACGCTCCCCAAAAAAATTGGCTTACTCTTAGCACCTATTTTATTTTTTATTGTTGTTAACCTGCCTTTTCACTTAGTATCTGAAACTGGAGATGCAGTTATTGCTGTTGCTATTTGGATGGTTATTTGGTGGATAACAGAAGCGGTACATATTGCTGTTACGGCTTTATTACCATTGATTTTGTTTCCCTTATTAAAGGTCATGCCCATTGGAGAGGTAGGAGCCAATTATGGAAGCCCTATCATCTTTTTATTCTTTGGAGGGTTTGTATTGGCATTAGCACTGGAAAAAGTAAATCTTCATAAACGGATTGCCTTAACCATAATTAAGCTCACAGGAACTACTCCTAATAAGGTGATTCTTGGATTTATGATCGCCACGGCCTTTATGAGTATGTGGATTAGTAATACCGCCAGTACAGTGGTTATGCTACCCATTGCTATCTCTGTAATTAAATTATTGATTGATGATGAAGATGGCTTTACTAAAGGAGATCGAAATTTCGCCCTAAGTATTATGCTTGGAATTGCATTTTCGGCCAACGCGGGAGGAATAGCTACCGTGATAGGAACACCGCCAAACTCAGTACTGATAGGCTTGTTGGAGAATGAATACAATATGGAAATCTCATTTTTGAAATGGATGACCATGGGGCTGCCATTTTCTATTTTGATGGTCGCATTTTGCTATGTAGTACTTGTGAAATTGATGTTTCCTTGTAACCACATTCAATTCACAACGTCAGGAAATGTAATTTCAGAAGAGCTAAAAAAACTAGGGAAGATCTCTAAACAAGAAAGAAGAGTCATGACTATTTTCTGTATTACAGTTTTTCTTTGGATCACGAGAACGATTATCAATAAGCTATTTCCTGGATTAAAATTGTCTGATACGATTATTAGTTTAATAGGAGCTGTCTCACTATTTGCCATTCCGTTGAATTACAAAAAAGGAAGCTTTATTTTGAAATGGAACGATACAGAAAAATTAGCATGGGGAATCCTCATCCTTTTTGGTGGAGGTTTAGCACTGGCAAAAGGAATGGCATCTAGCGGTTTGGTAGATGTTATTACTGAGTCTATTAAAAATGGAGGCTTTAGCGCACCAATTGTTGTGAGTCTGCTCATTGTGCTAATGCTTTTTATGACTGAATTGATGAGCAATGTTGCATTAGTAGCAGTACTGGCACCTGTGGTAGCAGGAATTGCTATCGGATTAAACATTCCAATGCTAAATGTATTAGTTCCAGTAACCATGGCATCAAGTTGTGCTTTTATGCTGCCTATGGCTACACCACCTAACGCTATTGTCTTTGCTAGCGGTTATGTCAAAGTCAGTCAAATGGTACGAGCAGGTGTTCTATTGAATTGCATTGCTATTGTATTACTTATCTTATACTACCAGTTCGTGATTCCGTATATATTTTAACCGACGATTAGTTAAGAAGTTGTTGCTCTTCTAAAACAAGAAGTAAAAGGTTTACATAATCGTTAACAGTTTTGTCGATAGAGGTAGGGTCAATGATATCTATAGAACCCTTCCACACAAGTTCTCTGTCTTTTGTGGGACAGATACAATATAGCGACGTTTCGGCGCGATATATTTTGTATTCGTCATAGTATTTAGGGTTATAAAGGATTTCCTGATGATTATAATAATCTTCTTGAAACCTAATATCCAGAGATTTCTTGTTTTTATAAGTTTCAGAATAAACTTTCTGCGTTTTTGTCCCTACTATT